>JGI24702J35022_10001260_pt1 | contig 15792 bp, 10 predicted proteins | sample TergutTh196P4_FD_35022 | JGI IMG/M metagenome (IMG submission 35022)
TTTGGGACCTAAGGTAACTTTTACTGCATTGGTTAATGCGTCCACGCCTTTTTTTAATCCTTCGCGTGCTTCCCATTCATATACAATTTTCTTTGCCATAATAATATAATGTTTAGTGATTAGTGTTTAATGATTAATGTTTAATATGTAACTCGTAACTCGTAACTTGTAACTCGTAACTAAATTACACGATTGCGTAGATGTCGCTTTCTTTCATGATGAGATAGGTTTCGCCGTCAAGTTGAAACTCAGTTCCTGAGTATTTTCCGTACAATACGGTGTCTCCCACTTTCACGGTCATGGGTTCATCTTTTTTGCCGGGTCCGACGGCTACAACTGTACCTTTTTGTGGTTTTTCTTTGGCGGTGTCTGGGATAATGATTCCGCCTGCGGTTTTTTGTTCAGCCTCTGCAGGAGCAACTAAAACTCTGTCTTGTAGTGGTTTAATGTTTACTTTCATAATGATTTTATTTTTTAAGATTAAATTGATAAATGAATTAACATAAATTTTGAACAAATATTGTACAAATTTCGTGCCAGAAAAAAAGATTAAATATTATATATGCTGAATAAATTCTTTTTTATCTTTGCCACATTTTTATTTAGTATTCTTTTCTACTCATTCTCACATCTATATTTATGACTGCCGAACAACAAATTCTCTCTTCACTCAACGATTCGCAACGCGCTGCCGTGATGCAAATTGAGGGTCCTGTTATGGTGATTGCCGGCGCAGGATCCGGCAAAACGCGCGCACTTACTTACCGCATTGCATACATGCTTACGCAAGGAATTAACCCCTACCGCATATTAGCCCTCACTTTTACCAACAAAGCCGCTGCCGAAATGAGAGAAAGAATTTTCCAAATTGTCGGAGATTCTAACGCCAAAGCCGTAATGATGGGAACTTTTCACGGCGTTTTTAACAGAATTATTCAAATTGAATACGAAAAATTGGGCTTCATGAGAAATATCACTATTTATGATACAGATGATGCTAAAAATCTGCTCAAAAGTATTGTGAAAGAGATGAATTTAGATCCCAAAACCTACGTCGCAAGCCACGTGTTGCACCGAATATCTTCCGCAAAATCAAGTCTGCTCTCAGCAAACGAGTATGCGCAAAGCCCTGAAATTATTGAAGCCGACAGAATTAGCGGAAAACCTTATATCGCTGAAATTTTTAAACGCTACAACACCCGTTTAAAAAACTCTAACGCTATGGATTTCGATGACCTGTTGTACTTTATGAATCTGTTGTTGCGCGATTTTCCGGATGTTCTGCATAAATATCAAAACCGATTTCAATATATTTTAGTAGATGAGTATCAGGATACTAATTTTGCGCAGTATTTGATTGTGAAAAAGTTGGCGGCAGCGCATCACAATATTTGCGTAGTAGGAGACGATGCACAAAGTATTTACGCATTTCGCGGCGCAAACATCCAAAATATTCTCAATTTTAAAAAAGATTATCCCGAAACCAAAACTTTTAAATTAGAACAAAATTACCGATCTACTCAACATATTGTAAATGCAGCAAATGCGGTAATTAAGTACAATCAGGATCAATTGCATAAAGAGGTTTGGACCGAAAACGAGGAGGGGCATAAAATTGAAATTTTTAAAACTAACAGCGATTATGATGAAGCCCAAGCCGTAGCGCACTCCATCTTTGAAACCAAACAAAATTTTCAAAAAAACAATTCCCATTTTGCAGTTTTATATAGAACCAACGCCCAATCAAGAGCTTTAGAGGAAGCATTCATCAAAAAAAATATCCCATATATTATTTATGGAGGAATCTCTTTTTACAAACGGAAAGAGATAAAAGACGTATTAGCCTATTTTCGTTTGGCAATTAATCATTGTGATGAAGAATCGTTGCGAAGAGTTATTAATTATCCCATGCGCGGTATCGGCGCTACTACGATAGACAAAATTGTGGTGTGCGCCCACGAACAAAAAACACAGATTTGGAATGTGGTAGAAAATCCTGATCGCTATTTTTTAGATGTGAATGCGCCCACCAAAGCACGCTTGCAAGATTTTGCCAGTAGAATTAAAAGTTATTCTACTTTGATTACTAAAAAAGACGCTTACGAATTGGGCAAACATATTGTGATGACTACCGGTATTATGCAAGAGTTGAATGCGGATAAATCGGAAATTGACCGCTTGCAAAATGTAGAATCTTTATTAGATTCTATGAAAGAGTTTACTGAAAAAGAACCGGAATCGTTGATAAATGAACAAACCGGCGAAATTATTACCGATTATTTTCCATCGTTAGATAGATTTGTTGAAAGTATCTCATTATTAACCGACGATGATCAAAAGAAAGAGGAGCAACAAGACAGGGTAAAATTGATGACCATTCACTCGGCAAAGGGTTTAGAGTTTGATTATGTGTATGTTACCGGATTGGAAGAGAATCTTTTTCCCTCCTCAATGAGTTTGGGTACGCGGGCAGAATTGGAAGAGGAGCGCCGCTTGTTTTATGTAGCCATTACAAGAGCAAGAAAAAAACTTACCATAACTTCGGCACAAACCCGATACCGGTTTGGTAGTTTGCAGTTTTGCGAAGAGAGCCGTTTTTTACATGAAATTCCTGATAAATATATTCATAAAACACAAAAAGCATCTATGGGACGCAATATCTGTATTTCCGATAAGAATGAAGTAACGCCGTCAAACTTCATTCCGATTAACGAAGCCGTACATCATAAACGGCATGGTAGTGAACAAAAAACAAAACAAAATGTAGGAAAAGAAGCGCGAGCGGATCAAATTTACGTGGGACTCAGAGTTTATCACGATAAATTTGGTTATGGAAGAGTATTCCAAACAGACGGCGAAGGGTTGGATAAAAAAGCCATCGTAGATTTCGACTCTGTGGGAAATAAAACTCTGCTTTTAAAATTTGCTAAATTAATAATTCCATAGATAATGAAAGAAACAAAAACTTATCAGGATGCTTTTGAGGAACTGCAACTATTAGTCCGCAAAATGGAAAATGCAGAAATATCAGTAGATGAATTGGCAGAAATAATTAAAAGAGCCACGCTATTAATTAATATTTGTAAGAAAAAATTAACAGATACAGAAGAGGAAGTAAAATTGTTGTTGGAAAAATTATAATAAAGTTTCTGTAACTGTTTGTTAATATGTTGAAAAAAATATCAATTTTTTTACTTTTTTATACGCTCTTTCTGGGAATTTCATACTCGCAAACTCTTGATACTTTGAGAGGAATACTTCGTGAAGTGGAGGTCAAAACGAAACATAATCCCGCTATCCCCATCATTAAAAAAGCAATTCAAAGTAGAAATGAAAATGGGCAGTTTGCAAACCCACACTTTACTTACACTTCCTATCAAAAAATGCTCTTTACAGGAGATTTTGGAAATGATAGTTTAAAAATAAATACAGTATTACAATTAACTGATTCTTTGAGCGCTGATACGGTTACACTTTCAAAAAAAGATTCAAGTTATTTAAGAACAGTGGAGTTTTTTGAAAAACATCACCTCTTTTTTATGGAATCGGTTACCAAAAATTATTTTAAAAAACCTGCCACTTTATCCGAAAAAGTGGTTGCACACCGTACCGCAGGACTAAAAGACCCTATTGTTTCTATCTATTTGGCAAAATTGCAAACCGTGAATTTTTATCAAAATGATATTATTGAAATTATAGAATCTCCTTATATTAACCCCATATCTGTAAGCGCTATAACTATTTACGATTTTCGTTTGGAGGAAAAAATCATACAAAATGAGGATACTCTTTTTGTAATTTCCTTTAAACCAAAGAAAAATGCACATTTTAAATCACTTACAGGAAAGATATGGATTTCTTCCCGTAATTATGCTTTTAATAAGATTGAGGTTGAACCTTTTGAAAAAGCATTTGGCATGAAGTTTAGTTTGATACAGGAATATGAAAGCCAACTGAATCATACATGGTTTTTAAAAAATATGTTTGTGCGGGTTGAACCTTCATTTATTGAGATAAGACAAGACAGTATGCATTTTGTACAACCTGTTATTATCTCTGAAAAGAGGATTACAGAAATAGATTATGACACTCGGTTGCGTGCCAGAGATTTTGGTTTTGCAGATATTGATGAAGATTTGGAAGATGAAATTACCCAGGAAAAATTATTGGAAACTTACCGCCCTACTCCCATTACAGATCAGGAAAAGAACACGCTAATTTTAATAGATTCAATAGCGGAGCCATTTAAACTTGACAAAAAATTAGAATCTTTGAAAATTATCACTACTGGAAAAATTCCTTTTTCTATACTCAATTTTGATATTACGCAACTTATCTTTTTTAACTCAACCGAAACGGTTCGTCTCGGGTTGGGCGTTTACACCAATGATCGTTTGAGTAAAGTTGTAAATTTTGGAGGTTTTTTTGGTTATGGATTTAAAGACAAGAAATGGAAATGGGGCGGTGAATTAGGCTTTAATATCATTCGGTCAAGAGATTGTAAAATTACTTTTCAATATTATTCCAATTTGATAGAGAGTGGCGAGACCCATTATTTCAATAGGGATTATACTCTGTTTTCAGGGGAATTTTACCGAAGTTGGCTGTTTGAACATTTTTACCGAAGTAATGCAATAGGTGTTACGGTGCAAAGTAAAATTACCCGTTGGTTAACCGGTTATATTTCTTCGTTTTACAGCACAAATAAAACACTTTTTAACTATAATTTTCAAGACCGGACATCTAACGATGCCCTTTTGCCGTACACTTTTGATGATTTTTATGTTAAAGTTGGGGCGCGGTTAGCGTTTCAAGAAAAATATTGGGGGGCAGATAAATACTATTACTATTCCGTTTCACCATTTCCTGTGATTATTGCCCAATACACAAGAGGAATCAAAGGAGTGATTAACAGTGGTTTTAATTATAATAGAATAGACTTAAAAGTGACGTACAGAAAAAATTGGAAAATATTAGGTTTTACCAACATCACTGTTTTTGCGGGAATTGTAGATCGGGCATTACCTTGCCCGTTGCTTCTCAACCAACGTGCCGGATATTACCCAATTGGCTTGGATGGAGCGGATCACTTCGGCACCATGCGCGCCGATGAGTTTCTTTCCGATAAATATGTAACTCTTTTTATTCGCCACAATTTTGGAAGGATGACGCAAAACAAAAAGTTTTCGCCACGAATCGTTGTTTGTCAGGGGATTGGTTTTGGTGGATTGAAAAATCCCGAGATCCATTTTGGAATTAATTACAAGACCATGGAAAAAGGCTACTTTGAATCGGGGTTGATGATTAATGATCTTTTGGTAATCAAGGGGTTGCTCTCTTTTGGGATAGGGGCTTTTGTTCGTTATGGAGAATACTATCTCCCAAAACCTCAGTATAAAACAATAGACAATTTTTCGTTTAAGGTAAATTTCAGGGTTCCGTTTGAACGGTAAAAAATCGTAATTTTTTTTTTTTTGAAATCTTTTCACAATTTTTTGGATAATAAAGAGTTTATAATACTTAATCACTAACCATTAATTTCTATGAAATTTATCAAAAAGATCCCCCTGTTTTTCGCATTTTTTTTATTATTTAGTTGCGATGAATTTCAATTATCAGACAGCGAGATTGCTGCCGGATTGAAATCAGCATTAGAATTTGGATCAAAATATGCTTTAAATACTTTAAATAAAGAAGATGGATTCCTTTTAGATCAAGCAGTGAAAATCTTGCTGCCCGAAGATGTGGCTACTATTGTAAAACAGATTTCTGCCGTTCCTGGTTTTGGAACAGTAATAAAAGAAATTGAAAATCAGTTGGTTCTTACCATCAATCGTGCAGCCGAAGCCTCCATTGAAGGGGTTATTCCTATTGTGGTTGATGCAATTACAGATATGACTATTCAAGATGCAAAATCTATCCTTTTTTCATCCAATGAAATTGCTGCTACTGATTACCTTAGAGGAAAAACTTACCAACCCTTATGTAATGTATGTCGTTCAGTGATTGAAGATGCGCTCAACAAAAAAATTGTACTCAATACTTCTGCGCAAGATGTATGGAAAAATTTTACCAATTGTTATAACACAGTTGCCGCTATCCCTTTGGTTAAATTGGATCCGATAGAAACAAATCTGGCGCTTTATACCACGCAAAAGGCATTAGATGGTGTGTATGTAAAAATTGGAGACGAAGAAGTAAAAATTAGAACAGATGTCAATGCACGAGTAACCGATTTGCTGAAAAAAGTATTCGGACAATTGGATTAAATCGTTAATAATTAATTTCTCAAATCTAATTTAACCTGCCTATGTAATTCAGATAATTTTATGTTAATTTGCCGCTGAATAAAAAAAATTATAACAACCGAAGAAAAAGTAAAAAATAAATAAATTTAAAAATTATAATTCGTATGAAAAAACTACTTCTTTTATTAGCATTATCAATGCTTATCGTAATGAGCGGTTGCAAAAAAAACAAGCCGCCTACATGTACAATCATCTCTCCAAAAGATGGCGCAGAACTTTCAATTACTGATGATATTATCGTTAATGTAAATGCCAAAGACCCTGATGGTTCTATTGTTACGGTAAATGTGTATTTTGATAATTTACAATACGGCGCTGCCGTAACAGAGCCATATATGGCTACCATTCCTTCTGCGGTTTTAACTCAAGGAAAACATACCATTAAAGCGGTAGCCATTGACAACGAAGCTGCACAGACAGAAGCCTCAATTACTGTAAATATTGGCGATGGCGGAAATGAAACAGAAAGTCCTAATTTTGTTACATTTACGAGTGGAGTTATTCCTGTTAGTTGGAAAACAAATACATGGGAGGTAGATGTGGCAATGGGATACGATGACAATTACTCTCTGAGGTCAAACAATCCTATTGCTTCAGTCATAACAAATAAAACGATAAACAATACAGGCTATGTTGAATTTTTTACTTATGGCAGCAGTTTTGATTTGTTTATTGATAATGTAAAAGCACAAGCGTTTTCAGAGGATCAGGCAGATAGCTGGAAAAAATGGGTCTATACTTTTAATAAAGGAACACATTCTTTTAGATGGGAGGTTAATGGCGCTGTTGTATATATAGATGCTATTACGTTTGCTCCTGCTGCATTACCAAAATTATCAACTGCTGAAGTAACAAATATTACATCTACCACTGCTACTTCCGGAGGAAACGTTACAGATCATGGAAACAGTTTAGTTACGGCACGGGGTGTTTGCTGGAGTACTTCACAAAATCCAACAATAAATGACCAAAAAACCATAGATGGTTCTGGAATCGGAAACTTCACAAGTAATATAACAGGACTAACATCCAATACGAATTATTATGTACGGGCGTATGCTACTAATGAAATTGGAACAGCCTACGGGGAACAACTCTCTTTTACAGCATCATCATCAAATTTAGCGGAAGTAACAACTGAAAATGTAACTAATATAACAGTTTCAACTGCAGATTGTGGAGGAACTGTCATAAGTGATGGCAATAGTTCTGTTACGGCGCGGGGTGTTTGTTGGAGTACATCTCAAAATCCTACAATTAATGATAATAAAACGATTAATGGTACAGGAACAGGTAGTTTTACAAGTAAGATGGCAAATCTTTCTGCAAATACTTTGTATTATGTAAGAGCTTATGCAACAAATAATGCTGGAACCGCTTACGGTGAACAAGTAACTTTAACAACTAAAAAAATTGCGGTAGGTGAAAAATATCAAGGTGGTATCATTGCATACGTTGACAACACGGGTGTTCATGGTTTAATTGCAGCGCCAAGCGATCATGCCTATACAGTCAAGTGGAATAATGGTATCCCTGCAGCATATCTTGTTACCGGAGCAACTGGTACAGCAATTGGAACAGGGCAAAGCAATACTACTAAAATAATAGATATTCACGGAGGAGGGCAGTATGGAACCGGAAATTATGCTGCTTATTTATGCCATGTTTTTGAACTTGATGGATATTCTGATTGGTATCTACCCAGTAAAAATGAATTAAATGAACTTTATAAAAACCAAGATATAATCGGTGGGTTTGATTCTTCCAAGGGGTATTGGAGTTCAACCGAATATGATTATAAAAATGCCTGGTATCAACATTTTAGCAATGGATTTCAGTCTGAACGGGTAAAAGATTATACTGACTTTAAATTTCGTGCTATTCGTTCTTTTTGACAGTTTCACTGTCGCCCGAATATTTCAAAAATTGGAGTTGATGTTAATTAATCACTAATTATTTAGCATCTCATCACTCAATAATCATCATCTCATCAAGCAGATAGCCTGCTCCGCCCACTTTGTCAATTACAAACATCACATAGCGGATGTCCACACAAATACATCTTTGTAATTCAGGGTTATAGATGATGTTACTACTTAACGATTCCCAATTTCCATCAAAAGCGCAGCCAATCAATTCGCCGCTGGCATTAATAACGGGACTTCCGGAGTTGCCTCCGGTAATATCGTTGTTAGTTAAAAAACAAACATTTAAAACGTCATCTTTTCCATATCTACCGTAGTCTTTTGCCAAAATCAACTCTTTTAATTTTGCCGGAACATCAAATTCCGGATCTCCGGGAATCTCTTTGGGCAAAATTCCGTCCGTAGTAGTAAACCAATTGTAATACACAGCCTCTTGCGGGTAATAATCCAACACTTTTCCATAAGTTACTCGCATGGTTGAGTTGGCATCCGGATAAATTGCCTTTTCAGCCTCCATCTCTTTAATTGCCGCCAAATAGTTACGACGCGGAGTAGCAAGTTTACTATCGTAACCCAAATAACCGGCTTGGGTGGATGAGATAATTCCGAAAATAGATTGGAAATATTTAATTAACGGGTCGTTGTCAAAAATTTTCACAGAAGGTTTTTGTAAATATTTGTTAAAGTTCGTTTCATTAGAAAAGATAGAGTTTTCAGAAATCGCTTTAACAAATAATCCTATCTCTCCTTTGTAATTTTTATCTATATATTCAAAAATATCCGGTTGATTCTCAAGAGGAAGTGTTTTCCATAGTTTAAGGGTTGCCAAAATAATTTGCATTTCGGTTTCAAAATCAGTTTTTTTTCTAAAATCATCAAAACTTGTTTTTAACTTTTCGATTTTTTCTTGTGAAAACTTTTTTTCATCTTTGGCAAGTTTTGCGTTTAATTCGTAAGGAAGAAGTAAATTTTTGGAAGTCAGCAACGAAATATTGGCATACATGAAACATTTTAGGGTCATGGGTTGAACATTTTCACAAATCTGTTCAATTTCGGATAACGTTTTTCCATATTTACCTGCTCTTACTGTGTCCTGGCAAATCCAATCCTGTAAAACTTTTTCCTGTTCGGCTTTTCTTGCTACCACATTCAATCTTGCAAGGCTAAGTGTTTCTCCTTTTTTCATTTTCCACATATTTGCAAAACCGGCATAATTATCTGCATACAACAATCTTACTTTATCGCTGGCATTAATTGCGTCGTTAATTACAGGTAAGATTATGTCAAAAGCATATACTAACGGCGGATTAATCACATTCATCGTATTCAACACTTCGTAAGAGGTCATAAACCGTTCTGTAGTACCGGGGTATCCCCAAATCATGGCATAATCTCCTTTGTCAATTCCTTGAATATTAACAGGTAGATAATGTTTGGGAACTAAGGGAATATTTTCTTTTGAATAGGTTGCGGGAGAGCCGTCGGGGGCGGTATAAATTCTGAACAGTGAAAAATCGCCGGTATGTCGGGGCCACATCCAATTGTCTGTATCGCCTCCAAACTTGCCAATTCCGCTGGGCGGCGCACCTACCAAACGAACATCTTTATAAGTAACATACACAAACATATAGTACTCATTTCCTTCAAAAAAAGGTTTTACTTCCACACTGTATTTTCCGTTTTCGGCGTTATCTTTTTTCAATTTAGTAATTGTTTTTTCGATGGCTTTTTTTCGGTCATTTCCCGAAATATCCTCTTTAAGGCTGTCTAAAACCATTTTTGTAACATCTTCCATACGCACTAAAAAAGAGACATAAAATCCTTCATTAGGGAGTTCTTCCTCTTTCGACATTGCCCAAAAGCCATTTTTCAGATAGTCGTTTTCTTCGGTAGAATGTTTAAAAATAAACTGGTACCCACAATGGTGATTGGTGAGCATAAGTCCTTCATTTGAAATCATTTCGCCGGTGCAAAATCCTCCGCCCAATTGCACTATAGCATCTTTGAGCGAAGAGTTGTTGATGTTGTAAAGTTGTTCTTCGGTAAGTTTCAGCCCTAATTTTTGCATCTGCTCATAATTGTAATCTTTGATGAACATAGGTAGCCACATCCCCTCGTCGGGCGGAGTGATAGCAAAAAGGCGGAATAGGGAAACCGCCAGTACGAAAATAAAAGTTGTTTTTTTCATTATGAAATAATTTTTATACTGCAAATCCTAAGTTTTTATACTCATCCACAATGTTTTTCACATCGTCTGAGGCAAGTCGCCCATATACTTTTTCACCTACAAGTGCAACCGGAGCAAGTCCGCAGGCGCCCACACAACGCAGGGATGCCAATGAGAACAATCCGTCTGCGCCGGTTTCGCCCACATTAAGACCTAATAGATGTTTAAATTCATCTAAGATCCGTTCTGCGCCTCGCACATAGCAAGCCGTTCCCATACAGATAGATATGGGATAACGCCCTTTTGGGATCATCGTAAAAAAGGAGTAGAAAGATACTACGCCATACACTTTTGCTGTAGGAATTTTTAATTCCTGTGCAATAACCTCTTGCGCTTCTGCGGGAAGATAACCCAAAAAGTCTTGCGTTTTATGCAATACATTGATCAACTCGCCCGGATTATTGTTGAACGATTTACAAATCTCTTCGATTTTAGTTCTTGTTTTTTGACTGATTTGAATTTTAACTGACATTTATTATTAGTTTAAAGTTTTTTGGTTTATCTTTTTTGCCTAAAAAAATTATGTTCTATATTTTGTAATAGTCAATTTTTTGAGCATTTGTTTAAAGCTACATAAAGATACAATTTAAGGTTTGTTAAAAACGGTTGCAAATAAACAACTTTTTCTTTTTCAAATGAACTTTTTTAGAAAGATAAAAAAGATTAATAATTTTTTTTGCATATTTGCAGTTATAAATTTTTTAAAAGAGACTAACGATGTTATCTAATAATTTGATAAAAAATATGATAAAAATTAGAAACCAAAAAGACGTATTGCAACTATTTGACCCTATTCGCAAAAAATGGGTGACACTTACCGAAGAAGAAAAAGTAAGACAATTTTTTGTTTTGAAATTAATAAACGAACTAAAAATCCCCGCCTCACATATTTCGGTAGAAAAAAAAATTACGCTGAATGGACTTACAAAAAGATACGATATTGTGGTTTATAAAGATGCTAAACCATGGATGGTAGTAGAGTGCAAAGCGCCAAATGTTCCACTAACCCAACAAGTGATGGAACAGGCAGGAAGATACAACCAAACTTTAAACGCTGAAATTATTGGCATTACAAATGGATTGGAACAAAAATTTTTTAAAATTAATTATGAAACGAAAGAGATTACAGAAATAATAGATTAGTGCAGAAACCATAACTCGTAACTTGTAACTCGTAACTTTAAATTTTAATCTTAAATTATTCCAAAAAAATACTATATTTGCAACCTTGTAAAAAAATATAAAATTAAATTTTAAATTATTAATAATCAATTAAATACAAAATGAAAAATAAAGGTTTATTTCTGTTTTTTTCCGTAATTCTTGCTATTGCATGCTTGTATTGCTTGTCGTTTTCGTTCGTAACCTATAAAATTGGTAGAGATGCCGACAAACACGCCAACGACCCCGACGCTATTGCCGAAGCGCTGACAAATGTTACCGACCCCATGATGATTAACCACATTAAAGATTCGGTAATCAATGCACGCAGAGCGGATTATCTGGGACGCAAAAACGAAGAAAAAGTATTCTTGGGCAGCACTTATAAACAAGCTAAATATAAAGAGGTTAACTTAGGTCTTGACTTAAAAGGCGGGATGAACGTTACCTTAGAAGTTTCTTACCCCGATGTCTTGAAAAGTTTAGCCGAAAATACAGAAGACCAATTGTTTACAAATGCATTCAACAATACTAATGATGAATATGAAAAAACAAATGGTGATTTTATTGACATCTTCGTTAAAAATTTCAATGCGCAAAAAATTGCACTTGATATGCCGAATGCACAACTTCGAACCTATTTCGGAGAACGATACGGAGTGAAAAACGCTACCGATGCAGATATTGTTAAATTCTTAAAAACGGAATCTAACGAAGTTATTGACAGAACTTTCCGCATCTTGCGCACCCGTATTGACCGCTTTGGAGTTGCACAACCCAACTTGCAACGTTTAACAGGAAGCCGCATCTTGGTTGAACTCCCCGGCATTAAAGAACCGGAACGGGTTACCGAACTGTTGAAAAGTACTGCCAAATTGGAATTTTGGGAAGTTTATAACGATAACATGAACGGAAGATCTATCATTGAAAGATTTTATGAAGCAGACCAACGTTTGGCAAGAGACCTGAAAGCAAAAAAAGAGTTGGAAGCAAGAAAAGCAGAACAAATAGAAACTTCAGCCCCAACCGACACAACCACTACCTCAATTTTTGAAGAAAATAATATAGAAGATGATATTGAAGGCGCTATTGTTGCCCACGCTTCGCAGCGCTCAAATGGCATAGTTATAGGATTCTATAAAGAAGCTGACATAAAAATTGTAAATCAGTTACTTCCAGAACTCATCAAATTGCTGGGAGATAAAAATGTGGAATTTATGTGGGGAAAACCTGATAGAAACTATGACAACTTATACCCGCTCATTCCGTTGAAAAGAAACAACGACCGCATCGGACCCAAATTGAGTTCTGAAACTATTGGTGGCGCCCGCGTAGTAAGAAGCGCACGACAAGATGTAAACCACGAAAATCAAACCGTAGTTTCTATGGCTATGGAAAGTCAGGCTGCCGAAGAATGGCGCAAAATTACAAGAGCCGCCATGGACAATAAAGCTAAAAGAACTTATATTGCCATAGTATTAGATAACTTCGTGTATTCCTATCCTGGTATTCAAGCCGAAATTACAGACGGACAATCACAAATCTCCGGAAATTTTTCTATTGATGAGGCAAAAGACTTAGCCACCGTACTTAACTCAGGAAACTTGGAAGCCCGCGTAAACATCGTGCAATCGGAAGTGGTAGGACCCACTTTGGGAAAAGAATCTATCACCGCCGGATTGCTCTCGTTTTTGTTGGCATTTTTATTGGTATTGTTGTACATGTTTTTATACTACAACAGAGCAGGTTTAATTGCCGACGTGTCTTTAGTCACCAACATCTTCTTCATTATGGGCGTACTCGCCTCACTGGGCGCAGCGCTTACTTTGCCCGGTATTGCAGGTATTGTGCTTACACTCGGTATGGCAGTGGACGCTAACGTGTTGATATTTGAACGTGTTCGGGAAGAAGTGCGTGCTGGAAAAGGCGCCCGGTTAGCCATTGACGAAGGTTACAAAAATGCCTACTCCGCAATTATTGACGGTAACGTTACTACCTTAATTACCGCTATCGTATTGTATATTTTTGGTTCAGGTCCTATTCAAGGATTTGCTACTACTTTAATTATCGGTCTTTTATCCTCATTATTTACCGCCATTTTTATCACCCGCTTAATTTTTGAAAATGGATTGGCAAAAGGCGTAAACTATAAATTTGGAAACAAATACACCCTACATACTTTTGAAAAAGCAAATTACGACTTCATCAAACCTAAAAAAACATTCTATTTAATTTCCATTAGTTTAGCTGTTGTAATGTTCCTCTCTTTTGGTTTTCAAGGGTTAAATCCGGGTGTTGATTTCACCGGTGGTAGAAACTATGTAGTGCGTTTTGACCAGGATGTTAAAACCAACGAAGTGCGCGCCGCCATTGCTGATGCTTTTGGCGGTAGCCCCGAAGTGAAAACTTTCGGCGGAAATAACCAAGTGAGAATTACTACCAACTATAAAATTGATAGCAACGATTCTGAAGTGGATAAAGAAGTGGAATTGATGCTGTATAATGCGTTAAAAGGATTTTTTGCTAAAACCGATATTTCTGATGTTGATTTTACGCAACAAATTGACCCGCGCGGAATTCAAAGTATGCAAAAAGTACAGCCTACTGTGGCAAAAGAACTGTTGTGGCAAGCAATTTGGGCAGTATTAATATCCTTAGTATTGATTTTCGTCTATATTGCATTACGTTTCCGTAACTGGCAATTTGGTTTGGGTGGCGTGATTGCCCTTGCGCACGACGCCTTGCTTACCATTGGTTTATTCTCACTCTTCTATAAAGTGATGCCGTTCTCTATGGAAATTGACCAGTCGTTTATTGCAGCTATCCTCACCGTGATTGGTTATTCAATTAACAACGTAGTAATTATTTACGACCGTATCCGTGAAAACCTTGGACTGTATCCCAAACGAGAAAACTACATCAATATTAACAATGCGGTAAACAGCACCTTAGGACGTTCTGTGAATACTGCCGGAACTACGATTGTGGTATTATTAGCCATCTTTATTTTTGGTGGCGAAGTAATTCGCGGATTTATCTTTGCGATGACCGCCGGTATTATCATTGGTACCTATTCTGCAATATTTATTTCATCGCCTTTGGTATTTGACTTGTTAAAAAGCGCTAAAAGAATTAGACGCAGAAAAGTAGAGTTGTTGAAATAGTTAATTTAGAATGACTGTAGGCTTTAAAGCCAATTTTTCTACAAAAAAGAACCCCTTTTACAATAGAGAAAATCCGCGTAAATCTGTTTCATCTGTGTTATCTGCGTGCTAAAAAACCGAATTACAGGATGAACAGGATTTTAACCCCCTGATAATTTTTTAAAAAACAATAGCAAAATTGAGTTTTGTATGAATATTTATTTATACTTTTGCAACGATTAATTCTTTTTATTATTAACCTAAACATTATTATTATGAAAAAAAATCTTATTTTTTTAATCAGTGCAATTTTTGCTATAACCTGCACAAATCTTTACGCCCAAAACCCCTTCTGTTCATTTAAACAAATGAGCTCCCCTGAAGAAAATACCACCAAAAAAATTCCTAATGAAAGAGTAATAAAATACCAAAACGCCCACCGCGACGAAGAAGGTTGCGGATTCAGATTTATTTTAGAAAATCCAGGAGGTGTGGGATGGCCTCCTGGATTTGGAATACAAATTACTGTGGATGGTGCGGATTATGGAATGGTTACTTTACCTTGGGGAGAGGGGGGATATGATGAAGTTATAAAATTGTTACCCTCAGGAGAAGTTCAATTTTTTTGGATTGGTGATTTTTCTTTTCCTGCTCACTGTTTCGAAATCTTTAATTCATTAGATTCACTAATTTTTAAGAGCGATAAAACTGTTCTTGACGGATTATTTTTGACCTATCAAAACGAATGTCCCGAATGTATCCCTTTAACCGATTTTAAGGGAGAATATATTTCGGAAACGGATCAGGTAAATCTCAGTTGGACAGCACCGGAAAATATATATTTACAAGGTTTTGAGATATTTAGAAATGATGAATTAATAATTCAGGTAGATAAGGAAACGCTCTCTTATACTGAAAATACCGCCGACTTGGAATCCGGTAAATATAAATACTGTGTAGTTCCTGTGTATCCTTATTTATGCAGTTTTGAAGAGGATAATTGCTTTGAAGCGCATATAGGATTAGGT
>JGI24702J35022_10001263_pt1 | contig 15778 bp, 15 predicted proteins | sample TergutTh196P4_FD_35022 | JGI IMG/M metagenome (IMG submission 35022)
TGCGGATGTTGCTGGTGGTAGACCGGCTCGAACTGGAGGGGTAGATGACGTAGGTGTCGTGATAGAGCCATACCCATTCGTTTTGGGCGGGGTCCAGATACCATTGACCGCCGGTGGCAAACTCGACGTGGTAGCCACCTAGGCTTTGGGCGACGTCGCGGACGTCGACGTACGGGGTGAAACGGGTGCCGCGGGTTTCGTTGGCGGTCCAGTAATGGAGCGGGCGGGCGGCGTCAATGGTGATTTCGAGCTCGCGCGTGGAGAAAGAGCGGTTGCCGTCAAGGGTGGCCGCGAAAGCTGGTGTTGCGAGTGCGAGGGTTAAAACAAGTGCAAGTAAAACAGAAAAAAGCCGTTTGCGATGATTCTTCATTAAATCATCCTCCTTAAAATAGTTTCCTGTAAAGTTCCGCTGCCCGTTTTCCCGATGGGGTAGGTGCCAGAGGTAGGGCCAGATAGAACCACACTGGTTAGTTTCGTTATACCACACCGGACGACCGCAGTCAATAAGGGGTCGGGAGGATCAGAACTTGGATTTGGAGGCTTGGAGGCGGGCGACGCGCTTGGCGATGGGTGGGTGAGTGGAGAAGAAGCCCTTGGCGTTGTCGCTGATGTAGAGGGCTTGGAGGGCGGCATTTTTGGGTTTTTTATCTTTGGGAGCGGCGCCGAGTTTCTGGAGGGCAGAAATCATGGCGTCGGGGTTTCTGGTGATGAGAGCGGAGGTGGAGTCGGCGAGGTACTCGCGCTGGCGGGAGACGGCGAGCTGGACGATGGTGGCGATGAGAGGGGCGAGAATGGCAGCAAGGAGTAGGGCTACAGCGCCGAAAGCGCCGCTGTTGCGGTTGCGGTTGCCGCCGATGAGGGCGACGCGCCAGCCGATTTCAGAGAGGATGGCGATGGCGGAAACGAGGCCGAAAACGATGGTTGCAAGGCGGATGTCGTAGTTTTTGACGTGAGCGATTTCGTGGGCCATGACGGCTTGGACTTCGCGGTCGTCCATGAGGTCGAGTAGGCCAGTGGTGGCGGCGACGACGGCATGTTTGGGGTCGCGGCCGGCGGCGAAGGCGTTGGGGCTGGGATCTTGGATGAGGTAGACTTTGGGCATCGGCATGCCTTCTTGGATGGCGAGGTTTTCGACGATATTATAGAGGCGAGGGTGGTCCTTTTTTTGGATTTCTTTGGCGCCGGACATGGCGACGGCGATTTTGCCGCTCATGAAGTATTGGAAAAGAGTGTAGACGAGGGTGAGAGTGAGGACCCAAATGAGAATCCAGTAGTCGTCATAGATGGCAGAGAAGGCGGCGCCGATTAGGCCGATGAAGAGGACGAAAACAAACATGAGGGCGATGGTGCGGCGTTTGTTGCGGGCGATTTCTTTATACATTGATTAGAATTTGACCTCTGGGGCGTCTTCGATTTTGGCGCGGTCTTTGACCTCGAAGTAGTCGCGGACGGCGAAGCCGAGTTTGCGGGCGAAGACGTTGGTGGGGAAGGTTTTGATTTTGGTGTTTAAGTCTTTGGCGCCGTTGTTGTAGAAGCGGCGGGCGGCTTGGAGTTTGTCCTCGGTGTCTTGGAGTTGGTCTTGGAGCTTGATGAAGTTGGTGTTGGCTTTGAGCTCGGGGTAGGCTTCGGCAATGGCGAAGATGCGGCCGAGGCCTTGCTCGAGGGCGCCTTCGGCGGCGGCGGATTCTTTGACGGTTTTGGCGCTCATGATGCTGGTGCGGGCTTTGGTGACGCTTTCGAAGGCTTCGCGCTCGTGTTTGGCGTAGCCTTTGACGCTTTCGACGACGTTAGGGATGAGGTCGGCGCGGTATTTGAGCTGGACGGTGATGTCGGACCAGGCTTCGTTGACGCGTTCGTTGAGGCGGACGAGGCCGTTGTAGGTGGCCCAAATGAAGAGGGCGCCGAGGACGACAATGCCTAATAAAATCCATAGTACTATCATGTTTTCTCCTTAAAAGTTGTTGCTTTTAGTATATCATAAAGGTGGTGATCCGTCCACTGGGGCGGCCAAGAATATGGGAGGGGATTAAAGTTCTTTAGAGCCTTTGCCGTTGTTGCAGTCGTGGCAGAGGGTCCAGAGGTTGTTTGTGTTTGTACCCCAGTTTGCTACGGCGAGCTTGTGGTCGACCTCGAGCCTAGCGCCCTCTGCCCTACTGGCTCCGCAGATTTGGCAGACATAGCCGTCTCTTTTTAGGATTTCGAATCGAACGGCTTTTGTTATCAAGGCTCTTTGGTGCTTTTTGTGTAATTCGTAGCGTCTTTTGCCCTCTATTTGTGCGAGGATGTTGTCAATGGTGGGGCCAGACATTTTGTAAGTGGAGACGTATTGTCTTCGGCCGGCGGGGGATGAGTAGCTGAGGCGAACGGCGATGTTTAGCTTTAGGTCTGGCTTGAGCTGTTTGCGGCGGCAAAACTTCTGTTCGGCTCTCTTGTATTGTAGCTCTGAGGTGAGTAAGGATTTCGGCTTTACTTTTGCGTAGCTTTTACCGCCGAGGGCTGCTTCGATTTTGTTGTATCGGGTCAAGTAGGTGCTGAGGTTGGCCTTGTTGCTCTGACGGCTGTAGAGGGTACGCTGGGCGGCTTTGTTGTTGATGAAAAAGCCACACGTGTAGTCAAAGATGGAGTTCTTATTGTTATTGTTGTGAAAAGTCTTTGGTTTAGTGCAAGGGAAGGGAATCTTGATGGTTTTGTCTAGTTTGAGAAAAAGTGGCGCATACTCGGCGTTGAGATTCTGGAGTGCTGCAAATAGGGTGCTGTTTTGCTTGATGCTGGAAATGAGTACGGTGTTGCGTATGATAAAGAAAATTAAGGTTGCGAGCAATACACCACTCAAAGATATTATTATTTCTATAGCTTCCATAATGATGGCTATTGTTGTAATTATATGGTGAGTCAGGTGGGACTCGAACCCACGACACCCTGCTTAAGAGGCAGGTGCTCTAACCGGCTGAGCTACTGACCCGTGTTTACTCTGGTATTATATCATATTTCTGGCTGGTGGAAAGTGGTTATGGTTGAAAAGGCCTATTTGACCCGTCTGGTACATATATTATTATTCGTATTCTACGGGTGATATTATACCTGTCTGATACATATTGACAAAACTGTATCTGACTGGTACAATTATGGGTAATGAAGATACATTTTTCAAATCAGGGTAATTTACGCAATTTTCAAGCGTTTGTACGATCATTAGACTTTTCCGATCCATCAAAACTTGAAATTACGACTCATGATAAATGGATTACAGTTCATCCAGCTCATTTGGTGCTTGCTGCGGCTCTGGCGGTAAAAGTAGGCAAGCAGAATGCGGCAATATTAGGGGATATACCTGATACAGGTCGATATCTCGATCGTATGGGGCTGTACAAATTCACAAAAACTCCGTCAACTTTTGCTTATAGCGAGAAAGAACCGGCGGGTCGCTTCGTGCCGCTTTCTGAGATAAAAACCGCCGACGACCAATCATGCTTTATACCAGAAATGGTCCCCTTGCTGCATTTGTCAGAGCAAAATGCGATAGTGGTGAAATATATTTTCAGCGAATTGGTGCGGAACGTACTAGAGCATTCCTTGTCACCTTATGGTGCTATTGTGGCAGCGCAGTATTACAAAAAGACTAACCGCATAAGTATTGGCATCTGTGATACAGGAATAGGGATCTGGAAGAGTATGCGCGAAAATTGGCAACCCAAAACGGACCTAGATGCAATTAGACTAGCGTTAACCCCAGGCATAACTGGTACTACAAGGAACGAGGGCGGATCAATAGAAAATGGCGGAGCTGGACTCTTTTTTACGAAGTCTATGGCAAAAATTACTCGCAGTTATTTTGCAATTTATAGTGGCAGCGCTGAATACACGCTATTAAAGCATCGGAGCGACATAAAAGGCACGCCAACATTGTATGCCGACCCGTTTAGGGATAGGCATACAGCTACAAACGATGCGCCAGCGTTTGAAGGGACTTTGGTTGCTGTCGATATTTCACTTGACGAAACGCCAGAACTTACAGCTCTGCTAAATATCATAAGCCAAGTTTACGATGACGCCATAAAGGAGAGAAAACGTGCTAAATTTAAGGGGCCAAAATTTATATGAAAAATATGATTAAAATGCATCAACTTATAGGTGATTTTGCAGAGAATAAAGAGGTAGCTAAAAAGCTACGCGAAGAGATCATTTTACCATCCCTGTCAGAGGGAAACGAAGTGATTTTGGATTTTGAGGGAGTCGAGGGTGCGACTCAGTCTTTTATACATGCGCTAGTTAGTGAACCGATTAGGCTGTTGCGCAACGATGCTCTTGAGAGACTATACTATAAGAATACAAACGACAATGTGCAGAGTATCATATCGGTCGTTTATCGATATATGCAAGAAAGCTTGGCGATATAGCAACTCAGGATGATAAATAGATTTTTATGCAATATGTGATTTCATATTGACAGGTCCGATTCCATGTGATATACTGTGGATATGATAAGATTAGAGGAATTAGTTTCGGTCACTTCTGGGCACGCTTTTCGGGGCAGTCTGGCTAATCTTGCCGCCGGGGGAATGAAACTGATACGACCCAGCGATTTAGACAACTTCGACGAGACGAAAATCGGTGGTTATGCACTGAACGCGCCGGTTCTCAGTTTGAACGATGGTGATATACTCTTGTCTAACCGGGGCAAATTCCGGGCTGCAATTATGACTCATCCGGGTGAATATGTATTACCGGCCTCGATCTTTATCTTGAAAGTGCGTGACGAGCGGATATTGCCGCAATATCTTGTTGCTTTCTTTAATTCACGACGAGGTCAGGCAACACTTGCTTCAGCTGCCACGCAGTCATACATACCAGCCTTGACAAAATCGGTGCTGGGGGAGATGCAAATTGCGGTGCCGCCGATCGAGAGGCAACGACAAATCGCCGGAATGGCAGCAGATGTGGCAACACAGCGCAAGCTGGCGCTCGAGCAGATCGCAGCGAACGAGGAAATCATGCATCAGGTGATGGAAAAGGAGAAATAATGAAGAAACAAGAGTATGTACCAGCCGAATACGCAAAGGCGGAGTTCAATTGTGTGTATTGTGGAGTTTTTGCGGAACAACAATGGGCGTCTCTGTTTGCTACGGGGAGCCAGGCGGACAGGCCGGGTGATGTACCGACTTTTAGCGAACACTTGGGTAACGACTATGCCGTGTCAAAATGCAAGCACTGCAAGAAATGTATTCTTTGGCTTGCGAAAAAGATCATTATCCCAAAGTCAATCCCAGTGGAGTGTCCAAACGACGATTTAAGTGATGAGGTTAAGGAGTTGTACAACGAAGCAGCATTAGTATTAGCCGATTCTCCTCGTGCAGCAGCCGCGCTCCTGCGTCTGGCGCTACAGACGCTACTTGTCGAGCTCGGTGGAAATGCTAAAAAAACTATCCACGAAAATATAGGCGAGTTTGTAAAAACTGACAAAATTGACGCGCGTCTGCAAAAAGCCGCAGATTCACTCAAGGTGATCGGGAATAATGGCGCGCACCCCGGGGAGATTGACCTCGTCGCTGAACCTGAAAAGGTCGAGAAGATGTTTAGCCTGATCAACTATATCGCGGACCGTATGATAACCCAACCAAAGGAACTGGATGAAATGTTTAACGGCTTGCCTGAAGGCGCTAAGGTTGCTGTAGCGAAGCGAGATGCTACAAGAGGGGAAGATGAGTGAGACTACTATAGCAACCAGCTGGAGAGGTGTACCGCACAGGGCTATTATCCTGAAAGACAAGCAGACAGTGCAGACAAAGGCTGTGCTAATGAAGATCCAACATAAGAATCCTGAAAATGATGAGGCCGCACTAAAAATCGGTCGGTATAATAAAAATAAAGCGGGTCTACTGGGAGGGTTCTCTGCTTCCCTGGAGAGCAGTACGCCGAAGAGTGAGCTGACTCTAGATGACGAAGAGTTCCGTGCGCTTTTGAATTTTATTGAGGAGACTTATACCCCACTGACCATCGGAGTGGGGCATTACATAAAGGCTTCATCTAACCTTGACGTAGGGTTAGCGAAACGACTTCAAGAAGTATTCGAAAACAAGGATGCACGATCTATAGCAGAGTGGCTATGTGCTAACGAACTATTGCCTTCCGATTGCGCCGATATCATGGAATTCAATAAGCGTCGGCGCGCGATACATGAATTTGCTGAAAAGCTAGAGGGAAACGAAGTCGAGTATGAGTGGCAAAAGTGGTTCGAGCAGAACAGTTGGGTGTTGGGTAACGAGTTTGTCGATATCTTAGATGAAAGAAAGATTGACACAGAGAACATCGCTGACTACCTAATGAAAACCTTTGATGGATTTGTCGATTTGATAGAGATAAAACGGCCAGAAGGTATGCTACATTTCTGGTCGGAATGCGATGACCATAGCAATCTTGTGCCACATCAAGATTTGATTAAGGCCGTGACACAGGTTCAGAACTATATTCAAGAACTTGAAGAGGAAATGAATAGTTTAAAAATGCAGGAGAAGCTTGATGGGGTGCCAATCATAAAACCACGTGCGACACTTATATTCGGGCGCTCCCATATGTGGGGTGAACGAGAGCGACGAGCTTTTAGACTATTGAACGCGAACTACATTAACTTGGCTATATTGACATATGACCACGTCCTAGAACGAGCTACGAGGTCGCTGAGTGAGGTGTCGTATGACTAACTGGCAAACAAAGAAGCTGGGCGAATTAGGTGAATGGTTTAAGGGTGCAGGCATTGCAAAAGACGATGCGAATAGCGGAGATTTGCCAGCAGTCCGATATGGCGAGCTCTATACTACCTACAATATAAAAATCGAAGAAACTCGCTCGGGCATCAGTGAGCAGGTTGCGAGCCAGTCACAAGAAATCCAATACGGCGATATCATCTTTGCGGGTTCGGGTGAATCGATAGACGAAATAGCCAAATCGGCTGTTTACTTACTCGACAAAAATGGATACGCGAGCGGAGACACGCTCATATTGAGACCAAATTCTGAAAATAATCCTGTATTTCTGGCGTATTTACTTAACTCACCACTTGCGAGAAAAAACTTGCGCGCAATTGGACAAGGTAAATCCATCGTACATGCTCACATCAAAGAAATGATAAAAATAGAGCTTCCAGTTCCAGATAGGAAAACGCAAGATGACTATGCCAACAAACTCGATGTGTTTGACAGAACGCTCATTTCACAAGATGTTGAAATCGAACGGATGATCGAACTTAAGAAGGGATTGATGCAACAGATTTTCTCTGGCAAGCTTCGCTTCAAGGACGACAACGGTGGCGGCTTCCCAGCGTGGGAAAAGAAAAAGCTAAGTGAAATCGCGACAATAACGACTGGCAAAAAAGATGTGAATCAAGGCAACCCTAATGGTGAATATCCTTTCTTCACTTGTGCCAAAACACATACATATAGCGATGGGTTTTCGTTTAGCGGAGAAGCTATTCTCATAGCCGGTAACGGAGAGGTTGGTCTATGCCAGTATTATAATGGCGATTTTGAAGCATATCAAAGGACTTATGTGTTGCAAGATTTTAAGATAGATGGAAAATTTCTCTTTAGATATTTAAGTTTTGCTTTTCAAAATTTTGTTAATGCGCAAAAACAGACAAGTGCTATGCCCTATATTAAACTCGGGATGCTGCAAACTTTTCCCGTCATAACACCGACAATCGCTGAGCAACGAAAAATCGCCACCTTTCTCTCCGATTTCGATGCCCAAATCGACACCCTGAAATCCCTGCGCGATGAAACCGCCAAGCAAAAGAAATGGCTACTGAATAATTTAGTAACTGGCAAAGTAAGGTTGCCACAATTTAAGGGAAAAGGAGGGTAAAATGGGTAAATATAATCAAGACGAACTAAATAGACTACTATGGGCAGCGGCCGATAGCTCGCGTGGCCTGGTCGATGCGTCAGTTTTCAAAGACTATTCGCTGTCTATGCTGTTTTACAAGTATCTTTCGGACAAGAACAAAATTGAGCGGGCGAAATATCTTGGACGATTTAATGGTGACGCCGAGCGGGCCGAAGCTAAAATGAAGATGTCGCGGTTTTACTTGCCGACTGGCACTAGTTTTGACGAGATTTACGCGAAGAAAGACGATGACAATATCGGTGAACACTTGAACATAGCCTTACGAGCAATTGAAAACCAGAACAAAGCAAAGCTCGAAGGTGTATTTGCGGTCGACTTCAACTCTGAGTCAACGCTGGGCAAGCTCGATCAACGCAACAAGATGCTGCGTAATCTATTAGATGATTTCAACGCCGTTGACTTGTCCGATGAAACTGAAAATGTTGTGGGCGATGCGTACATGTATCTGATTGAAAAGTTCGGTTCAGATGCCGGGAAGAAAGCAGGCGAGTTCTTTACGCGGGCGTCAGTAGCAAAGCTCGTCGCACGGCTTGCGCGGCCACGAGCCGGCGATCGTATTTGCGATCCGACATGTGGATCTGGTGGGTTGCTACTGCTTGCCGGGAGTAATGTCGATGGTCGTGATTACGCACTTTATGGCCAAGAAAAGGTCGGTTCGACCTTTCAGCTGGCGCGGATGAACATGTTCTTGCACGGTATGGACTCAGCTCACCTGGAATGGGGTGATACGCTAAATAACCCTCTATTGCTGGAAAACGACCAGTTGATGAAATTCGATGTTTGTGTGGCTAACCCGCCATTTTCGCTTGATAAATGGGGCGCAGAAAATGCCGAAGTTGATAGGTTCCACCGCTTTTGGCGCGGGGTGCCGCCAAAAAGCAAAGGCGATTATGCCTTTATACTCCACATGGTCGAGACTCTGCGTGAAAAAACTGGGCGCATGGCGGTAATTGTGCCGCATGGCGTGCTATTCCGCGGCGCTGCCGAGGGTAAAATTCGTAAACAGCTGATTGACGAGAATCTGATTGACGCGGTGATCGGCCTGCCGGCTGGGCTGTTCCAGACTACAGGTATTCCGGTAGCAATTTTGATTGTTGATAAAGCTCGCGCCAAAGGTGGAGAACGGGAAGACGAAAAAGACATCTTGTTTATAGAAGCAAGCAAAGAATTCAAGCCAGGGAAAGCTATGAATACTCTTGAACAGAACAACGCCGATAAAATTTATGAGACCTTTGCCGAGCGGAAAGAAGTGAAGAAATTCAGCCGTGTCGTGCCGATTTCCGAAGTGATGGAGAATGATTACAATTTGAATATCACACGATACGTCGATACTTTCGAAGAGGAAAAAGAGATCAACATCAAGGCAACGCTACAACGAATCGATGAGCTAAAACCGCAGATTGAAGAGCTAGACAAAAAGATTCGTGCCACACTGAAAGAACTGGGGATAGGATAATGGACGAGCAAGATTACGACGAGATAAAGCAATCACAGCTCCCGGCTGTGGAGATGTTGATAAAAATGGGCTGGCAATATTTGCCATCTGCTGAAGCTCTAAAAGTACGACGTGGCGACAACACGCGCGCTCTTTTAACTGAAGTGCTAGCGCGTAACCTCATGAGACTGAATAGTTATGAAGTAGACGGGCGAGAGCTACAGTTCAGCGAGGCAGATATCGCAGAAAAAGTCGACCAACTGGAGAGTGAACAGCAGCCCGGCGGGCTAATTGAAACTAGTAAGAACATTAGTGCCACTATCATGCCAAAGATCGGCGGCGGGACGATAAGGGTGCTGAACGGTGGACGATACGAGGACAAGAACATTCGCTACTTTGACTTTGATAATCCTGAAAACAACGACTATCACGTAACCGTGGAATACGAATACACTGACCGCGAACCGCGCCGCATGGATATCGTTTGTTTCATTAATGGAATTCCGTTGATTCAGATTGAAAATAAGCGTAGCAGCGTTGGCTACGAGAAGGCCATAGCACAACTATTGCGTTACCAGCGCCCAACTGAGATCCCGTCAATTTATCCTTACCTGAAGCTATTGTTTGCAATGGACTCAGAAAATGCTTTGTATGGTACAGCACTCACACCAGCGGAATTTTACACACGTTGGAGGGACGAACACCCAATTGGTGAGGACACTATTCGCGAAATTATAGCAAGACCGATTGATGGATCAGTTTACACTAAGCTCTTGGCTGATTTTAGGCCGGAATTAGATTCTAAGATTTATCCGCAAAAGCTTAGCCGTGGGGTTAAGCCGCAAGACAAGACTGTCGTCAGCATGCTGTCTAAAGATACCATTCTTGATTTTATTAAACGCTTTGTTTTCTTTGATGCAGGCGATGAAAAGGTTGCTCGCCATCAACAGACACGTGCGGTTGATAAAGTTTTGACTAGAATCAATGAGTTTGAAGAAACACCGAATGGTCGCCGACGCAAAGGTGGCCTAATTTGGCATACCCAAGGCTCTGGCAAGTCACTGACTATGGTGATGTTGGTGCGAGCAATTATAGAGGATGAACGAATAAGCAATCCGCGGATGGTCGTCGTGACCGACCGCATTGATTTGGACAGACAGATTTTTGAAACCTTTAAGAATGGAAAACTGAAATACGATGTTAAGCGTATGACTTCAGGTCAGAATCTACTCAACCATATAAAAGATAAGGATTCTGCAGTACTTACTACACTAGTTCACAAATTCCAGAAAGCAGCCATCAAATCTGCCGGATTCCGTGATACGGATGAAAATATTATTGTCCTAATCGACGAAGCCCACCGAACTGAGTATGGCAAAGCGGCTGCTGCGATGCAACAGGTTATGCCGAATGCTTGCTTTATCGGCTTTACTGGCACGCCTTTATTGAAGAAGGATAAATCTTTAAGGAAATTTGGGAGCTTTATTGATAAATACACGATTGACGATGCTTTAGATGACGAAGTGATTGTGCCGTTGATTTATGAAGGTCGCTATGTACCGTTAGAGCAAAATGAAAAGCAGATTGACCGGCAGATTGATCGAATAACCGAAGGTAGTTTGACCCAACAGCAGAAACACCAGCTTGCTTCGACCATGCAAAAAAGTGGCATCTCGAAGGTTACAAGCCGACTGGAGGAGATTTGCGCAGATATACAGAAGCATTATGTTCAAAGATTCCAGAATACAGGCTTAAAAGGCCAAATCGTTGCGCCAGATAAATATTCGGCCTTGATAATGCAGCAATGGTTTGAACGGAATGGTGCTATTGAAACAGCGCTGATAATAAGCGATGAGAACGGCGAGATATCGGACGAAGAAGTCCATAAGAAGGAAGTAAAAGCTTACCTTGATAAACAAGCTGGTAGCTATGGTGACTTGAAGAAATATGAAGATGCGACAACCCAGAGGTTCAAGACAGAAAAATATGGTGTTGAACTACTTATCGTGGTCGATAAATTATTGACGGGATTTGATGCACCTCGCAACACAGTGCTCTATATAGCTAAGCCGATTCGTGACCACAACCTTTTGCAAGCAATCGCGCGCGTAAACCGCATCTTTGATAATGGAGAGTACTCAAAGACAGCTGGGTATATTATAGATTATTCAGAAAACGCCAAGAATATAAAAACTGCAATGGCGTTATTTGGCAATTACGACGATGCGGACGTAAAGAGTGCACTGATCGATATAAAGAGTAAGATCGATGATTTGAAGAGTTTACACGACGGGCTTTTAGACAATTTTCGTGGTGTAGAAAATAGTGACCACGCTTATATAGATTTCCTGAAGAGTGAGCCAGAGCGACGCAAATTCAAGGATGAGTTTAATAGGCTATTTGCTGTCTGGGACGAATGTATGAACCTGCGCGATTTTTCTGATATGTTCGGAATTGAAAAGTTTAATCGAATGCAGAAAGAGATCAAAAAACTACTTGAGTTGAAGAAGACAGTTGAATTGCGCTATGGTGAAAGGGTCGATTTTAAAAAATATAATAGGGAGATTGCACGAATACTAGACCAGCATGTGGTAGCAAACGAGGTAGAAACGATGACGGATGAGGTTGCCATATTCGACATGGAGTTCAACGCCGCAATAGACGGTCTAGGTAATGACAAATCACGTGCTGAAGCGATTGCGGCACAGACCACGCGCATCATAAGAGAGCGATACGAGACAGATCGGGTTTATTATCAAAAGTTTTCGGAGCGCATCAAGGAGCTGTTGGAGTTGATGCACCAAAGCAAGATTGAAGATGCGGAAGCTCTGAAGCAATTACGCATAATCGATAAAGAGGTAGAGACCAAGAAAGATGACTCTTTGCCAGAAAGGGTGGCGGCAGTTCGCGGTGCGGATGTCCTGTATCGCAATCTACGAACCGCACTCAATAACCCAGTCGGAGATTATGAGAATCTAGTTATAGGCTTGGCGCAAGAAATCAAAAAGAACGCTCTTGTAGATTGGTATCGCAATCATGAAACTAAGCGCCAGATGCGAGAACAATTAGATGATTACCTATATGAGAATCGCCAGCTCGTGGATTATGATGACGCCGAAATAATCATAGCCGAAGTGATGAAGCTGGCTGAATTTAACCATTCGGAGTTCAATCACAGTGCAAAATAAGTTCTGTTATGGTAGTAGATTTTATGTCTACCACCTGAGCTTCGAAGATCGCAAGTCCTTATCGCTAGTGGTGTATCCAAATTGTAATATCGCTGTAAAAGCCCCAGCCCATGCAACTGAAGAGAAGATTGAGGGATTTCTAAGGCGTAAATGGGTCTGGCTAGAGAAGCAGCTAGCCGAGTTTGAGAAATATAAAAAGGCGCAGTATACTCGAAAGTATCTAGCTGGTGAATCTATGTACTACCTTGGCCGACAATATATTCTGGATATCGTAACTGGTAAGCAAGACTGTGTGAAAAAAGTGGGTGGAAAAATACAAATCATATCTACAAAATCTATCGTTGATTCTGAATATAACGAGCTGCTGTTGAAGAAGTGGCTTGATAATCGACGAAACGAGATCTACAAAAAACAACTGGTTGCCGCATGGGAACAGTTCGGTTACGAACGTATCCCGCAAATCAAAATAAGAGAGATGAGTCAACGATGGGGCAGCTGCTCAAAGAATGGCAAAGTGATAACCCTGAACCCAAAACTGATCGAAGCACCGATGGAAGCAATTCGCTATGTATGCATTCATGAGCTATCTCATATCAAGCACCTTGACCACGATACTGCCTTTTATCGGCTTATGGAGTCGCATCTTCCAAATAACTGGCGTAGTATCAAAGACGATCTTGAAATCAGATTCGGCTAGAAGTTATATTTAGGGTTCTTGCAGCTCAAAGCGATACTTCTGCTCGTTCTTGTTGGCTTCGTCTAAGAACATATCGTAGGGGCGCGCGTAGAGTGGTGAGTCGCCGTAGAGGCCGCGGTAGATGACGAGGGGCTCGCCGGTTTCGGAGTGGGTGGCGATGGCTTCGACGATGTAGAGGTCGCCTTTGTAATGCTTGTAGATGCCGTGGATTTTGACAGCCCGAGGCTTATCGCTGGGGTGGTGGTTCACTTAATTGCCCCAGACGACGCAACCGGCTTCGGTGGAGCAGGCGTCGTAGAATTGCGTCCAGATAGGGTTGCCGGCGGCGACCGACCAAATCAGAGCGGTGATTAAGAGGAAGAGACCGGCGAGTAAACTAATTCGTGCCCATTTTTTCATTTTGACCTCGCTTTCTTGGTTGTGGTTTTGGGGGTCTTGGGGGTGGACTTGGCTTTTTGGGCGCCGCGGTGGCTTTTGGCCTCGCTGATTTTGCCGACCGAGAAGGAGATGCTGCCCTTAAAGAGACTGAAGACGAGGCGGCAAAATTCGGTGGCGAGAGGGAAGAAAATGAGCATCAAGCCGAGGCCGGCGAGGATGGCGGGGAAGGAGACTTCGCCGCGGGTGAAGAGGACGATGGCGAGAACCGGCGCGGTGAGCGCGACGGCGATGAGCGAAACCCAGACCGAGAAGGCGACGCAGAGCGCGGCAACCCAGAGGCCGAAGATGGCTGCTAAAATTGTGACCGCGAGGGCGACGACACCTGCCGCTAGCCCGAAGACTAGGCCGACGGCGCCGGCAGCGAGCCCTAATGCTACCGCGAGAACCACCAAGAGGAGCGGCACACCGAGCGGTATAGCGAGTGCCACCAAAACCCCCAACAAGAATTTGTTTTTCATACTTTTAGTATATCACATTATAAACTACATGGCGACGCAGCGGACGGCGAGACCAGAGTCTCGATCTGCGGCATTTTCACTACTCCAAGTCGTTGGAGAATGAGTAAGATAAAGGGAGTAGGCGTATGGCGGGCCGCTTAGCACCTCCGAGGACCAATAGAGGCCTAAAACGCCTTGTCCAGAGAAGTCGCCACCTTCCCAGAGGCCGCTGTACATGGCGGTCCAACCGTATGTGAATGAGCCAAGATTGCCACCATGCGTCGCTGGTATACCGTCGAACTCGCTAGGTGCTGGCAGCCGCCAACCAGCTGGGCAGACGGAAATGTCTGGGTCAGGATTTGAAACGTAGGGCGGGGCGCTTGACCCCCAGCAAGCCCAAGTGTTTTCTTGGTGGCCCATAGCGGCGCAGAAGTTATAGAGGTAGCCATATTGCGGGTCCTGTTGCCCACCGAAGTTATTGGAGCTGGGGATGCTGGTGCCGCTGGTTGGGTTGGCGTCGGCGGGGACGAAGTATTGGGGGCTGAGAAAGTCGCTAATGTAGTCATCATAGAGACCGAGAGTGTCGCCATAGGTGTCATCGCCGCCGCCGGCGTAAGCGAGGTTAGTCATCATCCAGCAAGTGCTACCAAACATACCGACCCAATAGGTATTACCGTCGCGGGCGTCAAAAGCCACTGTTCGGCTTGTCGGGCAGTTGGAAAGTGTGATCGTCTGCATGGCAGGCATGGTGTCGGACGGGAACACCGGATTACCCGCTGCGGTCAGGGTCACGATACCGGAATAGGTGCCGGTCAGTGCGAGGGACTTGGGTGCCATGGCGAAGAAGATATCGTAGTTGTGGGCGGTGGTGTTAGCGGTGTCGGTAATGGAAATCGGTGTGGCGGTGTCGGGGACGCCGGCGTAGACGGCAGTGTAGTTCTTATTGGACGGACCGAGGACTTGGTAGGCGGCGTCAAAGTTGTTGGCGATGCCATGCATCTGGCCGTGTGGTATGGCGAAACCCCATAAGCTCGAGCTACCACCTCCGGATAGATCCCAAACATCTCGGATTTCACTATTCCAGCTAGAGAAGACCTCACCCCCCATGGTTAGCTCACCGTTTGGCGGGCCTTCAAGCGTCAGGGTGTAGCCATACTCGTAAGACGAGGTCACGGCTAGGCCAATGCAGTTGCTGGCGATGCTACCGGCGAGCACCTCGATGTCTAAGACGTTATTCTGGGCGTCATAGGCGGGCTGGGGGCCATCGACAGAGCAGGCTTGGTCGGATATTTGGACGAAGCCCACGCCCACGGTTGTGTTGACTTGTACCTCTTCGGCACTTATGGGGCGAAAGCCGCTCACAACCACGCCTGTTATGATTGCAAATGCTGCTGCTCCGGCTGCCGCACTCGCTACTCGTTTTACTAATGTTCTCATTTACTGCTCCTTACCTTTTTTAAATTTGACTCTAACTCTTTTTTGCTAAAATTAGGCTAAAAATGCCCCGACGGACGTAGTAAAGGGACGCCATCGGAGCATTTCTAGCTTAATATAGCCGCCTCCAAGCAGAGTTAACTGAAGGCGCAAAAATGAAGAAAAAAGGCGAGACTCGGCTCGCTGTATTAATTGTGATGAAGGAGTTGGGTGGTAGCTACCATCTAAATCCCCCCCCCCCTGTTTTTTT
>JGI24702J35022_10001264_pt1 | contig 15775 bp, 10 predicted proteins | sample TergutTh196P4_FD_35022 | JGI IMG/M metagenome (IMG submission 35022)
ACAACAGGCTACGTTAGCCAAGTTTTATGCTACCCAGGCACGCGACAATGCGCCGCATTACCAACACTCGTTAATCGGTTACAATTATCGCATGAGCAATATTTGTGCAGGAATAGGGCGCGGACAGATGTTGATTTTGGAAGACCGTATTGCCCGGCGAAAAGCAATTCATCGGCTCTATACCAACGGGCTGAAAGATATGCCCGGTATAGTCGTAAAACAGTCTCCGTCTCCTGAAAACGATCCCAACTGCTGGCTGAACTGCATCCTGATTGATCCGGAGATAAGCGGAAAAACGAAAGAAGACGTCTGGTTGAAAATGGAAGCTAACAACATCGAGACAAGACCATTATGGAAACCGATGCACCTGCAACCCGTTTTTGCCGACGCGGTAGCATACGTCAACGGAATAAGCGAACATCTGTTTAATAGGGGATTATGTCTGCCGTCGGGCGCTAAGGTGACAGACGACGATATACAACGCATGATAGAGATGATAAAGCGTGGTTAACGAAGAATAAAAGTTAAAATAAAAAATCTATGATAAAAAATTTAATCAAACGAAAAATCGGTTATTTTTTGCCTTTTTTCCTAAAGAAAGTGCAAAAGTGTCCTTATTTGCCTAAACAATTGATATTTGCAATAGACATCATTTTTGTTGCACTATCCTTTTTCTGTTCCTATTATGTGCGTTATACGCTTTTGAACGATTTGTCGGCGTTTGCATTTTTTCATGTCAAATTGCTGATTTGTATTGGGTTCGCAGGATGTTTTTTCTTAATATTTAACACCTATTCGGAATATGTTCGGTTTTCATCGTTCAGGAATATTTTACGCATTTTCCTGTCGTTGTTTTGTACCTATCTATGTTTGTTCTTGCTATTCCGGTCATTCCCGGATACGTTTCATCATTCGCCTTTTGCGAAAGTTGGTTTTATTATCAGTTTTCTTCTCTCGGCATGTGTTATTCTCTGTTTTAGAATGATGGTTCGGATTTTTTATGATTTTGTGATAAAAACGGTTGGGAAAAGCAAAGGTACGCCTCTGCTTATCTATGGCATAGACACCGTACACATCGGGATTGCAAAAATGATTCGCTTAGATGATAAATTTCCTTATATCGTGGCAGGATTTATTGCGCGTAAGCCGATCCCTGATCGCCACCGGATATTGGGCAGCCGCGTCTATTCGACGGAAGATGTTTTCAATGAAAATATAGCTAACAAAGGTATCAAAACGGTGTTAGTGCGTGCTGAAGAATTAGAATCGGAAAAGAAAAAGATATTGTTTCGACGTTTTTTAGACCATAAATTCGAAGTATTGTCTATGCCGGCAATCGAAAATATAAGCGATATCCGGCGCATACGGAAAATCAATATCGAAGATTTACTTGGACGCGCTCCCATCAAAACCGACATTGAATCAATAGGCAGGAATATGAGCGGGAAAACAGTTCTGATAACGGGCGCGGCCGGTTCTATCGGCAGCGAATTAGTCAGACAATTGTGTCGGTTCAATTTACGTCAATTATTGTTGGTAGATATTGCCGAATCTCCGCTTCATCAGTTGTCATTAGATTTAAACGGCTCAACGCTCACACGTTATACCCCCTATATAGCCGATATACGCAATAGATTCAGGATGGAGTGTGTTTTTGATAAATATAGACCTGATTATATTTTTCATGCAGCGGCCTATAAACATGTTCCGTTGATGGAGCAGTTTCCCGGCGAAGCGGTCTTTACCAATGTCCAGGGGACGAAAATTCTTGCCGATCTGGCGGTGGCTTATGGTGTGGAATGTTTTGTGATGATATCTACCGATAAAGCCGTCAATCCGAGCAATGTGATGGGCGCCTCGAAACGCATCGCCGAAATGTATGTCCAGAGCTTATCGCGGGAGTTGAAAAACGGTAAAAATACATCCGCTTCGCAACAACGTTTCATCACCACCCGTTTTGGCAATGTATTAGGTTCTAACGGTTCGGTCATCCCGCGCTTTGCCAAACAAATATCGGAAGGCGGCCCTATTACGGTCACACATCCTGATATCATACGCTATTTTATGACTATTCCTGAAGCCTGTAGCTTGGTGCTGGAAGCCGGCAATATAGGAAAGGGAGGCGAAGTGTTCGTTTTCGACATGGGTAAATCGGTCAAAATCAAAGATATGGCGGAAGAAATGATTCGCCTCTCCGGATTGGAGCCGTATAAAGATATTGATATCGTTTATACCGGTTTGCGACCGGGAGAGAAGCTGCATGAAGAATTGCTCTACGAAAAGGAGAAAACGGAAACCATGCAAAACAAACGCATCATGATTGGCAATGTCCGCGAATACGATTACAATGATGTATCCCGTTGGATAGAAAAATTATTAAGAGCGGCCGGCGGCTGTAATGAAAGTAATATTGTAGCAATAATGAAAGAAATCGTACCGGAATTTATCAGTAATAATTCGGAATATGAAGAATTAGATAAAAAACGTGTATGTGCCGTTTAAGGCCGAAAAAACCATATTTAATAATTTTTAGCGCTTATCAATGCTATAATTTTATCAAATGTTTTCAACGGGAATATGCCGGGTTGGGCATACCAGAAAAAAGAATCATATCCTTCATAGCTTTTGGCAAGAATATGCGGGTCGGTAGCTAAATAACTTGATACATCGTTCGTATAGGCAATGGCAGAAACGTTTTTATCCGGCCAAATATCCCGTATGGCTATGCCGTATCCGGTGGTTGTCTCGCGGGATAATGCCACTAACTTCCAGCTTCCGACATTCAGCGTCTGGCAATACACCGGCAACCGGTTGGGCATCTGATTTTTCCTATACAGGTCAAGCATCACGTCGGCCCAGTCAACATTTCTTTCGGCGATCATATCGCCCGGCTTGTTGCTGTGTGCATCCTTGAACGCCTCCACATCCTGCAATGTCATGGGGGTGATGGCGATATTCATCGTATCCATATAAAATGAAATACCGCCTTTGATTTCTTCTGCCGCNTGCGTTTTNANAATTTGNAACACGCTGTCGGCCAACTCTTGACCTGCCTTTCTGAACGGGTCAACCGGATTGATNTCGGCAGCGAACCCNTGCAGGAAAATCGCATGTTCNATATCCGGGTCTTTTTTCAACAACATGCTGGCATGTCCGGNAAAATTGGCATTGAGCGTAAACCGGTTCACCTCCGGATCGTCAAAGACCGGATGGCATCCGGTCAGAAACAAGATGTTTTTCTTCTGNTCNTTGATNGATACGGCAGTGATCACGTCCAGCGTATTATCATAGATATTATGGTCTTGAAGACCTTGCCGGTTCTTTCCGATATTGGTTGTTCCCCTGGCAAAATACAGGCGCGAAGGCGTCCGGTTATCTAACGCCTGTTCAATGGCGTTGATAATTCCCGGACGAACCACGTTGAGCAGGTATAAACTGTCAGGTCTTTTATTCGGCGTCTGCCATGTAATCCAGCTCTGCGTTACCGGCGTATAATGCGAATGGGAAGCATTAATCAAAATGGCGTCTTTTGGGATACCCCGCTTTTGATGGATTTCTTCCTTCACTAAATCCGTGAACGACATGTCGAAGCCGCATGCGTCAACACCAACGATGACCACCGTCTTTCCGTCTTTTGTAATGGCCATGGCCGACGCTTTCATATCGCCTACCGAGCTGTGCTTGCTTTTATAGGCGCGAAATTGATTGTCGGTCACAAAAAAATTTCCATCCACGAACCCGATATGGTCGACATCAATGGTAAAATTAACGCCGTTCTTGTAACCGATTGTTTGCCATGGATCGCTATGGTACAGCGATTTTTGCATCAGGCGGCGATAGCCGGTCAAGCCGTATAGCCGGTTTTTATCGCATGTCATGCTGACGATTTTAAACGTATCCATCGGCAGGAAGACCTCCCAATCGTTATCAGGCGAGGTTCCTTTCAGCAGACGGTTATTATTGTCAGCCACAAAGATAAAATCATCTGAAGCGGCAATCGAAATGGCTTCTACGGCCGCCTTTGTTTGTTTCCACTCAATTTCCTTGTCGTTGTAATCGGCCGTTACCAACTCGCCGGTTGGCGAAATCCCATACAGTTTATTCTTGTAAAAAGCGATGTCCTTTACCGGCATATTCATCTTGAGCCGTTTGCCCGTATCGCGGGTAAAATTCCCCTTATCGACTGCCGACAGCTCATATTTGTTATTTAAAACAAGTACGGTCTCTTTTATTTGACAGGCTGCGATATAATCACAGGCGCCCATGTAGTCCCACGATAGCGAAAATCGTCCTTCCCATGGCGATGCATATCCGGCCAGCGCCATCGACAACGTTTCGTTTGTGGGTTCAATGCTGACAGCGGAGGCTCCTACCTCGTATTTCGTACTGCAGGAACCGGCTTGTAATAAAAATAACAAAGCACATAAATAATGTATTTTTCGCATATTCCTAATATTATATATTTAAAAATGTAAGCGCTTTTTTAACGTTTTGATGCGTAAGTATCAACTGTTTCGCTTGTTCATAATCCGTTAACCCGCTCAGTTCCATCAGCATTTTAGTAGAACGGTCAACGACCTTGTTGTTGATTAACCGCACATTCACCATTTTATTGCCTTCCACTCGTCCTAAGCGAATCAAAACGGTCGTGCTGATCATGTCAAAAACCATTTTTTGGGCCGTTCCGCATTTCATGCGCGTGCTTCCGGTCACAAACTCCGGCCCCATCACAATTTCGACGGGATAGTCGCTTGTTGCCGCAATGGGAGAGGCCGGATTATTGACGACACATCCGCAAGCGATCCCTTCGCGGCGGCATTTTTTTAAGCCGGCCAGCACAAAAGGGGTGGTTCCGCTGGCAGAAATCCCAATGACAAAATCCTTTGACGAAACTTTAAATAATTCCATTTGCCGAAAAGCGTCCTCTTCATCATCTTCCATGGCTTCCAAAGCCTCCACCAAATGCTCTTCACCACCGGCCAAAATGCAATTGATAACCCCTTTTTCAATGCCGTACGTATTCGGGAGTTCTACTTTATCCAAAACGGACAAGCGCCCCCCTGTACCTGCTCCGAGATAAAACAGGCGACCGCCGTCTTTCAGTTTTTTCTCAATAGCTTNGATCATNNCTGCCAATTGAGGTAATGCCTGCTCAACGGCGAGGGCTACTTTTTTATCTTCCCTGTTGATGTTTTCNATCAGTTCTTCAACGCTCATTTTTTCCAAATGATTGTATAAAGAGGGTTGTTCAGTCATTCTTTGCATGAGATNATCATTTTTGTTCAAACGGAACTTACTATTCTTTCAATGCGCCGNCGTTCTTTTGGATTTTACGCACGGCTTCTGCAATTTGGTCCATATCCCGCGTAGAACCCAATAACATGTTTTGAAAGAACCAAATCGATTCTTCGCTTGTCAATATATCGTTTTGAGGACACTGATTCCGTTCGAGCCATTGATTCATGATTTTTTCGCCGTATATCTTCAGATAATACTTGTTTTTCGCCAACCCCGTCACATAGCTGTCCTTGTTCATTTGGCCGTATCCGGAACCGCAGGGAACACCTTCAGCGGACAATGCCTTGAGGAACTGTGCGCGGCTCAAACCGTCAAAACGCGACTTGTCATAACGGAACATATACAGATGAAATGCGCTGTTGGTTGTCCCCTCATACAGTTTTGCCGGCGTAATACCCGGTATTTCGTTGAAGAGCTTGGATAAATAGGCTGCATTTTGGCTCCTTTTTTTAGCTTGCGCTTCCAAACGGGTCATTTGCGCAAGTAACAGGCCGGACTGAAATTCGGTGATTCGGAGATTGGTTCCCCGTGTACCTTCGCCCGTAGCATACGAAGTGGAGGTTCCGCCTTGCCCCTGGTTATGAAATTCATAACATGTTTTGATAAAATCGCTGTCATTACTCGAAATAGCTCCTCCTTCGGCNCAGTTCAGATTTTTGGACGACTGAAAACTGAAAGCCCCTCCTATTCCAAACGAACCGACTTTCTTTCCTTTCCATTCCGCCATTATCGCCTGACAAGCGTCTTCTATGACCGGAAGTTTGTGCTTTTGTCCGATCGCCATGATGCTGTCGATATCTGCCGGCGATCCGCCAATATGTACCGGCATCAATACTTTGGTTTCTTTCGTGATCGCTTTTTCCATCTTTTTGGTATCGATTTGAAAGCTTTCACGGTCGGTATCCACCAGGATGGGTAAAGCATAATTGAGTACAACCACATTGTATGTGGCAACAAAGGTATATACAGGGAGGATCACTTCATCACCGGGACCTATTCCCATGGCGCCTAACATGGTATACAAAGCGCTTGTGCCGCTCGATACGCCCAGACTGCTCTTAACGCCTAACATCTTGGCAAACTCCGCTTCAAAATCGGCTGACACACCTCCATTGAGACGTCCCCAAGCGTGGGTTTTTAAAACATCAAACATGGCCTGTTCTTCCGTACTGTCATAAGTCGGCCATCCCGGAAATCCTTCCGGATGAGCCTTCGGGCCTCCTAATAAAGCCGGTTTATCGTTATCACCTGTTATCATGGGCGTAACGTTTTGCAATCTACTCATAGCTAATGACGGGGATACCGCCATGCTCGAACCGGCCAATGCCGCTGCTCCTAAAAATTCTCTTCTACTAATCATAATCTACAATTTTAACAATTAAACATTTATTGTGTATATCCAAAGAAACTTAATTCACCGATAAAGAAATATGAAATGTCGGCGGTTGCCACATTTTCCCGGCAAAAGAACCGGATGTATCTGACCGGACCGGCTGATTCGGGGATGATGAATTGATTACCATCCACTCCCCTGTTTATGATTTCATCGTCTGTAGCATTCCGTTTGTCCAAGCGTTCTACTTCATGAACGCCCAAAAACACCCAGTCTTCTTTAAAGGTACCGGTCGGGTCTTCTGCATCGGCCCAATAGGCTTCATCCTGTAATTTGCTTTCGTCCAATTCTGCAGTACCCCACAATTCACACTTCATGACATTCATAAAAGCATAAATAGACAGTCGGTTGTTGCTCTGCAAGGTAGGCCATAGAATGACGCGGGAAAGTTTCATCTTTTCATTGATGTCGATGGTAACAGACACTCTTCCCGTATTACCTGCAGGAATCCATCCATTTTCAAAGGTCGGGGCATGAATACCGTCGGAGATTGTAGCAAACGAATAACTTGCGCCCAACAGTGTGGTGTTATCTCCGGGTATACTCTCTCGCCTGTCAATAAACGGCTTGGGAGCTTCCTTTTCGAATGGCGTGGTTTTAGGAACAAGCGTTTCTTCGACGGTGTATGAGCCGCCGGTAGTTTTCACCGTATATCGTAAAGTGATATTCCCCGTTGCCGGATCGAAAATACTGCCGGTCGATCCCGTATTGGCAATGACATTAGTCGCAATGGAATAATTTCCCGAAACTTCAAACGTTTGGTCTTCCGATAATTTCATGCGAAACAGAGAACCTGTGGTTGATGGAGCAAATTCTGCTATACGGTTACAGTCATAAACATTGTCGCCGGTCAATATAAGAGTTTTCTCCTGATTGGCGTATGAAAAGGTGAAGGTGGCGTTGCTGCCTTCATAAACCGTATTTTCAACGCGCGTGCCGGAAGCTAAGAAATGTGCCAATTGCGCCTTTTTCTTCGGGGTTTCAATGGGGTCTATCATTCCTTCAGGGGCATATACGGACGAGATATAAAGGATGTCGTCGGGGTGGTCAAAGCGATTGCCCACATCCATTAATGTCATTTCGGATTCCGTTTCACTTACAAACACGACGGTTTCCACGCCGGTAGACCTTTTGTTGTAGGTTATTTTTGTTATACAACCTTCAAGCGCTTCGTCCCAACGGATTTTTATGGTTGACGACTGCGTTAGGGGATCGAATCCTTCTGACGACAGACTTATCACAGGACGGTCGCTAAGACTGCCTGCATAGACCTCGCCATACGAATTTCCTTCCGTGATACTCGTCAGGGAACGTTCTCCATATTGATTCTTATTGATAACCTCAAAAATATAAGTACCTTCGGCCAAGGGCGTACCGTCCATATTCCGGTCGATGATGACGGAATCTTTTTGTATCCCTTCCTGTTTTCGCACGAAAGGTATTTCAAGGGAATCCAAACGATTGTTCCAGAAAACCACTGTCGTCTCAATTTTCGGGTCGGAGTTGATATACCATACCAATTTTACCCGTTCGTATCCGCCATAAGCGGTCAAGCTGTCATTTTTACCTAAATAAACCCTGTCGCTTGACGAATCTACATATTTTTGTTGAATATCATTCATCCTGTCGCACGATACAATCAATGCGATGACAGGGAATGACCATACAAGAAATCTAACTATCTTTTTCATCTTTATCTTATATTAAATTTTCAATTAATCTTGAGGAACCGAATCATCTCCCCAGAACGTCAACTCGCCTATCTGCCAGTAATTATTGGGAGGAGGCGAATTATCCCTGGTTGCAAGCGGGAAGAAACGTATGACCTTTACCGGCTCGCAATCGATAGAAATATCGAAATGAAATCCCTCTATTCCTTTTTCTAAAATATCATTTTCACTTGCGCCCATCAGGTCAAGCCGTTCAACAAAAAAATGGCCGAGGTACACCCAATCTTTTGCAAAGTTATCGGGTATCTCCGCTATTTGTTCGGGTGTCAGATTAGAAAAACGTCCCGTCCAGGGCGCTACCCCACCTTGCTGTGCTGCTGAAAACGGATGCAGCCAGTAAGCGCGATTTTCCGGCGTTAATTTGGAAAGATCGAGCGCTTTTGTACCCCATATTTCAAACTCGACAAGGTGTACTTCCCCGTACACATTATCCGTAACAGGACGACCGCCGCCTTCAGGATTCGACCATATAGCCACGCGGCTCAGTTTCACTACCCTATCGAACTCGAATGTCATGGAAGAGCCGGTACTTCCGTTGGCGGTCAGATATCTGAAATTATTGCCGAATGCGCCGTCGAATAATTTGGTAAACGCATACGATGCGTTCAGCTCTGTCGCGTTATCGTATGGTATCGTAGCCCGCAGATCACGCCATGGTTTGGGGACTTCAATTTCGTTCAACGGGATGCCGGTATAATAAAGCGTATCCGACGTATTGCCCCATTTGTCCTCAAAAGTTAAGGCAAATGANGTTTCCACAGCGTCTAAACCGCGAAAATTGTGTTTGTCGGATTTCATGGAAGAAAAAGTCAATCCTTTTTCTTCCCATTGATTGAGCGAATCGCGGGCAAACAACCGGATCGCAAAATCGGTTTCGTATATATTTTCCCACGTAATCAAAAGCCCTCCCCAGTCATCCTTGACATTAGCTGAGGTTTTGGCCAGATTGACAAGCGCTTCCAAAGGGACAAATTCCACCGTGAGCGGATCCGATTTCATTTCGCTATGGTTGACCGTATACAGGGTAGCGCTCACCTTTTCTGTGGTATTGAATCCTTCGATGGTAAGGTAATTATTATATACTGTGGAACGTACGGTGTATGATTTTCCGTTCCTTTCATACTCGGCCATTACATACAGGATATTACGTCCCGAGGGAACCGTATAGGTAACGGTAGCGCCTCCGTAAATCGGAGTGACTGTATAATTCTCAATCCGGGCCGGTTTTTCATCGCTCTCCCGATTCTCGTCACAGGCATTCAGCCAGCAGACGACCCCTAAAATAAATATAAGAATTTTAATTGTTTTCATTTGTACATCATTTTAATTTTTATCATTAGCGTTCACCACCCATAAGACTGTACCAGGTTTGCATTGCCCATCATGTCGCTATTGCTGATTGGCCAGAGGTAATCCCTGTTCATGAATTTTACGTTTCTTGCCGCTTGAACCGTAACCGTATAATAATCTGCGGCTGTAGAACCTCTGGAGTTCCAGCCCAACGGAGTATAAGTCCTTGATTTATCCGCCATTTTCCAGCGCCTGAGGTCCCAAAAGCGTTGCCCCTCGAAAGCCAGTTCGATCAAGCGTTCCTGATGTATGATACTTCGCATATCATCCTTGTTGGACGGTCGATTGGGGTATCGGGAATTTTTCCATGATTCAACCACGCCTTTTAGTCCGACAATGTCTCTCACCTTGTCGATCCATTCGTAAACTTCGTTATCGGGCGCGCTTTTGATTTCGTTCAATGCTTCGCTGTAGAGCAGATACAGATCAGCCAGACGGATAAGCGGAAACCGGTAATCATAACGGACAATGGCCTGTAAACCTCCCGTTTCAAAAGGAATTAATTTTTTCGGATAATATCCGGTAAGATTTTGCACGAATGTATTTCCGGGTTCACCATTCCGGAGTTCCAAGTACCGGTTAAAGGAAGCTCCGCCGTTTTGGTCGGCTGTGGATGCCAGTTCATAATAACCTCTGTCGAATCCAAGATTGGCATAATAACGCGATTCGCGGTCGAAATTGATCGCTGCCGTTTGTTCCCCCAGCCGTATGTAATGTTCGTTGCCAGCCTCTTCGGTAGAGGTTCGGAGCGTATAACGGTCGGCATAGTTCCAGTTGACGTCTTCATCGATGGGAACCCCGTTATTGCTGTAAAACAATTCCGTCATATTAAACGAAGCCGTACATGCTCCTTCGAAGGTGGACTGGTACCCTGGATTAATCGACGGAAACAACGATATCTGCATGTTATCGATTGCGCCGCCGAATTGAGCGGTAGAAGCCCAGACGACACCTTTATTCCATTTATCGGTGAACCCTTTGCGCGTATTCATGATCAGTACCAAACTGTCGTTCATATTGATGGTTTGACCCGCAGAGAGTTTATTATATCTGTATAACTCATGTCCGGCCAAATGACAGGTATCGATAGCGTTTCGTAAGGCTACTGCCGCTTTTGTCCATTTATCGACGCTGTATGTATCAGACACAAGCTGTATGCCTCTCGCATCGCGCCAATTTTGATAACTCTGATTACCGTTAAACAGCGGGCTTGCTGCCCATACCAATGCTTTCGCTTTTACCGCCAAGGCAATGGGTTGGGTAATCCTGCCGTCTTCCGAAACCGGATTCGGAATAATCAGCGGCAAATCCGGTACTGCTTCATCGATGAGTTGTGTGATATAAGCCACACATTCGTCGATCGGTTCGCGGAATACTCTCACTTCATCGGGCGTGGCCGACAATAGGAGGTTTTCCTTAACGATGGGGATAGGGCCGTATAATTGCAACAGGAAAAAATGATAATACGCTTTCAGGAATTTAACTTCGGCGATCCATCTGTTCCGTTCGTATTCGTCTAAATCTCTTGGCTGATAAATCTCTTCCAGGAAAAGATTACAGGTACGGATGGCCTGGTACATACTTTTTGCTCCGTTCCCTCCCGACCAAAAGTTTAATATGGGGCTATTCGTATTCTGTTCTCCCCGCGCGATCTGGCTTGCGAATCCGGAGATAGCTTCAGCCATTGTTCCGTATTCAAACTCATCCCTGTTGGTGCAATAACTCGGATATCCCATTAGACTGGTAGGATTAGGCAAATAGGAATAACATGAAAACAGCGACTTTTCAGCGCTTGTACGGTTGGCAAATGCGTCGCTGACCGTAGGCATATTGTCGGGAATCACATCTAACCAACCACTACAACTTACGACAACCGGAATGATGACCGAAACTATTAAGATTTTAATCGACATCTCCCAGCTTTCCCGTTTTCTTTTTATTATTTTCATTTCAAGACATTTTAAAAGTTAATATTGATTCCAAGATTAAATACTCTTTGAATAGGGTATCCCAAGCCATTTCCAGCCATTTCGACATCCCACATTTTAAATTTCGACCAAAGCAAAAGATTGACGCCGCTCACATAGACGCGAAACATACTCATACCCGCTCTCCGGGATATTTTTTCGGGTACGGTATATCCCAACTCGGCGGTTTTCAGGCGGAGAAACGTTCCGCTCCTCAGCCACCATGTACTGGAGCGTTGATTGTTTTGAACGGGATACTCCGAAAGTCGGGGCCAAAAAGCATACAGGTTACGGTTTTCNTCCGACCAATGGTCGTCGGCTATAAAATTCAGGAGTCCTCTTTGNCCGTTGTTGATGAAAGGAGTGATACTATTGGCGTCAATCAAAAACGATGAACGCGCCGATCCCTGGAAAAAACACGATACATCCCATCCATAGACGCCCAGCGAGAACCCCGTACCGTAAATAATTTCCGGCACCGTCGGAAAACCGATAGGAACCATGTCGTAGTCGTCAATTTTTTCATCGTTATTGATATCCGAATATTTGATGTCGCCGGCGGTATATGCGCCAAACATTTGAACAGGCGAGTTATTCACATCCTCTTCATCGATAAAGAGCCTTTCAGCAAGTAATCCTCTCACCTGCGATAATTTTTGACCTTTAAACGACAACCATGGCGAATTGGGAATAACTTGCTCTTCATATCGTACATACCGGCTTGTGGCATACGTAAAGTTGCCGTTGACTACTAACCATATATCACGGGTAAAGTTTTTCTGGTATTTGATTTCAGCTTCGGCTCCCTTGCCCTTGGCGATCCCTACATTTGCCTGAGGCGTGGAGACTAAACCCATGGTGGTCGGTATATCCGATCGCGTTTGCAGGATATTTTCCCTTCGTTCCGTAAAAAAATCGGCAATAAGTTCAAAATCCTTAAAGAGACCGAGTTCAAAACCTACATTGAACTTTTTTGATACTTCCCAGGTGATCAAATCATTTGCGTATCTAAGGATGGAAATGCCCGACTTGTAATAGGCCAAATCGGTTCCAAAACTGTAGCCCATACCGCCGTCGCTCATGTTTACCTGCGAAAGATAAAAGAAACGGTCGGACAAGTTTCCGATCTGGTCGTTCCCTACCAAACCGTAAGTGCTTTTCAGTTTCAGATTTGAGATCACATTTTTTGTTCCTTCCATGAACGATTCGTTGCTTAACATCCAGCCTGCCCCTATCGACGGAAAAAAACCGTAACGGTATGTTTTGGCAAAGCGTTCGGAACCGTTATAGCCGAAATTTCCTTCTATAAAATAACGTGAATCGTATCCGTAAGTCAATCTGCCTGCTGTGGAAATATTCCGCATGGGCAAGGTTTGCTGGATAGAGGTGGCTTCCATCGTGATTTCGTTTCGGATAGAACCCACCAATAAAACACTAAAATCATGCTTCTCTGCCAATACTTTGTTGTATCCTACGCGCGCTTCTCCGTACATCGAAGAAGCTATATTTCTGGTACCTACGGCGTAACTCAAATATTCCGTTCCGGTTTCCGGATTAAAACAATACAAACGGTAACTACCGTCTAAAGTGTTGGCGGGTTGATAATAAAAAGGAGAATAAGCTCTGGAAAGGCTGTACCATGATTCTCTTTTCAGGTTAAATGTGCCTCTGACGAACAATCCTTTCAGTATCCCGTCAAAATTATGTTCCATTTCCAACTGGGTAAGCATCATGGATGATCTGGTTTCTCCGTATCCGCTAATGATCTGCGCCAGCGGATTCGTGTAAGTATTTTCGGTTTCTGCTGCGCCGAAAAGCACATGTTTCGTATATTCGTTGGCCTCATCTTTCGGATAATAGGGTAAAAACTGCACCGGAGTTGCATTTCGTGCCATCTGAAACACTGAAGCGCCACCTTGTCGAGGCCCTGTCTGATCGTCGAATGTCCCATAAAAACGAACCATCCCGGTGGTCTTGGGCGTTATTTTAATGGTGACATTTGAGCGTAATTGAAACCGGTCAATGTTAATATTGGTATTACACAAATTATCCTCCGTTTCTTTCAGGATTCCGGTATCATGCTGATAATTNGNAGCCAGGTANTATTGCACGGCTTTGCCTCCTCCGCTGATGTTCGCGTTAACCCGCTGGTTGAAAGTCCTGTCCTTGATCAGATAGTTGTACCAATCAACAGAAGGATATCGAAATGGATCAACGCCTAACTCGGTATAATATATTTTTGCAGGCGAATACGGCAATCTTTGCTTGAAATCTCTGGTTACTACAGCCTCGTTATGAAGTCTCATATAGGTAATGGGATCGGCCAGGCCTACAAGTTCCGAATTGGCCGAAGTAGATAATTCCGAACGGATATTAATGTTAAGCTGATCGGCTTTTCCTTCCTTTGTGGTGACAAGGATGACGCCGTTGGCTCCACGCGCGCCATAAAGAGCGGCCGAATTGGCGTCTTTCATCACCGAAAACGAAGCAATATCATCCGGGTTGACTCTCGCCAAATCGGTGGAATTCATTTCGATACCATCTATCAGGATCAGCGGGTCTTTCTTTCCGCCGGCGCTAAAACTGGTGATCCCGCGGATGAAAAATTCAGCGTTATCCAATCCGGGTTCACCTGAACGCTGATAAGCGATGACGCCCGACATACGACCGGCAAAAGCCGTAGTCAGATTGCTTGAAGGCACTTTCAACTCATTCGGATTGATGGTAGTAATGGAGCTGACTACACTTTCCTTTTTCTGTTTGCCGAAAGCGACTACCACGACTTCCGATAACTCCGATATTTCCTCCTGAAGGGTAATAGTTACTCTATCAATATCGCCTGCAACCTTTTCGAGGGTTTGAAAACCAATGTATGAATACATCAATACATCCGTGGGCAGACATTCAATGGCATACTGGCCCTCCACATCAGTCATAACACCAATGCCGGTTTGACCTTTCACTTGAATAGATACCCCCGGCAAAGGAAAACCATCCGGATCAACGACCCTTCCGGAAAATTTAACCTTTTGCTGTACAACGCTTGACACGGTTTCAAACTGTTCCCCCTTTTCGTATAATGCTTGCGCCGGAGGGTGTATCTCATCGGCGAAAGACAAGTAAACGGGTAAAAGCAGTAGCAGTAGAAGCATACAACGCACTGCAATCCTTGTCATTCGACAGCGATTACGAGCACATTCCAATTTTTTAAATTTGTGAACCATAATAATTTATTTTAAGGTGATTATCAAAAAAAATTTTTGCAAAATTACAACATATCAAAATGAAATTCTTGGTAAAAAGCGTTTTTTTTTCCTCAAAAAGCGTTTTTTTTGAAATTTTTTTTGTATTTTTGCGGTCTATGAACAGATGGATTCTCATTTTATATTTGCTGGCAGCTTCGATTGCAGTTGCACAGGCGAAATATTACGTGCCGGATAGCTTATTGAACCGGCAGATAAAGCTGCCGCCTATATTGATTCTCTTTCGTCAATACTGACTTTGAATGACGAAACTCACAATGCCGGTTTGCTGGCTTATGCCGAACAGGAAGCCTTCGAGTATGAAAAAGCCCTTAAAGATAATCATATAATGATGCAAAACCACCGTTATTAGACAAAAATTTCACGAATCCGGATATGGACTATATCAAGATTGCGACGGCTCTAACGACGAATAAAACATATCTCTATGAAGCTGTAAAGGTCGTTTCGGGCAAATCACCGATAGAATATATCAATGGACTTCGGGTAGACGAAACCAGAAAAATGCTTGAGAGCCGTTCCGATTATTCTATTATGGTCATAGCTTCAGAGTGTGGATTACTTATCTCGTATCGCTGATAACCCCAAAAAACCGTTCAAAGAATTGTTTTAATTTTTCTAAAACAGTTGTTTTCTTTGCTGCGTATTGATTATTAGGTGCAAACGGGTTCAGCGGTGGCAAAAGTCTTGTTATCGCTGTACCTGTTTCGGGGATGAAACCATCACAGAAAGCATTGTGGACAAACTTTTCCGTTTCTTCCTGGTTTAGGTTTT
>JGI24702J35022_10001265_pt1 | contig 15770 bp, 11 predicted proteins | sample TergutTh196P4_FD_35022 | JGI IMG/M metagenome (IMG submission 35022)
TCCTTTCGATCAAGAAATACAATTGAGTATGTCGCTTGAGGGAGAAGTCGTTTTCTTAACCCAAAAGGAGGTGCATGTGAAACCCTACGAAGTATTAATCGTTCCTTTTGAGGTGGTTCTACCCGAAAAAGCCGGCACCTATTTAATGAAATGCGAATATACGCTTCAGGGCGACAATGTGTTCAGTTTAAGGGATATTCATATAACATTATAAATCTTTAAATAATAAACAATTACTTCTATGAAAAAATTATGGTACCTTAGTTGCATGACACTGTTAATCTTGTCATGCTCATCAGCAAAAAAAGAGATTACACCCTATCCGGGCGGTTCGGGACTTTACACCAATTTAGTTTGGCAAGACGAGTTTGATGGCACCGGTCTCCCCGATACGACCCTATGGAACTACGAAAAAGGATTTGTACGTAACCGTGAGATGCAATATTATACGGTAAACCGTATCGAAAATGCNGTTCAACGCGGAGGCAATCTGGTGATTACNGCACGTAATGACTCGGCGATGATAGACGGGGAGATCCGTCCTGTCACATCGGCAAGTATCCACTCCCGAGGGAAAGGCGACTGGAGNTATTGNNGGGTNGAAGTGCGGGCCAAACTGCCTTCGTGCCTTGGTACGTGGCCTGCCATTTGGATGATGCCTTCAACAAGGGTGTATGGCGGTTGGCCGAGAAGCGGTGAAATAGATATCATGGAACATGTGGGATACGACCCCGACAGGATTTATTTCAATTTGCATACCGACAAATACAATCATACCAAAGGTACGGGACGCGGCACATCAGTGGCTTGTCCGAATCCCGACAAGGAATTTCATGTATATGCCGTCGAATGGTTTGAATACTATATCGACTGGTACCTTGACGACAAAAAAGTCTTTTCGGTACAAAACGATGGCGAAGGGTGGGAGTCATGGCCGCTCGACCAGCCATTCTACCTGATCCTCAACTTCGCTTTTGGAGGAGCATGGGGAGGACAAAACGGGGTCGATTTGAGTGGACTACCACAGGAATATTTGATTGATTATGTGCGGGTTTTTCAATAATTATTTGTAGGGGCAGGGCATGCCCTGCCCCTAAAGGCATGCCCTGCCCCTACGGAATCAAATATTCGGCAATCTGCACTGCATTCAGGGCGGCGCCTTTCTTAATCTGATCGGCAACGACCCAAAAGGTTAATCCGTTGGGATTCGTCAAATCTTTGCGGATACGGCCTACATAGACCGGATCTTTTCCGGAAACAAACAACGGCATCGGATATTCTTTTTGGGCAGGATTATCTTGTACAACAATACCTTCCATTGCTAAAAATGCAGACCGGGCTTCTTCAACACCGACAGGACGTTCTGTTTCAATCCATACCGCCTCGCTGTGAGCGCGCAAAACAGGAACACGGACACACGTTGTGCTTACAGCGATATCCGAGTGCATAATTTTGCGTGTTTCGTTATGCATCTTCATTTCTTCTTTTGTATATCCGTTATCAGTAAATACATCTACTTGTGGAATCAGGTTGTAAGCCAACTGATAAGCAAATTTTTCGACGATCGGCTCCTCGCCATTCACTATTTGTTGGTTTTGATTTTTCAACTCAGCCATAGCGGCAGCGCCTGCGCCACTGGAAGCCTGATATGTGGCAACATGCGCTCTTTTGATATGTGCGATATTTTCGATAGCCTTTAATGCAACCACGAATTGAATCGTCGAACAATTCGGATTGGCTATGATTCCGCGTGGACGTACTAAGGCATCTTCGGCATTGACTTCGGGCACAACCAACGGAACATCAGGTTCCATCCTGAAAGCACTCGAATTATCAATCATCACTGCCCCATATGTTGTGATCGTTTCGGCAAATTCAATAGAGGTCTTCGCCCCTGCCGAAACAAATGCTATGTCAATATGCTTAAAATCATCATTGTGTTTCAGTTCTTTTACGGTATACTGCTTATCACGATACGTGTAAACAGATCCGACACTACGCGATGAGCCGAAAAGAACCAACTCATCCAACGGAAAATCTCTCTCATCCAAGACCCGCAGAAACTCCTGTCCTACGGCGCCACTTACTCCAACAATTGCTACATTCATTTTTTTTACATTAAANATTTGTTATAATACGATAATATGATTATCTTTCGCCGTTAATCCNTTTTCACCCANAATCTGAAGGAAAAACAAAAAAACGACTGCAAAAATATGAAAAAAAATCGATTTTATTTCCTTATCTGTTGTATTTCTTTGTTTGGGGGGCAATTGTATGCCGATGACTTCCTCTTTGGCGATATATGGATTAATGAAATTATGGTCAACCCGGGCAACTCGTTGGTATTCGGCGATGCGGAATACGTGGAACTCTATAACAACACTTCTTCTTCCATTATCCTGGAAGACTGGACATTAATTTATCATGCCAATGAGAATTCAAGTACGGTTATCAAGTTACCCGATATGGAATTGCCTGCCGGCGGTTATGCCGTTGTTTTCAGAACAAGCAAAAATTTAGAGGTAGATAACGGTGGAATCGCTATTCCTGTAACAAACTTCCCGGCAACGCTTGCCAATACGGGACGATTGCTTGAGTTAAAAAGTCCTGAAGACGTGCTGATTGATCAAGTGACATATCCAAATTCTTCGTCGTTTGCAGGAAGTTCATGGGAACGCGATGAATACGGGAATTATTTCCTTTCCAACGACCCGCGCGGCGGTACACCCGGTTCAATCAATTCACCTGATAATGTCGGTTTTGGCGATATTTGGATCAATGAAATCATGGTCAATCCGGGTAGTACATTGACCTTCGGTGATGCAGAATATGTCGAACTGTTTAATGCGACCGGCAGTTCGGTCAACCTCAAAAACTGGACGTTTGTTTACCATGCAAGCGCTACTTCAAGTACTGTCGTCACATTACCCGGTATTGTTTTACCTGCCGGAGGCTATGCCGTATTATACAGGACAGGAGATAATTTGGTTGTTGATGCGGGAGGAATAGACATTCCTGTATCCAACTTTCCGGCTACGCTTGCCAATGCGGGACGATTGGTGGAATTGAAAAATTCGAAAGACGTNCTGATAGATACTGTGACCTATCCAAACTCAACTAACTACCAAGGCTGTTCATGGGAACGCGANGAGGCAGGGANTTATTATCCATCCAACGATCCGCGCGGCGGTACACCCGGCTCGATCAATACGTCGGATAACTCNCGTGCCGNCGATGTATGGATCAATGAAATCATGGTCAATCCGGGGAGTACATTGGTTTTCGGNGATGCGGAATACGTCGAATTATATAATCATTCCAATGCAGCTATCAATTTGAGAGGCTGGTCATTGGTATACCATGCAAGTGAAACGTCAAATACTGTCGTCACATTACCCGGTACTGTTTTGCCTGCGGGAGGGTTTGCCGTATTATACAGGACAGGTAAGAATCTATCGATTGATGCAGGAGGAATTGAAATTACGGTTGCTAACTTTCCGGCCACCTTAGCCAATGCCGGACGATTGGTGGAATTAAAAAACTCAAAGGACATCCTGATTGATTACGTAACGTATCCTAATTCCACCAACCTCCCGGGTTGTTCGTGGGAACGCGACGGGGCAGGGAGTTATTTTCCATCCAACGATCCGCGCGGCGGCACGCCCGGCTCGATGAATTCGTCGGATAACTCGCGTGCCGGCAATGTATGGATCAATGAAATCATGGTCATGCCGGGCGGGTCGGCTGTGTCGGAAACCGAATATGTCGAATTGTACAACAACTCATCTGCTGCGATAAACCTGCAAGGCTGGACGTTTATCTACGATTCGCGTACTGTTGTGATTTTGCCGGGCGTTATCTTACCTGCAGGCGGGTATGCCGTTTTATACAGAACGGATCGAAACATCCGTATTGATGCAGGAGGCATCCCCATTCCTGTCGCCAACTTCCCCTCAACACTTGCCAATACGGGACGATTGTTGGAATTAAGAAATACCAGGGATGTATTGATTGATTTCGTAACGTACAAAGATGCGACAACCATTCCCGGATGTTCGTGGGAACGCGACAGGACAGGAAATTTTTACCCCTCCGCCGATCCGCGTGGCGGCACGCCCGGCTCGATCAATTCATCGGATAACTCACGCTTTGGGAATGTGTGGATCAATGAAATCATGGTCAATCCGACCGGATCGACCGTTCTGCCCGAAACGGAATATGTCGAGTTGTATAATAACACCACTATTGCCATAAACCTGAGAGGCTGGACGTTTATCTACGATTCAAGAACTGTCGTGACGTTGCCGGGCATTATCTTACCTGTCGGCGGTTATGCAGTTTTATACAGAGAAGGAAAAGATATCATGATTGATGCCGGTGGAATCGCAATTCCTGTAGCCAACTTCCCCGCTACATTAGCCAATGCGGGACGTTATGTGGAATTACGCAATTCGAGGGATATTTTGATTGATGCGGTCACCTATAACGATGCCTCCAACATCCCCGGTTGTTCGTGGGAACGCGATCGGGATGGTAATTTTTACCCTTCGAACAACCCGCGCGGAGGCACGCCCGGCTCGGTCAATTCGGTAGATAATTCACGTTATGGCTATGTGTGGATCAATGAGATTATGGTAAATCCGCGGGGAGCCGATTTACCGGAAACCAATTATGTGGAGATATATAACACTTCAGCGTCAGCCATTAACTTAAGAGGCTGGACATTGATTTACCATGCAAGCGAAACATCAAGGACAGTTGTAACGCTGCCTGGTGTGATGTTGCCTGTGGGCGGGTATGCCGTTTTATACAGGGCAGAGCATACGATTCACATAGATCAGGGAGGGATTCCCATCCCTGTAGCCAACTTCCCTTCTGCATTGGCCAATGCAGGGCGTTTTATAGAATTACGCAATTCAAGAGATGTACTGATTGATGCTGTCACCTATGCCAATTCTACCAATTTCGCAGGGCGTTCATGGGAACGCGACCGTTACGGTGATTTTTATCTGTCCAACGACCCGCGCGGAGGTACCCCCGGCTCGGCAAATTCGCCCAAAGAGTTGCCCAAAGAACCTGATTATTCGTTATACGGCGATGTCCGGATTAATGAAGTGATGGCCGATCCAAGAGGTTTAACGGTTTTACCCGAAACAGAATATGTCGAATTTTACAACACATCTGCCGGCGCCATCAACCTGAAAGAATGGACTTTTAGCTATGATGAAAGGGTGAATATCACCTTGCCTGACGTCATCCTGCCTGTCGATGGTTATGCCGTGTTGTACAGAGCCGGCAAAGCGATTCAGATCGACGATGGAGGTTTGGGTCTCCCTGCTGCCAACTTCCCTTCAACGCTTGCCAATGCCGGTCGGTTGCTTGAGTTAACCAACTCATCAGGTGTCTTGATTGACTCCATCACTTATAGTGCAGCCAAAACGGCACAGTCGTGGGAGCGCGATACCGAAGGTGATTTGTATCTTTCTACCGACACACGTGGAGGTACACCCGGATCGGTTAATTCGCCCAAAGAACCGCCGATTGAGCCTGATGATGCAACATTTGGTGATGTACGGATCAATGAAATCATGGCCGACCCGACAGGGTCGACCTCTTTTCCCGAAACGGAATATATCGAATTATACAATGCATCCGATTCCGACATTGGATTCAAAGGATGGTCTTTGATCTATGATACCAGGACAATCGCCTTACCCGACATTATCTTGCCTGTCGACGGTTATGCCGTCTTATACAGGGACGGCAACGATATTCATATTGATGACGGTGGAATCGCAGTCCCAATGGCTACTTTCCCGGCAGCGCTTGCCAATACGGGCAGATATCTGGGGCTGACAAACCCGAAAGGCACATTGATTGACTCCATCACCTATCCTGCCGCGCATGAAGCATGGGCATGGGAGCGTGCACAGGATGGAAGCCTGTATCTCTCAAACAACCCGCGTGGCGGAACACCCGGCTCAATTAATTCCCCTGAAAACATGCCTGAAAACCCGGATGAAATATCTCTGTTTGTCGATGAAAACGAATGGATTTTCAACGAGCTATTGCCCGAACCTTTTGAGGGAGGCAGCGAATATATCGAACTGTACAACCGTTCCAACCGAACATTATATCTTTCCGGATTATCCATTGCCACACGAAGGACAGACGGTACATTGGGCACGCGGTATAGCCTTTCATCAATTCAAGAATCGTTTCAACCCGACGAATATGTTGTATTATCATCCTCCCGAAACGGCGTATTGGATTATTATTATACCCCGTCGCCTAATCAAATCTATGAAGTGCGACTGCCTGCGTTGAATAACACAGGGGCAACCTTGGTATTACTTCGAACCACCGATGAAATCACCGTTGATGAAGTCAGTTACACGTCCAAATGGCATGATCAATTTATGAAAAATCTCAAGGGTGTGGCCTTGGAAAGAATAAGTGCGGATGTGGCTTCTCAAAACCCGTTAAACTGGACTTCTGCTACCTCATTAGTTGGCTACGGTACACCCGGATATATAAACTCCCAATATAAATCACCCGATGTAAACGAATCGTTCCATGTCGGTATTCCTGAATATGTCGATGGCTTGGGGTATTATATCATTCCTTATCAGGTCGATAAAAACGGATACCGCAGCCGGATGGAGGTCTATTCGCTCGAAGGAAAAAAAGTGGCAGAGATAACCAACAACCAACTCTTAGGCTTCGATGGCGAAATCAGATGGAACGGATACGGAATTGATGGTAGCCGCCTGCGCGCCGGCCTCTACATCTTCTACGCCGAACTCTACCACCCCGACGGACAACGCAAGAGTTTCAAAAATGCCTTTTTAGTAAAACCGTAAAAAGCCCTTCCTCCCGTTTTGCTTAATTTGCAATTAAACAATGAGTAGAGACGTGGCGTGCCGCGTCTCTTTGTAATGCGAAAATTATGGATCAGTCGGAAAACCTGTGGACTATATATAAAAATAGTTTAATTCGGAATCTGATTAAGAAAAAGTTTAATGTGCCATTAAAAGTAATTCATCAATCTAAATTGGGGATATAATTTTGAAAAGCCTCCGTATGGAGGTCAATATGCATAACCCCTTGCAACCCCAATTTATTGGGGGCAGCTCGGGGAAAGCAGACTGTCTCTTCTCTCAATAACTCCGTAGGAGTTCAACCCGCTACGGGGTTGATGAGAGATGGACGGCTCACTCACCCCGAGCTACGCCTATCGGCTCGCATTGGGGTTATTCACGTTTATCTCCTAACGGAGATTGTTTGTAAAGCATCAGCACTAATTAGGAAATAAGAATCAGGAATTGATTGATATCGACCCTCCTTTGTAATGCGAAAAATACATGGAACATTTAAAGCGGATTAAAAATCCTTATATTCATGCCTTTCGAATTACAAATTCAAAAGAACGAAGAATTAATTTTCGCTTTTCAATGCTAAAACACTATCTTTGTGTCGAAATATAAGCGTTATGCAAGCATATATATATGTAATATTATATTTTGTTGCCTGATGAAGATTGGAGCAATTGACTTAGGAGAGCGACCTGTGTTGCTTGCGCCGATGGAGGATGTCACCGACATTTCTTTTCGGTTGATGTGCAAACGGTTTGGAGCGGATTTGGTGTATACCGAATTTGTTTCGAGCGATGCATTGATCCGTCATGTGAATAAGACAAAAGCGAAACTGACGATTTCACCGGAGGAACGCCCTGTCGCTATCCAGATTTACGGGAAAGAGGTGGATGCCATGGTTGAAGCCGCCCGTATTTGTGAATCGGCCAACCCCGATATCATCGACCTGAATTTCGGCTGTCCGGTCAAGAAAGTCGCCCATAAAGGCGCGGGTGCAGGTATGCTGCGTAATATCCCGCTTATGCTTGCGATCACCCGCGAAGTGGTCAAGGCGGTGCGTATTCCGGTAACCGTAAAAACACGATTGGGATGGGATATGGACAACCTGATCATCACCGATTTGGCCGAACAGTTGCAGGATTGCGGGATTGCCGCACTGACCATTCATGGGCGCACGCGTGCGCAGATGTACACAGGCAACGCCGACTGGACTTTAATCGGGGAAGTGAAGCATAACCCGCGCATCCATATTCCCGTTATCGGCAATGGAGATATCACTTCGCCTGAGAGTTGCCGCGATGGTTTTGACCGTTATGGCGTTGATGGCGTGATGATCGGACGGGGAAGTATAGGGCAACCCTGGATTTTTCGCGAAGTAAAATATTGGCTGACGACAGGCGAAAAGTTGATACCTGAGCCATTTGAATGGTATTTGGATATCCTGAAACAACAGGCGCTGCAAAGCGTTGAACGGTTGGATGAACGGCGGGGTATCCTGCATATCCGTCGGCATCTGGCGGCTACTCCGCTGTTTAAAGGGATAAGTGACTTTCGACCTACACGTGTGGCGATGCTGCGTGCCGAAACGGTTGAAGCGTTGTTTGAGATTATGGACAATATAAACTTTGAACGCAAATGACGCAAATGACGCAAATTTTCGCAAAAAAATAAAAATAAAAAATCTCAACATACCGTATAAACCTAAAAGAATAAAAATTTGCGTAAATTTGCGGCATTTGCGTTATTTGCGTGCTAAACAATTAAACCTATGAAACGAAATGTGATCCTTTTGCTGGCGACAGCAGTAATTATGTCAGGTTGTATGCAACCAACGAACCGGACTGACGAAATGAAAGGGCTTGAAATCAACAATGCCCTGACGGAAGCAGAGATTGCAGCCGGGAAATTCACCCCCGAGGTGATGTGGAAAATGGGACGTGTCGGCAACAGCACTGTATCGCCGGCAGGCGACGGAGTGGCTTATACCGTCACTTACTACAATATGGAAGAGAACCGGGGCGTCACCCATATTTATTGGCAGGTTTTCGGAAGTTTTGTACCGCTGCAACTAACCGATAATGCAGGCAGTGAAAGCAACCTGCAATGGAACAGCGACGGCAGCAGATTGTATTTCCTGAGCACCCGTAGCGGAGAAAGTCAAATCTGGAGCATTCTTCGTACCGATGGAAACAAATTGACACAACACTCTTTCATCGAAGACGGCATCGATGGATTCGGCATTACCAAAGATGAAAACAGGGTGTTTTACCTCCAAAGCGTACCCATCGAACCCCGTAATTCGGCTGCATTTTATCCCGATATGGCTCAATCGAGGGCTAAGATATACGATGACCTGATGGCACGCCATTGGGATCACTGGGATGAAGGCAACTACTCGCATATATTTATCGCCGAGATGACAGCCGGCAAAGTAGATGCCGGCAAAGACATTATGGAAGGCGAACCGTGGGATGCTCCGCTGGCGCCTTATTTCGATTTGGCTGAAATTGCATGGAACAATGCAGGGACACAATTAGCCTATACGTGCAAAAAGCAGACCGGAACAACGTATGCCGTTTCTACCGATAGCGATATTTTTATCTACGATGTGGCAACCGGTCGCACCACGAATATCTGCAAGAAAAACACGTCGGGTTCGACCGAAATGCCCGGTTACGAAAAGTATCCCGTCTGGAGTCCTGATGATAAACAAATCGCCTTCAGTTCGATGCGTCGTGCAGGCAATGAGTCGGATAAGGAACGTCTTTTTGTGTGGAACAGCGTCGATAATTCGATGAAAGACCTGACCGCCACATTTGATTACAATGCAGCCAATATGGTATGGAACGGGAATGATGAACTCTATTTTGTGGCGCCGATTGAAGCAACCCATCAACTTTGCAAGGTCAATCTATCAGGTAATGTGACGATCATTACCGATGGCGACCATGATATCAGAGCCTTTACAACCGATGGAAACAAATTGGTGGCAGAAGTGACGCAAATCGTGATGGCCACCGAATTATTCGATATTGATGTCAATGACGGACAAATGACGCCCCTTACCTTAGTGAATATAGATTTCTACTTACAAATTCCTTTGGGAGAAGTCCAAAAACGGTGGGTCAAGACGACCGATGGGAAAGAGATGTTGACCTGGGTGATTTTCCCTCCCGATTTTGACCCGAACAAAAAATATCCGACCTTACTGTATTGTCAGGGCGGACCGCAAAGTGTTGTCAGTCAATCCTGGAGTTACCGATGGAATTTTCAGTTGATGGCGGCGCAGGGTTATATCGTGGTGGCTCCCAACCGACGTGGCTTGCCTTCGTTCGGTCAGGAATGGCTCGACCAGATATCGGGCGATTACGGCGGACAAAATATGCGCGATTACCTGAGCGCCATTGATGATGTGGCCAAAGAGCCTTGGTGCGACGAAACACGCTTGGCTTGCGTCGGCGCAAGTTATGGCGGTTACTCGGCGTTTTTCTTAGCCGGTAACCACAACAAACGCTTCAAGGCATTTGTTGCGCATTGCGGTATCTTTAACTTTGAAAGCATGTATGGCGCTACCGAAGAACTCTTCTTCGTCAATAATGATTACGGCGGAGCCTATTGGGATGAAAACCCGGTCGCCAAACGCTCGTATGCCTTTTCGCCACATAAATTTGTGACGAAATGGGATGCTCCGATACTGATTTTCACAGGGCTCAACGACTTTCGCGTACCTTATACCCAAAGCTTGGAAGCATTTACGGCCGCCCGTGTGCGGAATATTCCCGCCCGCTTGGTTGTGTTTGAAAATGAAGCACATCAGGTATTCAGGCCGCAAAATTCAATCGTTTGGAATCGTGAGTTTTTCAGTTGGTTGGACAAATATTTAAATCTTTAAATTTTTAAATCTTTTAAATTTTAAAAATGTATCAGCTATGATACTTATTGCAGATAGCGGGTCGACGAAGACACGTTGGTGTGTTGCCGAAAACGGCCATACGCTTCAGGTCTTACAGACATCGGGCATCAATCCTTTCTTTCAGTCGGAAGAAGAGATTCACAGTCGGTTGATTGAAGAATTACTGCCTCAATTAGCGGTTGATATACACAAAATCAGTGCGGTTTACTTTTACGGGGCCGGTTGTGCGTTTGGGAAAGAAGACATCGTCAAGGGAGCAATTGAAAAAGTGCTGAAGACGCCTTTAGTTGAGGTTCATTCGGACTTGCTTGCCGCAGCGCGCAGTCTTTGCGGCAGGCAGGCAGGGATAGCCTGTATCCTGGGGACAGGCTCAAATTCGTGTTTCTACGACGGACAAGACATTGTACAACATGTCTCTCCGCTCGGGTTTATCTTAGGTGATGAAGGTGGAGGCGCCGTGCTGGGCAAACTGTTAGTAGGCGACCTGTTCAAAGGAATATTGCCGGAAGAGTTGAAAGACAAGTTTTTGAGTCAATATAACCTGACACCTGCTGTCATCATCGACCGTGTCTATCGTCAGCCATTTCCCAACCGTTTTTTGGCCGGTTTGTCGCCTTTTCTGGCGGAAAACATCGATGAACCGATGATTTTTGCGTTGGTATTGAACAGTTTCAAGGCGTTTATCGTGCGGAATGTCAAACATTATGATTACCATACGTGGCCGGTACATTTCACCGGTTCCATTGCCTGTTACTACAGCGAAGCGCTGGCTCAGGCAGCGTCCGAAACAGGTATCCGGTTAGGGATTGTGACACAATCGCCTTTGGATGGATTAGTCGCCTTTCATACAACCCACCCTGATTGTCCATGAATAACTTTATCAAAATCACCGAATCATCGTCTCTTTACGAAGGTCTTGAACATAAAACCATTCGTGAGATATTGGACGAGATAAATACGGAAGACCAACGCGTGGCATTGGCTGTTCGGGAAACAATTCCGAAAATTGAGCAGTTGATTGAAGTTATCATCCCGCGCATGATGAAAGGAGGACGGGTGTTTTATATCGGAGCCGGAACGAGTGGGCGTTTAGGCGTTCTTGATGCTTCGGAAATACCTCCTACCTTCGGATTGCCTCCCGAACGATTTATCGGGATTATTGCCGGAGGCGACAGGGCGCTGCGTTCGCCGGTCGAAAATGCCGAAGACGATACCGAACAGGGCTGGGCGGATTTATTGGCGCATCAGATAAACACGATGGATACGGTGATCGGTATTGCTGCATCAGGTACAACACCTTACGTGGTCGGGGCATTACGGGCGGCACGGAAAGAAGGGTTATTGACGGCTTCTATCGCAAGCAATCCCGGGTCGCCAGTATCGGCTGAGGTTGATATTCCGATAGAGATAATCGTCGGACCAGAGTATGTGACAGGCAGTTCGCGGATGAAATCGGGGACAGGTCAAAAGATGATTCTCAATATGATATCCACCGCTATCATGATTAAGTTGGGCAGGGTGAAAGGAAATAAAATGGTCAATATGCAACTCACGAATCATAAACTCATTCGGCGTGGCACACGTATGTTGATGGAAGAATTACATATTGATGAAGAACAGGCACATACGCTGTTGATGGTACATGGTTCGGTGTCCAAAGCGCTTGAGAGTTACCGGAAATAAAGGTGTCCACGAATTTCCTTCGCTACGCCTCGAAATTAAGTTTTTCGTCGATGATATATTCGGGACGATTTTTGATTTCATCGAAGAGTACGCCGATATATTGGCCTAAGACGCCAATCGTGAGCAGTTGTACCCCTCCAAAGAAAAGTATGATTGTAATGATTGAAGTCCAGCCTGTTTCGGCATTACTGAATCCGTAGATCTTCCCCAGAAAGACCCAGAGCACTAAACAAAGTGCGACAATCACAGCGAAAAAACCTAATCCTGCCGCTATCTGTAATGGTTTTTTGGAGAAATACATCAAGGCATTTGACGCAAATCCGAACATTTTATGGAGCGGATATTTTGTTTCGCCGGCAAACCGGGCTTTCCGTTCATAATAAAACGGCACTTGTTTGAATCCGATCCAACTCACCAATCCACGAATATATTTCCCGTGTTCGGGCAAACGATTGAATTCATCGATGATTTTCCGATCAATCAGGCGAAAATCTCCTGAATCCAACGGAAATTCAACTTCGCTCATCCTGTTCATGAGCCTGTAAAACAACCGTGCCGACTGTTGTTTGAACCAGCTTTCCTTTTCACGCGATTTACGAACGCAGTATACGCTATTGGCTTGTTCCTGCCGGCATACTGCCATGATTTCGGGAATAAGCTCCGGTGGATCCTGCAAATCAGCATCCATAACAATCGCCCAATCGGCATCACAATGCCTGATGCCTGCAGATACGGCAGGCTGATGACCGAAATTCCTGGAAAAATGAATGACTTTAACTGTTGAGTCCGTTGCCGCAATGCTATTTAAGATTTCGCGCGAACGGTCGCGGCTCCCGTCATTTACGTAGATTATCTCAGTAGCATAATCTAAATTCTCCAATACTTTTCGGGTACGACTGTAAGAATCCGGGAGTGATGCTTCTTCGTTGAAACATGGAATGATAACAGCTAATTTTTCCATCATGCAGATCAGGCTTTAAAAGTATAGAATTTATTGATAACGAAATTGAGCAGCGTATAAAAAACCATGGCTAACATGTGATTATAAAACGGGGCGTCAATCTTGAAAAGTTGCAACAAGGGACTGAAAAAAACATACAAGGGTGGGTTTTCCGGGCAATAACGGTTTAACGAAATCAACACCAATAACTGTACGATATAACAGATTGCAAAGACAAGAAAGAAACGTATTGCGCTTTTTTTCCAGCCGACCGAACTTTTGAATGTCCATTGTCTGTTGAATATATAACTGCTAATCAGCCCTATCGCATATCCTGTGAAATTTGATAGTACCGAAGAGAAGCCTCCCCATTCAGTCATCATCCAAATAACACATAATGTAAGCAGCGTATTGCCAAAACCTACCGCGCCAAATTTAAGNGCTTGTTCGACTATTTTCATGTTTTTGAATAATTTCGGCAATTTCGCGCTGTGTCAGTCTTTTTACATTGGTCAATGTAACGATATTGGATAAGAAATCACCATACTGGTTGCATTCACGAATGACGTTTGCGATCATTCGGTTGATATCAGCCTGTATAGGCGCTAAGGTAACTACTTCAACATAATTATCCCTGATGTTCAGTTGTTCGATTTCACCGTCTTCCTGCAGAAACAAATAGGTAAATTCCCGTTCAATCACTTGCCGCTGGTAATCTAAAAATGGATTGCCGGCCGCAGACAGCAATAATATATAAAAACGCAGTTTATTTCCTTTACCCCCCAAACCGGTTGAAATATAGATATGTCTTTCATCGGATAATTCGGTCTCCAATGCCATGCGAATCTCCATCAAGGCCATGTGTGCCCAATCCGTCAATTCCTTACCGGCAGTTTGCGCATATTGCTCTAATATCCGGTACGCTTTGGGGTTTCTGGTGAGCGCCAATGTTGAAAGTGTTTTCTTTATTGCATCGGTGGAAGAAGCCGTATCATAAAGTCCGGCAGATAAATTTTCAATATCAATATCTTCCACCGCAGGCATCTTACGACTCAACCGATTGTTGAATTTGAAATATTCCATTTGCGTTTCGACCGGCACCTGATGTTCCAGAATCTGAAATCCATCTTCAGATAGATTCAGCAATTGTTGGAATTGTTCGAGAATATTTTTTCGTTGCATGATATGGTGATTAACCTTTCGCTTCCCATCCTAATGCGCTTGCACCCAGAATAGCGGCGTCGCTTTCCTTCAATTGCGATTGTAATACGTTGATTTTACCGGAATATGAACTCAACACATGTTTATCCATTGAGCGCTGAATCGGATTCAGAATCAGATCACCTGCCTTTGCCAATCCACCGCAAATAATAATCGCTTCAGGACTGGAAAATGCGATGAAATCGGCAAATGCTTCGCCTAATATTTCTCCGGTCATTTCAAATATCTCTAACGATAACTTATCACCTTTCAGGGCAGCGTCATAGACATCTTTCGAGGTAATCGTTTCAGGGTCTAAATCGCGTAACAAACTTGCTTCAGGGCGGATAGCCAATAATTCTTTGGCTGTGCGGGCTACTCCTGTAGCCGAGGTATACGCTTCCAAACAGCCTGCGCGGCCACATCCGCATATCCGTCCATTCTCCCGCCGCATAATCACATGCCCCAATTCACCTGCGAAGCCATCATGACCGTAGACCAAGTTGCCTCCAATCACGATACCACTGCCCACCCCTGTTCCCAAGGTTATCACAATAAAGTCCTTCATTCCGCAGGCTGCACCATAAGCCATCTCTCCGATAGCTGCTGCATTCGCATCATTTGTCACGGAAACAGGTATGTCATACATCTTTTCACTGATTAATCGAGCTATCGGAATGATGCCTTTCCAGGCAAGGTTCACGGCATTTTCGATACACCCGCTTAAATAATTTCCCATAGGGGCGCCCACGCCGATTCCTTTAATCAATTCGGGACCTCCTAACTGCTGTATCATCCCTTTCAGGCCATCGGTTAATGCAGTCACATACGCGTCAATTTCCGGATAGTCGCCGGTACGAATCGCACCGTTAACTAAAATAATTCCCCTTGCATCGACGACTCCAAAGATGGTGTTTGTCCCACCAATATCAATTCCAATCACATACGGCTTGTCCATGTTATTTGTTTTTTAAAAATTTTACATCATGCAGGGTACAAAGAAAGAAAAAAAAATGATTACTTCCAATCCATTGCCCTCAAATTTATGTTTATTTCGTTTTCATTGCTCAAGAATGTGTGTTGTTTTCGGAATAATTTTTACCTTTGTTTTTTATTTTTATCCAATTAACATGTTAAATATTGAAGCCATACGTTC
>JGI24702J35022_10001266_pt1 | contig 15766 bp, 12 predicted proteins | sample TergutTh196P4_FD_35022 | JGI IMG/M metagenome (IMG submission 35022)
GCGGCCTTGAGCAGCTCCTCCACCGTCATGGTCTCGCCCTCCTTGAGCCAGATCTGCGAGCCGCCCTTCGAAGCCGCCGCCCCGGAGGCCACTATTTTGTCCTCCAGCTTGAGCTTCCCGTCCTCCAGGGCCTCCGCCACCAGCAGCAACGTCATGATTTTGGTCACCGACGCGGGGTAGAGCCTGTCGTTCTCATTGTACCTGATCATCACACGGCCCGTGGCGGCATCCATCAGCACAGCCGCCTTGGCCGCGATCTGCACCGGCGGGGTAGCGCTTTCCTCCGCTATCGCGCCAAAGCAATGCATCGTCAACAGCGCCAACACCATCGCAAGAACCCATACATATCTCTTTTTCATGAAGACACCCCTCCCTGTTGTGTTAAATCTTTATGCGATTCACATGTTTTTTAGTACGCGGGGCTTGTGTTCGCGCGCAAAATCAGGTATAATTGGTGTATCATTTGAAAGGCGGGCGCTGCGTTGACCATCGCGTTTGTGACCCTCGGCTGCAAAGTGAACCAGGTGGACAGCGACGCCCTGCGGCATCGGATGGAGGCCGCGGGCTACACCTGCGTAGAGCCTGAATCCAACCCCGACGTGCTGGTGATCAACTCCTGTGCCGTGACCGCCGAGAGTGAACGCAAAACCCGGCAGAAGCTGCGTCACTTTCGCGCATTGCATCTCTACTGCATATTGGTACTCACCGGCTGTGCGGCACAGGTAGGCAAAGAGGGCGACTACCCGGAGGCCGACATCGTGCTAGGACACCGGGACGCAGATGATTTACTACGCTATATCAATGAATTTCTTTCGAATAAAGCACAAATCGCAAGTGTTTCTCCACACCATCGCGATGAATCGTTTTTCACTTCACATCACAAAAGTTCCGATCGCACCCGCGCCCACCTGAAAATCGAGGACGGCTGCGACCGGTTTTGTGCCTACTGCATCATCCCCTATGCAAGGGGGCGGGTGCGATCAATGCCCCTCGAAATTGTACAGCGCGAGATACAAAGCCTTGACGCGCAAGGCTTCCGGGAGATCGTGCTGGTGGGGATCAACCTTGCAGCCTATGGATCCGATTTGGGCTGCGGCCTATGTGACGCACTATCACTATTTTCCGAATCAGAATTATGCACAAGTATTCAGCGCGTACGCTTAGGCTCACTGGAGCCCGATTTACTTACGCCACAACTAATTTCCAAACTAGAAAAAACAATTCATTGTTCTAAAGTAGAATTATGCTGTCACTTTCATATCTCTTTGCAGAGTGGATGCGACAGTGTTTTAAAGCGCATGGGACGATATTATTCCACAGAAGAATATTTCACCCTGGTAAATCGACTGCGTGTCCTTTTCCCCGGCGCTGCCATCACCACGGACATCATGGTCGGTTTCCCAGGCGAAAGCGAAACAGAATTCGAGGCCTCCCTCGCCTTTGCCCGGGAGGTGGGCTTCGCGAAGCTCCACGTGTTTCCGTATTCATCCCGGCCGGGCACTGCGGCGGCGTCCATGCCTGGGCAGATTTCGCGGGCAGAAAAGCAGACGCGGGCAAAAAAAATGCTGGCCCTCGCGGAGGAGAGCCATTCTATTTTTCTAAATTCGCAAATTGGAGCGACCCTCAAGGTGTTGCCCGAGGAGCCGCACCCCGCCGGGGGCATGCAGGGCTACAGCGCCCAATATGCGCCGGTGCGCATCACGGACACAGGGCCGGAGGCGCAAAACCATATCATCCCAGTCAGAATCGAGGCGGTGCGGGACGGCTACTGCGTTGGTGTGTCAGCGCGATAAACTGCGACTTCCCGCCTCTCCTCCATGCCGCAGGGCTGTGGGCTTGGCATAGCAAGGGCCATGAGATCGGCGGCGCGGCACTCAAGTCTGTATTGCCTTTGAGCCTCTATAGATAAGGCTTTCATGTCCCTGTGGCGCAGGACGATTGGCAGCGATGAAGCGGATTTCGCGTGGCGCAACAGCTCCTGACCGGCGGCGTTATGCCCTATCACTTGGTTAAAGCACGGAAGTGCCGCAAGGTCCTCTCCTGCCACGCAGAGTAAAGCGTGAAAGAGAATGCGCCGCAGCCGGGCGGTGGGGTATCGCCTGCCGCCTGCGATGGAAAAAATTTCTGCCATGCTCCCCGCTTTTCGTATCGCGTCATACAAAAGATGCTCCATCCCCTCCGAAACATCGGGAAGGCGCGCGAGATCGCCGGCATTCATGCAGCGCAGGCGCGCGAGCCATGCGGTTTCCAGGCGGCGCATATCAACCGGGGCAAGGTTATTCGACGCTTCATCGCGCAAAATGGAAGCACCTGGAATTGTTTCGGGGACTCCCCCCTCTTGAAATATTATGCGAAGTTCAGAGGCGCATGGAAAGCTTCCTCCCCCCGGAGTATCGTGGCCGGCTCCCCTTCTGGGCACGGCCAGGGGCGTGAACATCGCCCCTAGCTCTTCCACGGCGGCGAGGTACTCCACAGCCAGGGTGTCGTTCGGGCTGCGCAGCAGCGCGGCGGCTGCCGGATCAACCTGCGCGAGGGCTGCCTGCCGGGCCACGGCGAAGGCCCCCCCCTCCCCTATCATAGTGCGCATGGAATTTTTCACGCCCTCCTGCCGCAGGCCGGACGCCGCGCGTCGGATGAGCGAGATGTCGCCGCATTCGCTGCCGAAGCTGAGCATGTCTACGCAGCCCAGCGATTGCAGCAGGTGCACCCCTGCCCGTGCGAAATCCTGGGCGCGGGCACAGGAGAACGGCGTGGGCAGGCAGAGCACGAGGTCGGCGCCATTTTCGAGCGCTATCTGGGCGCGAAGTTGCTTGCGGGCGATGGCCAACTCCCCGCGCTGCACGGTATAGCCGCTCATCACGGCGACCACATGGGTGGCCCCGGCCGCGCGGGTCTGGGCGATATGCCAGGCGTGCCCCGCGTGGAAGGGGTTGTATTCGGCGATGATGCCGGCGACGCGCATATAGTTTCACCTCTGCCCTATTATAGCACAAATATTTTGCTTTACAAACCCAAACATTTGTGTTATGCTATACATAATAATTACAAGGGGCATTTGGGCAATGCATGAGGATCACAGGCAGAGGCTGCGCGAACATTTCCGCTCTGTTGGGCTGGAGAGCTTTGAGCCGCACAACGTGCTGGAGCTGCTGCTGTTCTACTCCATCCCGCGGCGCGATACCAACGAGATTGCGCACAGGCTGATGGACCATTTCGGCTCCCTGGTGAACGTCTTGGACGCCGCGCCGGAGGAGCTTTGCAGGGTAGAGGGCGTGGGAGAGGCGTCGGCTACGCTGATCTCCTTCGTGGCCCAGCTGGCCCGGCGCTATCTGGCGGAGCAATCCGTGGAAAAGGCCAGCTTCCACTCCTCGCGGGATTTCCAGAACTACATCGTATCGAAATTCCTGGGCGAAAAAAACGAAATCGCCTATCTGTTCTGCCTGGACAACGCGGGGGGCCTGCTGCACGAAAGCAAGGTCTCCCTCGGCACGAAATATTCCGTGAGCCTTGACAACCGCACCCTGCTGGAGACCGCCTTCCACCACAACGCCACGAAGGTGGCGCTTGCCCACAACCATCCAAACGGCGTGTGCGCGCCCTCGTCCAACGACATTCAGCTCACCGAGGCCGCCGCGAAGCTCTACCGCGAGGTGAACATACAGCTGCTGGACCACCTGATCGTTGCCAACGGGGCGTGCTTCTCCATGGCGGACAGCCGCAAGTTCGGGCGTATTTTCCTCAGCAATGTGATGTTGATGGAACGGCAGCAGGCGGCGGACATCACGTAATGCGAATTCACAATGCACAATTTTTTGGAGGTACATCATGAAAAGAATGCTAGCCCTGGTGATTGCCCTGACCCTGGCGCTGCTGTGCGCCGTGCCCGCGGGCGCGAAGACCGCGAAGGAACCCCTCATCATCGTCAATGGCATGGGGGAATCCCCCCTGCTCTCGCCCGACGGCAGCCGGGAGATTTGGCCGCCCGACACCGGCGAAATCGCAATGGCGGCGCTGAAGGTCGCGCCGCTGCTGCCCCTGCTGCCCATCTACCGGGACGGCTTCACCAGGCTGGCCTACCCGGTCCTGCGCGATTTGTTCGACGACATCGCCTACCTGCCCGACGGGACAAGCAAGCACGCCGTCACACAGCAGCGCTTCCCGGACTCCTATGCGGCTGACAAAACCGGGAAGATCAACAGCGTTTCGCATGGGCAGATCGCGAAGCGCTATGGGGCGGAGCACAGCTATATGTTTGTGATCGACTGGCGGGAGAGCGGTATCACAGAGGCTGAACGCCTGGATAAGTTCATACAAAAAGTGCTGGCCGAGACAGGCCAAAAGAAAGTGAAGATCGTTGCTGTCAGCATGGGCGGCGGCGTGGCGATGGCCTATCTTGCGAAATATGGCCACAAGAGCGTCTCCACGCTGATCCTGATGCACACGGTGTTCCAGGGCATCCCCATCGTGGGCGACATGTTCAATCAGCGCCTGACCCTCGACGGCAAAACCCTGCAGATGTTCCTCAAGCAATCGATGCAGGGCAACGAGCCCATGCTCAGCATCGTGACGGCACTGCTGGGCGTGCTGCGGGCCGGGGGGATCCTGGACCCCGTGCTGGACGGCGTGGAGGGGCTTATCGACTACATGAACCCGGAGCTGTTCCAGGAACTGATGACGCCCATCTTCGCGCAGCTGCCGGGCTTCTGGGGCCTGGTGAGCAGCCCGGACTACGAGGCCGCCAAGGCCCTCCTGCTGGACCCCGTGACGCACAAGGGCCTCATCGCGAAGATCGACGACTATCATTATAATGTGTTCAATAAAGCAACAAGCTTGCTAAAAGCAGCTATGAAGGACGGCGTGCGCTGCTACGTGCTCTCGGGCTACAACCTGCAGGGCGCGCCCATCGGCCCGAACGCTTTGTCCCACACCGACGACGGCCTGGCCACCGAGCGCACCAGCGGCTGGGCCACCTGCATGCCCCTGGGCGAGCACTTCCCGGCGGGCTATAAGCAAAAAATCAACTGCGGCCACAACCACATCGATCCGGAGCGCATGATCGACGCCAGCACCTGCATCCTGCCCGAGCAGACCTGGTTCCAGCGGGATTTGCACCACACAAATTTTTATTCCGAGGACGGCACGAATTTCATGCTGTGGCTGCTGGAATCGCCCAAGCTTTTGAATGTGCGCAGTGACGCGCGGTGGCCGCAATTTGTGGCGTTTGACGCGGAGACGGATGCGTTTGTGGTGATTACAACAAATCCATAAAGGAGTACACGCATGAAATTTGGCGGAATATGTATCGAAACCGACAATGCGCCCCGTCTCGCGGAATTCTACAAAATTGTTTTTCAAGAAGAACCGTTTGTTGAGGGGAACCACTTCGGCTTCGGCAGCATCGCCGTCTACGACCCAGGCGACGTAACCGTGGCGAAGGACAAAAATATCTGGCTGCAGTGTTTCGTGGAAAATCTGGATGCGGAATACGAGCGGCTGCGCAGAGAAATCCCCGGCCTGGAGGTCATTTCTCCGCCCGAAAGAAGGCCGTGGGGGGCGTATTCGTTTTGGTTCGCTGAACCCGATGGGAACAAGATTGCTGTTGCGCAAAAATAGAAGGGCAATACACCAATGGACCATTTCAAGCTCCACTCCCCTTTCGCCCCCACGGGGGACCAGCCCCAGGCCATCGCATCGCTGGTGGACGGCCTGCGCGCGGGATATGAGACGCAAACACTGCTGGGCGTCACGGGCTCGGGCAAGACATTCACCATGGCGAATGTCATCGCCCAGATGAACCGGCCAGCCCTGGTGCTGGCCCACAATAAGACCCTCGCCGCGCAGCTGTGCAGCGAGTTCCGCGAGTTTTTCCCCGAGAACGCCGTGGAGTACTTCGTGAGCTACTATGACTATTACCAGCCGGAGGCCTACATCGCCGCCACGGACACCTACATCGAGAAGGACAGCTCCATCAACGACGAGATCGACAAGCTGCGCCACTCGGCCACCTCGTCGCTGTCCGAGCGCCGCGATGTCATCATCGTGTCCAGCGTGTCCTGCATCTACTCCCTGGGCAACCCCCTGGACTACAAGGACATGGTCATCTCCCTGCGGCCCGGCATGGCAAAATCCCGGGACGATCTCATCACCAAGCTCGTCGAAATTCGTTACGAGCGAAATGATATCAGCTTCGTGCGCAACCATTTCCGCGTACGCGGCGATACCGTCGAAATATTTCCTGTATATTCCAATGAAATCGCCATCCGGGTGGAATTCTTCGGCGACGAGATCGAGCGCATCTGCGAAATCACGGCTTTGACCGGTGCCGTGCGCAGCGTGCTAAACCACGTGGCCATCTACCCCGCCTCCCACTACGTCTTCAGCCCCGAGCGCCTGGAGGAGGCCGTCGTCACAATCCTGGCCGAGATGGTGGATCAGGCGGCAAAATTCGAGGCCGAGGGCAAGCTCATCGAGGCCCAGCGCATCCGGCAGCGAACCCAGTACGACATGGAGCTGCTACGCGAAACCGGCTTCTGCAAGGGCATAGAGAACTACTCCCGCGTCATGGCAGGGCGCGATCCCGGCTCCGCCCCCTTCACCCTGCTGGACTTCTTCCCCAGCGATTTCTTGCTTTTTGTGGACGAGTCCCACGTCATGCTACCCCAAGTGCGGGCGATGTACGCCGGCGACCGTGCGCGCAAGGAACAGCTGGTGGAGTACGGCTTCCGCCTGCCGTCGGCCTATGACAACCGGCCGCTGAACTACGGGGAGTTCTACGAGCGAGTAGGGCAAAAAATATTCGTCAGCGCCACGCCCAGCGACTACGAGCGCTCCGAGAGCGCCCAGGTGGTGGAGCAGCTGCTGCGCCCCACGGGGCTCATCGACCCGGAGGTGACCGTGAAGCCCACGGCGGGGCAGATCGACGACCTGATCTCGGAGATCAACACACGCGCCGCGCGGCACGAGCGTGTGCTGGTGACCACCCTCACCAAGAAGATGGCCGAGGATTTGACCGCCTACTTCGAAAACGTGGGAATAAAAGTCCGTTACATGCACCACGACATCGAGACCATCGAGCGCATGGAGATCATCCGCGGGCTGCGCACCGGGGAATTCGACGTGCTGGTGGGCATCAACCTGCTGCGGGAGGGCCTCGATTTGCCTGAGGTGTCGCTGGTGGCAATCCTCGACGCCGACAAGGAGGGCTTCCTGCGCTCCCAGACCGCGCTCATCCAGACCATTGGCCGCGCGGCCCGCAACGCCCAGGGCGAGGTATTCATGTACGCCGACGAGGTGACGCCCTCCATGGAGCGCGCCATCGCCGAGACCAACCGCCGCCGCGAGAAGCAGCTGGCCCACAACGCAGCCCATGGCATCGTACCGCAGACCATCGTCAAGGACGTGCGCGACGTGCTGGAGATCACCAGCAAGGCCGATTTGGACAGGAAAAAGAAAGATTCCCAGGGCAAGAAGCTCTCCCGCGAGGAAAAGGAGAAGCTCATGCGCCAGCTCACCGTGGAGATGAAGGCCGCCGCCCGCCTGCTGGAGTTCGAGCACGCAGCGTACCTGCGGGACGAAATTGAGAAATTAAAGGCGATGAAATGAAATATTCACTGTTGAAGCTAGATGAAAAGATGCAGGGGTTCACCTGCGGGAAGGGGCCATGGGGTTGTTACTCCATCACGCTGAACCCCAATGCCGAAGACTTTGCGTATCATGTGGCCGATTTTATTCGCTATGAGAACGCGCATGGCCGGAAGGTTCGCCTCAAGCCGCGCAAATTCGATCTTTCTGACGCGTTAAACAGCGTGCCGAAAGATGGCAGCGTGCCCCGCCCGAGCGATCCCCTCTTTGTGGTGCACAGCTCGACGCTGACGGCCTATGAAAAAATTGTGTGGGATGGGCAGCTGAAATCGACCTCACAACTGCGGAAAGAGGGTACGGCACAGCACGCCATCGGCTTCTTGCCGCTGGGTGAGCCGCCGGATTATCTGGACTACGTGATGTTTTCGCGCATGGACGGCCCGGGCTCGGGCAGCGAAATCGTGGTAAACTCACACCTGCGGGGCAAGCCTTGTTTCGACCCCAACGCGCCCTATGAACCGCAGGCACGCATGTACTTCGACGCCCGCAAAATCATCGCGGATGGCCTGGGTGTACGGGACGGAGCGCATGTGCTGAAGGTATACGGCGCGCTGCCGCTGGGGGGATATTTGCTGCGCACGGTGTTCGCGGGCGACGTAACGCTGCCAATCGGCGTGCAGAACTGGACCCCGTCCCTCTTCACCGAGGCGGCAAACGCGCTATTTCGTCACGAAATGGAGGTTGAGCCTTGAGCTACGAAATCTTCCGCCTGCAAGCCCGGGATTTCAAGAGATGCGGGAACATATGGAATATGAAAACGAACCGCAAGCGCTGGCGTAAGTGGCGCAAAGAGGTACGCTCGGGCAACCGCGCAACATATATTTATACCGAGCACGGTGAGTACATCGGCGAGGGTTCGCTGGTGTTCAGGAATGACGACCCGGAGTACACCATCACCGGCCAGCGAATTTATCTCTCCCGCATGCTCGTCAAGCCGGAGGAGCAGGACCGGGGAATCGGCGGGATTATGCTGGCGTTTCTCTGCGACGAGGCAAGGCGCATGGGCTATCGTGAGATATCCCTGGGCGTGAATCTCGTCAACGCCCGGGCGCGGCATCTTTATGAGAAACACGGTTTCACCGAGATTTGGCGCGGCGAGGACCGGTACGGCAAGTTTATAAAAATGCTAAAAATTTTAGAACAAATGTCTTGACGCCGCAGAATGTTTGTGCTATAATAACTTCAGAAAGTAGCAGGAAAGAAATTCGCCCGACAGGGCTTCACATATAAACTGAAAAACATGAGCTTGCCTTTTCGGACACGATGGTGTATACTATGATCATGTAAAAGGCATGAAAGGGTATTGCATGCAAAAGGACCTGGTCATCCGGGGGGCGCGTGAGCACAACCTGAAAAATTTGAGCCTGACCGTCCCGCGGGACAAGCTGATCGTCTTTACGGGGCTTTCGGGCTCGGGGAAGACGTCCCTCGCCTTCGACACGATTTACGCCGAGGGGCAGCGGCGCTATGTGGAGAGCCTCTCGTCCTACGCCCGGCAATTCCTGGGACAGATGGAGAAGCCCAACGTGGACAGCATCGACGGGCTCTCCCCCGCCATCTCCATCGACCAAAAAACCACTTCGAAGAACCCGCGCTCCACCGTGGGCACCGTGACGGAGATCTACGACTACCTGCGTTTGCTATACGCCCGCGTGGGTGTGCCGCATTGCCCGGAATGCGGGCGGGAGATTGCGCGGCAGACCGTGGACGACATCGTGGACAAGCTCATGGAACTGCCGGAGGGCGCGCGGATCCAGCTGCTGGCCCCCATCGTGCGCGGGCGCAAGGGCGAATACCAGAAGGAGTTGGAGCAGGCCCGCAAGAGCGGCTACGTGCGTGCGCGGGTGGACGGCAGCATCTACGATCTCTCGGAAGAGATCAAGATGGATAAGAACAAGAAGCACGACGTGGAAATCGTGGTGGATCGCCTCGTAATGAAGCCGGATTTACGGCGCAGATTGACTGACTCTGTCGAAACAGCGACGCGTTTGGCCGAGGGCCTATTAATTGTAAGCGTAGCGGATGGCGATGAGATGCTCTTCTCTCAAAATTACGCCTGCCCAGAGCACGGGTTCAGCATGGAGGAGCTTGCGCCGCGCATGTTTTCCTTCAACAACCCCTACGGCGCTTGCACGCAGTGCGGCGGCATCGGCTCGCAGTTCACGCCGGACAGGGATTTGATCCTGCCCAACAAAGAATTGTCTGTCAATGAGGGGGCAGTGCACGCCTCCGGCTGGCGGGGCGACGAGGGCGGCACCATCGCGCGGATGTACTTCGAGGGGCTGGCAAACTACGCCGGCTTTTCGTTGGACACCCCCGTGAAGGATTTGCCCGAATTCGCCATCGACATGCTGCTCTGGGGTACCAAAGGCAGGAAGATCCAGCTGCAGCGCTCTGGAAGCTACGGCTCGGGCACATATTTCGCCGCCTTCGAGGGCGTGGCGAACAATATGCTGCGCCGCTACAAGGAGTCGAACAGCGACTGGGCCAAGCAGGACATCGAGCAATACATGCGGCAACAGCCCTGCGCCGCCTGCAAGGGCCAGCGCCTAAAGCCCGAGGTGCTCTGTGTCACGGTCGGTGAACTGAATATTATGCAGCTGACCCAGCTTTCGGTGCTGAAGGCCCTCGATTATCTGGATAATATTCAACTGAAGCCCCGGGATCAAATTATTGCGGAGCTGATTTTGAAGGAGATCAAGGCCCGCCTGCAATTTCTGCGCAGCGTGGGGCTGGAGTATCTCAACCTGTCGCGGGCGGCGGGCACGCTCTCGGGCGGCGAAAGCCAACGCATCCGCCTGGCCACGCAGATCGGCTCCTCTTTGATGGGCGTGCTGTACATTCTCGACGAGCCGAGCATCGGCCTGCACCAGCGGGACAACGACAAGCTCATCGAGACGCTCAAGCGCCTGCGGGACCTGGGCAACACGCTAATCATCGTGGAGCACGACGAGGATACGATGCGCGCGGCGGATCACATCGTGGATATCGGCCCGGGCGCGGGCATACACGGAGGCGAGCTTGTGTGCCAGGGCACGGCGCAGGAGATCATGGCCTGCGAGGCGTCGCTCACGGGGCAGTACCTCAGCGGCCAAAAGCGCATCCCTGTCCCCACTGCACGCCGCTCGGGGAACGGGAATGCCCTCACGGTACGGGGCGCGCGCGAAAACAATCTGAAAAATATCGACGTGCGCTTCCCCCTAGGGCTCTTTTTGTGCGTAACCGGCGTCTCCGGCTCGGGAAAATCCTCGCTGGTGAATGAAATTCTGCACAAAACCCTGGCGGCGAAGCTCAACCGCGCGCGCACTTTCCCGGGGCAGTGCGACAACGTGGACGGCGTAGAATTTCTCGATAAGGTAATCGATATCGACCAGTCCCCCATCGGGCGCACCCCGCGCTCCAATCCCGCCACCTACACCGGCGTATACACGGATATCCGCGAATTATACGCCTCCACCCCCGACGCGAAGCAGCGCGGCTACAAGCCGAACCGCTTCTCCTTCAACGTGAAGGGCGGGCGTTGCGAGGCCTGTCAGGGCGACGGCATCGTGAAGATCGAGATGCATTTTCTCGCTGATATCTATGTTCCCTGCGAGGTGTGCAAGGGGGCGCGCTATAACCGAGAGACCCTGGAGGTCAAATATAAGGGCAAGTCCATCTACGACGTGCTGGAAATGACCATCGAAGAGGGCATGCATTTCTTCGAGAATATCCCGAAAATATCCAGAAAACTGCATACTTTATTCGAGGTTGGGCTTGGCTACGTGAAGGTCGGGCAGCCGGCAACGACGCTTTCCGGGGGCGAGGCGCAACGCGTCAAGCTGGCCACGGAGTTGCAGAAGCGCTCCACCGGGAAGACGATTTACATCCTGGATGAGCCCACGACCGGACTCCATGCCGCCGATGTCCACAGGCTTTTGGAGGTATTGCACAAACTGGTGGATACAGGGAACACAGTTTTGGTGATCGAGCACAACCTGGACGTCATCAAAACGGCCGACTGGATTATCGACCTTGGGCCGGAGGGCGGTGACGCGGGCGGGGAGGTGCTCACGCAGGGCACACCGGAGGATGTGGCTGCCTGCCCGGCTTCCTACACGGGGCAGTATCTGGCGAAATTTTTCGAGGCGTATGGAAAGCAGTGAGATATGCAGGATACAGTTTCATTCGATTTAAAGCGCAATCGGCTTGTACTGATTGACCAGACACGCCTGCCAGGGGATTTGAAGATTTTATCACTGCACACCATTGAGGAGATGGAGGCGGCCATCTGTACCTTGCAGGTGCGCGGCGCACCGGCCATTGGCGTGGCGGCGGCCATCGGGCTGGCCGTGCTCGCGCGGGAGCTTGATGCGGATGAGAATTATGAAGCGAAATTACATATATACGCAGACAGATTGCAAGCTACACGACCCACGGCGGTGAATCTCGCTTGGGCGCTGGAGCGTATGCTTTCCGGGCCGCATGACCCGGAAAGCCTTGCGCATCAAGCGCTTTCAATTTGGGCAGAGGATATTGAGACCTGCCGGCGCATCGGCGAGTATGGCAGCACACTGTTGCACAACGGCGACAACGTTCTAACGCACTGTAACGCGGGACGGCTTGCGGCGGTGCGCTACGGCACAGCCTTGGCGCCCATCTATGTGGCGGCTGAGCAAGGGAAGAATATTCACGTTTTTGCCGACGAAACCCGTCCCCTGCTCCAGGGTGCGCGCCTAACGGCCTACGAGCTGGCCGAGGCGGGGATTCCCGTCACGCTGTTGTGCGACAACATGGCGGCTGGGCTGTTGCGCAGCGGAAAAATTGCGGCTGTGCTGGTGGGCGCGGACCGCATCGCCCGCAACGGCGACGCGGCCAACAAGACCGGCAGCCTGGGATTGAGCATTTTGGCGCGTCACTACGGTGTACCATTTTACGTCTGTGCACCCTTCAGCACAGTGGACTTTCAGTGTATGGAAGGCGGGCAGATTCCCATTGAACAGCGCGCACCGGAGGAGGTCACGCAGGCCTGGTATGAACGGCCCATGGCCCCGCTAGGCGTGGAGGTATACAACCCGGCCTTTGATATTATTCCGAACAAGAATATTACCGCTTTTGTCACGGAACGCGGCGTACTCACTCCTGGGAACCTGCTGGTTCCGTAGGATTCTGTCGAAATAATCCGCTTGCGTTTTGTGGCACTATTTGGTACAATATATAATATCTGGAAATCAAATGGGGAAAGGGTCCACGTAAATGGAGTTTATAGATATCGATCAGGCGCTGAAAGACGCCAGGCATGTGCATTTTATCGGCATCGGCGGCTCGGGCATGTGCCCTCTGGCGGAAATACTGCATAGCGAGGGCTATCGCATCACGGGGTCCGACAACAACGAAAGTGAAACATTATCACGCATCGAGGCGCTGGGCATCCCCGTTTTCATGGGGCAACGCGCGGAAAACATTGATGGCGCCTACACCCACCCCAACGAAACTGCGGTTTCGCCGGGGACCCCGGACATGATCGTCTACACGGCGGCGCTGCTGCCTGACAACCCGGAGCTGGTGGCCGCCAAGGCCTCCGGCATTCCGACCTTCGAGCGCGCGAAGCTGCTGGGCGCGGTTACGCGGCGATACCCGAACTGCGTATGTGTGTGCGGCACCCACGGGAAAACCACCGTCACGGCCATGCTCACGCAGGTCATGCTGACGGCGGGGTTGGATCCCACGGCGGTGATCGGCGGGCGGCTGCCCCTGACCAACACCAACGGCTTAGTTGGCAAAAGCGATCACATGATCTGCGAAGCCTGCGAGTTCCAGGACACCTTTCTGCAGCTTTCGCCCGACGTCGCGGTGATTCTGAATGTGGACAAAGACCACATGGAATACTTCAAGACGCTGCGCAACCTCATCGCCTCGTTCCGCAAATTCGCATCCATGGCCACCAAGGCGGTGATCTACAACGGCGACGATTTGAACACCCGCCGGGTTCTGGACGGCCTGAAGGTCAAGCGCGCCATCTCTTTCGGGCGCTCGGAGGAGAACGTCTTCCGGGCCGTGAATGTGGCCATGGAGGGCGCTTTCGCCAGCTATGACCTTCTTTACAACGGCGAATACCTGACCAGCATCCGCCTGCAGATCCCCGGCGAGCACAACGTGTCAAACTCCCTGGCGGCCATCGCCGCGGCAATGCTCTCCGGCGCGAGCATACTCGACTGCGAGCGCGGCGTGGCGGAATTCCGGGGCGCGGGGCGGCGCTTCGAGGTGCTGGGCACCTACCGCGGTATCACCGTGGCGGACGACTACGCCCACCACCCGAAGGAGCTGGAGGTGGCCCTCACCGCCGCCAAGCAGATGCCCTTCCGGCGGGTATGGGCAGTGTTCCAGCCCTTCACGTTCTCCCGCACGGCCATGCTGCTCGACGACTTCGCGAAGGCGCTGTCCCTTGCGGACTGCGTGGTTCTGACAAAAATCATGGGCGCGCGGGAGGTCAACACCTACGGCGTCTCCACCGCCGATTTGGCCGGGAAAATCCCCGGCAGCGTTTGGTTCGAGGAATTCGAGCAGGCCGCCGATTACGTGGTTGAGCACGCCCAGCCGGATGATTTGGTGCTCACCCTGGGCTGCGGCGACATCTACAAGGCCGCAAAGTTGATGATCAAGAAGTGGGAGCCGTGAAATAAAATAATACAAGACGACTCCCGGCAGATCGCCCTGCCGGAAGCCGCCCGGGATTGTCCTATTCGCGCAATTAGCAACCCAGCAGCAGAATCTTGATCTGGGCCAGCAGCTGCTTCGCCTCGGGGATACCGGCCTTCGCGCGGATTTCAAGGGCCTGCAGGAGCACCAGGATGTCCTCGTTCGTCACGATATCCTTCACCGGAGCCTCTTTGGCCCCCGGTTTTTCTTCTGTTGTCACCGCTGCAGGTGCCTCCTCCTCGGCCGGCAGGGGGGCCTCTTTTTTCTGCCGGGCAAGCTCGCGCTGGGCCACACGCGCAGCCTTCTCCTGCTCGTTGAGCAGCTTGTCATAGCCCAAGCGGGACAGGAACTTCGTCACATCGGCCTCAACATACGCCCCACGGTCGTCGGCCTCCCCGGTGAGATAGCGGGGATCCAGGTCCAACACCTGGCTGAGGGCAACGGCCAGCTTGGCGGAGACGCCGCCGGTCTTGACGATGCGGTACACCGTGGCCTTGGCGGAGCCGGAGAGCTCGCAGACCGTCTGCTTCTGCGCGGAGGAGGCGGCCTTCCAGATTTCCTGTACGCGGGCGCTGGTTTTGGGGCCGTCCTTGCTGATATTGCTCTGTTTGAGTTGCTGAATCAATGCCGAAGTAATCATAATTCCAACCTCACGCGATTCATTTTTTTATATGATAACAGATATTCTACGAAAATGCAATAGAAAAGTTGAAATATTATTGATTATTTCATCGTTTTTTTCTCAAAAGCCATCCCAAAACTGCGGCGGCGTCCCCTCCCGCAGGGCCTCGGGCGTCACACGGCCGTCGTAGAAGCGCAGCGCAGGGCCAAAGGCCAGCTCTGCGCGCATTGCGCTGTATTCCCCCAGGGCCGGGGGGACGCCCGAGTCCGGCGGCAGCTGCCCGAACGCGACGCTGCCCGCCTTGGAGGCGTAGCCCCGCAGAAAACACAGCATACCCCGCATGGCGGCCTCGGTCAGCGGGCAAAATTCGCTCACGTACACCGTGCCTGCGGATCTGTCCACTTTATATTGCAAATACCCCTCGAATTCGCCCGAGGCGCCCTTCCACAGGTAGCAATACTCGCACTTTTCGAACGGCTTGGAGTAGAACCACTTCAAGTGCGCCTCCTCCCGGCGCAGCATCAGGGGGCGCTGTGCGGCAAAGGTGTTGTAGATGCACAGCAATTCATCGGTGAATTTCTCACCCTCATAGAGCTCCAGGCTGCCCTGCGCCTCCCGGGGCACGCCCGCGGCATAGGCCTCCACAACGCGCATGGGCACGGTGAGCCGCAGCGAATGAAACTGCCGCTCGTAGCCGAATTTGCGGTAATACGCGTCGGCAAAGGGATACAGCGCGCCGAGGGCCCAGCTCTCTGCCTGCGCGCGCCGCTCAAGTTCCTCAAAGAGCCTGCGCACCGCGCCGCCGTGCCGCCGGTGGGGCAGGCT
>JGI24702J35022_10001267_pt1 | contig 15762 bp, 14 predicted proteins | sample TergutTh196P4_FD_35022 | JGI IMG/M metagenome (IMG submission 35022)
TAACCCCTTTGCCAGCTGCAAGCCCGTCAGCCTTGATAACGATGGGTGGAGATTCTTGCTTCACATAATCAATGGCCTCTTCGGTGTTGGAAAAAGTACGACTGCGCGCAGTTGGGATTCCATACTTATGCATTAAAGATTTAGAAAACGCTTTAGAGGATTCAATACGTGCGGCGGCGCTGGTAGGCCCGAAAACGGGTAAACCTGATTTTTGAAATTCGTCAACCAATCCATTGGCAAGCGGGATTTCCGGTCCCACAAAAGTAAAATCAACTCTATTCTGCCTTGCCGCTGAAATGATTGCTTGGATATCAGTTACTGCGATATTTAGATTATGAGCTAGGCGTGATGTGCCGGCGTTACCTGGCGCAACTAGTATTTCATCAACTTGTGGACTTTGTCTGAATTTCCAAACGATTGCGTGTTCACGCGCTCCAGAGCCAATTACCAGTATTTTCATTTATCTCATCCTAAATAATACGATTTTTTGCCTAATGTTCCATCATGAAAGCTCCTAAATACTTCCGTTGGTTCTAATCTATACCTCACAGGCATCCACATCCAAATCCTTAAATACAGCCTCATAGCCATCAAAGATAATTGTTGGATTGTGTTTGTGGCTTTATATTAGCTTCAAACTTTTCACCTTTCGTAATACCTAAATTCTTAATAATTCCGCTAGGAAACGTGATTTGTGATCTTTCTCTCATCTCTACCAGCATGTGTTCACCTCGCATGATTGAACGTTGGATATTCTGATGTTATGATATTTAGATTGTTTAGCTATGTCAAACTAGCAAACGACAAGTTGACCACATTGCCGTTCGCTTTTTCCTCAAACAATTACTTTCTCACGGTTTCTAAAATTCAATGCACTTTTCTGTGGCAAGAAGCGTTTTTGCGGTCATAGTAGCTTCATTTTCGGCATTCTCACCTGAGAACTTCAAGAGCTTATAGCGTTATCATTGCGCTTATAGTAGCACTCAATAGAATGATGGCATTTACAATTGAGTCTTGAACAAAAGTGTTGGTACCTGTTGAGGTTCGATAATTGAAAATAGTGCCTTTATGGAAGAAACCATCGTCAAAAATCGTATTCGACAACTTTAAAGTATTTTTAGGGTTTGAGTAAGTAATACCGTCACCTATTTCCAGTATGGCTGGATTGTAATAATGAGTTGCTCAGCCGACAAATGTAGCCTGTTCGCTAAAAGTGTCACCGCGAGTGACGGTATACGGGCTTTTGCCTAAATTCTGTATAGTAATGCTATTATCGTAATAACGCGCGCAAGCACTGGATACCAAATCTGACATAACACACACAAGGCAGTTGTTTCCTACCACTCCGGCGCTGTTGATTTCCGTAGCTGTCCTGCCCAGAGTTGTCCAAGGGGCAGTGACGGAACCGTTTCCTATTGCATCATCTCCTATCGCGGAAACATAAAATGTTCCATCAAAGGTTTCCGGTTCTTCCGCGTTAAAACTGATTGATAGGCTTATAAGAAACAGAGTTAGAAGTGTGATGAGGATTATAAAGAAGCTATTTAGTGTTGTGTTGCCTGTATCTTGGTCAATTTATGTGAAAGCATGCCTGATTTCCTCTGCTTTATTCCCAAAAGGCAATAGCTTGCACCCAAGCATTCCTAAGCAACAGCATATTTGAATTTTTCAAACGGAAAGACAGTAACTGCGAAATATACGATGCAATTCAAGTTGCTAAAAACAGTCTATATATTGAACTAACATTAATGTCAGCCTTGATGCTTTGCGGTGAAGGCAAAATACACAACTGAGAGTCGGAAATCAAGACTGAGCCCATATCATCTCTGGTCAGTGTAAACCAGAAGAAACGTGGCATCAGTCACGGCCTGACGGCTTTTTCCTTGGCTGTAGTTTGGTTATAGGAGAGTTTAGATGAAGAACTGTATCAACTAGCCTTCAAGTGCCATTATTTTGTCAATACGTGCTTGGTGACGGCCTCCCTCAAATCCGGTGTCAAGGAAGGTTTTCACAATTGCAAAGTGATTTACCGTTCTTTCCGCGCCTAAGCATAAGATATTGGCGTTGTTGTGTTGTCTCGAACGTTCAGCGGTAAAAGTGTCGTGGCACAAAGCTGCTCTAATTCCTTTGTTTTTATTGGCTGCCATGCTCATGCCGAGCCCGGTGCCACAAATCAGTATGCCATATGTGCATTTCCCTGTTGAAACCAAATGACAAGCCTCATGTGCAATATCGGGGTAGTCAACACATTGAGCTTTATCAGCACCGACGTCTTGGATTTGATAACCCGATTCTATTAGAAAAAGTGTAAGCTTTTCTTTTATCGCGAAACCGCGATGGTCGCTACCGATTGCTATAAACACACTGGTGATGTCTCCTCGAACTTACAATATTTTCCCAGAACGTCTTGCGGAACAGCGCCTCTACGCAAAATACGTGGATTATCTACGCTCATATCGATGATAGTGGACTCAACTCCGCTGAGAGTTGTGCCTCCGTCAATAATTAGTTTCACCTCGTCGCCAATTTGAAGCGCTGCTTCCTGTGCTGTGGTCGGGTTTGGTTGTCCATGCAGATTGGCAGAGGTGCCAACAACAGGCACATCTACCCATTTGATGATGTCAATGGTTGTTGGGTGGTTGGCTAAACGCACACCAACAGTTGGGAGCCCTGCAGTAACAATATCAGGTACAAAAGGTTTTTTCTTAAGAACAATTGTGAGTGCCCCTGGCCATAACTCATGCATTATTTGCCTGGCAACGTCCGGAATGTCGCAGGCCACCAAATCCACGTCACGCGATTCTCCCAGCAGAATAGGTAATGCATTAATTTGTGGGCGTCGTTTGATACTAAATATTTTTTGTATGCCACTTATAAAATTTACGGGAACTCCGAGTGCGTAAACAGTGTCGGTAGGAAAGACCACCGGATGCCCATTTACCAATAATGAGACTGCCTGTCTCAGATTGGCGTAGGTACTATCAAGAACTTCTGCCACTTCTTGAAAATCGCTCCTTTTTTTCTTGACCAAAAGTATAACACAATGATACTATTTACACTCAAAATATGACAACTGACAAACCAAACGAAAATTCGGATTCGCGAATCCGGACAAGTGGGGATGTCGAGGTTTCAACGTACCTTGAGATTGCCAAAGAGAACAGAGGACAAACGCCGGTAGCTGGTGGAAGTCCGGTATCTGGCGCCGAAAGAGAGACCATTATTGTTATAGATTTTGGCTCACAGTATTCGCATTTGATTGCTCGGCGCATTCGCGAATTACATGTCTATTGCGAGCTTTTATCGCCTGATACTCCTTGGGAAAAGATTGCCACTCTAAACCCCAAAGGATTCGTTTTGTCTGGTAGCCCTTTCTCAGCCTATGAAGAGGGAGCACCGTTGGCTCCGTCATATATTTATGAAAAAGGGCTGCCTGTTTTAGGGATTTGCTATGGTATGCAAGTCATGGCTTATCAATTGGGTGGACGGGTTGTAGCCGGTGTAAAAAAGGAATACGGGCATGCTATTCTGCACGTTGGTGACGTTGAATCGGCGCTATTTAGTGAGTTCCCGCCTGATTCTCCGGTTTGGATGAGTCATGGCGATCGTATTGATGAGCTCCCGCCGGGATTTAAGTCGCTAGCTCATACCGAAAACTCGCCGGTAGCTGTTATGGGTTGTGAAAATATGTTTGGGCTACAATGGCATCCAGAAGTAGCTCATTCTCAACATGGCTCGATTATTTTAAGAAATTTTGTCTTTAACATTTGCCAATGCCAAGGTAATTGGACCATGGGGAATTTTATTACTGACAGTGTGGCGCGGATTAGGGAACAAGTTGGTTCTCGCAATGTGATTAGTGCGATCTCCGGAGGAGTCGATTCTTCCGTTGTCTCGATTCTTATTCACAAAGCTATTGGTCCCCAGCTTACCTGCATCTTTGTTAATACAGGGTTACTTCGACGTGAGGAAGAGATTCGCACTTTGGCTGTATTTCGCAACAATTTGAATGTGAATGTGGTTTACGTTAATGCCGCGGAGCGCTTTTTAAACCGGCTTAAGGGAGTAGTTGAACCGGAAACAAAACGGAAAGTAATTGGTGCCGAATTTATCAAAATTTTTGAAGAGGAAGCTGCTAAACTTGGAAAAGTTGATTTGCTGGCGCAGGGAACTTTATACCCTGATGTCATTGAAAGCGCTACCGCTGGGGCTTCTGCTGCTGTAAAGATCAAATCTCATCATAATGTAGGTGGCTTGCCGTCTAATATGACACTACAACTGATTGAACCTTTACGCTATCTATTCAAGGATGAAGTGCGACAAGTTGGATTGGAGCTTGGACTACCAGAAGAAATGGTATGGAGACAACCATTCCCTGGACCGGGACTTGCAATTCGTGTTATTGGGGAGGTTACAAGTGAGAAATTGGAAGTGCTCAAATCGGCAGATTGGATTGTCATGGAAGAAATCAAACGAGCTAATCTGTACCGCCAGCTTTGGCAGAGCTTTGCCATACTTACTGATGTAAAGAGTGTCGGGGTGATGGGGGATTACCGTACATATGGACATGTTATTGCTGTGCGCGCGGTAACCTCAAACGACGCGATGACTGCTGACTGGGCACGCCTACCACATGATGTGTTGTCCACAATTTCCTCTCGAATAGTAAATGAAGTTACTGGGGTTAATCGTGTTGTTTACGATATTACCTCCAAACCGCCAGGAACGATCGAGTGGGAGTAAAAACGACGGCCCCGAAACACTTGGTAAATCAAGCGATTCGGGGTTTCATTTTGCGAATTGATAGCTTTTTGATAGCAGATAAATCCCAAAGAGTGTTTTAGACAGTTGTTTCTGGCGGCTTACGCCACTGTTTCGTTGGCTCAAATCTAACTGGTGAAAGTCCGGAGCGGGGGTACTCATAGCCATCGCATTGTCTTTGGGGTAAGGTCAATTTATCAATTTACTAACTTTAATCATGGTACAATTATTGGGGGCAGGATCAAAATCATGACGAAAGTCCATAGCGCTAACACTACGCCGGAAGTCCGTGTCCGTAAGCTGCTTCATAAGATGGGTTATCGCATTCGATTACAAAGGCGCGACTTGCTGGGAAATCCCGATGTTTTGCCAAAGTATAAAACGGTTATTTTCGTTTACGGTTGTTTTTGGCATGGTTGCCCGACTTGCCGGCACGCAAAAATTCGACCTGTTGCTAATGCAGACTATTGGGAAAAAAATTGAACCGCACTTTGGAACGAGATAAAAGCAATGTAGCAGCTTTAGAACAAATGGGTTGGCGGGTATTATTTGGGAATATGCAACGAGGAAAACGCGAATGGAAGCTTTAGCTGCAAAACTCGCAGCTATCACTATAGGGTAGGAGGCGATAGCAATAATGAGTCTATCAACAAAAGCATTGACAGATATTCATAGTAGTGCGGATAATCTTAACTTAGAAAATGAAAGTAGATACTTGTATGAATTAATATTAAAGTATCATAATTATTTTAGTTCGCAAGACAAAAAATATCGTAGAATTGTTCGTGTCCTTAAAGTCGTCGTTTTATTTCTAGCTATGTCAAGCACAATTGTTCTCGGGTTAAAAACAATTATTGATATTAATATACAAGTAGTTATTGGTCTTTTGTTAAGTGCATTAATAACATTCTTAACGGCTGTTTTATCATATTTTAATTTCGAGGAATACTGGATGAGAAATATATCAATACACATTGAGTTGAATATAATTAGAGACAATTATATTTTTGATGTTGAAGCCGGAAAACTGGATGAGAATAGAATTGAACATTACAGAAAGAAATTAGATGAAATTCAGCAAAACAACATTCGTTATTGGGAAAATGCTATAAAGAATTAGGGCAAGGAGAAGCTGTTAATGAGTTCGAAAATGGAAATCAGCAAAAATGAATCGCTTAAAAGAATAAAAGATTTAAAAGCTAAGTTAGATAACGTTTTTTCAAAGAGTGTTCCATACAATAAAAATATATGTGTTTATGTCTGTGGTTCGCTAGGCAGGCTAGAAATGACAGATACTACCGACTTGGATCTCTTTTTTATCATCATGAGACGTAGCAAAGTAAACGATAGTTCTAATCTGGAAAAATATAGTTTTTTTGCGGAATTACTTAAAATTAATAATGAGCTTGGTTATAATAGACCCAGTAAAGGTGGCATGTACTGGGATTTCATCCCAAAATATAATCTTTTAGATATTGGAAGTAGAAAAGAAGATTTTAACAACAGCTTTACTGCAAGAATGTTATTAATTTTGGAAAGCAAGCCAATTTTTAATAAAAATGCCTATGGACGACTTGTTAGTGATACTGTGAAAAAATATTTTGCTGATTATTCAGATTATAAAAATGATTTCTATCCTCTTTACCTGATTAATGATATTGAGCGATATTGGCGTACGTTGACACTTAATTATGAGCATGTACGAGATGTTAATGATGACATAAATAAAAGGTATTGGAAACGATTAAAGCTTAAATATGCAAGGCTTATTACATGTTATTCGATGATAGCATGCTTATTCAAAGAAAATATAACTCCAGATTATGTAACTCGTTGCATTAAGATGACGCCTTTTGACAGAATACATATGCTGTCTGACATGTTTAGCGATAGTGAGAGTAATCTAAAATCAGTTGTTGAAAGAATAATTAAAGAATATGAATGGTTTTTAGATTTAAGAAAAGAAGATTCAAATTGGTGGGATTCTGAACAGAACAAAGAATTGGCTTTGAGTCATGCGAATTATTTTCATACAATTATTATTCAAGAATTTATGAATAAAATATCTTTAACTAATCCTTCTTTAAAAAATAAGTTGGAAATATATTGAGATAGTGTGGCGGTGTTATGAATTACTATGCACTTTTTTTAAATGGTGATAGTTATATAGAAAAATGCTTATCCTTGATTAAGTATATTGGTAATCCTGACAGCAACTCATTACCACATGTTACTTTGCGCCTTTTTAAGAATGTGACCACAAGAATTAGTGACACAAAGAACAAAGAAATATCTCATATAAACATAATTGAACCGGGAACATTTAACATCAACGAAAACAGGCCGCCGTTTGTTGTATATATCCGTTGCGAATCTGAAGAGCTTGAGGGTAATGAGTATAAACCGGATTATCCATATAGTAGGCTTCACATAACTTTATATGAAGGCGATGACATTTCATATGCGAAAAATTTATTTAGCTTACTTAATAAAGAAGATTGGCATTTTAAATTGGCATTCGAAACCCCCAAAAGACTAACAGAGCAAATAATTGGCACAAAGATATCAAACAAAGATTATTTTCAAGATTTATATAAAGAGATTCTTGGTGGCGATAATGATAATCAATTGCTAAATTGTACAAGTAATAACGACAAACTAAATATTACTGAAAAGGTTATTGCTTCTATTCACAAATATATTGAGGAGCAACCAGTAGAAATAAAGAATGTGCAATCCTTTTATGTTGGGAAAGAATTAACTATCAATTCAAATCAATATGTTGATGAAAGTAAGAATGGTATTAGGTACAAATCTAACCAACTAAGTTTTGATAGTATTGATTCTGATAAAATTCCATTAGTGGACAAACCGATACAAGACGCAATATATGTAACACCTCCCGAATATGCACGAGACATGGCTGAATGTGCGCTTGAAGCTTTCGGAGATGATTCGAGAAAAATAGATTTTGGTGATTCGGCAATAGGTACAGGCGCACTCTTTATTGCACTTAAGAATCTAATTGATGAAAAAAATAAAATTGACCATACAAAATATTCCATCAATTCTGCAGTTGGTATTGATATCGATGAAGAAATGGCAAAGGAATCTTTTGTCCGTTATAGTCAACGTGGTTTAGCTGTAATATTTGGTGACGCGATTTTGTCTGATACAGATTTAGGTGAACAAAGAAACTTCATGCTCGTAAATCCGCCGTACAACCGAATAAACGATATACCAAAGGAATACAGATTGCACGCCAAGAGGTTAGCTCAAGAACAGACTGGTATTGATGTTGTGGGTGGTGCAGGTTTATATGTTTATCACATTCTGATAATGGATAAATGGCTGAAAAATAATGGCGTTGGTGTTTGGTTGCTTCCCACAATTTTTCTTCAGTCACGGTATGGAGAATCTATACGACAATATCTGCTAAACAATGTTAATTTAGTTAAGCTGCATGTTTATAGTGAGAAGACGCCTCAGTTTGAAGGGCGATTAATATCGACGACGATTGTTGTTTTTGAAAAGCGTGAGCAAGATAATGAAAGTAAAGTTATCGTTTCGTATGGGGATTCTGTAGCACATCCGATGACCTGTTCCGTGGTTAGTAAAAAGACTTTATATGAATCACTTGGTAATTGGAGACAAGTGATTCATCGCCTTGGTGATGAACAAGTATTTCCCCCACCGAATCCAGATAGTCTAAAGTTTGAGGATGTTTTCGAAATAAAGAGAGGTTTAGCGACTGGAGCCAATTCGTTTTTCGTGCTTGAGAGAAGCGAAGCGAGAAAAATAGGAATACCTGAGTTTGCTTTAAAACCTCTGTTGCCCAAAGCAAGATTTCTTAGTTCGTGGATTATTGATTCAAAAGAAGATGGCTACCCTGATGTTGCCCCGCAATTAGTTCTTATTGACTGTGATAAAGATGAAAGCATTATAGAAAAGAATTATTCAAGTTTTCATAAATATCTTCAAATGGCAAAAATAAAAGGTGCTGATGGAAAAACAATTGTTGAACGTACATTAATAAAATCCAGGAAGCCATGGTATAAGCAAGAAACGAGAGAAGCCCCCCCATACTTGCTAACATATATGGGGCGAAATAAAGAAAATCTTCCTCCACTCTACTTTGTCTTAAATAAATCAAACGCCGTAGCACTAAATACGTATTTGTTGTTGTATCCAAGAGATTGGCTTATGGATTTAATAAATAAGGATCATTCTTTATATGAAAAACTCTTGTTTGCACTTAATAACTCTGCGGCAAAATTGATTGCACAACAAACTCGCATTTATTCGGGTGGGCTTCATAAACTTGAACCTGGAGAATTAAAAAGACTGCCAATTACAGGCTTTCCGGTGGAGATGATTAATATGTTCATTTCACATAGACAACAATACAATCGCTGATAGCTTATTGATAGCAAATAGTCAGCAAATGACCGTACCACGATGAAAGAAACGCAATAATCCCGAATCACTCTGAGAGCCAAGAGAATCGGATTGTTTTTTTTGGATTGAAGCCGAAATGATTGAGGTGTCAACTTGATTGTTCTTGACACACATAGGCTGTTATGTTACCTTTAAGGCTCATACATCTAAGCGATTCTTTTGTCCGTTCCGCATGGGGCGGACTATTAGTTTTAGGAGTCAGGTATGAAAAGTGATGCCATCAAACAGGGAGTAGAACGAGCGCCTCATAGGTCACTGCTTCACGCTGTCGGTCTCAAAAAAGAAGACTTTTGTAAACCATTTATTGGAGTTGTTAATTCCTTCACTGAAATAGTACCTGGTCACATCCATCTGCGAAAACTGGCAGAATCTGTTAAGAACGGTATTAGACAAGCTGGCGGAGTGCCGTTTGAATTTAATACCATTGCCGTATGTGATGGTTTGGCTATGAACCACTTCGGAATGAAGTACTCCTTACCTTCGCGGGAACTTATTGCCGATAGCATTGAGATCATGGCTCAGGCTCATCAATTTGATGGATTGGTGTTTATGCCTAACTGCGATAAGGTTATTCCCGGTATGCTAATGGCTGCTGTACGAATTAACATTCCTGCGATTTTCATTTCTGGTGGCCCGATGCTTGCCGGTCAAGTGACGACAGCCGGAGTGGTGGAGAAAGCTGACCTAAACACTGTTTTTGAAGCAGTCGGCAAAAAACTCAACAAACAGATCAGCGATGTAGAACTTTCCAATATCGAGGGAAACGCTTGTCCTGGTTGTGGTTCGTGTTCAGGAATGTTCACAGCCAATACCATGAATTGCCTGACAGAAGCCCTTGGAATGGCGCTTCCTGGCAACGGAACCATACCAGCGGTGGATAAGAGGCGTTTCTATTTGGCAGAACAGTCCGGCGAGCGTATTCTTAATCTATTCTCAGCCGATATTAAACCCCGTGAAATTATAACCAATGACTCACTGCACAATGCTTTTGTGGTAGATATGGCACTGGGTGGTAGCACTAATTCCGTGCTCCATCTAATGGCGATTGCTCATGAGGCTGGCGTGGAATACTCCATGGAAGCGATTAACGAAATAAGTCAACATACTCCTTGTATTACAAGTTTGCGCCCAGCCGGTATTTATCATATCGAAGATCTAGATCGGGCCGGTGGTATTCCTGCCGTAATGAAACGGTTGGCCAGCAGACTAAAGCCGACAGCTACTGTTAATGGAAAAACGATTACTGAAATAGCCGAAAAAGCAACGGTTGTTGATGATGGGATAATACGTGAGGAGAATACCGCATATTCATCCAAGGGAGGGCTGGCAGTTCTGTTCGGTAATATTGCTCCGGAAGGGGCGGTGGTTAAACGCTCTGCAGTTGCTCCCGAAATGATGTGCCATCAAGGGCCTGCCCGTGTTTTTGATTCTGAGGATGAAACAACCCAGGCTATTATCGGTGGTAAAATTAGTCCGGGTGATATAATAATTATTCGTTATGAGGGACCTAAAGGAGGGCCTGGTATGCGGGAAATGCTAACCCCGACCTCGCTTTTGGCCGGCATGGGGCTTGACAAAAGTGTAGCGCTAATTACGGACGGACGTTTCTCTGGAGCCTCTCGCGGTGCATCCATTGGCCATGTATCACCTGAGGCGGCACTGAAAGGTCCGCTCGCGGCTGTTATGGAAGGTGATATAATTGAAATTAATATACCTGATTGCTCTCTTAATGTTAAACTAAATCAAGCAAAAATTTCTCAACGCCTATCACAAGTCCCTGCTTTTGTTCCGCGGGTAAAGAGTGGGTACCTAACTCGTTATATGGAGCAGGTAACATCGGCCAGTAAAGGGGCGGTGTTTTCCAAGGAGTTCTGATATGAAACTTAGTGGTGCGCAAATCGTCTGTGAAAGCCTTCTCAAAGAGGGCGTGGATACGGTTTTTGGTATTCTTGGAGGGCAGATATTGCCTCTCTATGATACTCTAACTCAGTACCCGCAATTACGTCATATCCTTACGGGGCATGAACAGGGTGCTGTCCATGCTGCTGAAGGTTACGCTCGCGCTACCGGTAAGGTAGGGGTTTGTTTTGCTACCTCCGGACCGGGAGCTACCAATTTGGTTACGGGCATTGCTGACGCTTATTTGGATTCGACTCCACTGGTAGCTATTACCGGACAAGTCGGGCGAACTTTTATTGGCAAAGACGCTTTTCAAGAAATTGACATAACCGGTATAACGCTACCCATTACCAAACACAATTATTTGGTGGAGAGTGCCGTTGATATTGCCCGAGTGATGAAAGAAGCCTTTTATCTAGCTCGTAGCGGTCGCCCCGGGCCGGTACTTATTGATATACCTAAAGATGTACAGGTCGAGATTGCTGATTTCAATTACCCACAGCGGGTGTATTTACCCAGTTATAAACCAACGATCAACGGGAACACTTCACAAATTGTGAAAGCTTCCAAATTGATTGCCGCCGCCAAAAAACCGCTGATAGTGAGTGGGCATGGCGTGACAATTGCCTCCGCTTTTGAAGAGCTTAAGATACTGGCAGAAACAGCCGACATACCGGTTGTGACAACGCTGCTCGGTATTTCTTCTTTCCCAGAAAGTCATCGACTTTCTTATGGCTGGTTGGGTATGCATGGTTTGGCCTATGCCAATTTGGCGGTGATGAACTGTGATTTGCTGATTGCCGTTGGTATGCGTTTCGACGACCGCGTTACTTCCAACGTGGCCACTTTTGCCCCAATGGCGAAAGTGATTCATATTGATATTGACCCGGCTGAAATCGGCAAAAATGTGGCGGTGGATGTCCCAATAGTGGGGGACGCCAAAATCGTTTTAAAGACGTTGAATAATTATATCGGGGAACAGAATCACGGCGTGTGGTTGAAGCAACTAAATAAATGGCGCACCGATCATCCATCGTTGGAAATACGCCAAACAGAAGAACTGCTTCCGCAGTATGTCATCCGTAAAATTTCCGATTACATGAAAGGCGAGGCCATTGTGGTTACCGGTGTCGGGCAGCATCAAATGTTTGCAGGACAGCACTGGTTCTATAATAAGCCCAATTCTTTTATTTCTTCCGGTGGGCTGGGAACGATGGGATTTGAATTGCCGGCTGCCATGGGTGCCAAAGTCGGCAAACCAAACGAAAATGTATGGTGTATTGCGGGTGACGGTAGCTTGCAGATGACTATTCAGGAGTTGGCAACTGTTGCTCGTGAAAACATTGGTATTAAAATAGCTATACTCAACAACAATTATCTCGGTATGGTGCGCCAGTGGCAACAACTGTTTTATGAACGGCGTTATATGGCGACTCCGCTATATTGTCCGGATTTTGTGATGTTGGCACAAGCCTATGGGATTAAGGCCGAGAATGTGAAAAACAAAAAGGAAATTCTACCTGCGGTTAAACGTGCGATGGCTGAAAATGGCCCGTATATCATTAACTTTGATGTTGCTAAGGAGGAGAATGTTTATCCATTTGTGCCGCCTGGAGCATCGTTAAATGAGTTTATTGAGGAACCGCATAGGGAGGGTGAGCAATGATTCCGTCGCATCATATATTGACAGCAATGGTTTCGGATAAACCGGGTGTGCTTAATCGCGTGGCGTCACTCTTTCGCCGACGAGGCTTTAATATCGAGAGCATCGCAGTAGGAGCATCGGAAGTGCCCGGTGTTTCGCGTATGACTGTCGTCATCGACGGTTCAAATAACTTGGTTGAGCAGGTCCGAAAACAGCTCGAGAAGGTTGTGGATGTAATCAAAGTCTTGGATATTACCAGTAGCAGCACAATAGTGAGAGAGCTGGCGCTAATCAAGGTCAAAAGCACTCCTACAACACGTAGCGAAATCATGCAGGTGGTGGATATTTTCAGAGCCAAAATTGTTGACGTCGGGTTGGATTCGCTTACGGTAGAGGTAACTGGAGATGAAGTTAAATTAACATCGTTGTATAATCTTTTAGCAGGGTTCGGAATTAAGGAAATCACACGCACCGGGGTTATTGGTATGACCCGTGGGGCTACTGTTTCTCATAACGATGAACCAGCCGGTAAAGAATAGTCCAATTTACAAATACACAAATAGGAGGAAAAAATGGCAAACATTTTTCGTGACAAGGATTGCAAGCTGACCTTTCTCAAAGAAAAAACAATCGGTATGGTGGGCTATGGAAGCCAAGGACGCTCACAGTCTTTAAATCTGCGCGACAGCGGTCTTAGTGTAATTGTTTCTCTCAAAGATGCCACTTTGATCAAAAAGGCCAAAACGGATGGTTTCACGGTCATGACTACGCCTCAACTGGCTAAAAAGGCCGATATTATTGTTATGATGACCCCAGATGTTGTCCAAGCTCAGGTTTACAAGGACGAAATTGCGCCGAATCTGTCTGCTGGTAAAATGCTTTTGTTTGCTCACGGGTTCAATATACACTACGGTCAGATTGTGCCTCCGGACAATATTGATGTTGCTATGATTGCGCCCAAGGGACCTGGTCAGATGGTGCGTGAGGTGTTTGAACAAGGTCAAGGGGTTCCGGCTCTAATCGCGGTACATCAGGACGCTACAGGGAAGGCGCAGCAACTCGCATTGGCTTACGCTAAGGGAATTGGTGCCTCCCGTGTCGGCGTGTTGGAAACTTCGTTTGCCGAAGAAACCGAAACGGATTTATTTGGAGAGCAGGCTGTTTTGTGCGGCGGTGCCACCTCACTTATTAAAGCGGGGTTTGAGACTTTGGTAGAGGCTGGATACCAACCTGAAGTGGCTTACTTTGAATGTTTGCATGAATTAAAGCTGATTGTGGATTTGATTTACAAAGGTGGCATTGCCTATATGCGCAACTCGATTTCGGAAACGGCTAAGTACGGAGACTATACACGTGGTCCACGTGTCATTAGCGAAGATGTGTATGATGAGATGGGGGAGATTTTAGCTGAAATTCAGGACGGACGCTTTGCTCGTGAGTGGATACTGGAGAATCAAGCGGGGCGACCAGTGTATAATGCGCTTAAAAAAATGGAAAGCGAGCACTTAATTGAGGAAGTGGGTGCAGAAATGCGAGATATGATGCCATGGCTGAAAGAGTCTAAATAAGCGTCACTGAACAATTTCAAACAGGTATTAATTGTAATCACTCAAAACTTCTTGCTATTGGCATGGCGCAAGGTTTCTTGGTGATTTGGGAAATTTCAAAGGCATAATCTGTATGCCCTGAGTTTGTTGTGGCAACATGCGATTCGGGGCATACGTGCGAAATATTGGGTTTCAAACTTGCTTATTTCGTTTGCGACGATCAGTGTTTTTCAGTAGGCACTAATAAGGATAATAAAGGAAGTGCGGCGGCTATGGTTATGAGCTGTGCCTTGCTCCATAAAACCTTGAACACCCATTCAAATATCAAGCATGATGGTTGCGAAGGTAAAATAGGCAAAAATGCCAAAAATGTCAGCGATAATGGTGACCAGGGGGGATGAGATTAAGGCCGGGTCCATGCGGCAATATTTTGCCAGTATGGGCAAAATCATCCCCAGCGATTTTGCAAAAACAATTGTGGCCAGTAACCCCAGCCATAAAACAAACCCTAAAGGCGGATTTTTATAGAGAATCAAGCTATAGAGAAACATAACGGAACCCATGGCGATGCCGCAAATAAGAGAGACCGTCAACTCTTTGTAAAAGGCTCTCCAATACTGCCCTTTTTGAATTTCTCCGACAGCCATTGAGCGAATAATAACCGTTGATGATTGCGAACCTCCTGCGCCTGCAAGACCCATAATAAGAGGTATAAAAGCGACCAAAACGGGCATTTTAATGAAAGAAGCCTCATAATGCGAAACCAAGGCTCCCGCTAGTAATGAAGCGAAAAGCAAAAAAATAAGCCAAGGCAGGCGAGATGAAGCGTGACGCCAAATTGAGGTTGAAAGATAGTATCTGCCGGCGTTGCTAGCGATGCCAGCTCCGTGATGCATTTCTCGGGTAGCTTCTTTCTCGACCAATGAAGCTAAGATGTCCAATGAAACCGCTCCTATTATGATAAGGTTGTCTCGATTGTCGACAACTGGTATTGTCAGTAGGCTGTTTTGGCGCATCACTTCAATGATTTGAGAGTTTCTGGTGTTGGGCTCAATGAAAATCACGTTGGGCGTAAAAATATTTGATACCAACTCATCCATCTCGGCCAGAAGCAAGCTTCTAAGCGTTAACCTGCCCAGTAATCTATTGTTTTTGTCCACCACGAAACAGTCAGCAAAATAGAGGTTATTTTCCTCTGTTTGCTTAATTTTGTTTAGCGCTTGCCTGACAGTTAATGATGGGTCTAAAGCAATATACCGATCGCTCATCATACCGGAGGCGTAGAGACCGTTTTCTCTCGACGAGGCATTCACGATTCTTCTTGTGATTCTCATAGTTTCTTCTTATACAGCCTACATTCCCGTAAATCATAACGAGGGTGGATCGACGCCTAGTGATTTATAAAGTTTGACTTGTTTATCGGTGATTTCACCAAGTACCCTGCCATGCCCG
>JGI24702J35022_10001268_pt1 | contig 15761 bp, 21 predicted proteins | sample TergutTh196P4_FD_35022 | JGI IMG/M metagenome (IMG submission 35022)
GTCTGTGGCGGCTGTTCGTCGAATAGCGCCCGCCGTTGTTTGGATTCCAAAAATAATAATTTTAGAAACATCGCAACTTTTCGCCCGTCTATCACGCTTTTTAGCGCCGCCTCGACGAACTCGACCGCGTATTTATATGGCGGATTAGTCACGATGTCACCATTGAACCCGTCAATTGTAGATTCCAAAAAATCCAGAGGCTCGGGCGACCCGAATCCCCGATAAAAAATATCGGTGCTTAATACCTTATGCCCCGCCAGCATCAGGGGTTTGGATATATGGCCTTCCCCGCATGCGGGCTCCCATATTACGGGGGCGAATTTTTCGACTTGCAGCAGCAGCCCGGCAGCCCTTGGGTCGGTCGCGTAATAGTCAAGTTCCGGGCGATCCCGGTCGGGGTTGTATCTACCGACAGTCGGCAATATGTTTCTACTCATTTGCGAATATCCTTTGCGTCGCGCCTTTTATTTTTTTTATCGCTATTTCTACGCGAAAATACTTTTTTACCTGTTTCGAAAATTCATTTGTTGATAGCGCCTGAATGTTGTTTTCAGCCGCATATACTTGATACATCCTGTACACGTCTTTTGTCGGTTCGTTTACGATCTGCCACCGCTCGACAGATTTAAAAAAACCAATCACCGGGTTGTTTGTTTCCTCGTATTCTTCCATCGCTTTTTCTGTTGTTTCGCATTCCGTGAATCTGTTGTTTGACAGCACCCTTTTCAGCCCTTCTACCGCCAATATAATTAAATATTCCATCGCTTCGCGGCGCTCCAATTCGTACTTAATAAACGGTTTAAAATCAGCGCTAGCCCTGTTAATTTTAGCGTTGAATGGGACAATTATTAACCTCTTAGCTATTGCGGCGCTGTCGCGCCCCCGGCCTAATCTTGGGATGTTGTTAGCTGAAAACAATAACTTTGCGTATGAGCGAAAAAAGAACGGGTCTTGACCCTTGCGCTCCCCTTTTAAACTTTCCCCAGTAACAAGTTTTTTGAATACCCCTGTGTTTGGGATGAACTCATCGCCTATGTCATCCCCAACGTTCGCAAGTTTCCCGAATAACTCAGCGGTTAAAAAACGCTCGTTGACTTCCCCCAAATCCAATGCAGATACATTATTTTCGCCCAGCATGCATTGGATCATATCCAGATACGTTGATTTCCCGTTGTCTTTTTCGCCAGTCAGGACAAACGCCTTGCCCAGTTCGTTGCGGCGGTATAGGCAATACCCGGCGATCTCTTCCAGCAGCGCCCGGATGTTGGCGTCGTTGCAGCTAACTGTGTCTAGCACCCGGTCAACTAGCGCGTCATATGCCCCGGGATTATAAACCCAATTAATGCGGTTTATAAATATTTTATCCGGCGAAAAATCAATTATACTGTCGTTGGCAATGTCATATATCCCATTTGAGAATGGCAGATAGTTGGCGTCGGCGGGCTGCTGATTTTCAGATATTGATTCGTCAAGAAATTGGTATGTTTCCACCCGTTTTGTCTTTGGCAGTTCGGGCAATATTTTCAGCATTTCGCCGCCGAATTTTTTGATGCCGGAAACGTAGACCCCGTCTTTGTAGTAATGCAGCTGATCATTAATTTTTACAATATTCAGCTCATTTTTTAAAAAACATGCGAATTTTTCGTGCAAAAACGTGTTTTTCCTGTAAAAAGCGGGTTTTTTGAAAGCCTCGTCGCGCAATATCGTTTCAAGTTCTTTTTCCGGCAGCGGGGTCTTGAGGATATACGCGTTAATTATTTCTATGCATTCCTTGATATCTTCTTTTGTGAATCCTTCCGATTGCAGTGTCAAGATGTAGTTAAATAATGTTTGGTTGCGCCCGTCCCCTTCGCTCAGTTCCTTGAAATTTATTGATGACTTCACCGGGTATAAAAAACTAGGCAGTTTATCGGGGTCGCCATCTTTTAATATTTTTCGGTCTTGCCCGTTTATCCTTAGCACTTCATACGAGTTTTTCGCGCCCAGTTTCGCGTCCGCTGTCAAGCCGATGGCAAGTTTGGATCGCGAAAAATTGCGCTCGATGCCGGGATTGGCGAATAAAAAATGCTTGCCCCGCGCCGTCTCGTATATGCGGCATCCAATGCCTAAATCTTCGATTATATTTAACAAAATATCACTCTCGGCGCGGTCATCAATATCAATTAGTATGATAGTGTCATCCAGCACCCCGGCATACTCTATATTGTTTTTTATCGCTTCGTAATCCCACGCCTCTTTCAACGGGATTACGCTAATCTTGTTCCTTGTCGGGACGTACCCCTTATATAGCATTTTTCAGCCGCTCCAATAACTCGTTGAATTCGTTGCGCCTACGCCTATTTGCATATAATTCTTTATTGATATCCCGCCATTCTGCGGCCTCGGGAAGCTTTTCAACTGCATCCTCAAAATTGCTAAATCCCGTGCGCAAATATAACCCGGTCGCCAGATCGTCCATTACGTATCTTTCGCCAATTTTTCTTATCCCGATCCCATATTTAGGGTATGTTGCGCCCCGCACCAACTCCAACGATTTTTCACCCGTCGCCTTGTTATTAATCATGATATAATACGGCTTGCGCTTGAATTTAGCTTCTTTTTTCCCTTCCGAAAATATGCCCGCCATTTCTTCGGCGATCTTCGGTTCAAAATTTTCAGTTATCCAATATGTGATCTCTCCTATCTGCTCGGGCGTCGCGGCGCTTTTTATCAAAACAGTTTCTTTTTTTGTAGGGTAGTTGGCTCTTAATTTTCCAATCCTCCACGATACAAAAAACCATTTGTCCAATAATAACGTGATATGCCCGCGCCCATGTTCTGATGGATAAATCTTTTTTGGATTCCATGGGCATATTGTATAAGTCAATGTTATTGCATTGTTAATTATCATTAATATACTCTCCTCGTCCGTGGCAAATGTTCGGGTATATTTTCAGAATCATGCCATTCCCTAGTTAGAAATTTTATGTTCAATATTTTATCTATATCATTATCCTCTTTAAATTTTTCGGTCAATAAAGATTCTTTATCATGCGCAATAACAATTGAAGTCTTATAAAATCTTTGCCCCCATTGATTGGCTTTTCTAACATATTTAACTTCATATTTTTCCAGTGATTCACCTACATAATGAATATATCCCATGATTTTTACCTCTCATATTATTACTTTGCGGCCTTGTGAAAAATTAATTTGATCAAATTCAATTATTCCAAAATCGTTTAATCGCCTTCGCGCAAGATTTAAATACCAATTTTTATCTAAATATGGCGGCACTTTTTTATGCCAGACAGCGCCATTGTCAATAAAACATTGCTCCGGCGAATTGGCCATTTTGGCGGGTTTCCCCGTCTTTGCGTGAATCTTTTTCACTCCTAAATCCTTGCTTCTTTTTGACGCGAATACTCTTATTGTTTTCTCTTTTAGAATTTCATCCCCGTGGATAATATGGGTGTATTTATTGCTGATTTTTGTTACAAGTTGATAGTCAATAAGTTTGTTGTTTTCATCAATTGTATAACCCAGCGGAATATCATTGACCATGAAGTTGATCAACGCTTTGTTGACTATTGCTAGATCGTAGTCCAGCGGTGTTAATTTTTTTAGATACGCGCCTATGGATTTATAGCCGCCTTTTGAATCAATCAGAATATAGTTGTTTACATCTTTTTGAAATACTTTTGCGTATTCCAAAAATTCTACTGTCAACCCCGTCCGGCGCTCCCAGTCGTAGCATATGTCATCAATCAGCGAATACCATGCGTCAGGGTTGCCCCCGCCGGGGTGTTTTATTAATATCCCGTCAGTGTTCGACTGTATGATCTCCGCATGCTCCTCCAACTTTTCCATTAAATCCAGTATCAGGAGTTGACCGTATATGCACACGCGGTTCGCTTGCAGGGGATCGTATAATGGATTGTTAGGGTCTTTCATCGCGCCATATGTCGAATTCAGCGCCAGTTTTAGCGCTTTGTGCAATGGGTTGTTTTCCTTCTTGCGTTCCAGCCTCAGATCATACAGTTCTTCGTATTTCTCCGGGCTTTTCACGGATCGCGACAATAACCCGTAATTAATCATCAACGTAGGGTATTGCGACAATACGTCAATATTGATATACAGCCCTTCCCCGGTGTATTGCGGGATCGCCCCGTGGATGCCGCCATACCCGAAAACATGCGGGACGCCAGCAATATCAATTGATAACTGGTTCTTTTTGCCGTCTGCCCCATAATAGCGCCTATTTTTGAGGTCGCTATACCAGTCAACCACTTCTTTGTATTTTTCGACTTTTAAGGTTGTTGGAAGATCAAAATTAAATTCATCGTTGTAATCTTGTCTCACGGCGCCCAATATTTGCGCCGCAAGCTGCGGCGCGGTCTTGCTGATATTATTTAGCCCGCCCGCCATTTTCGTCAGGTTCATATGCGCCAAAAATGGCTCTGATTCCTTCTCTTTTTCCAAAAACACATTAATTGTCTGTTCTACGTCATATTGACAGTATTTGACTGTTTCTTGCAGTTCCTTGTCCGTCAGTTTCCTGTCAACGTCGAACGGGACGGATGTTTCTTTAATGTTCAGCCCCAAAAACCCTTCAAAAGTTTTCAATCCCCGGTCGCCGTTCGCCATCACGTCGTAGTTGTTGATTTTTATTTGCCGGAATAACGATTGCGCAAAGCTCCACCCCGGCCGCCCGTATATAACTATGTAATCGCTGCATTCTTTTGGGTTCAAATCGCATAGAATACATTTTAAAATCCATTGATCATAATGGCGCGAATTGAACCCCGCCCATACTTCGCGCTTGTTTTCTTCAAAAAATTTGCATAATTTTTCGCGGTCGTTGGTAATTACAATCTCCGACCGTTTTTCCATATCCAGCGCGACCATTACCCAATCATATATAAATACTTCAAAATCATAAAATATCATTTTATTTTAAACCTTCGCGCAATATTTTTGAGGTTACAAACATTAGCCTTTTGCATCCGTCTTGAATGCAGTATAGCCGCGTCCAGTCATCGGATTTTTTAAATCTATTGTATATTTTTAACGCTTCCGGGAATTTTTTAGACTTGGCGATCTTGTCGCCGCATTTTATTTCATATGTCATTGATTTCACCCCATTGTCGAAAATTTAAGGCGGCAAATTGATGCCGCCTTAAATTTTAAAAATAATTATTCTACTTCGAACACTTCATTGATCGTAAACGTGTTGTATCCTTTGTTGTTTTCCATGTATTCAAGCGCGAATTCAAGATGCCCGCAAATCGCTTCAAATACATCCATCAGCAGCCCCCCGTACTGGTTGTAATTCACAAAATCAATGTCAATGTCTTCGACCATCGAACGCAGCAGTTCGTTGACGATGTGAATCTGAAAACCTTGGCAAATCAACTGGTTCATAAAAATGAATGAACCTTTATGTTCGCCCGTCAGAATTTTGAACCAGATTGTAACCATTGGGTCGCCTTTTTTTGATGCCACAAGTTCCAGTTTTGTGATCTCTACTTCGTAATTCCCGTGCGGCACTTCGGGGTAATCGCCCCTATTTTCGGCGGCATTTTTAACGTCTTCTGCCAGCCCCTTGACGTCGACCGCTTTGTCAAATTTGTCCCATAGATTAGACATTGTTTTTTACTCCTTATAATTTATTTTTTTTATCGTTTTCTTATCCTAACGCGTGGTTGCGGTTCGGGTGCGGGGATCGGAAGTTCGCCTTCTTCCAGTTCTTGCTCCCGGCGCTTCCTTGCCCGTTGCGTTGGCGCGGGTTCAGGATTGGGCGCTTTTTGTTCCAATTGCTCCGGCTTTTCCTGCTGCTCAATAGGCTTACGCGTTGATTTTTTTGGCGCTTCTTCCTGCTTGTCGTCATATACTTTAAGAAATTCAGAATATTCCAGCGGTATCTCGCTGTTCGTGATATTCAGCCGACCGCCGCCGAATATCACTTCGGAGGTCTTGAAAGACATTGTATGCTCATCGCCCTCGGCAATTATCCGGGCGACAATATCAACCATCCCGGCGACCTTCGTCGCGACCTTGTCCCTCAGATTCGGCTTGATTGCCGTTATCTTGTCGCCGCTTTTTTTGGTTATGTCCTTCGTCGTGTCTTCGTGGGATATCAGCACGATGTTTTCATAATCCAGCGCCATCACGCGCTTGATTGTCGATAAAAATTCTGTTGTGACCTTGTCCCACGCCTTAAATGAATCATCGCTTTCGTGCGTGATATTCAATTTGTCATACATGAACAAACGGCATTGCTCATACAAATCTTCCAGCAGATCGATGACGATTGTTTTAAACGTGTTTTCTTTGCTTTCCAATAGATCAATCGTGTCTTTAAAGTTCGCCCATGCGAATGTCTTTTTAGTAATTCTCCCTTCTTTTTCTAATTCGTCTTTGATGCGTATCACAGGCGCGTCAACGAACTTTGTGTTACCGTCGGTGTTGATCATCAGCGGATCGGGGAATTCATTTGCGAACGTAGTTTTGCCCGTGAATGGCGCTCCATAAATCCACAGTGAATGATTCGCCGCCCCTTCGATTTCCCGCCTCTCATTTTTTGGCAGTATCATGTAATTTTCTCCTTCTTGGCAATATTTTTTATATTCGCAATAATTGCATAGATACGTTTTTTGTTTTTCGTATTCCTGCAATTCACTAATGCGCTTGATTCTTAGAAAAAATTCAATAACATAATTAGGATCATACGCAATTGGCATCAGCATTGGTTCAGCTTTTTGCGCCTCATCATATATGCCGTTTATATATTTTGCGCTATCACTTGCGTTTATATTTTTAATTTTGTTTTTAATTTTTGGGATAATAAGATAATATAAATTATTGATTTTATTGCCCGTAATCCCATCATAATAATTTTTATATAAATGCAACTGCATTGATTCTTTATATCTCAATCCATCGGATGTATATTTAAAATCGTAAATTGCATCATCCGTAACATAGTCGATGTACCCTATAACGTCTTGCGCGTTAATTTTAAATTCAAATTCGCCGCCGTCCGGCAGCAGCGCCCGCGCTTTAGGGATCAATATTTCAAGTTTCATCGCCTCTATTACATGTTCATCCGTGATAATCGGGTATGCTGCATAATATTCTTTGATTGCAGCTTCAACGCCGAATTGCAGCCCCGTATGCATCGCCTTGCCCAATATCAGCGCGTTCCCCGCATCGTCCGGCGGCAGCACCTCTAATTTTTGAATATAACGCAGATAATACTTGTAGTGGCATTGACTAGCCGTGTCTATTCTGCTATATGACCATTGCATAATTTAATCATCCTTATCGTGTCTTTGAATTTTTCAAAATCGTCAGGGTACAAGGCGACCCCTATCCCCCCGGCCTCGTTGATTTTATTCAGATTATATGTTTGGAGTTCTGATAATTTACCATCCTCAGCCTTAACTTCGACAGCGACAAATCGCCCATTGCAGCACACAAGCAAATCGGGGATGCCCGCCTTAGTATATGCAGCGCCAGCCCAGTATTTTATATACCAGCAGCCGTTATCTTTTAGAAATTTTTTGACTTTGTTTTCGAATCTTTTTTCGTTCCCCATAAACCCACCCGTGTTTAGTATTTTCGCTAACTGTCATCCATTCCAGTTGCGACGCCCGGCAGTCGTTTTTAATGCCTTTTTTATGATTCACAATCGGTTTGTTTTCCGGGTTTGGTATATACGCTTTTGCGACTAAAACATGCACCTTGCATTTTCGCTTATCTAGCTTGACCCGTGGATACCCGCGCCCATCGTCCACGGGCGTCAAAATTAGTCCGCTTATAGTGTTTCGTATTCGCCCCATGTCACTGACTTCATATATGGGGTGATCTTCTATAATTCGCCAGCGTTCGCGCCCCATTATAATAATTTGATTCTCACGGACGGCTTTACGCTTGACACCTTTGTGCATTCATCCGCGATCTGCGGGTATTTGATTTTCAGCCTTTTAGAATCAATTGTTTCGCGGGTGGTTTCTTCGATATACGTTATTTCGATAGTGTCATCGGCGTATGATTTGACATTATGTTCTTCCATTGACTTTTTAAGCGCTTCGCGCATCTCTTTTTCCTGCTTTTCAATTGAATCTTTTTGAATCATTAAGACTTTAATTACATTTATCGCCCCGGCAGTGGCAGCGGTAAATATCTCTAAATCTTCGCCTAAAAATACGGAATCCCCGCATGTTTTAGGGCTAGCCATGCAAACCCATTCGCATTTGTCTTTTTCTTTGCATTCATAGCAGCAGCCGCCAAAATTAATCTTTTTGTTTTGGCATTCTGATTCTTTGCAGTTATACATGATTTTCTCCCTCAAATAATTTATTTGTATAGTATTTTCGTATGTCCAGCCCCGGCAGTATTTCTTTATCTTCTATGCTGTATTGGCATATCAAAAGATAATAAAAACACGGCCTGTCTTGCCCGATTCTGTGTATCCGTTTCATACTTTGAATAAATAATTGCGCTTCTTCCGTCAGTGAAAAATAGATTATTTTGTTTGATTTTTGCAAATTTAAGCCCATTGCCCCGGCCTTGTAGTTGACAAGCGTAATAGAATCTTCGTCCTGCTCATACGCCGCTAAGTCTTTGTTGTGACCGTTGATTTCAGAGACCGGGCGCTCCAATGCTTCGCATATTTTTTTCAGCGCGTTCAGTTCGGCATCATAGTTGTAGTACACAATCAATCTATCATTCGTGCTTTCGCACAGCGCCCGGAATGCTTGCAGTTTTTCGGCGTTCCAATGCCCGCACAGCATTTTCAGATACAGCCGCTTAGTCAGCAGATCGCCGCCGACTAATTCAGTTCCATCAATCGTGACTATGCCGTTTTTTTCAAATTTTCGGTATTCTTTTGTTGTCTTGACTTTGACTTCAATAATGTTTTGCCCCGGCAGTTCATAAACTTCATTTGTCTTTAAAAAAACTGATCCATGATCGCGCATCTTGGATTTTAGGCGCTCTATGTTTTTGTATGGATTATCTTTGTCAACTATGCGAATGCATAATCCGTTGACGTCAAGTTTTTTCCAATTCACATATTGGGTGTTATAACAATCTTTAGAAATTTGCCAGCCCAGTAAATTTAATTGCGACCATAAGTTTTCATACTTTCCTGCTGTCGGCGTCCCGGACAATAAAATCACATTTCTCGGGTGCAGTTTTAATATGAATTTTGTCCGTTTCGCCTTGTCGTTCTGAATCAATGATGATTCGTCCAATAATAACGTATAATTCTCTAGCCATAAAAATTCTTTGCGCCGGAATATCAATTCATAATTAATTATGCCTAATGTATAGCCAACAAATACCCCTAGCCGTTGTTGCGTATCCTGTACGAAAAAATAACTATCATAATCTTTTTTATCAGTTAAATTATAAAGCGAATAATGATCCGGATAATATTTGTTAAAATGATCTATCCAGTCTTGTATTTTTGATTTTTGGCACACAATTATATTTGTCGGGGCGTCAAGCATCAACATTTTTTCAGCGCCGATAAATGTTTTTCCCAGACCCATATCAAGGTAATATGCGACGCGGTTATAATCATGCGTATCGTCTAATATTTTTTCTTGAAAGTTATACAGCATAATATTTACCTGTCCAAAAATTCGATTACGCGGTCATAGTTATGCGCGATAAATTCAAGGTCTAATGTCTGTTCATGCTCTTTGTCGGCAATCTTTTGAAATACTTTTTTGTCCCATATAAAATCATTAATTTCTTTTTGAATCAAAGCCTCGATTACGTTCGGTTCTAATGCATCCAACTCCCAGCACTCAAGGCCATACTTTGATATGTAGCTATTAGCGCGGGAATCTGATAATTTCGTTGGGTTTGGCGGTGGATTGTATTGCTTGATTTGATCCATTGTAAGGGCTATGCGGTTGACATATACGCTAGCCCCAAACACATCTAAGCGTTCTTGTATGTCGCGGGTCATGTCAATTCCCGACGGGTCATGATCGCCCAAATGGATTATTATGCGGCACACCTTGTCAGATTTTTTTATGAATCTTTGCGCCGCCCGCCACATTTCAGACTGCGACGTGTACCCCCGGCAGGAAAAATAAGGGACGTCCAATTTTTCGCATGCCTTCGCCGCTATGCCAATCAGCGCGTCTTTTTCGATCCAGACTTCGACGTAAGTTTTTTGATTTTCCCAGCGGTCGATCATATAGCTTTTCGCCGCAGACCATATAATATCTTCCGGCGAATCCCAGTGAGGATTTACGCGCAAATTCCTTGTGCGATCCACAATCGCATTCCAATCAATCAGCCCCGTAAGCCGACCATCATTGATTAATTTGCCGATATTTTTATACGATTTTTCGGTGTTCGGGATATACCCACGGGCGACCAATTGATAGTATGTCTGTCTTAATGTCAGTTCATAGCCTTGGGCGCTATATTCGGCAATTATGCCATTAACGATACTAATCAGGCGCAAACTTTCTTCGTGAAAAGTCAAATGTTTATACGCTATTTTTGGCATTTTACGCACCCCGCAGATATTCAAATAGTTTGCCGGGCGATATGTGATAGACCCATTTATTGCCGCGACCTTTGACGGCGAACCCAAACGGGGCAATATTCTGCTGCAGCGCCGATCTGACGAATTGTGTTGATTTCCCCAATAACCGCGCCGCGTCTTTTACTGTCATTTTTCCGGGCGTTAAGAATGCCCCCGGCATTGATTCGGTATCGGATATGTAACGGGTCGGCCTGTCAACATATGTCAGGTCAATAACGCTGCATTTCAGCGCGTCGGCTATCGATTTGATCCCGTCTTTTCTCGGTTTGTTTTTCCCCGCCAAATACTGTGACATTGACGATGCCGATATGCCTGTCATATCGCATAGTTCTTTTTGGCTGACGTTTTGCTCTTTCATTACTGCCTTCAAATTTTCGGCGAACAAAATTACGCCCCCTTTTCAAGTTCGTTTATTTTGTTTTCGATCCGCGCTTGGATTGTAGCGCTATTAACATAGCCTGATATGACATTGCACAACTGCCTGTAATTGATCGCCAGCATTTTTGCCAGCGCCTTTTTAGACACGCCCAAATCGATCAGTTTTTTTGTCGCTTCGACCCCCCACGCGGGGCGCGTTGCTTCCATCTATTAATCTCCTCTCTTATTTTTTTCGTTGACGGGGATAACAGCAGGAATGTATACTAGTACATGTAACTGTATACACTCACCCGTTATCTTCGCGGTGTAGATTATTACACGTAATAGTATATTAGAATTTTCTAGCAGTCAATAGAATTTTCTAAGATTGTTGCATTAGACAAATTAATATTAATTATTTGTATAAAAAGGGCATAAAATTGACTACAATTGACATAATATTACAATTAATTAAAGAGAACGAATTATCAAACACCAAAGTTACAAGCGATTTGAATCTCCCCAATTCCGCGATATCCGAATGGAAAAAAGGCAAGGCCAAACCTTCCACCGACGCCATTAAAAAATTGGCTGATTATTTTGGGGTATCTACGGATTACCTTCTATGCCGCCCCGGCGTGTACGCAAACAACGTGCTGTACAGCGCCGTCGCACAGGGCGAAAATTCTCTTGCTGTAAACGAATATGATCATGCAGCAACATATAAAGAAATGGAGTTGCTGCGTATATTCCGGCTGCTCGGCGTCAAAGAGCAAAATAAAATTATGAATGTAGCATTGGAATTAGAAAATGATATAATGGAATAAAAACAAATGAAGGGAAGTAAGGAATGAAAAAATTATCCATTGTATCAATTATAGTAATATTGTTGTCGGCTTGTATGCCGCAAAATACAGCAAATACAGCAAATACAACATATCGTATGGGTGATACCATAACTATTGATGATATTGAAATAACTATTGATGATATTGAAATATCCGACAAAATAACATTAGATCATGGCAGTTTTTCACCTAGTGGTGACGGCAATGTATTTCTAATAGTCCATATGGCGCTGAAAAATTCCGGCAAGACGGCGCAAACGATTTTTAAACTCGTCACGTTGAATACTGATATTCGCGCCGTCATAGTATATGACGGGGAATATGAATATATATCGTCAAATTTATTGGGTTATGACGATGATCTAAGCAATACAAATCTGAATCCTTTAACATCCAAAACAGGTGTCAAAGTCTTTGAAGTCGCCAATGAAGTTGCAGATTCCAATAAATCTTTAGCATTAAAAATTTATCAAGATAAAACCGAATTTATTTTTAATTTGAGATAATTAGTAACAAATGAATCATCAAATGCCGCCATTTCAGGCGGCTTTTTTATTTAAATTATACAAATACAGGCAAAAGACGTTATGTATACTTGTACATGTATACAGACTTTAGTATTTTCTAAAAAATATTAGAATTATCTATTGACCTGCATTGTTACTAGTGGTATTCTATATATAGACAGTTACATGTAACTGTACAAAAAACAAAGGGGATTAAAAAATGAATTTCACGAACATGGCATTAAAAGAGTTGGTAGAATACATCAATAGTTTAGACGTATGGGACAAAGAGGCTATAGCAAATTTATGCGACCGGGCGGACATGATAAAGGAATGGGAAGCAGCCGACGGCGAAACATTCGAAAGCGTAGCATATGCAGCGGCAAAAAAATTAGGCGTTGAAATATAAAAAAATAACAGGCCGGCGCCGGGGCGGCAAATCCCCGGCAGGAAGGAGCAAGGAAAATGCAGGAACTTTACAAGAAAATTGGTTTTATTATGACTTATGATGAATTCATTTTAACGGTAGACCCCGAATCTGTTGACGGGAATGTTCAAATGTGTCTTGCACAGTTTTATGAGGAATATTTACAGGATTATGAAAGTGAGGGCAACTAAAATGGCAATATTGAATCATTATTATGGGTTCAACTCGCGGCGGTATAGCAAACCGTGGGTCGCGACAATCAAAGACGGGAAGTATGATTTTAGCAAAGAAGTGGGATATTACACGGGGAATATCAGCAGGGGCGACGGCGAACCGGGCGACCTGATCGTCACGAACCCGCAGGAAGGCGTCATATACGCATACGGGCAAAAGGACACACGGAAGGGCAATAGCAATATAGCATATGCAACATGGGACGGGAAAAATTTCAATGCCTGTGACAAGGCGGGAAGGATGATAATAGAATGACCAAAACATACGAATTGTGGGAAGCGTGGGACAAGGCAAGGGTCGGCATATCGCCGTTAGCAGGAAATATCAAGCTAAAAGAGAAAGCTGCGGCAGGGAAGATCATCAGGGAAGTCATAACGGAATATGAGAACGGCATATTATTGGTAGGATACCGGGACAAGCAGAATAGGATGATCGCGACCGTCCATGAAGCGCCGGACAAATAAAAGAAAGCGCCTTTAATAAGGCGCTGTCCGCTGCAAACATTAAACTCACTCCATTTAAATCCGCAGGGGCGCGGGCTTGCGCCCCTGACTGCACCAACCCATATAATGAGTTTGCACATATAACAGATACTATTTAAATCCAACACCGACGGCAGCGAACCGCCACCGGGACAAATGCAGCATATTTATACTATCAACTATTAGCCGGGGCGTCAAGCCCCATTTAAAAATAAATTTAAAGGAGTTAAAAATAAAATGAACATAGATGAATTGCATGACCTGACCAAAACTGCAAAAAACGCGACAGAGGACGATTTAAACGCAATCGCGCCGATATACTGCCTCTTAAATTTTGATAAAAAAGATTTTTGCAAGCTAATTGACGCAATAGGCCTCGACAAATGGGTCGACAAAGCCAATAGATGGCTATATCTTGAGAAAGCAGAAAATGAGCATATCGAAAAAATGAACTATATTAACAATGTAAACAAACGGGCGCAATTATTGGATGAATTAAACGATATAGAAGATAGGATAAACCAACACAATAAGTTAATTGACAAGCGATACGGGGTGATAATATGAGGAACCCCAACGGATACGGGACGGTCGCCCGTTTGTCCGGCAAACGCCGCAACCCCTTTATCGTCAAGAAAACTACAGGGTTTGACGGGCGCGGGTATCCAATAATTGATATCATTGGATATTCCCCGACGCGTGAGGATGGCTTAATGATGCTTGCCAAATACAACCGCGACCCATGGAATATTGAACAAAGTAAGATTACTTTTGAACAATTGTTCGAATTATGGAAGGAAAAAAAGCTGCATAAGTTAGGGTCGTCAAATTCAAACGTCTTAAAATCGGCATACAAGCATTGTCGGGCGCTCCATAAAATGAAATACAGGGCAATCAGATCATATCACATGCAAGAATGCGTTGACGGCTGCAACCGCAGCTATGCGACGCAGGGGCAAATCAAGAACCTGTTTGGGCATTTAGATTCATTCGCGTTTGAACTGGATGTAATCAGCAAGCAATACTCTGAACTAGTGTCTTGCGAATCAATCCCGGAAACGTCCAAAAAACCATTCACGGAAGATGAAATATCCAAAATATGGGAATATAAAGATATGCCTTGGGCTGATTCAGTATTAGCATTGTTATACACAGGATTCAGGATATCAGAACTTTTAAACCTCCGGGCGTCAGACGTCAATCTAATCGACGAAACAATCACAGGCGGGGCAAAGACGGCAGCCGGAAAAAATAGGATAATACCTATTCATTCGCGAATTTTGCCATTGATAAAAACTCTCGCGTCAAATTGCAACGGGCTTGTTTTCCCGAAAACAACCGCCAGTTATTACCCCATATGGTATGATATAATGCATAAATTGGATATGGATCATACGCCCCATGATTGCCGGCATGCGTTTAGATCGCGCCTTGATTCGTTGAGCGCGAATAAAAAATGCATCGACCTGTTAATGGGGCATAAGTCAAAAGACGTGGGTGAACGGGTGTACACCCACAAAACGATAAAAGAGTTAAAAGAAACAATTGAATTGTTAAAGTAGTAACGCGTAAGTAACAAAATCAACCGCAAAGGTTGATATATCAGTATTCCATATTATTATGTAATAAATTTTTTAAACAATGAAGCGGCGCAAATACGCGCCGCTTCAACTTTGTTAAACTTTTTAGCGTTCATAAAACCCCCAAAAAACAGGGGGATTAGTAACTAGCTAGTAACATGTTTCAATACCCCGATTGCCCGCCCGATAATAATCAACACTCGTATCATGTCAACCGACAGGTCAAGCCCGTTGCCCGACCCCTTGAGCCAGCCAAAATCAACTAATGTTTGGATGTCTTTAGCCCCCCATGACATAGCGCCGTCGGCCTCAATCTCTTTGACGCTATTGTATCTTTTTTCCACTTTTTCGCTCCCTTCCGGCGTCGCTTTCGACGCAAAATCAGGCAAGCAATAGCCGCGTATGTACAGCCCGTTAATTTGCATGCTCCGATAATTTACAGCTTTTTTATTGTTCCCTTCGATTACTTTTATCGCATTCCCGGCGACTGACACGACGATCCCCACATGCTCCGGCCATCCCGTGTTGTCGGTCGTTGCATAGTTTTTCGCGTCATCATCCCAGTCGTACATTATAATGTCGCCCATTTGCGGGACATATGCATCGTTCTCCATCCAGCGCTTGGCTTTTTGGTATAATGCAATCATGCGCCCGCACGAGCATTCGCGCAACACAATGTCAGCCAGCCCCGTCATGATGCCTATGGCAGATACATATGTCGCGCACCAGTTGTCCGTATATTTGACTTTGTACCCTTCCGGCAGCGGCGTAT
>JGI24702J35022_10001269_pt1 | contig 15749 bp, 22 predicted proteins | sample TergutTh196P4_FD_35022 | JGI IMG/M metagenome (IMG submission 35022)
GACAAATCGGTTGCCGAGCCTTTGACGATTGCCGCATCTGCCATCGTTTGTTCCACCGTTTTCTGGTTCAGCAGGCACAGCCCCTCAATTTCTTTTTTTGCTGCAACGATTTTTTCAAATTTTGTTTCAAATATTTTTGTTAATGGAATTTCTCTATATTCATGCGCAAGCCTGTATCTATAATACCTAAACGCACCGCTATCGCCGCCGCCTTCACTTTTTGTATAATGAAATGTTAAATTAAATTTATTTATGCTGCTGGAAAATGCAAGCATTAATACTTGCCGTATATTATGATTTTTTTCTTTTTTTATAAGGTGTTTTAAATACGCTAATTGCGCTAATTGTTTTTTGTTAAATAACTTTTCAACGGTTTTTACATCTGAACTTTTTGGCAGTTTAATGCCATGTGGATAATGATAATTATTTAAAGAATAATGTATTTGTTTATTCGTCTTTGGTTCGTTTTCAGCATATTCTTTATAAATCCTGTTATACGCTCTATATAATTCTGACATTTTTACAGGAACGATAAGCGATTCCATAATAAATACCGACAATGGATTAATGTCGACGCTTATAGCTTTTCTATTGCATAATAGGGCTTCAACAGCAGTAACGCCGCTTCCGCCAAACGGATCAAGCACTACATCACCTGGTTTAGAAAAATTGGTTATATATGTTTTTACAACATTCCACGTTTGCCTGGTAAAATATCCATGAACGCCGAAATGCCGTTTTGCCTGCTGCTTTTTAACCGGTATTTCTTTTAGCAAAGGCCGCTTTAAATAGTCAAAATCCAAAGGCGTATCCGGCTTAAAGCCTTCGTCATAGGAAATCTTTTTTCCCGACTGAAAACTGCCCGGCGACAAAGTCCTCTGCAATGCTTCCCAATACATGTCTATTTCGCCGACGCGGAAAGACAGCACTGGCTTGCCGGTATCGCTTGTCCTGAAACACGCAAATTCCAGGCCGTTGCACAATGCAAAATAGGTGCTCCTGATTTCGGGGTGGGCGGCATAAGAATACGCCTGTTCTACATTGCCGCCGTCCATGATTTTTTGATGCGGCGCCTTTGCATCCAACACCCAGGCATAACCGTTCTCTGCTTTTAGAAGGTAATCCAGTATTAAGGTTATCGGCCTTTTTTTGCTGCCGGTTTTTAAAAAGGGGCTTTGCAATGGCTTTTCCCTTAGAATATTGTCATGGGTAAAGCCGAGCGCTTTTAAAATAGGGTCAATGATTACCGCCCTGACATCTGCCTCGTTAAAATCCTTATTTGCAGCAATCTTTTCAAAATCAAAATTGCCAAATAATGTTTGTTTTANTGTTGCCTTATTTTGCGCTGACAAACCTAACCTCTTCTTAAAATGCCGTTACCATCATAATACTGCAAAATGGCCTATTCTGCAAGCCTTATGGCCGTTACACCTATGCTGATTACCTTGGATGGGAAGGCCCTGAACGCTATCAACTTATCAATGGGGAAGTTTTTATGATGGCATCCCCTTAGGTGGGATACCAAGCTATTCTGATGGAATTGTCAACACAGTTTTATAATTGGCTTCGCGGCAAGCCTTGCCGTGTATTTGCAGCTTTGCAGTAAATTTACCATGATAATTTTGCAAGGTAAAATTTTCACAGCCTATTGATTAAGTTAAATAATTTCGGTATTATATTAACATGGTAAATTTAAAAGAAAATAAATGGCTAAAACCCCTTTTTACAGCATATTTATTAATTGCCATAATAGGTTCTTTCACTTTTTCAATGTATAATTCCTCTTGTTTTAATAGTATTGACGAAAAAAAATACAATTCAGGCATTTATATTGCAAGTCAAAATCACACAGTTGATTGGCTTGCAGAAGAAACAAATACAATACGAATAGCAAACGGAGAATCGTCATTTATTTTTCGCAATGGGTTAATGCGAATATTCCTGTTTATTGGGCTTTTTGTTATTTTTATTTTTATAACCAAAAACCAATTACAATCATTAAAAAAAGGAAAAACATCAAATTATAAAAATTATATTCTTATAAAACTGCGTATTTGATTTAACCTGTCTTTATAACTTTTTTCTCAACATAATAACTGACAGGAGTATAGTCATGACTAATTTACTTAGTGATGTTTTTGAATTGGAATCAATTAAACTTAATATTGACAATAAAACCAAAGAAAATATTTTTGAAGATTTAATTTCAATAATTGTAAAATTACACCCGGAATATAATACTACAGAAATACTCTCTGCGGTTAAGCAAAGGGAAGATAAAATGTCTACTGGAATTGGTTCCGGTGTTGCTATACCGCACGCTTATTGCAAAGGCATTGCAAAAATGGTTGGCGCAATAGGAGTTTCAAAAGAAGGTATAGATTATGCTGCATTAGACAATAAACCGGTATATGTGGTTTTTTTATTTATTGGAAACGAACCCGCAGATGAAAATCATCTAAATGTACTTAACCGAATTTATCAAGTGGCACAATCTGAAAAATTTATACAAATTAAAAATGCAAAAAAGGCGGAGACAATCTATGAAATTTTATCAAAGGTTCATTTAATGTAGGAGGCACAGTATGACCATTATTGAAATGCTGCAACAAACAGGAGTTTTAGCAGTTCTTGGCATGTCAGTTGTTTTTATTATTCTTTGGATAATTATTATTTCTGTTAATTTTGTTAAAAAAATACTTTTTAGCGAAAGTATTGAAAAAAAAGCAGAAAAACAAGAAATCAAAAAGCCCTTAGTTATAAAAACACCTAACCCGGAAATTGTTGCTGCAATATCGGTTGCAGTTTCTGAACATCGAAAGGAGATATAACAATGAGTAAATGGAATATCATTTATTGGATTATTCTCGTTGGAGCGATAATCGGAATGGCTGTTTGGTATAGTATCGGTTTTTAGAATAAGGGGAAAAGAACTGAGTCTGCCAGGAAGTTTGCAACTTCCTGGCAGCTCTTTAAAACTTAAGTTTTTAAAGGTTCCCATTAGAAATTAAAGAAGGTCTGTTTTTTTAAGTTTTGTCAGGATGCGGTCCAGGCTGTCGGCAAAATTTTTAAGTTCTTTTTTCCCATACTGCGCAATGCGTTCCGCTCCCATGCCATTTTCGGATAAATTTACCGTAAAGTTGCGCATAGACAGCAATTCGTTGATGGTGTTCATTGTAAAAACACGGCCTCGATCATCAATAACATTAACATCTTTTTCCAAAAGCCTTTTTGCAAGGCTTATGTCGCGGCTTACTGCCAAATCGCCGCTTTCTGCCAAATCTGCAATTATGTTATCGGCGGAATTTTCCCCGGCTGGGCAAATTTCCATAATCACATTTTCTCCTTCGATGCCCGGTATTGANCGGTTAGCGGCAAAAATTCCTTTTAANCCCCGGCGTTTGACCGTTCGCAGAATAAGGCATCGGGCTTCTTTTGGACAGGAATCGGCATCAATAAGGATTTTCACTGGAGTTCTTGTCTATATGCGACATAATTCTTTGAAAAATATGTTCAAATTTTAAATTTTCAACATTATATTTTTCTTCAATGCGGGCAATTTCTTCTTTTACCTGATTTTTATATTTATTAAATTCATCGCATAATAAAAACCCGGTCAAAATTGCTAAATTAAGTGATTCTTTTATTTTAGAAATACTTTGTGTATTTGCAATGGCGGTTTTATATTGAGCCAATATTTCTTGAAGATATTCAGGATCTTCATCGGTCCAAATTTTAAATTTNGTTCCCAGCATGTCAAATAACAGCGGATGGGAACCATATTCCCTNTCTGGCTGTGAATCTGAAGGAAAGTTAAATATTTGATCATCTATTGGCAGGGGCTCTTTCATAGCCGTTTTCCTTGCCTAAAATATTTCCGGCTCTCCGCTTTCTGCTGGTTCACCGGAATCGTCAAAAAGCTCGGCACCCATATCAACGTCTATGTCATCGTCAGCGCCGTCAATATCGTCATCAATGTCATCATCAATGTCGTCATCAATGTCATCGATATCAATGTCATCATCTATGCTGTCGTCAATGTCATCGGTATCAATGTCATCATCTATGCCGTCGTCAATGTCATCGGTTTCAGTATCATCGGGGCCAAATCCGGTATCAGTGAGCGGGTTGTCATTTGCTTGGGCATCTGAACTATTCCACGGTTCTGTTGACGATTCCGGTATTTCAAAACACACTTTCTTGTTAATTGTATCAGGACCGGTTTCCTCTGCCTCCTGCACNGCGGCAGGAGGTTCAGGGGCTGTTGTTTTTTGTTCAGGCTCAAGATAATTAACTGATTCTTTTGCAGCGGCTTTTTGAACAGATGTCTTTTTACGTAAATTTTTGCTTATTATTTCACTAAAACTATTTATCTTTTCGAGCATTGCAAGGATCGAAGCATCTATTCTGGATTCATCTTCAGTAAAACGGGTAATAAGCGCTTCAAGCTCAATATTTCTCTTTATGCTTGTTTCAAGTTTTGTGTTCAGTTCATTGTTTTGCCGTAATAATTCTGCGTTATTTTCTTCAAGCCGCAGCGCTTTTTCAATTAAACCCATTACTTTTGATTCAAGAAGTTTAACCTGATCAAGATTTATCACTTCATTCTCCCAGCGCTGTTCTGGCCTTATCAAGCACAGCCTTAAAAGCCTGATTGTCTTCCACAGCAAGATTTGCAAGGGCTTTCCGGTTAAGGGTTATTCCNGCTTTGTTAAGCCCGGCAATGAATTTGGAATANGATATTCCTTCAACGCGGCATGCCGCGTTTATTCTGATAATCCACAGCCGCCGGAAATCCCCTTTCCGGTCTTTTCTGTCACGGTATGCGTAGGACAGGGCCTTGGTAACAGCGTCTTTTGCAGTCTTATAATTTGAGTGCCTGCGCCCCCAATACCCTTTTGCCAATTTAAGTATTTTTTTACGGTGATCTTTTCTTTTTGAACCGTCTATTGCTCTCGACATAGTTGTATCCTCTTATTTTACTTTGTGCGGCCATAAGGCAACATCTGTTTTCTGACTATTATTGCATTGTCTTCAGAAAGAAACCCTGCATGGCGCAAATTTCTTTTTCGTTTCGCTGACTTCTTGGTAAGTATATGGCGAAGGTTTTGTTTCTTATATTTTACCTTGCCAGTACCAGTAATGCTAAAGCGCTTTGCCGCGCTTTTTTTTGTCTTCATTTTAGGCATGATTGCTAACCTCTACTTCTGCTTTACCGGTTAAAATACGGAAAAGCTATAATATCGAACATGAAAAAAGTTTCATGTAACTATTGTTTTTTTGACTTTGGGCTTAACAGCATGGACATAAACCTGCCTTCCATTGCAGGCTGTTTATCCATCACATATTCTCCCTCAATTTTTGTCAAAACATCCTTTAAAACATCCAATCCTAATTCAGTATGCGCAAGCTCCCTGCCTCTGAAGCGTATGGTCACCTTTACCTTGCTTCCTTCGGCCAGAAATTCTTTTATATGCTTGGATTTAAAATCAAGATCGTGATCATCGATTTTTGGCTGCATACGAATTTCTTTTAGCTTCAGCAGCTTTTGCTTTTTTTTGGAATCTCGGATTTTTTTTTCATTTTCAAATTTGAATTTGCCATAATCCATGATTTTTACTACCGGAGGCATTGCTTGCGGCGCTACCTCTACTAGATCCAAACCTATATCCCTAGCGATTTCGAGCGCTTTAAGGGTAGGCATAATTCCCTGCTGTTCGCCTCCATCTTGAATAAGGCGAATTTCACGCACTCGAATCTGCTCATTAATCCGTAAATCCTTTTCCGACAACTGACCTCCTCATCGGTAATTGGGAAATTTCCACCGAAATTATAACCAGGTTCAACGGGGCAGAACCCGGAATTTTTATTATTTTAGCATTTTTTTTAGATTATGTCTATAAAAATATCCATTTTTAATATTTACGGCAAAAAATCCTTAAAAAATACCCCAATAATTAAAAAATTTTAATAAAAACAAGCAAAAAAGTCAATAATGAATTGTAAAAGAAGCCTTATTTACTATATTATTGTAGTATGAAAACTATTTTGGTTGTTGATGATTCCCGTATAATGCGGAACCTTGTAAAAAATTACTTTTCTGATCTGAATATTAACTGCGAATATCTGGAAGCAGCGGATGGCGATGAGGCCTTTTCTTTTCTGACCACCAATCAGGTTGACCTTGTTTTACTGGATTGGAATATGCCTAAGTTGTCTGGAATTGAGTTTTTAAAAAAAGTCCGCTCTTTAAATAAATTCCTTAAACTGCCTATTATAATGGTTACCAGCGAATCGGCTAAATATAATGTTATTGAAGCACTAAAGTTAGGCGCCACGGATTATATTGTCAAACCAATTAACGCTAAATTATTTAACGAAAAAGTTTCCAAGGTTTTTAAATGGAGGAAAAATTGAAACAGTATATTTACCCTTTTATTAAAGTATGTAAAAATGTTTTTTTGGAATTTATCGGGCAGCAGGTTGATGCAAAAGTACCCTATTTTCTGGAAAAAGAAGAAACTTCTGAATGGGATATTTCTGCAATTATAGGCCTTACGGGAGAGGCCCGGGGAGCGGTAGTTATTTCAATGAAAGAAGAATTGGCTTTACGTGTAACTACTAAATTAACCGGACTGGAATACAAAAAGCTTGACGACGATGTAGTGGATGCCATTGGTGAAATTGTTAATATTATTGCCGGTAATGTTAAACAAGAACTGGAAGATGCTTTTCGGCTGGTTATTTCACTGCCAACAATTGTCAGAGGAAAGGAACATACCGTTAATTGGAAGGAAAGCCAGGCAAGGATTATTTGCATTCCGTTCACTGTGTTTGATTCAGATAGTTTTACTCTTTCGGTAGCTCTTGAAGCTGTCAAGGATTCCTAAGAGCCTGCCGGACTTGTGGAATTTTGCGGTAAAAACAAAGCTCTTTATGTGCTTACAGGGTCTGCCAACATTTTTGCCTTGCCGGGATTGGCAGATGCGCTTGTCGGCAGAATGTCTATACTGACATTGCATCCTTTTTCAACTTCAGAAACAAAAAAGACAGGCATTAACTTTATAGAAAAATTTTTCAACGATAGCTTTTCTTCGGAAAAATGCCCTTCTGCCAATATTATTGATGTCGTATCGAATTCAACTTTTCCCGAACTTGCAATTAATAAAAAAACAAATCGGTANTTATGGTTTAACGATTATCTTACTACAATTCTGCAAAGAGACGTTCGTTCTCTTGCCGACATAAAAAACCCGGGCAATATCTACCAACTGCTTGTTTCTTTCGCATTACGAGCCGGCAGTCTTGTAAATAACGCAAATATAATGAAGGAAACAGGGCTTGACGCAAAAACTTATGAAAAATATAAAGCCCTTTGTAATTGTACGTTCCTAACTTTTGAACTGCCGTCATGGAGCAAACCCAACAAACTGGAAAAAAGGTTTGTAAAGCAAAAGAAAATCTATTTCTCCGATACCAATCTGCTGTGCCACCTATTGCAGAGAGATTTGGAAGATATATACAAAAATGACAGAATCGTAATGGGGCATATATTTGAAAATTATATTGCAACGGAAGTTATGAAAGCTGCAAGCGCCCTTGGCATTTACAGCGTATCGCATTTTAACCCTGTGCAGAATCAGGGCAAAGAAGTTGATTTTGTTATCGAAAGCCCCAACGGAAAAACTATTGGGATAGAAGTTAAGCTTGATAAAACAATCAATGAAAAAGACTGGGCAAATATGCTTATCCTTCAGGAAACTATCGGCTCCAGATTCATAAGAGGAATCATCATCTATACCGGAAACGAGCTTATTCAAACCNCAAGAANTATCTGGGCAGTCCCTGTATGGTATCTNTTTGGGGCATAGATACACGGAAACGCACCAGCACTCCGGGCGCACCGCTCAGGATAAATCCTTCGCGCATTATTCATCTTATTTACATTCATTGTGCGCCCCACTGTGCTGCTTTGGTTCATCTACAACCTACGGTTGCGTTATCAGAGTGCCATTCACCACCTTAATCGTTTCATCCCTGTAATGGTTTGAACCGCTTGTAGTAAAAGTATATCTGTCAGCCCGCTCCAGTTAGTCCCATCAAAAGTGCCGTATTGAGCCGTGCTTTCAAACGCTGATAACGTCGCACCATCCCCATAAGAAAAGTTTGACAGCGTTGGTCCTGCATCATTCCCGTACTCCCAGAGTAAAAACGCTGGGCGGCATGATTTGATTGTCTGTAATGGCGTTATACGAATAAGCCACCGTGTAGGTATTAGGTTCTCCCCACACCGCATAGAGAGTTACGGTATCATTGGGTATGGTACTTAGGTCGCGGACAAAATCCTTGTCTGCATAGACAAGCGGCCCCTGTGCTGAAGCTGCTCAGCCGTTAAACACAAAGCCCTCGTTGGTAAAAACATTCGCCTCCAGCCTGTCCCAAAAGCCGATGGGAAAAGAGGAATTTTCCATTTCGCCCTCGCCGCCGTTGGCATCGTAGACCACCGTGTAGTATTCCAGAATGAGGCCGAGATTACCGTCTTTCCCATCCTTGCCTTGTTCTCCTTGTTCTCCCGGCTCACCATGTTCGCCTTGTACACCTGTCGGTCCCATTGGCCCATTGCAGGCATTCATAAACAGGGCGTTTAATCCGCACATCATGCATATTGCGATCAAAACAATTGTTTTTTTCATAAAAAGCTCCTTACCTTCATTCTACAACATAGCCAATTATAACAATACCCAAGATGCCGTGATGCTTGCATGGGAACACAAACTATTGTATAATATAGATATGGAACTTGAATATACTTATTGGAAAACTAAAGATGGTTGGTTTGTCGGGTACCTCAATATATGGCCTGATCATTTGACACAGGGGAAAGATATACCTGAACTTGAAGAAATGCTCATTGATCTTTATGAATTTTATAAAGAAGAACAAGCAGGATTAGAAACTGGTGAAAAAAAAATTGGCTTGCTAAAGGCATACGCATAATATGAAACGCGGAGCGTTAATCAAAATCCTCAAAGCACAAGGTTGTATTTTTGTTAAACATGGAAGGAGACACGATTAGTATATTCAGCCTAGAACTGGAAAAAGAGATCAAGTTCCAAGACATCCTCTGATTTCTGATGACACGGCCAGAAGTATTATAAAAAACCTATCTTAATTCTTCATTGCTCTTTGCCCTGTCCCCATACATTTAGTGTCCCCTTGCGCCTAACGGCACTAAGCAAATTTGGTGTCTGTAACCTTAGCGTCTTCCAGAAAAACTAAAAATCCAATGGAGAAAAACTTGATGGATCATTATCATAATCTTTCATTCTTTCGTCAATCATTGCCGCTTCTTCGGGGGTTGCAGGTTCTATTATTGGTTTCCAGTAATCATTAGATAGAAAATTCATTAACGGCATTATTACTGGCAGTGATTGTTCCGGTATTGCTTCAATCATTGTGTGTAATTCTTTCCTTAATACAGTTGCTGTCATCTTTTAGCTCCTTTGTTTTTCTTGTTATAAACTTGCCCTCTTGGATCAAGATGTGTTATAAAAATATGGTCATTCCTGTATCGAAATAAAGCCCTATAACTACCGACTGTAAGTCTAAAACGCCCCGGTTCGCCAACTACTGGTACAATATCTCCTTCGGGCGGCTCTTTTTCAAGTCCTTTTAACGCCTTTTTTATATGACTTTCATAACAGGTATATCCGTTAGGGGCCCCCAGCGTCCTTAGCCTCCTGAAACAATAAGCAGATATCAATGTAAAAAAGGTGTCTGACAACATCGGCCGCTTTTTTACCGGTTTGTATTGCCTCCGTTATGTTTTCCCGTCTGCTCAAAATGGCATTGTGCGGTAAGCAAAATAAAGAACGGAATGAGAAATAATACAAATCCTTTTGTAACCTTTTTCATACCTTACCTCTTATAATTTTGACAATAATATGCCAGATTTTCTAGATCTTCTCTGCCCAGCACGCCTGCATCAAATGCTTCCTGTATCTCGTAATAATCCCCTTTATCCCATATTTTAATTGTGTTTGAATCACTGTAACCAAATACAAGGCCTTCTATAATAACTACACTTACAATATGCCAAGCCGGATCATTAAACATTACCGCAACACAATTGTTATACGTGCCGTAATAACCTGTAATAAGAACCTTTTCTACCGTGTAGTTATCCTGCGGAAATTGCCTCGGAATTGCAAGCTCAGGGCGCAGTTTAATCATATAATTATAGTAATCTTCCCTAAGTTGCATTTCCATTTCCGTGCTTAATGGCTCAAGTTCAGGAAGCACCTGTTCTTCAATTGTCTCAATTTCCTGTTCGGTATTGTCTTCTGTTCCGGAATAGTCTTCTGTTCCGGTAATGTCTTCTTTGGCTGTACCCTGCTCTTTTTCCTGATTGTCATTGTTTGTTACAGCAGAAACCTTTTGCTCCTCCTGGGATTTAGGTTCTGTTCCGGCCATGCAGCCTGTTAATAACAGTGCCGCAACGATAAAAAACATTGCGTTTTTCATAAAGTACTCTTTGCGGGCAAGATTTTTATTTTTTTTATACTCATCCATATTAATATTACTATATTTCCGGCATTTTTGTCAATCGGACGCAAATACCCAAGATGCCGTGATTCCGTTAACTTGAAAAATTGAGATGTTTATGGTATAATATAAATTATGCTTAGAAATAAAACAGCGGAAATATTTTCTTCTCAATGCTTTTGGGATTTGGATAAAACAAAACTGAGTCTCGATAATAGCAAAAATTATATAATTAATAGAGTTTTATGCCGGGGTAATATGAACGATATAAAAAAATTATTTAATTATTACGGTTGGGATACAATAAAAGAGGAAGTCGTAAAAATAAGATATTTAAATGATAAAATATTTAATTGGTTAAGTTCGCTTTTAAAAATAAAACCGGAAAAATTTAAATGTTATAATAACAAAGGTATATTTTGAAGTTAAAAAAAGCCGGAATAAATGATTTTTTGTGGGAAACTCTTTGTAAATTTCAAAATGAAAAGTTATTTGATTCGTATAATTTGGTAGGCGGAACAGCTTTAAGCCTTTTAATAGAACACAGAATATCGACTGATATAGATTTATTTACTGAAGAAAAATTAAATAAAGAGGAAATATTTAACTTTGCAAAAAAAATTAATAGAAAAGCAGAAATATTAAATAGCAGCGGAGTAATATTTCAAATTTTCTTACCAAATTCCAATCCAGAAAAAACGTTAAAAATGGATTTTGTCAATTACGAGTATCCATTAATAGAGCCGTTGGTAAAGAATGATGACAACATTCGGCTTATAGGAAAAAACGATATATCTGCCATGAAAATTTCAGCGGTAGGGACAAGAGGTTATGAAGCCAGAGATTTTATAGATATGTATTATTTATTGAAAGATATACCTATCGAAACAATGATTAATAATTTTAAATTAAAATATTCTACGGAAAATATACAACACTATTTGAGAAGCCTAAATTATTTTGATGATGTAAGCATGGAATCATGGGAATCCGTTAAAATGATACACGACAAGTTGTCTGTAAATGCTGTAAAAAAAACAATTAACAAAGAAGTAAATAAATATTGGAAAAAATTCATAGGCTAAGAGTCTGGCGATGCTACAATTACCTGCTGCTCCCCCCACACATTTAGCGTACCGTTGCACTAACGACACCAGGCAAAAACAGTGCCTGTCACCATCGCCCTCACTGCTGAAAATTTACGTGGAAATAGCGGCAAGTTCTTTATTTACCAGTTGGCGGATGATCACTTCCGGAGTGGTATTGGCAGCTTCGGCTTTAATTCGCAGCCAGTTAGCGGAGAGGCTATCCACAAAAATGAGCGTGTCGCCTTTTTCTGCATGTTTTGCAAAAAAACCGCTTTTTCCATTGCCGGATAATTTTGGCGGGTTTTTTGTGTAGAAGTCGTCCAGAGCATCGTATTCTTCATCAGTCAAATCCGGCATAANTTTCTCCTGCTACAATGTCGTCATACCGCCAGTTAAGTATAGCATGGTATACACCTATGGTGCCTGTCACCTTTGCGTTCCTTATCAATGGATTAATAAATCTTATGCATTATCTGGTCGCCATGTTTACCGATAAGCTCTCTTTTTGGGTTAATGGTTAAGTCCATCGCTTCAAGGGGAATTGCCCCAAGTAGGATGTCATCAGCGTTTGGCAAGACAAGGGCTTCACAGATGACACGGCGATCTTTCCATTTGACTTCCACAGGGCCTGCCATGTCATAATCGTCTTTTTCACCATTGGCGAGGGTGCTAGTGTCCGAAAGGACACTTGGGCTTTTGCCAGAAAATCTTAACCCAAGTTTATCACGAGTTGCTTCGTTGATGACGAGTGTCCANGCTCCTGTATCAACGAGCGATGTAACGGTCATTTCTCTGACTTCCTGCTCGGGTATAAGACCGTCTTCGGCATTAAGCATATCTTTTACATTTTTTAAAGTTATTTCTGTATGTACCAACCCCATAAATTTCTCCCATGTATTATAGACGACGTTAAATCATCTTCTATCTCTACCATAACATAAAAAAAACGCATTGGCTACCTTTTCCCTTTTCACAGCCCAAAGCTGCTCCCTGTAAAAAACAATCCGCCCGGCAACAAACCACCCAGCTTCCAAACAACAATTTTGTTATTTGATATTTGCTATTTACTACGGAAACGGCACCAGCACTCCGGGCGCACCGCTCAGGATAAATCCTTCGCGCATTATTCATCTCATTTACATTTATTGTGCGCCACACTGTGCAAAATTAATTCATCTACAGCCTAAGGCTGCGTTATCAGAGTGCCTTCCACCACCTTAATCGTTTCATCCCTGTAAGAGTCTGAACCGCTTGTAGTAACAGGTATATCCGGCCCCGGAGGCCCAGCCGGTACCCAATTACCGTCCCCGTCAAAAGTGCCGTATTGTGCAAAAGGGCCCCATAACGCCGCACCTAAACCAGAACCGTAATGATCGTTGATAGTGTTTGAGAGTAGCCCTGAATCATTCCCGTACACCGTACCGCCTGCAATGCGGAAAATGCCTCCAGCAGAATACACCCCGCCGCCTTCCATAAATGAAATATTACCCGACACCGAGGCATTGTCCTGCATGGTGAAGCTGCCCGAGAAGACGACAGCCACCCCGCCGCCGTTTCCCCATAATTACCGGTCACCGAGGCATTGTCCTGCATGGTAAGCGCTGCGTCTTCCTGTATAACTATAAGGCATTCATTGTTGTACAAGCTTGTCCCTTTTTGGCTGTCAAGCCCAACCAGTGTAATATTGTTCCCAAAGGTCAGTTCAATGCCGGTTTGCCCGCTTGCCCCGGCTGTAAACATTCTGCCCTGCGAGTTCAGGCTTAGTTTCCGTTCGCCAGCCCCAATCAAAGTCAGCCTGGCATTGCTCTGGTGCAGACCTCGGCTGTTGTCGCCGGCAATGCTGATGTCCTGCGCTACCAGTAAGGTGTATTCACACGCATTTGGATTGGCATTCACATAATCAAATGCCTTGTCAACGATTGTTTCACCGATTGCCCCCGATAGGTCAACGGCAGTTGTACCACCTCCAGATACCCATTTTGCCTTTATCGTGACAGGTTCGGTAATTGTATTATCGAAGTTCCATATAACATCATCTTTATACCAGCCGTCAAATGTATAGATAAAATTAATCACCGTCCCTTCGTATAAAGCACTCTCTGAAGGGAATAGTTTTTCCGGCCTTACTGGTTCTGTTGCCTTACTGCTTGCTGTCACGACTTCAGTGGTGATTGTGCCGTTGTCAGCATCAAAGTAGACAACAAAGCCCCACACTGCGTATAAAATAATGGTATCTCCGTCATTCGAACAAAGGTTCTGAACAAGCTCTTCATCTGCATATTCTACCAGTCCTGCTGAAGATTCAGACCAGCCTAAAAAAACATGATCATCCCAAGTAAAGTCATTTTACAATATAGCCAATTATAACAATAACCAAAAAGGTGGCAGGCACCATATGCGTTTACTTTGGATGCCAATAAACACAGATTAGCACGGATTTTACTGATTTTCACGGATTATTTTAAAATTTTCATTCTTAAAATCCGTGTAAATCCGCCTAATCTGTGAAAATCAGTGTTTTCTGTTTATTAAGTAAACGCACATGTTGGCAGGCACTATGCTTTCCGCTTTACCTTCCAATGTTTTTTGATGTATATTTATTTGTGTATTGATTATAATAAAATAATTTTCCTTCTGTGCGGAGGAACTAAAAGCACACAGCAAGCCGACATAAAAAAGGCGCATAAATTGATAGAGGAGATAGGATAAATGAAAACAACCAAATGGGACATTTACGAAGAACTTAAAACCGAGGAAGAAATTCAGGCGTTTGTCGAAGCTTCCATTATCGAAGCGGAAAACGATAAAGACCCTAGGAGTTTGTCGGCCTTTGTCCTTTCTGATGAAAAAAAATGCGAAAAAACACCGTTTTTGAGCATTTTTAACTCTGCAAACTCCGTAAGGAGCCCCAAAATCAGAGATTTTAGTGGTTTTTGACCACTAAAATCCACAAGTCCGACAGGCTCCTAGCTTGCTTGCCCATTGCTTGGGGATTGCGGCAAAGGCTCGCGGTATATTAGCGGTTTCCCGTGATACCGGTATTGACCGTGCAGGTCTTTACCGATCTTTCGCCAAAGGCGGAGACCCCCGCATCAGTACTTTTGACAAAGTCGCTCGTTCTCTTGGTTATCATCTTACGCTTGCCCCTTTATCAAATAGCAACTAACCCCCGAAGGAAATGGTTAGTGGATACCCACTAACCACTAACCGCCAACTACTACCCCCTAACCACTACCCACTAACCCCCGCCATTACCCTTCAATTATTAACCACAATTTTCAACCGAATGTTCGGGAAAGCATCTGAGCCTGTTCCAGGATCTGAGGGTACTATAACACTGTCTGTACTCGGGCCGTCATCGCTGTAATAGCGGCTTCTGTTGGCAACGCTTCCGGTAGTTTGTATGAAATTTTCACCGGTTGTATACGTAGTGTAAAGACGATGCGTCAAAATTACCAGATTGCCGCCGTTATACACGAAAGGCGTGTCCAGCTCGATGGATATTTCGTTTTGCCCTGTGGGGAATCTAATCTCTCCGTCAAACACAAGGGTAGAGGTAAAGTTACTTGCGGCCAGCCACGAGTTAACATTCGTATTGCTTGTATTCGCCATATACACCCTTACGCGTCTGGTTATTGTAGAGGCGAAACTATTGAAATAGCTTATCTCTATGATTTCGCTTCCGCTCGGCTGCCCTATTTCATCTTTATAGTACATCGTTTGCACCCAACTTTGACGATCATAAAAGTTAAACGGCATTTCTCTTGTGCTTGTGTTTCCTGTGCCTATGGAAACGAAGATTGGGTCATCGGTAAGGTGCACCGATATGCTCAAGTTCTTCGTTACGCCCCCGAATGTTACGCCAATGGTAAAATCGCCGGTTATAGGATCGGATCCTAATTGCGGACGCACTCCCGTTACAGTGATGGTCGTGCCTGCAACCCCTACGCTAACTCCGGTAGGCAATGCGCTTGTGTTGTTCAGCGTAACCGCGCCTGTCGGCCATCCGACAACGGCTACTGTTTGTGACAGGTTGTTATTGTTGATGCTTACGCTGCCCGGTTGGAGGATAAAGTCCCACCACTTTGACCAATTCCCCTGCCCGTTTAAACCGCG
>JGI24702J35022_10001270_pt1 | contig 15726 bp, 11 predicted proteins | sample TergutTh196P4_FD_35022 | JGI IMG/M metagenome (IMG submission 35022)
AAAAGCCATACAAAAATTTTTTTAGTTAAACATGATAATAAAAACGATTGTGAGTTATAAATAATTGAATAATTGACACATTTGATATTATTTCCCCCTTCAATAGCACTTTAAAGAACAAACTCAGACATACTATTTTAAGAACCAATTCGCTATTAAATTAGCCGAATGAGCATGCAAAAATAATTGTTAATAAAATATCATCCAAATAATAAAAAAGTTATTTTGTTTTTTTATACATTATTAACATAATTTCGTAGAAATACAAGGAGTAAGAAACGCCATTATCTTAATAATGAACTAATTACAAATAGTTTAATATACAAAGCAATCTAATTGGCGTCCTTGGTAAAATCATGTCGGCGATTACAGGCGAGTTGTCAGGGCTTAATTATCGTGACCGGACGCTTGCACTCCCGGTTTTTTACGTTGAATTGCTTTTTTTGATAAAATATTTGTTTGTTAGATAGAATATTTATAATTTTGCGCTTTAATACCAGATTTATTAATAATTTTTTAAATATAATATTATGACACAAGAGAATTTTAAAGTTAGCAGGCGGGCATTTCTTTCAAATGCAGCCTTTGTAGGCGTATCAGGTGCATTAGGCGCCGGATCAGTTTTAACCTCATGTTCGGATAGCAGAAATGATGAAAGTAAATTTGTGCCTTTAAGACCTCTTAGTGAGGTGTATATACCCGACCTTCCCGATAAGGCAATAGATGGAAAGCCTTTGAAGGCGGCGCTTATCGGTTGTGGGGGACGTGGCACAGGCGCGGCATTTAACTTTCTGGATGCCGGAGATGGATTGTCAATCATTGCTTGCGCGGATATGTTCGAGGATAAGATGAATATGTGCCGTAAGAGCCTGAAAGAAAGAAAAAATCAGGACATTGATGATGACAAATGTTTCCTTGGCTTTGACGCCTATAAAAAGGCGATTGATACGCCCGGAGTAGACCTTGTGCTCGTTTGCTCACCCGGTTTGTTCCATCCCGATCATCTGCAGTATGCCATAGAAAAGGGCAAACATGTTTTCTGTGAAAAACCTGCCGCCATCGACCCTACGGGTTACCGGAAATACATGATGGCTGTGCGACAGGCGAAAGCCAACAATCTGTGCCTCGTTACAGGGACACATTTGCGTCATCATCGCGGATATGTAGAATCGTACAGGAAGATTCAGGAAGGCTATATAGGACGTATTGTTGCGGGAAATGTTTACTGGTGTCAGGGACATTCACATTATTTACGTCAGCGACCCGAATGGACGGACATTGAATATATGTTACGCAGCCAGTTCTGTTGGATATGGACGTCCGGAAGTATTTTGGTCGATCAGTTGTTGCATAATGTGGACGTTTTTGCATGGTTCTCCCACCTGAAACCGGTGAGGGCGATAGGCACCGGCTCATGTCAACGCAGGTTGAACGGCGATGTATATGATGTGTATAGTGTTGATATTGAATACGAAGGTGGAGTGCATCTGCACGGGATAGAGCGACAATTAGACGGTTGCGATAATATTACAGGTGAATACATACAGGGTACAAAAGGTACGTTTGACAATATTAACGGAAGATTTACCATACTTGACCATGATGGTAATGAGATATGGAAATTCGACCAGAAAGCATCAGAAGAACAATTTAAGGAGCACAATGCCTACTTACTGGAACATGTCAACTTTGTAAATCATCTCCGACAGGGGAAAGTGATCAACATGGGCGAAGGGACCGCTACATCATCAATGGCTTGTATCATGGCTCGTGAAGCAGCCTATTCCGGTAAAATCTTTACATGGGATCAGATGATTCAGTCCGAGCTGAATTTCATGCCTGCCGATCTGTCGTTGAAAAACGTCGATATGAGCCAATATAAGGCGCCCATACAGGGAGCGGCTCCGGTAGTGTAGTCACCGAATAAATCTTATGAATACTGTAAGAAAGAGTCCGAGAAAATGTTTTTTTAAAAATTAACTAACATGAACAACAAATTATCAAGACGTAGTTTTTTAAGCGGTTCGGCTGCTGTAATGGCTACCGTATCTTTGGCGCCGATGGTTAATTCTTGTAAGATGGCTCCGACAGGCCATTCGTTTCCGGGTATTGACGAGTTTGGATCAAAATTCGGCGGTGTGCAAATAGGTTGTACAACTTATAGTTTTCGCAATATGCCGGCCGGGTTGGAAAACACGGTCAAATACTGCAGAGAAACCGGCATTAGTTCGATAGAGTTGAGAATGTACCTCGAAGAATACCTTGGAGCTCCTGAGAATCCGACACAAAGCATACTCCGTCAGGCTCGGGAGGCTCAACTGTCGAACGCTACTCCACTTGAAGAAAGGTCCGGACGTCCGCCATTGACGCCTGAACAACAAGCCAGGATAGATCAGTATTATGTTGATCTGAAATCATTCCGGTTGAGCGTTACCCCTGAAAAAATTGCCGGTGTCAAAAAGTTGTTTGACGATGCTGGAATCGGAATACATATATGGAAGGCCGAACCCTCTTCTTGGTCGGATGAAGAAATAGACTATGCGTTTACTACGGCTAAAGCGTTGGGAGCTAAAGGTATAACCGAAGAAATCTCCGAAAAAGCCGTTAAAAGATTGGCTCCGTTTGCTGAAAAACATAAAATGTATGCCATCTTTCACAATCACGGTCAGTTTGCAGAGGAAGGTTTCAACATCGATACGTACCTCGCTGTTTCTCCGGCTGTGATGTTAAACTTCGATACGGGTCATTATTTTGGCACAACCGGTTTGAACCCCTGTGATTTCATGCGGAAATACCACGACCGCATTTTCAGTATTCATATTAAGGATAAAACAGGTCCCAATACAAATCCGCCCAATACAAATCAGGTATATGGACAGGGCGAGACGCCTGTTAAAGAAATATTGTTACTGATTAAAAATGAAGGATGGCCAATCTATGTAGACATTGAATTGGAACATGAAATCAAACCGTGGTCAAATCAGGTGAAGGAAACAAAGACTTGTGTTCAATATTTGAGAAATATTTTGATTTGACAATAGTTTGAATGCCAATACAGTAATTACGATTGTAGGATCAGGGCAGATGGGTTCTGCCATATGTTTTCCGGCGTGCGACAGGGGGCATGAAGTCCGTCTGGTAGGTACTCCGCTTGACCGTGACATCATCGATGAGGCAGCGAAAACAAGAATGCACAAAACCCTCAAACGCAGACTTCCCGAGGGGATTCACTATTACAGGATTGAAGAACTCGACAAGGCGCTTGTTGGCGCCGACCTCCTTATCGGCGGTGTGAGCAGTTTTGGCGTCGATTGGTTTATTGAACAGGTTTTGCCATTGTTACCCGAAAGCCTTCCTGTGCTGTCAGTTACCAAAGGAATGATGGATACTCCCGAAGGAGAACTTGTACCGTACCCATGGTTGTACAAGTCGAGGCTGGGAAATAAAAAGCTTTCCCTCAATGCCATAGGAGGACCCTGTACTGCATACGAGTTAGCTGATCGAGATTATACGGAAGTTTGTTTTTGTGGCGACGACATCACGCTTCTTCGTCAATTCAAGTCCTTGCTGGAAACTTCATATTATCATATCAGCCTGTCGACCGACGTTATGGGCGTTGAATGTGCCGTAGCCCTGAAAAACGCCTATGCCTTGGGTGTGAGCCTTGCTGTGGGACTTTCACAAAAATTGGAAGGAATAGACGGTAAACTACACTACAATTCTCAGGCAGCGCTTTTTGGACAGAGCATCAAAGAAATGCGACGAATCCTTGCCCTCTGTGGCGGGTTAGATGAAAACATCGTATTAGGCGCCGGAGACCTGTATGTAACTATCTTCGGAGGTAGAACCAGGCTCATCGGAACTCTTCTGGGTCGTGGCTTTTCCTTCGAAAAAGTGATGGAAGAACTCAAAGGTGTGACATTGGAATCTGTTGTTATTGCCCAACGTACCGCCGCCGCCATTAAAAAACGTATCCGAAGAAATACGGCTAAGGCTGAAGACTTTCCCTTGCTTCTGCACATCGACGAAATTATTTCAAACGGCGCACCGGTAAATATCCCCTGGGGAAAATTCGCATCCGAAACGATAAAATGAATAAAACAAGTTATATATGCAGTGTCACTCTGTTGAGTGTGGTAGGCGTTTCGTGCGTTGAGAAACAAAAAGCGCCCCAAAAGCCTAACATCGTCCTGATTGTAGCGGACGACTCAGGGTTTTCCGATTTGGGATGTTACGGTGGCGAAATCCGAACACCCAACTTAGACGCCCTGGCGAAGGACGGCCTTCGTTTCACTCAATTCTATAACACGGGACGTTCATGGCCCACGCGTAGTGCGATGATGACAGGATACTATCCGCAACAAACGCGCTCCGACCCAAGTAGCGCTCAGTTCCCCGAATGGACGCGCTGTTTGCCGTATTGGCTTAAACCGGCAGGCTATTCCTGTTACCACTCAGGCAAATGGCATGTCACCGGAGCGGAGAAAGTAGTTGCAAATGGGGGGTTCGACCATTCGTACCTTTTGCTCGACTATGACCGGAACTTCAATCCAACGATGTGTCTGCTGGATGATGAGCCGCTTCCGCCTGTCGAAAAGGGGACAGATTATTACACCACAACCGCATTCACGGATCATGCGATCCGGTATTTAAAGGACCATCAGGCAGAACGCTCCGATAAGCCGTTCCTTTTATACCTCGCCTACACTGTGCCACATTTCCCGCTCCAGGCGCCCCAGTCTGACATTGACCGTTGCCGGGCGCTATATACGAATGGATGGGAAGTTGTTCGCTCCGAACGTTATAAGCGTCTGAAGGCAATGGATATCATCCATTGCGACCTCTCTCCTGTTGAAGAACACATCGGACCTCCTTACAATTTTCCGGTTGTTTTGAATACATTCCCTGAAACAGAGACCCTTTTGCCCCTCGCGTGGGCTTCGCTGACCCCCTTACAACAGACATTCCAAGCGGAGAAGATGGCGATACATGCCGCCATGGTCGAAGTCATGGACCGTGAGATTGGGCGTATAGTGGCGCAACTTCGCGAGATGGGCGTATTAGACAATACACTGGTAATGTTCCTCTCGGACAACGGCGCTAGCGCAGAACTGATGATACGCGGGGATGGACATACTGAAGGCGCTGCAATGGGCGCAGCTGAAAGTTACCTCTGTCTTGGTCCGGGTTGGTCGACAGCCAGCAACACCCCGTTTCGCCGTCATAAAACATGGGTGCACGAAGGCGGTATCTCTACGCCCTTCATTGTCCATTGGCCGGCCGGTATACGTGAGAAGAATGTGCTGCGTAATGATTTATGCCATGTGATTGACATCGTACCGACAATTTTGGATGTTGCAGGTGTTCATCCCGATCTGCCGGATGGTGCGCCGTCATTTCCCGGAATAAGTCTGACAGGCGCATTTACAAACAATAACGCGATTGCCCGTAAAGAACTTTTCTTTAGCCATGAAGGGAACATGGCGTTGCGTGACGGCAATTACAAACTTGTTGCTGCCCACTGTGATGGCAGCGACTGGGAGCTGTATGACTTCACCACAGACCGTTCGGAACAGAACAATCTCGCTGCACAGCAACCTGAACGGGTCAATGACATGGCGGCACGCTGGAAAGCCCTGAACGAGCGGTTCCTTACAGATGCAGCAGGCGGAAAGTCGCCCCCGTAACCTTACTTTCTGCCTGATGATTAGATTTTTAATCATGTAATTTTAAACTATGAAGAAAAAATTATCTTTTATTATTTTAGGAATATCATTTCTTGTCGGTTGTTGTACAGGAAATCAACAAAAAGAAGAACAGCTTGGTGAGCCTGCGGCTATCACTACCAAAATTTTTTTCGGGGATCCTTTCATCATGCTGCACGATGGCGTATATTACGCTTATGGTACTGCCTCAACTGAGGGTATCGAGGTATATGCCTCCGACGACCTGTTGACTTGGTATGTTCCCGAACGCAGCTTAGCGCTCCATAAAAATCATGTATTTGGGGAGAGGTGGTTCTGGGCGCCTGAAGTGTACTATGTGAACGGTAAATTCTACATGTACTATTCAGGCGATGAACATATCTGTGTGGCTACAGCCGACAATCCGTTGGGACCTTTCCGCCAGGAAGTGATAAAGCCCATAATCGACAGTGAAAAATGTATCGATAACTCACTGTTCATCGATGATGACAACACTCCTTACCTGTTTTTTGACCGTTTCAATGACGGACTGAACATCTGGGTAGCCGAACTGAAAGATAACCTGACGGAAATAAAAACGGAAACGATGCGCAAATGTATCAACGTATCACAGGCGTGGGAAGAAGTCTGGCCGCGCGTCAACGAAGGCCCTTTTGTGTTCAAACGCAATGGCGTTTATTACATGACTTATTCCGCTAACAGTTACGAAAGTCCTTCCTACGGAATTGGCGTAGCCACAGCAACCGATATTTACGGGCCATGGATAAAATATGACCATAACCCGATTTATCAGCATGTAGGCGAATTAGTGGGAATAGGCCACAGCGCTATGTTTACCGACAAGGAGGGAAAATTGCGTAAAGTGTTCCATTCGCATTATAACCAGTCGAGCATACATCCGCGCGTCATGCACATCACGACGGTAAACTTCCAAGAGGAGAACGGAAAAGAGACCATGACCATCGACCCTGATTACTTTACGCCTGTTCTGAAGATAACGAAATACAATAATCCGGTCATTCAACGAAATATTCCCGACCCGACCATTATTCAGGTTGAGGATGGGAGTTTTTATGTGTACGCTACCGGTCAGAATGTGTCCGTTTATCATTCTGTCGACCTGGTAAACTGGACAAGTGTGGGTACAGCTTTTACAAATGAAACCCGCCCGTCGTTAGTACCGAATGCCGGAATATGGGCGCCTGACATCAATTATATCAACGGACAATATGTGTTGTACTATTCCATGTCGGTGTGGGGTGGCGAGACAACTGCCAGCGTTGGCGTGGCTGTGGCTGACCGACCCGAAGGGCCATTTACTGACAAAGGGTTGCTTTTCAACATGAGTACCATCGGTGTGCAGAATTGTATCGACCAGAACTATGTGGAAGACAAAGGTAAAAAGTACCTGTTTTGGGGTAGTTGGCATGGGATATGGGGTATCGAACTGACCGATGACGGACTGAAACTAAAAGAAGGAAGCGAAAAACGGCAAATAGCGGGAACGGCTTATGAAGCCGCCTGTCTCCACAAACGTGGCAATTATTATTATCTGTTTGCCTCTATTGGCAGCTGTTGCCAAGGATTAGAAAGTACCTATACCACAGTAGTGGGACGGTCGAAAAGTCTGTGGGGACCCTATACCGACAAAAAAGGGCGCCCTATGATGGAAAACAATCACGAGGTAGTTATCAGCAAAAACGAACATTTTGTTGGTGTGGGGCACAATTCGGAAATCGTACAGGACAAAGCCGGTAACGATTGGATTCTCTACCATGGCTTTAGCGTTGACAACCCCAATGGTAGAAGGCTCTTTTTAGATAAAATCGAATGGGTAGACAACTGGCCGACGATTGCCGGCGGTACGCCTTCGCTTGAAGCAGATGTGCCGATGTTATGATTACCAACACATTTTTTTCATTTTCCTTATGTTCAAGTTGTTGATACGTATTAAAGAATCAATTTCTATTGCTGAAACGGGACCAATCATAGTATCGCGACAACAACACATTAACTCATCGCCTTTTGCAATAAAACGTAACCGGGCCTATTAGTCCTGATGGGAATAAGGGCGATTCGGCAGTGTAGGGTTCCAGGGTGGTAAATGTATATTTTTCTGCGTCAGGTTGACGGTCGCCTATCAGACGGTTAGCCCAAGCGTTTATCACCTTTATTTCCAAATTGTTACTTCCCTGTTTCAATGTACCGGTAACGTTTACTTTAAACGGTTTTGTCCAAACAACGCCAAGTGATTTTCCGTTCACTATCACTTCAGCAAGGTTATAGACGATACCCAAATCCAACCACAGTTGTGCGCCGGGCGTAAACCATTCAGCGGGCGCCTGTACGGTTTTTGAATATGTTGCCGCTCCTGAGAAATATTTTATCCCTTTATCCGTATGATCGTTCCATTGGGTAAGAGATTCAAAAACAGCCTGGTTAGGAGCGCCTCGTCCTGCCTGGAAAGTGACGTTCCATTCTCCTTCAACCGTTGTCAACTGCGTTTTTATAGTTTCGGGAACTGTAAATGATTTAACGTCGGTTTTATTTCTGAAAACAACAAATACAGCGTCCAAAGGTTCAAAATGCATAGGAATTTTTGTTACGCCATTATCAATCGTGTAAGATACTTTTTCAATAATTCCTGTTACAGGATGCCAAAGTTCGGGTTCCATCCCTGATATTCTGAATGTTGTCGATATATCTTCTACTCTGTTGTTATGATTGGATACCCAGTAGATATCTACATCATCAACTTTACGATGAACAAAAAACAGGTTGGAATCGTCTTGTGGTTTAATGTAACTGAAATCAGGAATGATAATCTGCGCGCTCAATACATCAGGGAGTGATAATCCGTTATATACTATTCCTTTGCCAATCGGATTAACGCCTTCTTTTGCCCATAATTGGCGGACTATAGCGTTAAATTCTCCGGTATTATCAGCCAGACTGGGAGATAGAACAGGCTTGAAACCGGATACTACAGCTCCTTTTTGCACCATATCTTTGATTTTACGAAGAACAGGCAGCGTCATATAACGGCTATTGCTGTCGAGTAATAACAGGCGATAGCGCATACCGCTCGGCGTAACAATAGAACCATTGTCTACCGACATTAAATTAACTAAAACATCGGCATTAACAAAGTCAAAACTGTATTCTTTCGGTATGTCGGGGAGTCTGCCGCCAAACAATGCCGTGATATTGTTATCTTCACCGTAATAATAGGCTATGTCGGCTACGTATTTTCCCTGTTGTAGCATAAAACAACTGCGGGCTAAATAAGTACTCCAGTAAATGGCCTGCTCGGCCCAAGTCTCATGTCTTGTAAACCATTGTCCATACGGCCCAAGTCCTAATCCGGGCGCTTTTTCCAATGATGGCTGGTGCACCGATGTGTGAATAACAAAACGATTGAGACCGCAATACAGGGCATAATCGGCGAAGGGTTTAAGGGTACCGGGCGCCCAAGACCACCAGGGACCTTGCGACGGCGCTGTTAAGGATTCTGCTGCGACAAGGTTTTGACCGTAAACATGTGCTACAGACGCCGATTCGCGTATATCAGCCTGATAACTTGTGTTAATATCAATTTGACTACCTCCGGTACTTGGCGTCCAGAATGCGCTCATAGCAACATCGGCTTTTCTTTTGACTTCCATTCCTTCGCCTACAAACGCCCTGCCTCCTTCGTGGGATTCGGTATAACGTCCCATGCCTCTTTGTTTCAACAGGGTCGTTAACAGGTCGTAGTGATTTTCTGTAGTAAGGTCAATAATTGTTTTTCTGAAATCCCAAAGAAACTTGTCGCTTGCCTCGGCGCTCTCAATTATTTGTCCGGACAAAACAGGCAGCCAGGGTGTCATATCATATCCTCTGCGTTTTCGAAATTCGGAGATCATATCATCCGTCCAGTTTAGCGTACCGGCTTCCCAACTGTCTGTTATCACATATTGCAGACCTCGCTTACCCATCAATCCTTGTGTTGCGTTTTTATACTGGTCTAAATATTGGGTAAAATAGGATGTCACGTGTTTTGCGCTAAGTTTGTCTACTTCGAGGCCGGTTGCTTCCGGCGAAGCCGGTGAGTTCATAGCGCCGGTAAGCGAGAAACCGAGCCGCATGACCTTCCATTTTCCGGCAGGAGGCGTCCAGCGAAGCATCCCGTCAGCGCTCATCTTGTCGGTGATATTGAGCACCTCGGTTCTTTTGACGGCATCAGCCGGGTTGATAGCCGGGGTGAATGCGTTGTACAGGTCGGTAGACGTTGAAAAACCGGCTTTTTCCTCGAACCTGTTGACACGTCCGTCGGGATACAGAACCAATTCGGCAATATCATAACCTCTATTCGTCGGTATTTGTGCGCGCTGTACGGGAGGAGGCGCTCCGCCGCCTCGAGCCGGTGTCGTCACTGCCGGAAGCCTTTTCCATATAACGCGAAAAAACTTGGCGGTAATCGGTTCAAAGCTAAGCGTTCTTTGTGTAGTCCTGCCCTGTGGAATATCAATCACTTTAAAAAACGCTTTACCGTCATTACTGGCCTCAAGGGAGCGTTCCTCTCTTTGGAGTCCGCCGGCCACGATTGACAAGGCCTGCATGGTAACCGGTCTTGAAAATTCAAATTGAATCCAAGCGTTTTTCCCCTCTTCGGCAGCCGGCAATGGGGACGTCTTTACTAAGTCTCCGTCAGTGAGTTCGGCTAAGGTAAAAGCGCCTCCACTCGAAGTAATCACAGGTTTTAAATCCTGCAATGAAGCATAATTATCAGGCATACGCCATGCTATGACAGCAGCATCGGCAAAAAACTCGGTGTCCTGGTCGATATTTCTGCCCCCTCTTTTGATATTTTGAAACGACCCCATTACAGAAGGAGGTTTAGGTAGCATTCCCGTATAGGGTTTACCTCCTTCAATCCGGGTTTCGCTCCAGACATATTTTTTCATGGCTTCGCCCGGTTTTACCCATGGTCCGCCGCTTTCACTCCATCCGGGGGAGCCGGCAATTGCCATCTCCAACCCCAACGAATCAGCCAGTTTTGTAGTAAACAAAAATGCGTCTTTCCACTCTGGAGTCATATAGATCAACCTTTTATCAACAACTTGCGGAGTTGACAGACCGGCGTCAAAATTCTGAAAACCGCCTATTCCGGAACGTTTCATCCATTCCAGGTCTGCACGAATTCCTTCTTTAGTGATATTTCCGTTCATCCAGTGCCACCAGACACGAATTTTAGCCGACTCCGGCGGCGTAATGAAACCCTGTTCGAGTGTTTCGGCAGCAGTAGTGTTGCTGCTCTTAACATGCATAAATGATAAGCCTAATAGTCCTGCCAATAAAAGGACTGCTGCATTATCAACAACTTTTAAAATTTTTTTTGCTTTCATGTTAGTATTATTTAATAAGAAAATGTATTTGCTTCAGGGATCAGGGGATGACGTGTTCTATCCATTGTTCCAGCTTCAAAAAGATATCTTTTTCGTTCAGGCCTACCCATAAATTCCGTGAATTACCATATTTACTTATTGCTTCCGAATAAGTCTTTTCGAAAAGATTACTGTCTACCCCTTGGTCAAGCGCAGTGACCGGATTCAAAATGCAAATCTTCATAGGGGCAATGGAGGCAACCAGATCGGGCAGGTCATATTGGCCGATCACACTGGCTGGCGTTGACATTACGAATTTCGTAAGATAGCTTTTTTCCTGTACGATTGACAGGTATGAGAGAAGAGGATTGATCAATGCGATCTGATGAAATTCCCTATTGATAACAGCCGCATGAAGAAGATCGGCGGAAAGTGTTCCGCAGGCAACGCCTGTTAATATGCCGTATGTGCCTGATTCCTTGATGAAATCAACGATTATTTTTATTTCTTCAACACGTATCGCCAACGGACTTTTGCAGGTTAGAATCCCGGCATACCAGATATTCAAAGGTACACCATGGATAAGGGCGTCTCCTCCTTTGTACCCTCCGCTTAATTCGCCAAAGCCGCTCAAATCAGGCAGGTAGACCTGATAGCCTTTTTGTGCCAGCCTGTCAGCTAATCCTCCCTTAGCCGCTGCCGATGTCTTTCCCTGCTCATCCAACAACAGTACGACCCTTCCGGTATTGTCGCCCGATGATAACCGTAAGACAGGAATATAATAATTGCCGGTTCCTTTGATCAGGTATTTATCAATCGAACTGCCGTCGCGCCACAAACGGCCCGAAAAAATAAAATCTTTAGATAATACAGGTTCGCTATAACCGACTATCTTTTTTGCTTTCTGAGCGATATCATTGTGATAATCAGGGTTATTTTGTTTTTCTGTTTGATGTTTGGCGAGTAATTCAGCCGTGTGTTTTTCATTCAGGCTAAAGATTGTTTCAACTGACTGTTCGCGCGGATTTATTATCCGTGTGTTCAGGCTTGTCACTACTTGACCGGTAGAAGTAACCCAAAGGTCTTTTTCATCAAAAAGTTCGACTTCTTCGTCTCCGGGATTACCTGGGTTATTCAGAAATTTTTGGAAGAAAGCATGGGTGGCTTCCCTGTTTTTCAAGGTGTTCGCATGTCCTGCATCATCTTCTGCCATCAAAAGGTTATCCGGTTCACCAAAAGCAATATAAGCGTTTTTAGCTTCCCTGAATACATCACGTGCGCCTTGTATGCTGAAAATATCCTGCGTAGTAGTCACCATAAGCGTTGGTTTGGGCGCCCTGATTTCAATCAAATCGCTCAGATCAAAATTCTTTTTAATAGAATACATCAAAATCTGTTCCGCATCCTGTGGCCCTCTTGATCGCAATAGTTTGTCGAATGAGGTGATATAACATTCGGGAGCAGCAGCTAAAATCCGCTCATCCATCGCTGCAATATAGGCAGTTTGCGTACCTCCTCCCGAACGACCGGTGATCCCGATACGGGCAGGGTCGACTTCTTTCCGGCTGATTAAATAATCAACAGCGCGTATACCGTCCCAGATAAAGTAATTAGCCGGTGAAAGGCCTGAGATAAACGATTGGGTTCCCGGGTAGGAATGTTCATGTGTCGGACCAAAAATGCTTTTTCCATTCGCATCGAAATATTGGATTCGTTCTCCTTGCCCGATAGGGTCTATCGCTAATACGATAAATCCTTTTTTTACAAGATTCAAAATACTTCGCTGATAGCCGGCTTGTCTGAATCCGTTGTCACTATGGCCGCAACAATAAATAATAGCCGGCAACTTCCCGCTTTTGGATGCAGGCATGAATAACGCTGCCGTAACATAAAATCCCGGTCTTGACTCATAGTATAATTTCTCCACTAAAAATCCGTCTTTTTTGATCGTACCAGTTATCTTCGGATTTAAGGGTGTTTTCGGAGGAAATTCGCCGACTATTTCGGCCATAATTTTTTTAAGTTCGGCTTGACGATTCACCCATTCATTCCGGGTTCTCAGACTGCCTACATACGTCCGGCGCTCATTAATTTGAGTGAAAGCATAAGAGCAGATGTTGTCATATAACGCATTGGTCATATTACCGTTGAATGACCAGTAGTTAGTGACAGAAAGGTCTTCCTGAGCATAACTGTTAATAGATGCGATAAGGAAAATGATAGTTATAAGACGATTAAAGGATTTCATGATATTAAATAAGCTATGGTTCATACATCGTGCAAAATTAGATGAAATAATTGATTTTTCCAAGCGCATGAAATAAAAAAATCCGAAGGCAGTTTGGGCATCTGAAAAATCAAAAAGGCGGCATACTGCTCGTTGGGTCTGAAATCATACGTTTGGCTTACGTCTTCACGCCAGAAACCCGTTCCGGCAATGCCTGTGAAGCGACTGTTGGCGATGTGAAATTATATCTGATTTCAAGGAATACATGTTTATTCGTAGTTTGCCAAACAACAAACATAACTATTTCTAAATCAGGCATAAAAATAAATAATATTTTGTAATTGAAAAAACTTTTTGTATTTTTGCGCAATAATTTGAAAAATGAAAAGGAAAATTACAGAACAGGAAGCGCAATTGGCGCTGTTTGCCAAAGCGATGGGGCATCCCACCCGTATTGCGATACTAAAGTTTTTAGCGTCGCGAACTGAGTGTTTTTTTGGCGACATTCATGAAGAACTGCCCATCGCCAAGGCTACTGTTTCGCAGCATCTTGCGCAGTTGAAGGCGTCAGGATTGATTCAGGGCGAGATTTTTCCTCCCAAGGTGAAATATTGCATCAATCCCGAAAATTGGGAACGCGCCAAAGAAATGCTGAATGAATTGATGGCATTACCAATACTTCCTTTGAGATCCTGCAACAGCGTTTCTGACTGATAAACGCGTACGGAAATGATGATATGGTTCAGTTGTTCGAGCGCTTTCGTATGATTTATTTCGGTCGCATGTTGCAAGCCAATTTTTCGGATTCGCGTTGATCGCTTATCTGTCCGATACCAATATAAGCCAGATAGTGGTCGGGGTATTTCTCAATCATAAATCAAATCGTTATACAACGCTGCTAACCGTTTTCGTAAGTGTTTCACCGCATAATGTTTACGGGATAACAACGTATTTAAGGCAACTCCTGTCGTTTTGGAAATTTCTTTTACCGGCAAACCGTCTAATTCGGTCAGTTCGAATATTTCCCGCTGTTCGGTCGGCAGTTCCGAAAGGGCGTTTTCCAATTCAACCCAAAACAACGACCGCAGGTATTCCGTTTCAGGTGAGGGCGAGGGTGATGTCGCGTCGCAAAAAAGGATTTCCGAAATATCGTTCAGCATCTCGTCGTCCGATTGATTGCTGCGAAAAACAGGCATTTCCACTTCACGTTTTTTTACGCCTCTGTTGATGATAAGATTTTTGGCTACCCTGTACAGCCATACCGAAACCTGTTCAATGGGATTCATCGAATTTTCGACCGTTTTCACAAATTGATAGAAAACATCCTGTAAAATATCCTCAGCATCTTCTTTATTCGGAACACGCTTGCGGATAAAGGCTTTCAGTTGGGGACGGTGTGTTACAATCAGTTGACCGACATCCTGTGTACTCATTTTTAATCTTTATCTTTTGGAGCATAATCATCGTCGCCAAACACATGCTTCGCTAATCCATGGAAATCGCCTCTTAAGAGATGTTCCCTTTTTTTACGAATAAAATCTTTCCGTTCTTCGGGCGTCATTTTCAGCCATTTTTCGGGAAGAAGATGCATGTCGTGTCGCATCCCTCCATGTATCAAATGGCATCTGCCGCCGAAACTGCCGAACAAAATACGGCACAAAACAAGAATACCCAGTGCTTGCAGGAAACTAACCGCTCCCAAGCCGAATAGAGCCGGTATCAGCCAATTCCACAACAACATTACAACGGCGCTAAACCCCGCTACGACTGCCAAAAGTCCGATTGGCGCTAAAAATCTTAACTTGTACATGATTATTACTTTTATTATTATTTTTTGATAGTGAGGCGGCACACCACGTCTCTACATATATAGACAAACTATAACGAAAAATATTTTACGGATTTGAAATAAAACGGAAAATCATCGCACTAATAAAAGCCTGTCCCAATGTTTAGATTTATAAATACGGTTTTTTTAATCGGTGGCACACCGAACCGCTTTAGAGATAGCATGTAAACCAATATTTGAGAATAAAATGCGACAATTTGGGGATATTTTCGATAATTCGATGAAAGCCGGTCAAAAAGTGCTGATTTTTATTCCAAAATTTTCTGTTTCCAAATAAAATGCTTTACTTTGCGGTATTAAAAAATGTAGTACAATGGTAGAAGAACAGAAGGAAATAATCATTGCCAATCCGATGTATGACGCGGTGTTCAAGGCGTTGATGGAAGATAAGGAAAATGCGCGATACTTCGTGGAATCAATTATTGATGAAGAGATTGTGGAGATAGACTTCGCCAAAAATGATTATGTTTACTACATACAAGGTGATACGGAAAACAAGGCCAAAAATATAAAAATAGTCCGTATGGACTTTGTTGCCACTATTCTCAATAAGGATGGCAAAGAGAAAAAGGTGATGAT
>JGI24702J35022_10001271_pt1 | contig 15721 bp, 6 predicted proteins | sample TergutTh196P4_FD_35022 | JGI IMG/M metagenome (IMG submission 35022)
CTTTTCCTTCGGTTGCAAGGTCGACCACATGTTCTTTACCGACAGTGGCCTGGATACTGTCGTTAGTGACGCGTAACTGCACCGGATACCAAACATTATCATGTAAAGAAAAAAGCTGGGTGGTTTCGTTTTCAGAAGCGTCATAGCCGTCAATGCTGGAGAGGCCGTTTACAATCCCTGCCCATCCTCCGAAGATAAGCGAGGCGAATGTGTCCTTGTATGGAAACGATAAACCGGCAAAGATGTCGAATCCTTCCGTCCGTCTGGCTTCATAATATATAATATAATTGGTAACAGGGAGTGATTCGCCAACCCAGCTTACGCCGGTCATCATTCCGGCAGTAGCCTTCGGTAATACTAACACTCCGTTCTTTACATACGGTTGACCTTCGCCCCCATAACGGACTATCTCCCACCCGGTAAGGGATTCCCCGTCAAACAAAGCCTCCCAACCTTCCGGCACATCCTGTACGGTAAACCGGATTTCCGATTCATCATCCATTCTCTGCCCGTCGCTCGCGACATCCTGTTGTCGTTGCGACTTGCTACCCAACCATACCATCGTCATTATAAGCAATATAATGGAGATTAGCGCTACTAATTTTCTTTTGTTTGTTTGCATTTTCTTTTATGTTATTATTTTGCAATTTCATTCTGTTTTCACTACTTCTGCAGGATTCACGATGCTTGTTTTGTACACTTGCCAGCCAACACAGAGGACGATTACAAATGCCATGACGATGAAGACGAACAGAAAGAGCCAAGCCGGAATGTCGGTCTGTTTGACATAATGTTCCAACCAGCGCTGCATGATGAAATAGCCCGTAGTAAAAGCAATGACCGCTCCGATTATCAGCAACAGGGAATATTCTTTAAAGAACATGGTGAGAATGTCGCCTGAAGTGGCGCCGTTGATTTTGCGGATGGCAATCGATTTGCGTCGCTCTTCACAGGTGAGCGAAACTAACGATACAAAGCCGAAAACGCTAATAAGTACACAAATAGCTGATAAAAAAGACAATAGTTTTATCAAAGCGTTCTCCGATTTCAGTAACTCCTCGAATCTCTCTTCGGAATTTGAGATGATTACGCCTAAGGCGCTAGTATATTCTTTATTTATCATTTGGTCGATTTTTTCCCTGCATGTTTTCCACATTCCATCTCCGAATTTAAACAGTGCAACCCTTATAAAAGCGTCCCTTGGAAGGTTGCCATAGCGATCGTCGTTTGCTTTTAGAAATATTTCCGGTTTAGCTTCTACGGTTAGGCCAAAACAGTACATGTTTCGAACCACCCCTTTCACCGAATAAGGGTTTCCCCCGAACCCGATCTCTAGCTTTTTGCCAATAGGAGAACGCCAACCAAACGCCTTCACCGCGCTTTCATTAATCAAAATAAGATTTTCAGCGTCGTCTTCGGTCAGCATTTCACCCTCAACTAACTGCAAATTATGAAAAGAGAGAAATTCAGGAGTAACATACATTATCTCAACATGTATTCCTTCCACATCAACCGGTTTATCATCCCACGATTGAATAGAATTAATTGATCTCATGCCCGGAACAAACAAGTCGCCTCCCATTCCATCGGCATCAACGACGTCGGTTATTTCCGGTATTTGTTTAATCAAATTTACCAATTCACCTTTACCGCTCAATACCGGTTCCCATAACATGACAGAGCCTCTATTTTGGAATGAAAAGCCTAACACTCCGCCATGATGCAGGAAATACATTTGTTTCATAATGAAAAGGGTACAAAAAGCAAAACCAATACTTATCACTAATTGTACGATGACGGATATTTTACGTGACAGGTTATTATTACTGCGACGAATGGACAGATTCAGTGTTCTTCGCCGGAAAATGAACAATATCAGCCGGAATACTAACAGAGAAACCAACATAACGCCACTGATATACAGCAGAGATTCCCTGTAAATAGACGGCAAATCCATGTGGATTTCGGATAATGTCACGAAAGGTCTGTATAATCCTAACGTCAGGCAACAGCCTAAAAAGACGGCAGCCAAAAGAGTAAGTACAAATTCGACCGATAACATCGTCATCAGCGAACCGGCCGAAGCGCCGTTTACCACACGTAAGGCCAATTCCTTTTGCCGTATCCTGAAACGGCTTACAAACACAGTCAAATAATTGAACAGCGAGCATAAAATGATTAACAACCCCGAAATGGAAAAAATCACAATATGTTGAAAGTTGACTTCTCTGATTATTTCAGGGTCGGTATAACGTATTTTTGTGACAGGTCTCATTATCATCCTGTCAAAAAAATGATCCCCCCAATCTCGGATTTTGAGTGCATATAATTTCTTTTCAAAGGCTTTAATGTTTGTTCCGGGCAGCAATTCGATAATCAAATGCCCCCAGTTTCCGCCAGGCTTGATGAAATCGAATGGATAATTGCTATGTTTAGACATGTCGGAGACAATAGCACATATCTCTTCGTTATTATTTATTATTTCCCCGATAGGATGTTTGTCACCGAACAGTTGGCGGGCTTTTGATTGAGTGATAGCGCATTTGTTACTTCCACGGATCAAAAAATCCCGACTGCCTTCCAGAACTTTAACGTCAAATATCGTGAGAAAAGTCGAGTCTACGGTTAAAGTCGACGCCGGAATTTCAACGCCATCGATTGTTATCTTTGCATATTTGTAGGAAGGGTTCAGCGAAATCGCATTAGTTATTTCGGGAAACGTTTCTTTCAGTTGCGACGCCAAATTATCAATGTCTCGCGTGTAGCCGCTATTGTTGATTAAATCCGGTTTATAGATTACATACAATTGTTTAGCGTTTTTGAGAAAACTGTCGTAAGTCATCTCATACCGTATCCACAGCGTCGCCAAAGCAAAGCAAGTAAAACCAATAGCCAGACCAAGTACGCTTATCAGCGTCTGGGTCTTATACTTCCACATATTGCGGAACGCGATTTTCAGATAGTGAACTATCATCATTTTTCAGTTCAATATCATATCACTTCCTTAAAGGGGGCTTCAATCTAAAGTCTTGCCTCGGAAGCCAACTGTCCGTCGAACAGGTTGATGATACGGGCGGCGAATCCGGCATCGTGCTGACTGTGGGTTACCATGACAATTGTCGTGCCTTCCTTGTTGAGTTCTGTCAACAGGTTCATCACTTCCTTGCCGTTCTTGGAATCCAAGTTTCCGGTCGGTTCGTCCGCGAGAATCAGTTTAGGGTTGGCTACAACTGCGCGGGCGATAGCTACACGCTGCTGTTGTCCGCCTGACAGCTGTTGCGGGAAATGCTTAGCGCGATGTGAAATCTCCATCCGGTCCATGGCTGCCTGAATCCGTGTACGGCGTTCCGACGACGGGATACCCATGTACAACAGGGGAAGCTCGATGTTTTCATAGACATTCAACTCCTCAATCAGGTTGAAACTTTGAAAAACAAATCCGATGACACCCTTACGAAGCCTTGTTCGTTGTTTTTCGGAATATTTGCTCACCTCGATTTGGTTTAGATAATAAGCGCCACCGGTAGGATTATCTAACAGACCTAATATATTGAGCATGGTCGTTTTACCACATCCTGACGGCCCCATAATAGCCACAAACTCGCCTTCTGCAATGTCGATGCTGACGCCGTTCAAAGCCCATGTTTCCACTTCTTCCGTGCGGAAGATTTTCTGTAAATTTTCTGTTTTAATCATGATAACAATATCTTTTTATATCCGATAATTCAATTTCACTGCAAAAGTAGATAAAAAAACTCTTTTTGCAAAATATTAGTAAACATTACTCTGCTTTTACCACCTCTGCCGGATTTTGATTTGCCGCTTTCCATACCATGGAAACGATGGAAAATACAATGACGATAAAGACGATCAGAAAAATCAACACATATAGCCAGAAGTCTATCGAGGTCTGTTTCACATAACCCTCAATCCGGCGTTTCATGATCATGTACCCTACCGGGAAGGCAACAAGCGCGGCAATAAAAAGCAACAACAGGTACTCCTTGAAAAAGATATTCATCACATCCACCACTTCGGCGCCGTTAATTTTACGGATGGCTATCTCCTTGCGGCGTTGCTGGCAGGTAAGACTTGTCAGCGAATAGACTCCGAAAACGGCTATCAGGATACAAGCTAAGGTCATTACCGACAAAAGCGTTAGCAAGGCACGCTCCGATTTGAAATGTTCTTCAAAGACATCTTCCAAATAGGTGAAGCTGATTTCAAGTCCCCCTTCGTCTGAGAACTCCTCCCGTAACCATTGGGTGATGGCTTGTTCGGTATGGAGACGCATGCCGTCTTCATATTTGTAGGCTATCTCTTTAAAACTGTTCATTTCGGGATCAGGATAATAAAATTGGGTGGGTTTTGGTTTTAAAGTAGGGGTAAGATAGAAGTCGCGTGCAACGCCAATATTGTTTTCACTGTCTGATAGCGCCTTCCCCAACTCTTTCACTGCCGTCTCATTGAGTACCCTTTTGCGGTTGTATTCGTTGGTAAAGCCGACGCCTTCAATGATTTCCACGCCAAAGAAATCAAAAAAACGAGCGTCTGCCACCGTAGCATACACCGTATAAGTCTCAAACGTACCATCATCATTTGATTGTACGACGCTACTTCTTGAGTTAGTCATTTCCTTCAGAAAACCTGCCGATACGGGAAGCACATCCGTAACCCCGGATATTTGCCTGATCCGATCCGCATAAAACGGCCACAACGTACAATAGTCAACAAGCGGGGTGATACGGGTGCCCGATGGCGACGATGTATTACTGCTTTCAGTTGTTAGGGGTACCTGACGACATTTGGCGTTCACAGAGGCAATATTACGCCGATTGATGCCCAAGTCGGTATGATGTAAAAATAGCATCTGTTTGATAAAGACGGCAGAACAAAACATTAATCCCAGACTGACTATCAACTGTACAAGCAGGCAAGCCTTACGGAACAAGTTGCCCGAACCCGGACTGCCAAATCCCTTGATGCTGTCGTTCAGGGCTTGTTTCCGATAGTATAATACGGGAACCCAGCCGGCAAAAAAACCGGACAAACATAGTAAAACCGCATAACACAACAGTTCGACATAATTATGGAGGTTGTTATTACCAATCCTCGCATATTCTTTGAAAACAGGTAATAACCACGCCATTAGCATGAAACCTAAGATAATCGACAAGAGGATGACTAACAGGAAATCAAAATAGAGCGTAGCGACGATTTGCCCGTTAGTAGCGCCGTTTACCTTGCGTAATGCCAACTCACGCAGCCTCATACGCACACGGGTGACATACAGTGTCAGATGGTTGAATAGCGAACATAAGATAACTAAAAGCCCCGCTAAAGCAAATATTTGGATATGGCCGAATTTGATGTCGGACTGAATCGTTCCCGACGGGTCTTTATAACGGAGTTGTTTCAACGGTGTAATAATAAGCGACACCGGCGTATAGGCCTCCGGAAGCAGAACCTTATCCAACTTTTCTTTGAGCGCTTGTACGTTTACTCCGCCCTTTATCAGTATGTATGTATGATAGGAAGATGATGATAAAGTATTCCAGTTCTTGCTTGTTTCTATGGTATATTGGGATATAGGGGTAATAAAGTCGAAAGGAAGATTCGTATTTGCAGGCCAACGGGGAACAGTCATCCGGACGTCACGATTCAATTTCTCTTTGACAGATTCTACGGATTCCTTCAAGTCATTGACCATGATAACCGGACGTTCGGCGTTTCCTGCTATAAAAAAATTTTCCGGTATGTCCATATCAAAAATAGTACAAAAAAAGGGGTCGACTTCCAAAAACGAATAATTATTATTTTCAAATAATCGAATCCTGCCGGCCTCTTCAATGTCCGGAAAATTTGATTTGAGCCACTCGACTATCGGAAAAGGAGGATTTGTGATGTCCGAAGCGTTGGCGCCGAAGGTATCCCACTTTAAACGCGCCATCTGTACACGGTATATACGGTCGATTTTAGGATGAAAGTTGTCGTAACTCATTTCGTACCTGATCCATAAGGCGGAGAAAGCAAAGCAGACAAACCCGACAGCCAACCCGATGATGCTGATGATGTTTTGCGTCTTGTATTTACGCAGGTTGCGCAAGGCGATTTTAAGATGATGTAGTATCATATTTTTTAAATTAAGAACGTTCCGTCGTTACTTATTCTTTACATATTGTTTCTGCCGGGTTTTGATTGGCGGCTTTCTGCGTTTGGTAGATAAGCGTCAGCAACGAGACGCCTGCCGTCAGGATTATAGCTGCCGCAAACAGCCACCACGAGACGGGCGCTTTATGGGCGAAGTCTTCCAAGTAGCGGTTGATGGCAAACAGTGCAAAGGGCGCGGCAATAAAAAACGAAATAACGAGCGACCAAAAATACTTTTTCAACAGTAACCTGATTATGTCGGTAATCGTTGCGCCGTTAATTTTGCGGATAGCTATTTCCTTGCGGCGTTGCTGAATATCAAACAGTGATATGCTAAGTAAGCCCAAAGCGGAAACAAAGATAGCGATAAAAGTAAAAACAGAATAGATAGCGGCTATCTTTTTGTCTTCGCCGTACATCGCTTGAATCTCATCTTCCACAAACGAATAGGTAAACTCGCCTCCTGCCGTTTCTTCATGCAGTTTCCGCAAAAACTGAATAGCGTCCTGCGTCCGCCCCGGCACAATAGCCGCCATTAGCGGGTCGTACCTCCATCCTTTGGAGTAATAAAAGACAACGGGATCGGATTTTTTCGACAGATGCAAGTAATCAAAATCCTTTACTACCCCGACAATCCGGTAGGGCGGGTTTGTTTTCATTTCTTCTTCTCTACCCGAAGACCACCATAATCTTCTTTCGGGTTGAAGCATGTCGTTGTTAGCGTCGGTAATGCCAAAGTGTTTTAATGCCGATTCGGTAACAATGATAAAATAATCCCGGTAAGTGTCGTCTGTCTCATTATCCCAAAGTCGTCCTTCTTTCAATTGAATGTCGAACAACCTGAACCACGTTTCGTCGACACCATGTAAATTGACGGCTTTAAATTCTCCTTCCTCATGTTTAAATGTAAAACTCCCTTCCCTGAATGTATTCGGACTGTCTCCATACATCCAACTGCTAAACAAGGGATTAGCATTCATTTTCTGTTCAATTTCATCGGTGATCCGGTTTTCTCTTTCCCGTCTCATTTTTGATTCTTCCTCGTTTCTGATGGTATAGTCGGTTTGGAATTTCAGGAACGGGACTTTGATGATCGCTTCCGTTCTATAACCGGGGTCTGCTTGAAGCATGAAACGGAGTTGTTTGACAAAAAACAGCGACATGACAATCATCATTATGGTAATCATGTACTGAAACGACAGAAAAACCCGTCGTAAACTACCGCTGCGAATCCTGTCGAAATTGCGCAATGAATTGACAGGCATGGAATAATGATACCGGAAGAACGGATACAACGTAGTAAGCAAAGGCACAGAAAGCAATAAAACGCACGACAGTAGCATGTCGAAGCGAATATTGGGAATTTGTTCTAATTGCAGCACGTTGGTAATAAAAGGATATGCAATACGAGTAACAAGTAACGCCGCTACAAGCGCCAAGCCGACCATGAACAGGTTTTCAAGCAGTAATTGTATAAAGATAGTATGCCATCCGGCGCCAAAGACTTTTTTAATTCCGAGTTCCCGCCCGCGGCGAAGAACAACCACCGTGTAAATATTGATATAATTGATGATACCTGCGAACAGGATCAGCAAACCTACAGCCATTAAAACGCGCACATAATTATAATTTCCCTGTCGGAACAAATAATTGGAAATACTTTTATCAAAATACACTTTCGACAGGGGAAACAATTGATAGCGTATCTGATAACCCCAGCGAGGCATATCAAAAAAATCTTCATACTGTTTATTAGCCGTTTGGTAGTCGGTGTTCGGGTATAGCAGGATGAATGTTTGCGACGTCCTTGACCACATATTGGCGTCAATAAGATGGAAAGATACAATTACGTCGTAGTTGAGCGTAGATTTGGACGGCGTTTGCCCTATCACGCCGCTTATCGTTAAGAACTCGCCCGATGAATGACGGATAGTTTTCCCAACAGGATTTTCGCTGCCGAAGATTTTTTGAGCGTAACTTTTAGTAATTAATGCGCTGTTAGGCTCCGACAACCGATGAGTACCTGAGACTACCGGATAGTCGAATATTTGCAGGAAATTACTGTCGGCTGCCAATACCGTAGCATTGAAGCGACAGTCGTTCACATCGATATCGTCACTATCGAACCATACAAACTGCGAATATTTTTCCACTGCCGTATGTTCTCTCAAATCAACAAACGTATTTTCACGGTTCCGATTTTCTATTCCTTGAAAATCGACTGCTCCCGGATTATTGCTTTTTTCTTGCGTAGTAATATATATACGATCCAGATTATGGTTGAACCGGTCGACCGTAAACTCCCCGTACACATACCTGAAAATGACAATGACGCAAGCAAGGCTAAGCGCCAAACCTAACAGGTTGATCCCTGAATACGTCCTGAAACTCAGGATCGAACGTAAAGCCAATTTAATAATCCTCATAACAATAACATAATTACATAATTTATACAATTCAATTCTCAATTCTCAATTCCTTACTCCTTATTTATCGCTTCCACCGGATTCTCGGCGCTTGTTTTGTACACCTGCCAACCCACGCAAAGGACGATCACCGATGCCATGACGAAAAGAATTGACAAATAAATCCAAGCCGGGACGCTTGTCTGCTTCACATACTGTTCTAACCAGCGTTGCATGATGAAATAGGCTGTAGAAAAGGCAATGACTGCGCCGAGGATCAGTAGGAGGGCGTATTCTTTAGCGAAGATAGCGAAGATGTCGCCGGTTGTAGCGCCGTTTATTTTGCGGATAGCAATGGCTTTGCGACGTTCTTCGCAGGTGAACGCGACAAGTGAAACAAAACCGAACACGCAAATCAGGACACAGATCGCCGAAACGACTGACAGTAATTTGAGAAGGGCGTTTTCCGATTTCAGGAATTTATTATATTCTTCTTCTGCATTAAGTATTGCTGAATAGCGTACATTACCATATTCCTTTTTTATCAATTGCTCGATTTTAGTCTTGCATGACTGCCAAGCGCCTTCCCTGTATTTAAACAGAACCATGCTGCTTCCCGTATTTGTTTCCCTTACAGAACGTTTCAAATAAAAAGTCGGTTTAGGCTGAACAGTAGGCGCAAAATTGTATACATCCCTTATCACGCCTTTTACCGTATATCTGTCTCCGAACTGCTTGCCGACGGGTTCGTGCCAGCCGAATGTCTTAACAGCGCTTTCGTTAAGCAAAACTGTTGAATCAGTGTCGGCTTCCGTCAACATTTCACCCGCTAATAATTGGAAATCATAAAACGTGGTATATGCGGTTGAGATATACATATTTTCAAGACTAAAACTCCCGGCATCGACCGGCATGTCGTCCCATGAGCTAATCCCAATACTCGAACGAACATACTGTGGGGTTAAATTTTCCATCCCGTTAGCATCCACCGTTTCCGTAATTTCAGGTATCTCTTTCAACTGATTTTCCAAGACGCCATCTACACCCTCTCCCCCAAGTACTACCGCCCCTCTATTTTTGAAGGAAAAGCCCAATTCGTCGGTATGATGGAGGAAATACATTTGTTTCAGGATAATGACAGTGCAAAAAGCAAAGCCGATACTGATAACCAATTGAACGACGACCGAAGTCTTTCTAAACAGTCTTTTGTTGCTGCGTCGAATAGACAGGTTCAGGCTCCTACGCCGGAAGATAAACAGTATCAGCCAAAATAACAACAACGAAAACAGAATGACGCTACCGATATATGTGAACGATTCGTGATAAATTGCAGGCAAACGCATTGAAATTTCAGAAAGCGCCAGGAAAGGCCGGTGAAACACTTGTGTCGTCAAACAGCCTAACAGGACGGAAAACAACAGCGTGAGCAAAAATTCGACAGAGAGCATCGACAGTAGCGAACTCCCTGAAGCACCGCATACTACGCGAAGCGCTAATTCTTTTTGACGGACACGAAAACGGCTTACAAACAGGGTGATATAATTGAGTAGCGAACACAAAACAACCAATAAACCGGAAACAGCAAAAATCAAAATATGCTGAAATTGTACGTCCCTTTCTATATTCGGTTCTATGTATCGCAGTTTGGTNATAGGTTTAATCGTCATNTTTGTGACCGANACCCCTCCTTTATTGACTTCATATTCATATAATTTCTTTTGAAACGTTTCAATGTTTATCCCGGGTAGTAATGTAATGATTGCATTCTCGCCGTATGAAACATTCCACATCTGACTTGGGTCTACCGATTGCGCACGAAAAGACCCTATCAGATCAAAGGCATAATTACTTCGTTTAGGCATTTCCGAAACAACGGCACAAATGTCATTGGCGCCGTCATTAATCGTTTTCCCTACCGGATTGTCATTGCCGAACAACTGCCGGGCTTTTTCACGGGTAATAGCCAACTTCGTACTGCCGGGGATCAAAAAATCCCTGCTTCCTTCCAGTATTTTCACGTCAAACATCTGAAAGAAAGACGAATCAGTTAAAATAGTCAACGCGGGAAATTCCGTGTCCTCCACCTTGATCTTACCCGCCCGAAAAGCAGGTCTGACCGTAGTAGCTTGCATAATCTCCGGAAACGTTTCACGAAGATATCCCGCCAATGGATTCGGCGACCTTCGACTGTTACCTGTCGGGCTAAAGTTATCGGGTTTGAAAATCACATATATTTGTCCGGCATTCTTATGAAAACTGTCGTATGTTATCTCGTAACGAATCCACAGCGCCGCCAACGAAAAGCATGTAAATCCTACTGCCAAACCAATCACGCTTATCAGTGTTTGGCTTTTGTACTTCCACATATTACGGGAAGCGATTTTAAAATAATGTAGTATCATTTCTTTTCAATTACGAACTTACCTTAGTGTTAAATCAAATAATGTGTCGCTTTACGAAGTGAAGCAATAACGAATTTTGTCACTTAATCAATTAATCATTTTTCATTAATCATATTTCAACGCTTCGGCAGGTTCTACCTGCGCGGCAACTTTTATTTTACTGACAACGGACAAGAAGACGATAATGGTCGTTGTAACAAGCGTCAAAGCAAACAACCACCAACTGAGCGCTGTACGATAGGCATAGGTCTCAAACCAGCGAAGCATCAGGAAATAGCCCAAAGTGAGGGCAAACATATTGCCAATTGAGACTAAAATCAGGTATTCGTGGAAAAACAGCCTTAACATGTCGGCAAATTCGGCGCCATTGACCTTGCGGATAGCTATTTCCCTGTGCCGTTGCTCAATGGTGAGCGAGATAAGCGCATAGACGCCTAACGAGACTACTAAAATACAAGCCAACGAAAGGATGCCGAAAATGAGGGAAAGCATCTTTTCGGGACGGTTTAACCTGTTCATGACGTCGGATAGCGCAAAGACTTGGTCCCCTTCGGTGAGATGGCCGATTTGTTGTTCTTCCAAGACTTTTTGCATATGTTCCAAAGCAAATGCACGATTTTGGGGTTTTGTTTTGATGTAGGCGCACCGGTACGGCTCAAGCGCTTCTTTATTGAAAAGATGGAACACAAGCCCCACGTATGGAAATTGCATGGTTGAATAATTATAATTGGTTACAATTCCACTGAGATTCTTTTCACCAAAAAAGCCCACGTTGATTGTTTCCCTTAGCGGATTTTGTTCGCCAAACGACTGCATCTGCTGCTCGTTCACAACCACATCCGTCTCGCCGGATATCCATTCGCCCTCCTTCATTTTCATGCCGAAAAAATCAAGAAAATTAGGCTCAACCATGAATACCCCAACACCTCCAAATCGTTCGCCGCCTAATGTAAGGCTTGTATAAAAATTGATGTATGATTCGCCTGTTTCGGTTAATACGGGCATGGTCGTAAAAGTCACATCGTCGATATACGGGCTACGGAGCAATTCATCCCTGATAATCGGATAGTTATCAAAACCATTTCCTGCAACTGAGTTAATCTGAATAATATTTTCGATGCGGATACCCCTATCTTTGTTCGCTGTAAAATGAAACTGTTTGTATAGCGAAAGGGCGGTAAAAAGGAAAAAACTACCGATAAACGCCTGACTGACAATCAATCCGCGTCGCAGCAGGTATGGCGTTTGTTTTCCGACCTTCCCTATCAAACCGACAATAACCAACGAACCTGCCAATAAAAACAAAGCGAAAATGAACACGCTCCATTCGATAGCAGTATGTATCATGGCTTTAAATTCCGGTTTGTTGACGTAGTTTGCGAATATTCCCAACGCCTCTCCCTGCCATTGCGTGTAGTATTGATAAAACGGGAATAAGAACCGGATAAGGCATACAGAAGCCACAATAGCAAAGAAAAGCGGGATCAGCAAGTCGATAAGGCTTTTCGTGAACAGGTATGAACCCGTAGCGCCCATGCTTCGGAATGTGTTGTTGCGTCGCTGCCGCTTTAACTGCAGGCCTATAAACAGCGTCAAGTGGCTCATCAGTGCGCTGATAAGACCTAACAGTCCGGCTATCGCCATCAAATTGATGTTCCGGAAGCGGCTTTTCAGTTCTTTATTACAGTTCAGGTGTATTTCCGGTAGCGTACGCAAGTTGAACGACCAGTTTTTTTCTGCTCCCTGGTCGAATCGCAGTTGTGCAACGCTTTTATGATTTTCCACTTTTTCCCTGACATCGGTTATGTGCGCATGACGGTTGAGCTGTACATAAAAAGTGGTTCGACCCATATTATTGTAAACGGAGGGTGATAAAGACAGGAACTCGAATCGAAACTCACTGTTTGCAGGGTAATTTTTGATGACTCCGGCAACTATTTTGTTAGCACCCGGAAACACTTCGCCCGCACAGTCGGTCTTCCCGAAATAATTCATGGCTGCTCGTTCAGTCAGCACAATGTGGCTTCCGTCAAAAGGTAAATATTTGTAATCGCCATCGATGAACCCGGCATAAAACATCGAAAAAAACGAAGAATCAACGTACAAACCCGTTACATTTTCACTTTTATCATCCGCTTTATATTGCAGCATTGCCCAATGTATGCAACAGGATTTTTCTATTTCGGGAATGTTTTCGAGCATCCAATTGACATCGTCCCGATGCAATTGGTTCAGTTCGGTCGGTACGCCATTGACATCCGTCGAAATACCGGTAGTAGTAATCGCGTACACATAGCGCGAATGAGGATGAAAATCATCAAAATGGCGCTCCCAATACCACCAGTAACCGCCTAATACAAAAGCGGTCAACCCGATGGTCAGCCCGACAACACAAACGACATTTTGCCATTTGTACTTTATCAAGCCCCGCAGGACGATTGTGAAATAATGGACTATCATATCTTTTCAATTACGAATTACGAATTACGAATTACGAATTAGGAATTACGAATTAAGAACTTACCTTAGTGTTAAATATCAAATAATGTGTCGCTTTACGAAGTGAAGCAATTACGAACTTACGAATTCTATCTCTTAATCAATTAATAATTAATAATTTATCATTAATCATTAATCATTTATAAGAATTTCAGCCGGGTTGACATTTGTAGCCTCGCGGATTTTACCAATGACATACTGGGTACGCGGACGTCCCGTCCGCTCTTTCGCTTTGCATGCGGACGGGACTTCCGCGTACCCAGTACCGTCATTTACGCCTGTTTGATGCTTTCATCGGACTGCAAATGTAAACATTTTAATGAAAGCTGCAAAACATATCAGGATATATTTATGGGCTTTCTATTCTTTTTTTATTACCTCCGCCGGATTTTCTACGCTTGTTTTGTACACTTGCCAACCGACGCAGAGGACTATCACCAATGCCATAACGATGAGGACGGATAGATAGAGCCAGGCAGGGATACCTGTTTGTTTGACGTATTGCTCCAACCAGCGTTGCATGATATAATAGCCTGTTGAAAAGGCCATGACTGCGCCAATGAGAAGCAACAGGAAATATTCTTTAGCGAAGATAGCGAGGATGTCGTCGGTTGTAGCGCCGTTGATTTTGCGGATGGCAATGGATTTACGGCGTTCTGCGCAAGTGAGCGAAACAAGCGAGACAAAACCGAACACGCAAATCAACAGGCAAATGGCTGAAACAAATGACAATAACTTGACTAAGACATTCTCCGATTTCAGAAAAGAGGCAAATATTTCTTCGGTATTTGATACGTTTATAAATTCGGCGTTGGGATATTCTTTAGCAATCATCCGTTCGATTTTTTCCTTGGAAGACGCCCATAAACCGTCCCTGTATTTAAACAGAACAACGCGGATAAAATAACCTTTGTCATTAATGCCGACATACATTGGGTTGTTTTCGCTTTTGCTATATGTGGCAGGTTTGGCTTCTGTGGTTGGCGCAAAATTGTACACATTTCGTATAACCCCTTTTACCGTTCTGTCACCGAATTTTTTGCCTATGGGGGAATGCCAGCCGAATGCCTTAACGGCGCTTTCATTCAACAAAACGGATGTAGCCGGGTCGAGGTCGTTTAGCATTTCTCCTTCAATTAAACGTAAGTCATAAAAAGCGGTATATTCAGGCGATATGCGCTTTTCTTCCAGATTTATATTTTCTGCTCCGGCAGGTTTTTCATCCCACGAACTAATTGGAGAAGCATAACGGTACCCCGAATTAAAAATTTCCCCAATTCCGTCTGCATCAACGACTTCTGTTATTTCCGGTATCTGTTTCACAAAATTTGCTAATTCACCTTTCCCGCTCAACGACTGTTCCCAAAACACAACCGCGCCTCTGTTTTTAAGTGAAAACCCCAACTCTCCGGCATGATGCAGGAAATACATTTGTTTCATAATAACAAGGGAGCAAAAAGCGAAGCCAATGCTAATCACTAACTGTACGATGACCGATATATTGCGGGATAGATTCTTATTGGTTCGGCGAATGGACAGGTTTAGACTTCTCTTTCGGAAAATGAACAGGATCATCCAAAACGCCAACAATGTAATTAGTATCACACCGCTGATATACAGGAGTGATTCTCCGTAAATGGCGGGCAAACTCATCGTGATTTCTGACAATGCCATGAAAGGCGTTTGCAGCCATAGCGTCTGGCAAAAGCCTAAAATGACGGCAACAAACAGGGTGAGCAGAAATTCGACCGACAGCATCGACATCAACGATCCACCCGAAGCGCCGCATACCATACGCAAAGCCAGTTCTTTTTGCCGCATCCGGAAACGACTCACGAACAAGGTCAAATAATTGAACAGCGAACACAAAATGATTAACAAGCCGGAGATGGAAAAAATAACGATATGCCGAAACTTGACTTCTCTACTCATTTCCAAGTCAGAATAGTGTATTTTGTTTATAGGCTTCATTATTAGCTTGTTATAGATACGATTCCTCGTTTGGTTGATATTGTGTTCGTATAATTTCTTTTCAAAGGATTTGATGTTCGTTCCCGGAACTAATTCAATAATTGCGTGTGAATTGCCCCATATATCTTGACTTGTTACCGTGTTCTCGCTGAATGGTTGTATCAACTCGAATGTATAATTGCTGTGTGTGGGCATGTCAGTAACAATCGCACAAATTGATTCGTTTTCATTAATCATTTTCCCAATCGGATTGACATCTCCGAACAGCCTGCGGGCTGTTTTTTGAGTGATAGC
>JGI24702J35022_10001273_pt1 | contig 15707 bp, 17 predicted proteins | sample TergutTh196P4_FD_35022 | JGI IMG/M metagenome (IMG submission 35022)
AGGGGCTTGCCCCTGGCCGTTTAGGGGTCCGGGGGGACCGGAACCCCCGGCGCCTTTTTTGGTTCTTTTTTCGGCGGTGAAAAAAGAACACCCATACTTATATGTAGAAGATTCAATTAATAAATGGATATAAATTAATATGTAAACTATTAACCATGTTTAAATCTTTGGCATTTGGGGTAAGTAAAAATGATTAAACTAACCAGACTAAATGGTAAGGAATTCTATTTTAATTCTGAAATAATTGAAACTCTTGATGTGACGCCTGATACGGTGATCACAACCGTACAAAGCAAGAAATTCATTGTCAAGGAGTCCATTGAAGACATAGTTGACAGGATAATTGAGTTTCGCGGAAGAGTTTTCAGAGCCCAAAAGGACAATGAGCGCAATTAGGAGGGATTTCGGTTGGAAAAGAAAAGTAACTTTTTTGTTTTGCTGGTTATTATCGCGGTTCTCACATTAATAATTGCCGTATTATCCGCTTTCATCATCATCGTGGGCATTAATCCGCCAGGTGTTTCCGCCGCGGAGAGCAACTCGTCGTCATCAAACGGAGCCGCTTTGCAACCAATAGACGACAGCCTGATTTCGACGGTTAAGCTCTTTGATAAGGAATTGTTCAGGGTGCATTGTGACGAGGGTAAGCTAGCCGTCGTCAAGGCTGACGTCACTATTAAATATATAAACAAGATTGATGGCATAAAAGATGTCCCTGCTAAGATAACATTGCATGAGGACAGCCTTCGTGAAATAGCGGGTAAGTATTTCCAAAGACTGGACTGCAAGTATATGGGCGCCATAGAAACAAGGCTGCAGGCTAAGGAAGACCTGAAGGATGAGATGAACGCCTTCCTTCTGGCAACTATTGAAAAGGATAGCGACAGGAAAAAAGTCTCGGAAATAATATATGAAGTGGTGTTTCCGACCTGGACTGAACAGCACAGTTGATCCCCGGATTCCATGTTCAGTTAGACGGCGGAGGAGGTGAGATAAATGTCGGATATACTGTCACAGAGTGAAATAGACGATATTCTTAGACAGTTAACCGAAGGCGGGGATAGTACCGTTGGTGATTCGGACGCGTCCAATAAAAAAATTCGCGTTTTTGACTTTAAGAGGCCTAGCAAATTTGCTAAGGACCAGTTAAAAACTATTAATATAATCCACGATAATTTTTCCAGGTTAAGCACAAACTTCCTAACCGCGTACTTGAGAACTCTTGTACAGATCGACGTCATCGCGATAGACGCGTTGCCCTACGGCGATTTCAGCAACTCGCTCACAAACCCGGATGTAATGGCCATGGTGGATTTTTCTCCATTGAGCGGATCAATAGTTTACGAGATGTCGCCATCGGTTGCTTTTTGTTTCGTGGACAGGATATTGGGCGGCAGAGGGGACGGCGTAGCGGAAATACGGGAATTCACAGAAATTGAGCTCGCCCTGTTGGAACGGATAATTGTTCAACTTTTGAATATATATAAGGTTGCATGGGAAAATGTCATTAGCGTAAATCCCAGACTTGAGAAAATTGAATCAAATCCACAATTTGCGCAGTTGGTTTCACCAAACGAGATAATCGCGCTTGTTACGTTGAGCGTAAAAGTTGGTCAGGTTGAGGGCATGATGAATGTATGTATACCGCACATGGTTGTTGAGCCTATCATTTCCAGGCTCACCACAAGATTTTGGTATTCTCTGGCGGACAAGGAGCCTATCGCCAACGCAAAAGAGATGCTTGAAAAAAAACTCAACACAACATTTGTGACTATCAGAGGCCTTCTTGGGAAATTGAATATCACGGTTGGAGAACTTCTGGAATTACAGATCGGAGACGTACTGTCTGTAGACAGGGGCGTCGACGATGAAGTTGACGTCCTTGTGGGTGATTTATTGAAATTTAAAGCCAGACCGGGAGTAAAAGGTAAGAAAGCCGCCTTAAAAATTACGCAAGTGTACAAGAAGGAGGAAGACTAGATGAGCGAAATGCTTTCTCAAGCTGAGCTTGAAGCCCTTTTTGGCGGCGAGGAATCAGAAGGGGCGACTGAAGGGGGCGCCAACGTCATTGATGCGGATGACTTCCTGAAGGGAGATGACCCGAGCAATGATTTTTCTCCGGCGGAGATAGACGCTATTGGTGAAATCGGCAACATAAGCATGGGTAATTCCGCCACAACATTGTTTGCCCTTATAAATCACCAGGTCGATATCACCACCCCGAAGGTAATGGTGAGTTCGCTGTCTAAAATCGCCGCCAGTTATTCCGCCCCACTTGTTCTGGTAAAGGTGGAATACACTGAGGGCCTTAGCGGTTCGAATTTACTGGTGCTCAAAGAATCTGACGTAATGCTGATCACGGATTTGATGATGGGCGGCGACGGCAGCGGCGCCGAAGGAGATATAACCGAATTACACCTAAGCGCGATAAGCGAAGCAATGAACCAGATGATAGGGACCTCTTCGACGTCTCTATCCAATATCCTCAATAAAAAGATCGATATTTCACCGCCGATAGCGACAAGTATAAAGCTAAACAGCGGGGAAGAGTTTAAAATTGCCGCTGGGATGGACCCAGATGAGAAAATGGCGGTCGTCTCGTTTGATATGTCTGTTAAAGGTTTTTTGGAGACTAAAATTATGCAAATTTTACCTATCAAGTTCGCGAAAGATATGATTTCACAAGTGGTTGGGAAAGGCCCAATTGGCGAGGCGCAGCCTGGTTCGGGCCAAGCTGTGGGCCAGGATTCGGGCCAAGCTGCGGCCTCGGCGGCTCAGGGAATACCCGCTGGGCAAGCAACCACATCGCAACAACCGCAACAGCAAACCGCGGCGCAGCAGCCTGTGCAGCAGGGCCAGCCGCCGTACGGCCCGCCGCCTCAATACGGCACGCCGCCGTACCCCCCTCAGGGCGGCTATGCTCAACAGCCCCAGCAGTATATGCAGCCGCCGCAACAGTATATAAACGTTCAACCTGCGAGCTTCCAGTCCTTTGACGACGAAGTTCTCACCTTTGACAAAAAGAATATCGGCCTGGTAATGGACGTACAGCTTGAAATCAGCGTTGAATTAGGCCGTACTCACAGATTGATTAGGGATATTCTGGAGTTTGGTCAAGGATCGATAATTGAGTTGGACAAATTGGCGGGAGAACCGGTTGACATTCTCGTAAACGGAAAAATGATCGCAAAAGGAGAGGTTGTCGTAATAGACGAGAGTTTTGGCGTGAGAGTGGTCGACATAATCCACCCGTCTAAAAGACTCTAAACGAATTTACGCGTATTTAAACGAATTTAAATGAATTTACGCGTATTTAAATAAATTTATGTGTATTTAAACGTATTTAATATATTTTAGCGTGATTAAGCGACTGAGTTATTTTGAAGCGCAATTCAAACAATTCCAAAGTCACTACACTAGGTTATGGAGGAAACCAACGGTATGAAAAACCGTGTTCTGATTGTTGATGACGCCATATTCATGAGAAGGATGCTAAGGGATATTCTAACCGGAGCGGGCTATGAAGTCGTTGCCGAAGCGGAAGACGGCGGTCAGAGCATTCAGATGTATAAGAAGCATTTACCGGATATAGTTATAATGGACATCAAAATGCCTGATGTAGACGGGATTACAGCCGTACAGGAGATCATTAAAGCTGATCCCAATGCTAAAATTGTTATTTGCTCTTCTATGGGTCAGAGAAGAATGGTTATAAAGGCTATCAAATACGGCGCTTTGGATTTTATCGGCAAGCCGTTTAAACCGGAACGATTCCTGGAGGCTGTCGGTAAAGCCCTTGCGACGTAATTCAGGCGCAGTTATTCAGGCGCGGTTATTCAGGCGCGGTTATTCAGGCGCAGTTATTCAGGCATAGTAATTTGGACACAGTGATTCAGGCATAGTAATTCTGACACAGTGATTCAGGCAAAGTTTTCTGACACAGTGATTCAGGCATAGTGATTCAATATAGTTCTATTAAGGGTGGTGTTGGCTTTAAGAGAAAGCGTGGCGTTGTCATTAGGATTAGAACCGGGACTCGGATCGGGATTCGACCCGGGGTCAGGGAGTAGGGTGAGTCCGGGGCTTGTATCCGGATTCGACCCGGGCGCAGGGAGTAGGATGAGTCCGGGACTCGGATCGGGTCTTGCTTTGGGATTTGGCACAGGATTAGGCGGCGGTTTTCTTGAAATATTCTTCTTCCTGATCGTATTCGCGGCAATTCTTTTTCTTGCGTATATCACCACAAGGATAGTAGCAAAAAAAACTGGAATCAGGGCTAAAACTAAATATATGGAGGTCATAGACCGGCTCGAATTCGGTTCGGACAAGCAACTTTTCATTGTTAGGGTCGGGAAAGGGCATTATCTCATATCGAAATCCGCAAAAGGCTTGGAAATGTTAGCGGAGGTGGAGGTTGAAGAAATAGAAGAGCCAAGCGGATCCGTTTTAGGCGCCGTAGGGGGCGACTTCAAGTCGCTTCTTGAAAAACACCTTAATTTCGGCGCAATGAAAGACAACTCAAAAGGCCGTGTGTTCAGGAGGAACGTCGGAAAAATCAGAAAAATGTCCGAAGACAGGGAGGGACCCGGGCAAGAAGACGGAGAAGGTGAATATACTGACAAAGAAAACTAGAGGCAGAAAGAGCATAAAAACCCTTCTGTCTGTTTTAGTGTGCGGAATAACATTTTTCGTTTGTTCAATTACTGCAAATGCGCAAACTGTTTTCCCGTTCAGGTTTTCGATAGGAGTCGACCCGTCACAGTCGACGGAAGACGTTGCTCTTTCAATACAGATTTTAATTCTGTTGACCGTACTGTCCTTAGCGCCGTCGATACTAATAATGATGACGTCCTTTGTAAGGACGGTCATCGTTTTGTCGTTTGTGAGAAATGCAATCGGCACCCAACAGATGCCGCCTGGACAGGTGATCATCAGCCTTGCCTTGTTTTTAACATTTTTTACTATGACTCCCGTTCTTACGCAGTTAAACGACACTGCTCTTCAGCCATATATTCGAGAGGAAATAACAATTGAAGACGCTCTGGGAGAAGCCTCCGATACAATGAAAGTGTTTATGCTGAGGCAATTTAGCGAAAAGGATCAAAAACCCCTCGAGTTGTTTGTCTCACTCGCACAAATACCGGTACCTGTCAGGCCAGAGGAACTTCCCATGACAGTTGTTATTCCGGCATTTTTGATAAACGAACTGACAAAGGCGTTTCAGATGGGCTTTTTTATCTATATCCCGTTTCTGATAATCGATATGGTCGTGGCAAGCACCCTCATGTCCATGGGCATGATGATGCTGCCGCCGGTCATGATATCACTGCCGTTCAAGATACTCCTGTTTATATCGGTGGACGGTTGGAACCTCGTTGCTGAGACTATTTTGAGGAGCTTTAACAGCTTGTAGCTGAGTTGATTTTGAGGTTGTTACGGCAGGCGGATGAGATGGCGGAGATTTTTTCGGCAGGCGGATGAGATAGCGGAGATTTTTTCGGCAGGCAGATGAGATGGCGGAGATTTTTACGGCAGGCGGATGAGATGGCGGAGGTAGTTACGGCAGGCGGATGAGATGGCGGAGGTAGTTACGGCAGGCGGATGAGATGGCGGAGATTTTTTCGGCAGGCGGATGAGATAGCGGAGATTTTTTCGAGGAGTTTTAGCGGTTAGCGGCTGAGACCACTTTGAGGCGTTATTGCGGCTTGTGGCAAAAAAAATTTAGTGTATTCGGCGGTGATGCCAATGGAGCAGGGAATAATAATGGATGTGGCGAGGGATGCCATGATGACGGTGTTATACCTGTCATTGCCTATGCTGGGGATCAGCCTGATTGTCGGCCTGACTGTCAGTATTTTTCAGGCTACTACATCGATTCAGGATCCTACGCTGACATTTGTTCCTAAGCTGATAGCGATTCTGGCTTCTATTGCCGTATTTGGCGCCTGGATGGGCAGAACTATGGTCACATATACTGTCAACCTTTATGACAGCGTATTGAGAATTATCAGATAATCTTTCAAATAATCAGATTAATGGAATGGTAGTTATGAATTATTACCTGTCGGAGATGCTGATCGAAACTGTTGAACTGTTTATGCTGGTATTAGTCAGAATGACCGGTATGTTTGTAGTTTCGCCTATTTTTGGAAGAAGAAACCTTCCGCTATACTATAAAATCGGTTTCGCATTCTTTCTAGCTCTGCTGGTGACAAGTTCCAACACGATCTCACTGCCGGAAACAGGCGGAACAACAATTGAGTATGCGATTATCGTGGCAAAGGAACTCATAATTGGGATGATGATAGGGTTCATCCCTTATCTGATGTTCTCATGTATCTATCTCGCCGGACAGATCATTGATATGAAAATTGGATTTGGTATGGTAAACGTTCTCGACCCCGAGAGTAATACCCAGATACCGGTCACGGCAAATTTCTATTTCATGCTCTGCATGATCATTTTTATAACGTTAAACGCGCACCATTCAATTGTTAAGACGATTTTCATCAGCTACGAAATAATTCCGGCAGGCCATATCAATATCGACGGAAGTGTTGTTACCGGATATATCAGATTATTTTCGGACATATTCATAACCGGGATCAGATTGGCGGCGCCAATCATTTTTACACTCATGCTGGCGGATATCGCAATGGGTATAATCGCAAAAGCAATGCCCCAGATGAATATATTCATAGTTGGTATGCCATTGAAAATTTTAGTGGGTCTTTTAATAATTATTGTGACATTGCCGGTTGTTTTCTTGATTCTAAGGGAGCTTTTTGGGGAAATAGAAGGTGAGACGATTAATTTTATGAGGGGGATCGGCGCCAGTTGATAATTAACCTCCAATTGTTCGCCGATGGGCCGGGCGGCGAAAAGACTGAAAAGGCGACCACAAAGAAGCGGGAAGACGCGAGAAAAAAAGGCGACGTTTTAAAAAGCGTCGATGTTGTCAGCGCCTTTATGCTCCTTTTTGCCTATTTTGCAGTCAGGGGGTTTGGCGGTTGGATGTACGAACACGCTTCGCTTTTTGCGACAAGGGTGATGAGCGTGTACATACTTGATGGGGACAGTTATACCTTAAACGGCCTTTTACGAATATTTATTGACGCAATTTTGACTTTTGTCATTTGTATCGGACCGATACTTGCCGTGGTTTTTGTAGCAGCTATCGCCCTAAACGTAGCCCAGGTTGGTTTTCAGTTTACGACTGAGCCGATCATGTTTAAACCCAACAAGATAAACCCCATAAGCGGGTTTAAGCGGATGTTCTCTTTGAAGAGCGTCGTAAAACTCCTGCAGTCGCTGTTTAAGATAGTTATTATCGGGATGCTGACGTATGTATATATCTCCAAAAGGATAAACAGCTTAATGATGCTGATGGGTACGGCGGATATATATACGATTGCGGTAAAAGGGCTGGAGTTCGTGTTTGACCTGATGTTTCAAATAATAATGGCAATGTTGATACTCGCGTTTTTTGATTACGCATACCAATGGTGGCAGCATGAGAAAGACCTGAAGATGACAAAGCAAGAGGTAAAGGAAGAATTCAAACAGATGGAGGGCGATCCCAAGGTAAAATCAAAAATTAAAGAGAAACAGCGGCAGATGTCAATGCAGAGGATGATGAGCGAGGTGCCAAAGGCTGATGTTGTAATAACAAACCCCACTCATTATGCGGTAGCCTTAAGATACGACCTTGAGATAGCGGACGCGCCGGTAGTCATAGCAAAAGGGCAAGACTATATAGCGTACAGGATAAAGCAGATAGCAAGGGATAATGACGTCGAAATCGTTGAGAATAAACCGCTCGCAAGGTCGCTGTATGACGGCGCCGAGATTGGGGGGAAGATACCCGTCGAATTGTACCAGGCTGTTGCAGAAGTACTGGCATTTGTTTATAATTTAAAGAATAAGAAGATAGTGTAAAAGAATAAGAAACTGGCGTAAAACGTATATAATATGAAGAATTTGTGTAAAAAAGATTGCGGATAAGCAAATGTAATATATATGGACATATATATATAGTATATATAATATGAAGCGGAGGTTTTAGTTTGTCGTTTAAAGACGCGTCAGTACCGGTAATATTGGTTGTAGTTGTCTTACTGTTTATTATACCCGTCCCTGTCGCGGTTATCGACTTTTTACTGGCAGTCAGTATCGTGCTGTCTACCATCATACTTCTAAATACGATTTACATGACGGATACCTTGTCAGTGACGGTTTTCCCGTCGCTGGTAGTAATTATGACAGTGTACAGGCTTGCGTTGAGCGTTTCCACGACCAGGCTGATTCTAAGCGGCGCGAGTCCTGGTAGGGTTGTTGAGGGTTTTGGCGTGTTTGTCGGCGGCGGCGATCTGGTTGTGGGCATGGTCGTTTTTCTGATTATAACCCTTGTCAACTTTCTCGTCATAACAAAAGGCTCGGAAAGGGTTGCCGAGGTCGCCGCGCGTTTTACGTTGGACGCTATGCCCGGAAAACAGATGGCGATCGACGCCGACTTGAACTCCGGCCTAATAAACGAGCAGGAGGCAAAGGACCGAAGGGCGAAAATACAGCAGGAAGCTGATTTTTACGGCGCTATGGACGGAGCAAGTAAATTTGTAAAAAACGACGCCGTTGCGGGCATACTGATAACTGTTATCAACATAATCGGAGGCGTAACTCTGGGCGTTGTAATGCATGGCATGGAGGTTATGGACGCATTGGGCCGCTATGCGATCCTGACCATAGGCGACGGACTCGTCAGCCAGATTCCGGCGCTGATGATTTCTGTCGCCACGAGCTTCATTGTAACTAAGTCCGGCGCGAGTGATTCGAATGTAAGCGAAGACTTGTACACGCAAGTATTCGGCAATCCAAAAGTAATGTTTATAGCGTCCGGCATGAGCTTTATCGTGTCGTTCATCATTGCGAGAATACCGTTTTTGGTCCTGAGCGCGGTATTGCTGTTCTTAGGTTTCGCCATCTCCAGGAGGAAAAAAGAGGAATCGAAGCAGGAAGAGGTCGAGATAGAGGAGAGTGAAGTAGACGAAATAAGAAAGCCGGAGAATGTTGTGTCCCTGTTGCAGGTCGATCCGATCGAGCTTGAGTTCGGATACGGCATTATACCTTTGGCTGACGCGACGCAGGGTGGGGACTTACTTGACCGGGTTGTCATGATAAGGAGACAATTGGCGTTGGAACTGGGTATGATCGTGCCTATTATCAGGCTAAGGGACAATATCCAACTCGCGCCCAACGAATATGTGATCAAAATCAAGAGCGTCGAATCCGCCCGTAGCGATTTGATGCTGGATCAATATATGGCGATGAATCCCGGATACGTCGAGGAGGCGATTGATGGCATACCAACAACGGAACCCGCTTTTGGGATGCCGGCGACCTGGATATCCGAGAGCCAGAGGGAGCGCGCCGAGACACTGGGGTATACGGTTGTTGACCCACCATCGGTAATTGCCACTCACCTCACTGAGATAATAAAGAAACACGCGCATGAATTGCTGGGGCGACAGGAAGTCCAAACACTGACTGAAAATGTGAGGCAAAACTACCCTGCAATAGTCGAGGAACTTGTCCCTAAAATTATGGGGATCGGCGAGATTCAAAAGGTATTGGCAAATCTGCTCAAAGAGGGCGTTTCGATTCGCGACATGGTGACGATCATGGAAACGCTTGCCGATTACGGGAGTATTACCCACGATACTGACATGCTGACCGAGTATGTCAGACAAGCGTTGGGAAGGGCTATCTCCAGCCAGTTTATAGCGGATGGGAATAGCAGTATCATAACGCTCGACCCCGGACTCGAGCAGATAATAATGGAATCGATCCAGCGCACAGAGACCGGAACATTTTTGACTATGGAGCCCTCTATGACGGGAAACATTATAAACAGCCTGACTAAGCAGGTCCAAAAGATAGCGCAACTGGGGCAAACTCCAATTGTTCTCGCTTCGCCGATTGTCAGGCTGTATTTTAAACGTCTTACGGAACAGGTTTTCCCCGGACTGGTTGTGCTTTCATACAATGAACTCGACCCTACCCTTGAAATTCAGGCTGTCGGGATGGTTAACGTATAAATTTCATTCAAAACAGCTCGGCGATCGGAGGGTAAAAAGAGAGGAAAAGAGGGGAAAAGAGGGCGAGCCATGTATGAGCTAAATATAAAGAGAAGAAAAATAGGGGCGAGTTATATACGAGCTAAGTATAAAGAGAAGAAAAATAGGGGCGAGTTATATACGAGCTAAGTATAAAGAGAAGAAAAATAGGGGCAAGTTATATACGAGCTAAATATAAAGAGAAGAAAAATAGGGGCGAGTTATATACGAGCTAAGTATAAAGAGAGGTTAAGCGGAAAAAGAGAGGTTAAATGAGAATAAGAAAGTATATTGGAGAAAATAACCAGGAAGCAATCCAAAAGGTAAAAAATGACCTTGGTTCTGACGCGCTTATTATCAGCACGAAGAAAGTACGCCAAAAGGGTATTTGGGGGGTGTTTAAAAAGAAACTGACAGAGGTTACAGCAGCTATAGACGACGTAGAGGTAAAGAGAAAAAAGGCTATTGCCACAAAAAAGCAGACGTCTAACCTCACAGCGGCTTCTCAAAATGTCATTTTTCAACAGTTTCAAAATCAATTGCAGAACAGAAGCCAGGTTGATACTCCGCAGTTAAACACTCTTCATCAGGGAATTTCGACGTCGTTTCCCACGGTCGGCGAACCATTCGCGCCTGCTGCAAGTTTAAACTCCGGCGTCGTTTCAAATACGGATCCCGGCATGAATACACTCCCGAATACGGTTATGAGCCCAGGCGTACATTCGGGCGCAGGTCCTGACATGCAGTCTGGCATAGCTCGAAATATAGACCCAAGTGTAAACCCTGGTTTAAGAGTAGGTATGAATTCCGGGGCTCGTGATAGTATGAGCGTCGCGGTGGGCGCAGACACAGGCGCAGAGGGATATGCCGCCTGGGGCGACGCTTCGGCGGACATTGTCAATATTCAAAACACACTGGCCGCCGGTAACGCGTATGCCAGAAGCAACGCGGTCAAGCAGCAGCAGCAGTATCAGCAGCAGTATCAGCAGCAGCAGCAGCCTCAGGCGGGTAGCGGAGGCGAGGAAATCGGGATAGAGTCCATCAGGCTGACCGAACTTGAAGAAAAAATCGATCACCTCGAGAAAATTATCAACAAGGTCTATGGCGCCGTAGCGAGCTCGAACAGGATGGTCTATGAAAGCGAAAACGTGCAGGAAAAAGAGCCCTTAACCAAGGTTCTCAAACTGTTTTATAATAATTTGGTTAAAAATGAAGTCGAACCGGAATACTCTATGGATATTGTTGAGAAGGTAAGTTTGCTGCTTTGTGAGGATGAATGCGCCAATGACGCAACAGCCGTATTTTACAATGCGGTTTTTTCTTTACTGGGGAAACCTGAAACTATCAACCTTAGAAATGATAAAAAGCCGACAGTAGCCATTTTGGTCGGACCGACAGGCGTTGGCAAGACAACCACTCTGGCAAAAATAGCGGCAAATCACTCGCTGGAAAAAAACCTCAAGGTAGGCTTAATAACGGCGGACACATACAGGATTGCGGCAGTCGAGCAATTAAAGACATATGCGGAGATACTGGGTTTGCCGATTTCTGTGATCTATGCCCCAAATGAACTGAAAAAAGCCATCGAGGCATACAACGATAAGGACCTTGTGCTAATCGATACGGCAGGCAGGAACTATCGCGGCAAAACACAATTTGACGAGCTCAAGGACATAATAGCGGAGTCGTGTGCGGATGAAGTATTCCTGGTCTTGAGCTCGACGTCCGGTATCCGCAATAACAAAGAAGTATTGAACCAGTACGGATTTTTAAAAGAGTTCAAACTCATATTTACGAAGACAGATGAAACGCCGACTCTTGGCATGTTGCTAAATACGCGTTTGATGACCGGTAAGTCGCTATCATATGTGACTATTGGGCAAAGCGTGCCGGATGATATTGAGATAGCCAGTATTGACAAGATAACGCGCAACCTGATTGGAAGCTGAGATTTCGATAGTTGCGTACCAATGCGGTTGACAATTCACACTTAAACGCAAAGTTTTTCATGATATAGCGCAGCGCAGCGCCGGGGGTAGCGTCGTTAGCATCCTGTTTCATATGACTGGGATGTTTATGGGACAGAAAGGTAAGGTCATAGGAATGAATGACCAGGCGAATAAACTGAGGGAAGCTATTCAGAATATTAAGTCTGAACAGCAATCAAAGATGCGGGCTGAGGCGATTTCAGAGACGCCGGGCGACTCTCGGGCAGGCTTTATCGGCAAAAGAATCACGCCTGCAAAGGTTTTCACAGTTACCAGCGGCAAGGGGGGCGTTGGGAAGACAAATGTGACTGTCAATCTTGCTATTGCACTGACAGAAATGGGATACAGAGTTGCGCTCATTGATGCTGATTTTGGCTTATCAAATATAGAAGTGCTGTTTGGCGTAATGCCAAAGCACTCGCTCTTTGACGTCATTCACAGGGACATGGGTATTATGGACGTCCTCTGTGAAGGGATGATGGGGATAAAGCTCATTTCCGGAGGTTCGGGGATAGAGGAACTTATGCGGATCGATAGGGAGCATTTGCCAAAAGTCATAGCCAATTTGTCGATTCTTGACAAGGAGTTTGACATTATCCTGATCGATACCGGCGCGGGGATGTCGGACGTGGTTATATCAATGGCGCTGGCGGCCGACGAGGTGGTTCTGGTAACCACTCCCGAGCCGACTTCCGTAACTGATGCATATACGCTGGTGAAGACTTTGCTGAAAAAGGACAAGGACAAGATAATCAAGATAATAATAAACAAGGCGGATAATCCGGTTGAAGCCATAGACGCATTGTCAAGGCTCATTCAAGTGACCGGGAAATTCCTTGATTTGAAGCTTTTAAAACTTGGGTATATTTTAAATGACAGCACCGTAGTCAAGTCTGTAAAGCAGCAACAACCTTTTATTGTCAGCTACCCCAAAAGCCAGGCTTCAAAAAGTATAAAGACCATTGCGGAAAGCCTTGTCAGTAACGCGCCTGGCAATGACAATGTTAAAAGCGGCGGAATGGCGGGTTTTATAAAGAGAGTGACAAGGGTATTTTATTTTCAGCACTGATGCCGGGGGCGTCAGAAAACCTATAGGAGAAGGAGAAGACAGGGGCGATAATGGAATTTTCAGAAATGAAGCCCGGGACAAATCTGTGCCTGGATATTTATGATGAGTCAAATAAGCGTATTGACCGGGAGTTTATAAGCTCGGTTGACGAGATTTTGAACGAGTACGAGGCTACAATCGAGATCCCGACTGTTGAAGGCGTTGTATACGCCGTCAGGGCGGGGTGGAAACTCGTTGTTTACGTCCGTGAGGGAAATACGATTTTTCGCTTTTTGGCAAAAGTCCTTGATAGAAAGATAGACAGTGGAAGGCCTATCATGAAAATTATCCGGACGAGTATCATTGACGACGTGCAGCGCCGGAAATATTTCAGGCTCGATTGCCTGATCCCGGTTAAGTATAGGATCATAGAGGATGTCGACGCCGATCTTAATATGGAGTTTAAAGATGGCTTGGCGGCAAACCTCAGTGGCGTTGGTATGAGCCTTCGGATAAAGGAAAGAGTTAAAACACCCGGCCTGATAGAATGCCAAATGGAGTTTGAGGGAACTGTCCTGACTCTGGTTGGCGAAATCGTCAGATGCCTGGACAAAACGACTGACGAGGATTACCGCGGCGCCTATAATTATGAGATTGGAGTGATGTTTACGGAGATCACTGATCACGAGAAGGATTTTATAATCAGGTTTATTTTTGAGGAGCAGCGACGTCAAATACAGCAGATGAATGAAATTTGAATAGCGAATTTACGAAATGGGGATGACACTAAATGGATATTGGCAAGATGAGCATGTATGAAATAGACACTCTAAAGGAAATCGGGAACATTGGGGCAAGTTCGGCTGCTACTGCCCTTGCTAAGATTCTGGGTAAAAGGGTAAGCCTATCGCTTCCCAACGTCAGGATATTGGAGTTTAAAAACGTATGCCATATGCTGGGTGGCGAGGAAGTGGTTGTCGTTGGCATCCTCCAGCCAATGAGAGGTGATATGAATGGTCATATCATGTTTCTGCTGAGGCTGAACGCCGCCCATGATTTAGCTGATTTTCTCCTGAGTGAAATGCTCAACGTTACAGGCGACAAATCAAGGCCTCCTGAAGAATTCGATGAGATGGAGGTTTCTGCGTTAAGGGAAATCGGGAACATTATGATATCATCTTATCTGGCCGCCATATCCGACTTGACAGGTTTAAGAATCATCCCCTGTGTTCCCGAGATGGCCGTCGATATGTCAGGCGCGATATTGAGTGTTCCGGCTATTGAATTTGGAAAAATTGGTGATTATGTTTTGTATATTGAAACTGTGTTTTCTCAAGGCGCTACTAAAGTAGAAGGACAGTTCTTCATGATACCGGACATCAATTCGTATTCTGTGCTATTAGACGCTTTAGGAGTGAGTTAATAAATGCAAACAATAAAGGTTGGGATGGCTGATTTGCAAGCCGGAAAGGACCCGTGCATGCTCACAACGCTGGGGCTTGGCTCCTGTGTGGGCATTTCACTCTATGACAGGACTACAAGGATATCGGGGATGGCGCATATTATGCTTCCGTCAAGTAAGCAGGCGCGCGATAATACTAATATTGCGAAATTTGCCGATACAGGCATTGTATATCTGTTAGATAAAATGATAAAAATGGGCGCCAACAGAATATCTATTACTGCCAAATTGGCGGGGGGCGCGCAGATGTTTGCTTTTAAAGAAACTTCTGACATAATGAGAATCGGCGACAGAAATGTTGACGCATCGAAGGAAATACTTGGAATGTTGAGGATACCCATTCTGGCGGAGGAGTGTCGGGGCACATACGGAAGGACAATTGAGCTTTACTCTTCTGACGGAAGGTTATTGATTAAAACGATCGGACATGGTATAAAAAGTGTTTAAAACAGGAAATAAGCATTATGTAAAAAATCTTCCAGTAATAATGGCGGCGCTCGCGGCAATTATAGTAGGTATTGTCGGATATGCCAGAAAACAGCCAAACCCTGCTATATACGGACAAATGTGTCTCATTACGGTGGTTTTCTATTTGTTGGGCTTGCTTCTAAAGAGGTCTATACTTACGACTATCGACGAGATGAATAGTAAAAAAGAAGCCGAAGAGAGGGAATTGAGCGATCTAAGCAACTTGTTGTATCTCACTGACGGTCAGGAAGCAGAAGAACAATCAGAGGAGTACGGATTAGCTCAGAATGGAGCGGAAGCTAACGATGACGCGTCGAACAATTCATCCTCAAATACTTCATTTACTCCGGGGGTGGCAGCTTCCGGAACGGAGGCTGCCGCGGATCCCTGGATGACGGAAGCGTCGGCGCCGCGGGCTGTGGCTGCCGGGGAAACTGGTGCAGTCGGCGCGGGTCGCGGCTCTGGTTCCAACTCTGGCGCCGGTTCTGGCTCGAATTCCAGTTTTGGCTCTGTTTCCGGGCCAGGCGCCGGTTCTGGCGTCGATTCCGGTTTTGGCTCTGTTTCCAACTCTGGCGCCGGTTCTGGCTCGAATTCCAGTTTTGTCTCGAATTCCGGTTTTGGCTCTGTTT
>JGI24702J35022_10001274_pt1 | contig 15697 bp, 12 predicted proteins | sample TergutTh196P4_FD_35022 | JGI IMG/M metagenome (IMG submission 35022)
CGGCAGGGGTTCGACAGACGCGGCAGGTTCGGTTATAAATGCAGATTCTCTTTATATGAGAAGCGGCGGCGATATATTGCTTGAGGGAAGCGCTATTTTAGCATACTATGCCGATATAGCGGCAGGCGGTAATTTTGTAGAGGCCGCCGCGCAGACGGCGAGCTATGAGTACAGCATAGAGAAAAAAATGAGCCTTAATCTTGATTACACTGCGATAATCAATGCGCATAAGGATTGTTATTTTGATTTCAAACAGAAAATGCTGAAAGAATTGAAAGACCTGTTTGTGGAAGGCAAGCGAATATCCTTTGAACTAATGAATGGCAAATACAGTACGTATGAGAAAAGGACGGATATGCAGTACTTGTTAAGTTCGGTTATAAATGCCTCTTTTATCGATATTAATGCCGCGGGTGATATATGTATTAAGGCATCTGATGTATATTCAGACGGCCTTGTTTCGCTTACGGCCGGCGGTAATGTAAATATTGAGAGTATGGACGAGACGATAAGGACAAAGACGAATGAGTTTTACGGTACGGCGGTTTTGTCGGCAGGGACGACTCAATCGATCGGCGCGGCTTACCAGGCAGAAGAGGAACTCCAAAAATCCATAGAGAAATTGGATAATGCCAGAAAGGTATATGAGAATTATGAAAATGAGATCAAACCCAAGGCCAAAGAAAACTATGAGAACGGCTTAATAGATAAGGATGAATATGACTTTATAGAAAATCTGGATAAATATTACAAACTCAATATAGCTTTGTGTTCGGAAGATGTTTGCGCCAAGACATTGAATGCCGTAAGCGCGGCAGGGGCAGTTGGAGCGAGCGCGGGAACTTTAGGCTTTAGTTTTGACACAAGACTTGATGTTGACGGTATGAATAGAGAAAGCGACAGTTTTTCGAGTAGCGCCGTAGGCTCGAACATATACGGCGCGCAGGGCATCAGCATAAAGGCAGGCAGCGACGTGAATATAGAGGGAAGCAATGTCGGCAGAACGGCTATTGCAGAGACTGGCGAAGGGGGAGAGACAGAGTACCGGTATGCCTTTAGCGACAGTACATCTATTGAGGCTCAGAACATAAATATTAAGGCCGCACAGAATTTTTATGAAAATTCAACCGATGAAAAACACGTCAATTTTAATGTATCTTACGGCAATACAGGGGCAAGTTGGGGAGTTTCCAGCGATGTGCGCAATGTGGATGGAGAAGGCGTTTCTTATACCAACAGTTATGTAGGCGGGGCTAATGTAAACATAAATGGAACTGGCGATGTTACAGTAAGCGGAGCTAATGTCAGGGCAGAGGAAAATTTGATTTTGAACGTCGGAGGCGATCTGAAGGTAGAATCCCTGCAGGATGTGGATCATAATAAGGAGTCGCTTGTTGGAATGAGTTTCAATATGGGAGAGACCGTCTCGGCAGGCGCCAATATTAAACTTACTGAATCAAACAGGAAATGGGTAAACGAGCAGGCATCCATAACAAGCGGGGGACGTCTTGATATAGATGTTGCCGGTAATACCAACCTTATTGGCGGTTTAATCGCCTCTGACAGTAATGATATGAGTTTTGCAACGGGAAGTCTTGAATTTTCTGATGTTAAAGACACGGATCGCTCTTACAGTGTTCAGATAGGAGCCAATCTTGCTTTGACCGGAGCTTCGGGGGGAGAGGCCTCTGAAACAGACAATGAAAAAAGCGACGACGCTGCCTCCAATACTTTCGGAGTGAATGCGGGCTATGAGTTTAAATATGCCAAGCAGACTAATTTTGCAACGATAGGCGAGGGGGAAATAACGGTAAGGGACGGCGGCAGCATAGAAGGCCTTAATAGGGATGTCGAAAAGGCACAGTATGTTACGTTGAATCCCATTGAAATTGAGGGCGGCTTTGAAATCAATGATAAGCTGATTAGTCCTGACAAGACGATTAAAAAAGCATGGGCGAATATAAGAGTAGGAACCGGCGAGTTGATAGAGTTATATGGAGAGGCTAAAGAAAAGCTGAGCGCTATAGCTGATTTATTTGAATCAACGGAAGAAAAAGCGGCAAGACTTCTGAAAGAGCAGTTGGAAAAAACTTTAAATGATGCCACATCAAAATTACAAAAAGATGGAAAACAGGTAAAGGATTTACCGCCGACTGAATTGTTATTGCTGATGGAGGCGATAAAAGAGTTGGGGCAGGACCCGATGTCTGTGCTGAAAGGTTTTGTAGGTTCTTCTGACGAATTAAATATGCTGTATGCTAATGCGCAGAATGCTTTTTTCATGAATGGTAATAAACCGATATCTCAGGGAGAGCTTTCGGTGGGACTTGGGTTAAAAATGTATGATTCTATGGGATACCTTGCTCCTCCAGGAAGTACGGCGTGCACATTTACATCGCTGTATCTGTTGGTGAAAGTTTTACTTGGCGATGAATTTAAATTATCATACATGGAGGCCTGGAATATTTTGACAAAAACAAAAGTAGGAGGATCAGAAAAAATGTTAGTTGAAACGAGTAATGCATTTATTAATCACAGGATGCAGGTTATAGATGTTTTGAGCGGCGGCAAGCTTTCCATGTACGCTAATCCTGTTAAGGATAATGGAATTACGCCGATTACATCAAATCATACGGTTCAGAGCGCTTGTGAAGCCATGGCCAAGGGAATTGATGCCGGGGATTCCATTTATCACTTGCGGGTTGGAGTAAATGGAACGGGACAACATTCTGTCGTTGCGACAGGATATTATTATGACTTAGGCGGCAATATGATACTGACGATATACGATCCTCTCGTAAATAGCGGTTATACGCATTTTGATGTGACGAGTGGGAGATTATTCAAGTATACTATTGATAAAAAAGGTGTCGTTGATAAATCTACAGACAATAAGCGTGTTCTTGTAGAATATGATATTATAACAAAAAAATGAAGGAGAGATAAAATGAAAAAGACCAAACATATTTTGTTTTTTCTACTGCTATTTTGTGGAGTTTTGGCGTGCGTAGATGGGAAGACAAATGTTAAAAACGCTACCACAAATAACGAGGTTGCGTCTGAGAAAAACTGGCTTAAAGAGCTTAGGACAAAGGTTAGAATACTATTTCCGGATGTTATAGAGTATGACCAAATAAGCCCAAAATATTTTGAAAAAGGTGAAAATTATAATGTATTCAGGGTGAAATTTTCCAATATCATCTATGAATCGGACGGAAAATTTGTAAAGGTTCCCATTTTCTGTGGAACAATGAAAGATGTTCTGTATGATGATTTTTTGGAATATTGTGAAAAGATGGGGTTAATTAAAGATGGGTCATGGGTGCAATGGTTGGAACCAGGGCGTAAAAAATATGTAGAAGATGGCTTTGAGGTAAAATTTGAGAAAGGTGAATATAAAAAGGTATTCAATGAATTCAGGAAATTTTACGAATCCAGCTTGTCAATTGATTTCAGGGAAATATCTATGAAATCATCCCCTTATTCAGAAAAAGAGCAAATAAGCGTTTACGATTTTATTTTGGATGGTATTGATGGGGAATTTTCTTTCTATCGGCCCTATCCCGAATATGAAGATGAGGCGACTAAGTTGGAATATAGTATCAAAATCCGGTAAATACTTAAATCAAACAGTTTGTGAGCAAATAATTTGAATACTGAAACCATTTAAGAGATGCCGGATCTGTTGATGCTGAATCAAATTCAGCAGGCTCAGCATCTCTATGATGGTTTTGATAGCGCGACATTGCCGCTACTTTTCATACAGACTCTGTTGAGACTATTACACCTTTTATAATACCGTAAAAGCAAACTGTAAAGCATAAAAACTTTATGGTCTGTTTTGAACAAACATCATCATATATGTTTGTGAAAATAATGTCCGGCGATGAATTAAGATTAAATTATTCAGATATTTTGTGTTTTTTAACAAAAAAATTTTAATCAAATCTGAATGATATGCGTATTAATTACATGGGACAATAAATATTTTCACCTGAATTATTTTCGTAAAATATAGTATTGTGACAAAGAAACGAAGGAGGAAAAATGGAGAAAAAACTTGTTTTTTTGTTTCTTGTTTTGATTTTTTTTGCTGCGTGTAAAAAAGAGGCGCCGCTTCAGGAAAACGCGCCTCAGGATGAAACGCCCAACTTTGCCTCGCTTATATCTGACGGTGACCAAAAAATGAAGGCCGGTTCATACCGTAAGGCCATTGAGGATTATACAAGGGCGCTCGTCCTTATTCCTCTCTCGGTCGAATGCCTTAACAAAAGAGGCAAGGCGAAATCGGCGCTGCGCGATTTTGCCGGAGCTCTTGCCGATTTTGACAGGGCAGTCCAAATAGGGCCGCGCGATCCGCAAAGCCTCATAAACAGGGGCGGCGTAAAATATATGCAAGGGGCGTTCGGCGAGGCCTTGGAGGATTATGGCAGAGCTGTTGAGGTTAGCCCGTCCTGTTTCGAGGCTTTCTACCAGTCGGGTCTTATCAAGAGCGCCCTTGGTGATTTTGCGGGCGCTCTTGATGACTTTAACGAGTGTATTGCAATAAATTACGCGCACGCGCATGCTTATAACGCGCGCGGGTTTGTGAAGTACAAGTCCGGAAGGTATAATGAGGCCGTAACCGACTTCTCGCTAGCTATAGCTATAGATGCTTCCTTGCCGTCGGCATGGTTTAACCGTGCCGAGGCTAAGGAGGCGCTCATGGATTACGCCGGAGCTCTTGCCGATTATGATAAAGCGTCTTTGCTTGAACCGCGCAATTTTTTTGTGCAGCTTGCATTGGGTTTTGCCAGAAACAAGCTGCACGATTTTGCGGGAGCCGAAAAAAATTTCGGCGCGGCAATTACAATACGGTCTGATTATGGCGCGGCCTACATTGCCCGCTCCAGGGCTCGCCAGGAACTTGGCGATTACAAAGGGGCCATTGCCGACTGTGAGAAAGCGCTCAAACTCAACGGCAAAGATAAAGAAGCCATGCTCTTGCGGAGCGTTCTCTACATGAAAATGGCCGTGTCGGAGCAGAACAATGCCATGTAGATTTGTTAAATATGCTGCTGCATTCATTTTACCGGTAGCGCTTTTTTATTCAGGCTTTGCCGAGGTCGGCACGACAGAAGAGGCAATGCGTGAAATCAAACGCAGGCGGGATTTTGTCGAACAGGATTTGCGTGAAAAACAAAGAACCGAGACGGAGAAAAAAGACGGATCCAAGGAAAACAGGGTCGGTGAAAAAACCGCTGCAATTGATACGACTAAATTTGTACTAAAAGAAATTATTATAGAAAATGACAAACATCTTTCATGGCTTGAAAAGCGCAGGCTTACTAAAAAGCTTATAGGCAAGGAAATAAACTTTAACGATATAGCGCTGTTTGTCAGAGAATTGACAAATCTGATGATTGATAAGGGTTATTCAACTACAAGGGTAAAGATTCCCGTAGGGCAAAATATCAACTCGGGAAAATTTACCCTTATCATTATAAACGGCTATATAGAAGAGATTGAGTCTGAAGAAAAGGGTTTGCGAAGCAGTATGCAGATATTTACTGCCTTTCCGTTTTACAAGGGCAAGTACCTGAACGTTCATGAATTGGAATACGCTCTTGAACAGATTAATCGTCTTGGTTTTGAAGATGCTGTAATGAAAATCGCCCCAGGCAGTAAAGAAGGGATGTCAAAAATACTTATTGCGAACAGACCCGGATTATCGGTTTCCTTTGAGCCGGGCGCCGATAATTTGGGACAAAAGGCGACCGGAGAGATCAGGGCAAAGCTTTTTGCCGGAATTAATAATTTGCTGAGTATCAACGATTCAATATATTTTGATTATGCAGGTACTCCGAATTTTGACAACGGCAGAGAACACAGCCGGGTTTATACTTTTTATTTTTCGTTTCCGCTTGGATTTTGGAATTTCGACGCTTCGTACATCCGTTCGGAATATATGCAGTTTGTTGATGGTCTATCCACAACTTTTAAATCATCGGGCAGAGATTACAGCAAGAGCCTTTTTGTCGAACGACTCATTTTTATGAAAGGCTATCACAGAATAAAGGCAAGAACCGGTCTTACCCTCAAGCAAAAAGAAAGCTATATTGAGGATGCTCAAATTTTAAGTGCGAGCAGAAATTTAAGTATCTTCAAAGGGGGAGGCGATTACAATGGGTTTCTTTTTGGCGGATATTTATCTGTCGGCGCGTTTTACTCTAACGGCATCAAATGGTTTAACGCTTACAGGGATGAAAGCAAGGCTGGCGATGTCCCAAAGGCGCAGTTTAGCAAGTACGAGGCGTCGCTGTTATGGAACCGGCAGTTTGGGTTTTTTGGCAGAAGGTTTGGTTATACGTTTAGTTCATTCGGGCAGTATGGAAAAGACACTCTGTTTAATTCCGAAAAAATATCCATAGGCGATCTCAATACGGTGCGCGGTTTTAAGAATTTTTCGATATCAGGGGATAGCGGATTTTATGTAAGAAATGATTTGGCCATGCACGATTTTAGTTTTATATGGGGCGCTTTGCGCGGGCTTAAATTATTTGTAGGATACGACTACGGTTTGGTCAGGGAAAAAACAGGACGCGAAGCCAATTACGGACAGGGACGCGCCGCGCTTATGGGCTGCGTTTCGGGATTTAGTTATGTGTCGCCGGTAATAAGGGTTTCGCTGACATATTCGCGGCGTCTGAGCCAGCCTGAATTTGTTTCTGAGAAGGAACAAGTCGTGTATTTTTCGGCGAGCCTGCCAATGAGCGATACATACAGAATGATACGTGAAATGTAAAAACATAAAGAGGTTGAAATGAAAAAAATTATCGCTGCGCTTCTTTTATTTACGGCTGTTTCGCTTTTTGCCGGGAATGAAAAAATAAAGGTAAACTTCACCATAAATGAGCTGGCGTTTTCGATTAATGCTATTGATTCTATCGAAATATCGGGCGAAGAGACTGCGCCGTATCTCGACATAAAAAATATGCTTATAAGAGTATACAAAAAGGCAAGTTCGGCTGAAAGAGAGAATGTCGATATAGTCTTTATTATACCGCAGGCAAAAAATTTTTTGATCCTTTTACAGCGCGCTAAATTCAGGGGCATGGAGGCTTTTTTGTTAAACGATATAAGCGGTAAGATTGTCAATGCGCTTAAAAAGGCAGACAAATAAAGGGCTGCTCGAAATTTTGTAATATTATAGCATTTTTTTATTGTATTTATGCAATCGTTATTTACAATAATCATACATGATTAATACGGAGAAAATATACAATTTTTTGACCGGTGAGATTGATTTATTTACCGGCGTTCCTGATTCCTTGCTAAAGGATTTGTGCGCCTGTATTACCGATCATGCGTCAGTAAACAGGCACATCATTGCCGCAAATGAAGGCGCCGCCGTAGCTATTGCTGCGGGACATTATTTGGCAACCGGGAAGCCGGCGTTAGTCTATATGCAAAATTCGGGAATAGGAAATGCCATAAACCCGCTTCTTTCGTTGGCAGACGAAAAAGTTTATCGAATCCCCATGCTTCTTGTTGTGGGCTGGCGCGGCGAACCCGGCGTTAAAGATGAACCGCAGCATATCAAGCAGGGTGAAGTGACTTTAAGCCTGTTCGACGCCATGCAGATTCCTTATATGCTCATCGACGAAGATGAAACAGTTGCCGAAAAACAGTTCATTCAATTGGTTGCACAAGCTAAATCTGTGTCTTCTCCGCAAGCTGCCATTATTCGAAAAAATTTGTTTTCACCGTATAAACTTAAAAATAAGTCGCTTAACGGCTTTGCGGTGAGCCGCGAGGAGGCTTTGCAAACGATAGTTGATTTGTTAGAAAAGAATGATGTTGTCATATCCACTACGGGAAAACTATCGCGAGAATTGTTTGAGTACCGCGAGTTGAAAGGCGAAAGCCATGAAAAAGATTTTCTTACTGTCGGCTCTATGGGGCACAGTATGTCGATTGCGCTGGGTGTTGCGCTTTCCAAACCGGACAGGTTAGTGTATTGCTTAGATGGCGATGGGGCTGTCATCATGCATCTGGGCGGCATGACAAATATTGGCGCTTCAGGATTAAAAAATATCAGACATATTGTTTTTAATAACGGAGCGCACGAATCAGTTGGCGCGCAGCCTACGGTTGCTTTTCATATTGATATTCCGCAAATAGCAATTGGTTGCGGGTACAAAAAAGCCAAAAGTGTTGCCAATATTGTCGAACTGAAGCAAGTATTAAAAAATTTTCGTGGTGAAGAAGGTCCGGCTTTGCTGGAGATAAAAATCAATATCTCATCGCGGGATGATTTGGGGCGTCCGACCCGTACAACGTATGAAAATAAAGAAGATTTTATGAATTATTTAAGGTAAAAACATGAGCATCAAACGGAATATTTTACTCAATCCGGGACCTTGTACAACTTCAGATGATGTGAAACGCGCAATGGTAGTGCCTGATATATGTCCTCGCGAAGAAGAATTTTGCCTGTTAATGGAATCCATCAAGCATGATTTACCAAAAATCGTTAATGCCGGCGATGACTATACTTCAACGTTATTTGTCTCTTCCGGAACGGGGGCTGTGGAAGCGGCAATCACATCGGCTGTTCCGCATGACGGAAAATTATTGGTAATTGATAACGGCGCATATGGGGCGCGAATGGCTGAGATTGCGCGGCGATATAAAATAGACCACACCGTTTATAAAATACCGTATGGCGATTACCCTGATGTTCATGAAATTGAAAAAATTATCGTGAACGAAAAACCGGCTACAATAGCGGTTGTAGACCACGAAACGACAACGGGAATGAGAAACCCTGTTCAGGAATTATGCAATATGGCGCATCAAAACAGCGCAGAAGTTATTGTCGACTGTATGAGTTCTTTTGCCGGCTTACCCATTGATTTACAGGAATGGCAGGCCGAATATATCGTTTCTTCATCCAACAAATGTATCGAAGGTATGGCGGGTTTGAGTTTTGTGATATTCAGGAAATCTTTGTTGGAAAAAATCAAACATCATGCGCGTTCTTTCTATTTCGATTTATATGCTCAATATCAGGGGTTTTACAATACCGGACAAATGCAATTTACGCCTCCGGTGCAGGTCATTTATGCCCTCAGGAAGGCGATAGATTTATTTTTTGAGGAAACGCCTCAGGGGCGAATTGCGCGATATCGGGAAAACTATACGGTATTGTCGGGAGAAATGGAAAAAATCGGATTTCAGTTTTTGCTTGAAGATGAGTATCAGTCAGGTATTTTATTAGCCGTAAAAGAGCCTGAAAATCGGGAGTATGATTTTCAGCAAATGCACGATTATATGTATGAACGCGGGATTACGATATATCCGGGTAAGGGAGCAAAGGAAAAAACATTCCGGTTATCCGTATTGGGCAATTTGTTTCCAAAGGATATCATATATGCAATGGACATCCTTAGGGATTATTTGAAGGACGTCGCGAAAATAAAAAAATTAATATACTGAAATGATAAAAACAGCAGTAATAATGGCCGCAGGAACGGGTAGCCGGTTTGGCGCTCACACACAAATGAAACCAAAAGGATTTGTTTGCGTTGGCGGTATATCTATGATTGAAAGGTCAGTAGAAAATTTGCTTCACACCGGTATTGAGAAAATTATTATCGGCACGGGATATCAGCATTCCTACTATGAGGAATTGGCAGAAAAACATACGCAAATAGTATGCTGTAAGAGCGATAAATATGCTGAAACAAACAGTATGTACACATTATATTGTTGCGGCGGTTTGATTGGCAATGATGATTTTTTGCTGCTGGAATCCGATTTGATTTACGAGCGCAAGGCGCTTTTTGTATTGATGAACGGTAATTATCCGAATGTGATGCTGGCCGCTTCGTTCACCAAACAACAGGATGGTTACTATCTGTTTGCCGATGACGAGGGATTTCTTTCGGATTGTGTTACGGATACGGACAAAAAGGAGCAGTGTAAGGGAGAACTTGTTGGTATCCACAAGTTGTCTAACCGCACATACAAAAAAATGCGCGATTGGTATGGCCGCATTTGGCAGCAACAACCAAAGCTCGGTTACGAATATGCCCTGCTTGAGATGTCAAAACAGGGGGAAAAAATCCTTGTGCTCAAAGAGGAGCATCTTTTTTGGTATGAGATAGATGATGAAGCCGATTTATTGTATGCGGAAAAAAACGTAGCGCCTTATATAAATTAACATGAAAAAGAGATTAATATGAAAAAGACCGTATATTTGGGTATGACTGCGGATATCATTCATCCGGGTCTCATCAATATTATCAGGGAAGCCGGCAAGTATGGCGATGTTATTATCGGTCTGTTGACCGATGAGGCAATTGCAGAGCATAAAAGGCTGCCGCACATGAATTATGAGCAGCGAAAAGAAGTGGTTGAAAACCTCAAAGGTATCGCAAAAGTTGTGCCTCAAAAAGAATGGAGCTATGTAAATAACTTGCGTGAATACAAGCCCGACTACATAATTCATGGCGATGATTGGAAGCACGGCCCTTTGGCAAAAATAAGGGAAGATGTATTTACTGTCATGAAGGAGTTGAGCGGTGAAGTGATCGAAATTCCTTACACGCAGGGAATTACCTCTTCTTCTTTGAACAAGGACATTATTGCCGTTGGCACTACTCCGGACATTCGGCTCAAGGTTTTGCGCAGATTGCTTGCAGCTAAAGATATTGTCAGGGTTCTGGAAACGCATAGCGGTTTATCGGGGTTGATCATTGAAAATGTTGAGGTTTGGAAAAACGACAAGCTGCTTGCTTTCGACGCCATGTGGTCAAGCAGTTTAACCGATTCTACCTGCAAAGGGAAACCGGATATCGAAGCTGTGGATTTAACTACCCGCCTTCAAGACCTGAACAATATTCTTGAATGCACCACTAAACCTATTATTTTTGACGGCGATACGGGCGGGAAAATAGAACATTTTGCGTTTACGGTACGAACGCTTGAACGTCATGGAATTTCGGCAGTCATTATTGAAGATAAAACCGGATTGAAGAAAAATTCTCTTTTTGGAACCGATGTGATTCAAACGCAGGATACTATTGAAGATTTTTGTGCAAAAATTAAGGCCGGAAAAAACGCGCAGATAACCGATGATTTTATGATTATTGCGCGTATTGAGAGCCTGATAGCCGGACAACCCGTAACAGATGCGCTGCAACGGGCGTACGCCTACGTAGAGGCAGGCGCTGATGGAGTCATGATTCACAGCAAACATGAAACAGGCGAGGACATAAAAGAGTTTTGTTTGAAGTTTCGAAGCGTTGACAAAACAACGCCGATAGTAGTTGTCCCTACCACCTATCATCATGTTGCTGAAAATGAATTGAAACAATGGGGCGTCAATGTGGTCATTTATGCCAATCATATGCTGCGAGCCTCATATCCGGCAATGCTGCAGGTTGCAAAAACCATTTTGGAACATCAGCGGGCAAGCGAAGCAGATCGGCTGTGTATGCCTATTAAGGAAATTCTTGAACTTATTCCAGGAACAAAATAATTCATTGTGCAAAAAAAAATGATTCCAGAATACCATTACAGAGTGCATGACAATTCGATAATAACGCCTGTTTTCAAAAAATGGGTGGTAGCCCCTTTGTTTCGGTTCATGCCGTGGTGGATACCGGCAAACATCATTACCATATTTTCGAATCTGCTTATGTATGCCGCCCTGTTTCTGGCTCTGACCGGATATCCGGCGGAACGGAGTCTCCGCTTTGTATTGATTGCCTTGCTGATACTCGGCTATACGATAGGCGATCATTTCGATGGTATGCAGGCCAAGCGAACAGGTACGAGTTCCGCTTTAGGCGAACTTTGCGACCATTACTTAGATATTTTTAACAACGGTATTTTGGTCTACATCTTTTGTTTATTGTTTCACATCATCAATCCTCTGTTGGTTGCCTTCTTTCTTACAGCCGGCTATTTACCGCATGCAGCCACCTTCTATGAACAGTTTTCCACCAAATGGTTGTATTTCGAAAAAATCGGTTCGCTTGAATCTGTATTGATATTGTTTGTGTGTATCATACTGTCGGCCATTGAGCCGGTATACCGATTGGCACTGATTTCACCGGTTGGCAGCGGATTCACGGTTGCTACAATGCTGATTGTCCTGGCCTCATTAGGAGCGTTTGCCACTTTCGTGCAGGTTGTTCGGCGTGCAAAGGCTGCCGACGTTGGGTTCTGGACGTTTTGCGTTTTCTTGATTACTGTGGCCTGTATGGCAATGACTTTTCTTCCGCCTACGGCAATTTTTTATGTGATCGTCGCTTACAGCGGTCTGTACATCGGTAACCTGCAGCGCGGTCATTTGGCTGACGGTAAAAAACGTATTCCCGATGTTGTTGTTCCGCTTTTTATGACTGTGGCATTGATTTTTGGAACTCTCCGTCAGCCGGTTTTTCTTTGGGGAATGTATATATATCTTGCCTGCCGCACCTTGTGGATCGTAGGCAATGCTTTCCGGTTATTACGCGGATTTTGGGTATGGAAGAATAGTTAATGCCCTGTGCCTTTCACGGCATTAACTATTGTCTGAATTGTCTGCTTTGCATCGCCAAATACCATGGATGCATTCTCATAGTAGAACAGACTATTATCAACCCCTGCATAACCGGCGCTCATTGAACGCTTGCAAATAAAGACCTGCATGGATTTATGAACCTCAAGTATAGGCATCCCATAAAGCGGGGATGATTTATTTGTGAGGGCATCCGGATTAACAATGTCATTAGCGCCTATAATAAGCGCAACATCATATGTCGGAAATTCGCTGTTCACCTCATCCATTTCAAGGACGACATCGTATGGTATATCAGCCTCGGCAAGGAGTACGTTCATGTGGCCAGGCATTCTCCCCGCAACAGGGTGTATGGCAAACTTGACATCCACCCCTTTATCCGACAAGGACTGCCAAAGATCCTTAACGGTATGCTGCGCCTGTGAAACAGCCATCCCATATCCCGGCACTATTATTACCTTGGACGAGTTCTCCATCATGTATGCCGCATCCTCAGGCCCTGCAGACTTATAGTTTTTATTCGCCTGCGTATTATCGCCGGTGTCGCTGCTCTCCCCGCCAAAACCGCCGAGTATTACGCTGATAAATGAACGGTTCATAGCCCTGCACATAATGTATGACAGAATAGCGCCGCTTGATCCTACCAAAGCGCCGGTAAGTATAAGTAGATTGTTATTGAGCGTAAAACCTGTAGCCGCTGCAGCCCATCCTGAATATGAATTGAGCATTGATACTACAACAGGCATATCCGCTCCGCCTATCGGTATTATCATTGTTACTCCAAGTACAAATGCTATACCTGTAAGTATAAGGAATGCCTGAATAGAATTTGTGTACATTGAAAAATAGGCACAGAGCCCGATAATGCCGAGAACCATTATCAGGTTAATGAGATGCTGCCCCGGAAATGTTATTGAATTGGATGAGAATATGGGCAGCTTAAATGTTCCTTTTAGTTTGCCGAATGCAATAACGGAACCCGAAAATGTCAATGCGCCGATTGCGCTGCCAAGGGAGAGTTCGACAGCCGTGAGAGCGCTTATATGCCCTAAATTAATATCTTTAAAATATGTTCCTATAGCGATAAATACTGCTGCAAGACCAACAAGACTATGGAATGCCGCTACAAGCTCAGGCATTGACGTCATCTTAATCTTTATGGCTATTACATAGCCTATTCCGCCGCCTATCAGCATAGCTATTGCCCACCAATAGCTTTTTACGTCGGGATGGATTGCAGTTGCTATTACGGCAATTGCCATGCCTGTCATTGCAAGGGTATTTCCCAATACAGCGCTTTTTGGGGAGGCAAGACCTTTTAATCCGAATATGAATAGTATAGACGCAGCAAGGTATATGAGCGCGTAAATGTCGTTGTTCAGGTTCATAATCCCTCTTATTTCTTTTTCTTAAACATGGAAAGCATTCTGTTAGTCACTGCAAATCCGCCGAATATATTAACAGATGCCATTATTACAGCGAAGAAACCTATGATCTCAACTATATTTAATCCCGTACCGCAAACCGTTTCCATGTCCGGATCGGAAAATCCGCCGATCAGTATCGCCCCGACAATGACAATGGCGCTTATGGCATTAGTAACGGCCATAAGAGGGGTATGAAGCGCGGGTGTAATCCCCCATATTACGTGGTAACCGACAAAACATGCAAGGACAAAAACATAGAGTCCAAGCATTGGCGCAGACATATTTGAAATAATTTCCATAAAATTTCTCCTATTTAATCCTTACAGAGCCGTTATGCGTTACCATGGACGCTGCAATAATATCATCTTCAAAATTAAAATTTATATTTATATTTCCCTCTTTATCTGACGTTATAAAAAGAGCTAAAAGATTAATAATGTTATTACCGTAAAAAAGCGAACTGTCTGCGCCGACAAGCGAGGGATAATTGGCTATACCTACAATTGTAACCCCATGTTTCTTTATTATTTTACCCTCCTCAGACAAGGGGCAGTTTCCGCCTTGTGCAGCAGCCATATCCACTATAACCGAACCTGTACGCATTTTTTTTACTGCATCCTCGGTAACCAAAACAGGCGCTTTTTTGCCCGGCACCAAAGCCGTTGTAATTACAATATCTGCCTTGGAAATTTTCTCCATCAGGAGTTCCTGTTGCTGCTTTTTGCCTTCATCGGATAGTTCCTTTGCATATCCGCCTTCGCCTGAGCCGGATTCTCCTACATCTATCTCTATAAATTTAGCGCCAAGTGAAAGTATCTGCTCTTTCACTTCCGGGCGTATATCAAATGCCTCAACATTTGCTCCGAGCCGGCGGGCGGTTGCTATGGCCTGTAGTCCTGCAACTCCTGCTCCAAGCACAATGAGCTTTGCGGCTTTAGCCATGCCTGCTGATGTCATCATTACAGGGAAAAATCTTGGATAGTTTACCGCCGCCTCCAATACGGCTCTGTAACCTGCAATATTGGCCTGAGATGACAGCACATCCATAGACTGCGCCCTTGATGTGCGCGGAATGAGTTCCATAGCAAAAACGTTTATGCCGGCGTCTGCAAGTTTATCTATAAGCCCATCATTCAGATACGGCTCCATCATGCATATCAGTATCGAGTCTTTCTTAAAGAGCGCTATTTCCTCATTTGAAGGGCGCGTAATCTTTATCACAATATCACAGTTGAAAGTATTTTTTTTGTCTGCAATCTCCGCCCCTGATTCGACAAAATCATTATCTGAAAAACCGGCATTTACGCCTGCGCCGGTTTCAACAATGACTTTAAATCCTTTCTTGGTCATCTTTTTTACAAAATCCGGAGTTCCGGCAACACGGAACTCGCCATGATGCGTCTCTTTTGGTATTCCGATTTTCATATTGGATTCCTTTTTTTTGGTTTATCATTTTGTTGAATCATTCAAGAATATACTTCGGATTCGGAACTACCTCAAGTATATCGCTTTCGCATAGGACTATTTTTATCCCATTATGAGTGAACTTATACTTTCGTCTGTTTTTTTCTAAAGAGATATCGCCTGTGCGAGCCTGTTCTATCATCCACTCATAGAAGTATCTTTTACCCATGATTATATATTCAGCAGGGGTTTTAGCTTTATCAAGCTCTGCAATCATCTTATCAATATAGTTTATAGGTTTCATGTAACATCT
>JGI24702J35022_10001275_pt1 | contig 15692 bp, 8 predicted proteins | sample TergutTh196P4_FD_35022 | JGI IMG/M metagenome (IMG submission 35022)
ACTACTGGAACAAGGCGCCCGCGCGTTATGTGGCGGGGACGCCGGAAATCACCGCGGAAGAAAATGGCCCGGCCCGCGTGGCCCTGCGCATTGAACGCGCATATGGGCAATCCAAGTATAGGCAGGTGGTCTCGTTGGACGCGGGCGGCGGGATTGTTAAAGTGGACAACGTGGTGGATTGGGACGAGCGCGGGACGTTACTCAAGGCGGTGTTTGACCTGACCTGCAAAAACACCAAAGCGACCTATGATCTTGGCCTTGGGGTGATTGAACGCGGCAACAACAGCGGCGGCCTGTTGTCGCACAAAAAAGCGGAGGTCCCTCATCAGAAGTGGGCCGATCTCACGGCCTCGCACAACAGTTATGGCGTATCAATCCTCAACGACGGCAAAGTGGGGATTGACAAACCGGACGACTCCACGCTGCGGCTGTCGCTGATCCATACGCCGGCCAACGACTTTACCCATGGATACGTCCGCGTTCCCGCGGGGCAGAATGTGCAGGAGGTGGGCGAAAACCGGTTTTCCTACGCGGTTTACAGCCACGCCGGCGCGTGGAACCAGTCCGGCGTGCAATTGGAGGCGGCAGCCTTCAATCAGCCGATGGACGCGTTCCAAACCGTTGTGCACATGGGGCCTTTGGGCGGGCATTACAGCTTCGGCTCCCTGAGCACCGATCAGGTTTTGCTTAGGGCCATAAAAAAAGCGGAGCGCAGCGATGAGATCATTGTCCGGTTCAACGAGGGCGCGGGCAAAAACCAGTCCAACGTGAGGTTCTCCCTGGGCGAGGGTATCGCGAGCGCCCGGGAGGTCTATGCCTCCGAGGAGGAGACCGGCCCAGCCCGTGTAATCAATGGCGAGCTGGTTTTCGGCATAGGGAAATACGGCGTGAAGTCCTTTGCGCTGACACTGAAGGCGCCCGGTGTTTCCGCAGCGGACAAGGACGCGCAGGTGATTGATCTGCGTCCTTACAATAATATTGACATATATTCAAGCAATGCGAATAAATCTGACGGCAGCCTGGATGACTGTTATCCGTCAGAACTGGTGCCGGATACCGTCGTGTTCGCCGGGGTTCCTTATCAGACCGGCGAAAAAGCCGAAGGCTGCCTGAGCGCGGTGCGCGCGGCCGGGCAGACGATCGCTTTGCCGGCCGGATATACGGCTCTCAAGCTGCTGGCGGCCTCCGTCGGCGGGGACAAAACGGCGGATTTCACAGTCGGCGGCGAACCAATCACTCTGGAAATCGCGGATTTTGCCGAAAACATTGCGGCATGGGATCTCTATGACTTGCATCAGAATGGTTACATCAAAAAGCAGATCCCTGCGTTCAAGGCAACGCACCGGCACACGGCGGGCAGGGACAACATTGCGGCCTCCACGTATATGTTCCTATATACCTTTGATATAAGCAAGGCCACGGAGATTGCTCTGCCGGACGACGGGGACATTATGATATTTGCGGCGACCGCCGTGAACGAAGGGGCAAACGGCTTATTCTGCGTTTCACCGCTTCATGATGAACGGGAAAGAAATTAAGGCTGATAGTTGCTGCCGTCACTCGCCATTCCAATGGCGCTAAAGCGTTGACCCCGGTATAGCCGGGGGTTTTGTATACATAAAAAAACGGGCGTCAAACGAGAGTTTTGCCGCCCGAATTGCGCTGTGCGGCGAGTGAGGATTTTTTACTACAACAGCGACAAAGATGTATCCTCAACTTCCGAAAGGAGCGTGCATGGGAAAAGTTCACATCGGTATCGACATTGGATCGACCACAGTGAAAGTGGTGGTTTTGGACACAAAAAGGAAAATGATTTTCAAAAAATATAGGCGGCACCATTCAAAAACCCGCGAAGCCGCGGCTGGAATGTTAAAAGAAGCGATTTCCGCCACTGGGGATGCCCCGGTGACACTGACGCTTTCCGGCTCCGCGGCATTGAAAATCGCGGCGGCGGCGGGGTTGAATTTTGTGCAGGAAGTATTTGCCACGCGCATCGCGGTGCGGGAACGCATCGGCGATGTGGACTCGGTGGTAGAGCTTGGCGGCGAAGACGCGAAGATTATTTTCTTCACGGGCGGCTCCGAGGAGCGCATGAATGGCTCCTGCGCCGGGGGGACAGGCGCGTTCATCGACCAGATGGCCTCGCTGCTGTCCCTTTCGTTGGAAGAATTGGACAGGCTCAGCTTCGAACACAAGCAAATCTATAACATCGCCTCCCGCTGCGGCGTATTCGCAAAATCGGACATCCAGCCCCTGCTCAATCAGGGGGCGGTGAAGGCGGACATCGCGGCTTCGATTTACCAGTCTATCGTCAGCCAGACGATTGCGGGCCTGGCCCAGGGCCGGGAAATCAAGGGTAAGGTTTGTTTTCTGGGAGGCCCGCTGACCTTCCTCAAAGGCCTGCGGGAGCGCTTTGTCCAGACCTTGCAATTGGATGCGGAGCATGCTGTCTTCCCTGATGACGCGGAATTCTATGTGGCCATCGGCGCGGCCCTGCGCGGCAGCGAAGACGAAGAAATCAACCCCGGCGCCGTATTGGATCTTCTGCTGCACAGCCAAAACCAAAAAAATGAGGCGGACACCCTGCCGCCGCTGTTCGAGTCGCAGGAGGCCTATGACGCGTTCGCTGCGCGGCATAAAAAAGACAGCGTTCCCACAGCGGATTTGGCCGGCTGTAGCGGCGACGCCTACATCGGCATTGACGCGGGCTCCACCACAACAAAGCTGGTGCTTATCGATGAAGGCGGCAGCCTGCTGTACAGTTACTATGCCTCCAATCATGGCGCCCCCCTGCGCGCAGTGCAAGAACAGCTTATCGCCATCCGCGAGCTATGCGGAGAACGGGTAAAAATCCGCGGTACGGCTGTGACGGGCTACGGCGAGGAGCTCATCAAGAACGCGTTCCGCATCGATCACGGCATCGTTGAGACCACCGCCCATTACCGGGCCGCGCGCTCCTTCAACCCCGGCGTCGATTTTATCATCGACATCGGCGGGCAGGACATGAAATGCTTCAAGCTGCGTAACGGAGTGGTGGATTCCATCATACTCAACGAGGCCTGCTCCTCGGGCTGCGGCTCGTTTATAGAAAGCTTTGCCAGCGCCCTGGGCTACTCCTCGGCGGATTTCGCGGCTTTGGGCCTGTTCGCCAAGCAGCCCGTCAATCTAGGGTCCCGCTGCACGGTGTTCATGAATTCCAGCGTGAAGCAGGCGCAAAATGACGGCGCGGGCGTGGACGACATTTCGGCGGGCCTGAGCGTCAGCGTAGTCAAAAATGCGGTCTACAAAGTCATACGCGCGCGCAATGCCTCTGAATTGGGGCAAAATATTGTGGTGCAGGGCGGCACTTTCCTGAACGACGCCATCCTGCGGGCCTTCGAGCAGGAGATCGGCCAGAATGTCACACGGCCGGAAATCGCGGGGCTGATGGGGGCTTACGGCGCGGCGCTGTTCGCCATGGAGCAGGGCGCAGGCAGCCGGGCTGACGGCAGCGCGTTGCTGCCTCTTGCGGAATTACAGTCCTTCGGCTGCGAATCGAAAAGCACGCGCTGCGGCCTGTGCGGCAACAAATGCCGCCTGACCATCAACACGTTCAGCGGCGGGAGAAAATATATCTCGGGCAACCGCTGCGAGAAACCCCTGGGCGGCAAGGAACTGGATATCCCCAACGCCTATGAGTTGAAAAAAGAGCTGCTGCTGGACTACAAGCCAAAGCTGGGGCCCTATGGCATCGACGCGCCCCTGGGGAAAATAGGCCTGCCGATGGGCCTTGGGATGTATGAGCTGCTGCCTTTCTGGTACACCCTGCTGACAGAAATCGGCTTTGAGGTGCACCACTCCGGCCTGTCCGACCGCGACCTGTACCTGGAAGGCCAGCACACCATCCCTTCCGATACCGTGTGTTACCCGGCCAAGCTCACCCATGGGCATATCGAAAAACTCCTTGCCCAGGGGATCAACACCATTTTTAACCCCTGCCTGCCCTATAACTTCGACGAGGGCATGGGGGATAACCACTACAACTGCCCCGTGGTGGCCTTCTATCCCGAGCTGCTTGCGGCGAATATTCCCCAGCTGAAGGAGACGAGATACCTGGCGCCTTACCTGGCGCCCCACGCGCGTTCCTTCCCCAAGCTTGCGGCGCAGTATTTCCGGGAGGAATTCGGGGTGCCGCAGGCCATCACCCGCGCGGCTGCCGGCAAGGCTTACAAAGCCCTGTCGCGCTACCAAAGGATTCTCTACGGCTATGGGCAGCGCAGCCTGGAATGGGCCAGGGAGAACAATGCCCCGGTGATCCTGCTTGCCGGGCGGCCCTACCACACCGACCCGGAAATCAACCACGGCATCCACAAGCTGCTCGGTTCGCTGGGCTGCGTGGTGCTCTCGGAGGACTGCCTGGAGCCGCGGAAGAAATTCGCGGTGAATGTGCTCAACCAGTGGACCTACCACTCCCGGCTGTATGCCGCGGCGAAGTTCACAGTGGAAAACGACGGCGTGCAGCTTGTGCAGCTGATCTCTTTCGGCTGCGGCCTGGATGCTATCACCTCCGACGAGGTCAAGGAAATCCTCGAAAAGGGCAACCGAATTTATACGTTGATTAAAATTGATGAGATCAACAATCTGGGCGCGGCTAAAATCAGGCTGCGATCATTATTGGAGGCGGTGAAATCAAATGGCTGAATTGGTTTATGACCCGACCGGCAGGCTGCTGTTCACAGAGGAAATGCGGCAAGAGTACACCATCCTTATGCCCACCATGCTGCCCGTGCATATGAACCTGCTGGCACAAGTGCTGCGGGAGCAGGGCTTCCATGTGGACCTGTTGACCTCCACCAACCGCGAAATTGTTGATCAGGGCCTGCAAAGCCTGCACAACGACACCTGTTACCCGGCGCTGCTGGTCATCGGCCAGATGATGGATGCCCTGGACAGCGGCCGCTACGACATGGACAAAGTCGCGCTCATCATCACGCAGACCGGGGGCGGCTGCCGGGCTTCGAACTATATCCACCTGCTGCGCAAGGCCTTAAAAAAACGCGGCTGGGAGCACATCCCCGTGATTTCGTTCAATCTGGCGGGCATGGAGAAAAACCCCGGCTTTAAGATAAAGCTGAAGACCCTCGTGGAGCTGCTGGGCGTCATCGTCTACAGCGACCTGCTCATGAATTTGGCCAACCAGTGCAGGCCCTATGAAAGCAACCAAGGCGACACGGACGCCCTGGTCGAGGCCTGGAAGCAAAGGCTCGTCAAACAAAAAATGAGCATCCGGCATCTGAGCGACACCTTGGCGGAAATCACCGCGGACTTTGCGGCCATTTCCGCCCGGCGAACGCCGAAGGTCACGGTGGGCGTTGTGGGCGAGATCTATATCAAATATGCCGCTTTGGGCAACAACAACCTGGAGCGGCTCCTCGCGCAAGAGGGCTGCGAGGTGATCGTCCCCGGCCTGCTGGACTTTCTTATCTTCATGGGAGACCATCACCTGGTGGACACCAAGCGCTATAAAATCAAATACAAAAAGGCCCTTGTTTCCGCGGTGATGAAGATTTTGTTTTCTTTCTTCCAAAACCGCCTGATCCGTGCGGTGAAGACGCGAAGCTGTTTCCGTGTCCCGGCGGACTTTGACACCATCAAGCGTTTGGCCGGCGGCTATGTCTCCGACGGCAACAAGATGGGCGAGGGCTGGCTGCTCACCGGCGAAATGCTGGAGCTCATCCACGCGGGGATTGGCAATATCATCTGTGCCCAACCCTTCGGCTGCCTGCCGAACCACATCGTTGGCAAGGGAATGATCCGCGCAATCCGCGAAGCGCATCCGGAAGCCAACATTGTCGCCATCGATTATGACCCCGGCGCCACGCAGACAAACCAGGAAAATCGGATCAAGCTGATGCTTTCCATCGCGCGGGAAAGGTTAGCGGCGCAGGCGTCGGGCTAAATGCAAGCATTATAAAGTTTTTCTTGTCAACATTTTCGAAAAAAATTCTTTCGGGGGTGATTTTTTGGCATACTCAGGCGTAGGGATTTTTCACGGGGACCGTATTGACATGTCAGCGGCTCCATGGTTTATCATGTATGGAGGGGAGGTTTCCGACAAAAAATGCTCCTTTATGGTGATAGGCACAAAAGCCAGTGCAATGCGAAAGAAGGTTGTTTGCTATAATTCAAGAACAGGGAACGCTGCTGACAATTAAAGAGTTCTCAAGGCTTACGGGAATTCCGGAAAGCACACTGCGCTATTGGGACCGTATCGGGCTGTTTCAGCCGGCTCTGCGCCATGAGGACAACCAATACCGCCTTTACGCGCTCGAACAAGTGGTTTCGGTGAATTTTGTCGCCGTGATGAGCAGCCTGAAATTGCCGCTGAAAACCATTGCGCAAATCAGAGACAGCCGCGGGCCCGAAAAAATTATCTCGCTGCTGGAGCAGCAGGAATTCGAAATTGCCAAGGAAGTGGCCCGCCTGCAGGAAATTCACACCACACTCCATATCCTGCGGGACATCTTCCGTCAAGGGACTGAAGCGGCGTCCGGGGAGATCGGCGTGCGGCGTCTTGGCAAAACAGAGATCATCATGGGCCCCAAGAACACATACGGCAAAGGGGAACTCTTTTACAGGGCTCTTATGGAGTACTGCGAGCAGGCGAAGCGCAACCGCGTAAATCCCCACAATCCAATCGGCGGATACCACACCAGCATGGAGCTCTTTTTAAAAGAGCCTTCCTTGCCGCAGCACTTTTTCTCAATTGACCCCACGGGCCGCGAATCTCGCCCTGAAGGGAACTATCTGGTGGGCTATGTGCAGGGCTACTATGGCCAGCTGGATGGCCTGCCTGCGCGGATGGCCGCCTACGCGGAGGAAAACGGCTTGGTATGCGAAGGCGCGGTCTATGTCATTTACCTCCTGGACGATATCTGCGTCCTGGATCCCACAGAGTATCTGGCTCAAGTCAGCGTTCAGGTACATAAAAAAAGATAAGCCGCGTAAAAAACACCCCCACAACCTGTTTCCTGCGAAAAGGTTGCGGGGGTGTTTTTTCCTTTGCCCGGCAAGCGTTCCTATGGATATCTCACCCCATAAACCGCCTGACCACCTTCATCGCCCCCCGGAAGGGAAGCGGTTCCATGCGGCCGCGGACCTCCTTCAGGCGATCGGGAATCGCGATCTCCTGCGGGCATTTTTTGACGCACGCCCCGCATTTCGTGCACTGGCCGGCGCCCGTGCCCAGCATCGACGTCGCGTTGACGTACAGGCTCATGCCGGCGATATACCCCATGGCGTAGGACATGTTGTAGGCCGCGAAGCAGCCCGGGATATTCACGCCGGCGGGGCACGGCATGCAGTAGTTGCAGCCGGTGCAGGGAACCCTGTACGTCCCGGAAATTGCCTCATATGCCTTGGTGTAAACGGCCCTTTCCTCCTGCGGGAGCGAGCCCGCGGGCGTATTGCACACGACTTCGATGTTTTCCGTCAGCTGCTCCATTGCGTTCATGCCGGAAAGCACCACCGTCACCTCCGGCTTATCCCAAAGCCATTGGAGCGCCCACGCCGCGGGGCTGCGTCCCGGGGCCGCCGCGTCAAACAGCTCCTTTGCCTTCGGAGGAAGTTTTTGCGCGAGCTTCCCGCCCAGCAGAGGCTCCATGATGATTGCCGCCATGCCCCGCTCGTGGATTGCCATGAGCCCCGCCGTGCCGGCCTGGTAGTTTTCGTTCATATAGTTGTACTGTATCTGGCAGAAGTCCCACGCATACGCGTCCAGCAAGGGGACGAAATCGACGGATTTTCCGTGAAAAGAGAAGCCGATTTCGCGGATCGCCCCCTGCTCTTTCTTGGCGGCGATCCATTCCCTGATGCCGAGGCCCTCCAGCCTGCGCCACGTCTGCACAGAGCCGATGTTGTGGATCAGGTAGTAGTCGACATAGTCCGTCTGCAATCGCTCCAGGGATTCCTGAAACAGCTTTTCGATGTCGCCGGCGCTTCTGCACCGGAAGTGCGGCAGCTTGTCGGCGATATATACCTTGCCGCGTAGGCCGTTTTTCTTCAGGATACCGCCGAGGGCGACCTCGCTGCCGGGATACAGAAGCGCCGTATCGAAGTAATTGATCCCCGCCTCCACGGCGCCGGTGACCAGCCGCTCGCGCAGCTCGGCGCTGCCCGGGAAGCGCATGCATCCAAAGCCGAGGGCGGAAAGACGGTTGCCGCTCTTGGGGTCTGCCCGGTATTGCATTTCTGACATGATATTCCCTCCTAAAACAATATGCATCAATATGCCGTTACCTGCTCTCCGCCTTTTCCCTCTCCAGCTCTTCCTTCATCTGTTTCGCCAGGGCCCGCCGCTCAATCAGGTCCCGCTCCACCTGCTGGGGGTCGCGCGGTTCCTTGTTGAACCAGAAAAGGCCGCACATCACAACCACCTCGCCGGCCAGGATGCCCAGGTGCATCAGCGGCCAGATGGATTTCAAAAAGCGCTCCGGCTGCTGCTCCACGGGGACGTCCCAGCCCTGGTACTGCGTCCACTGCGTCACGGCGTTGCCGAAGACAGAGCTGAGATTATCTTTGATCAGCTTGTTCATGATGCCTTCGACCGACTTGGTGATGCCCTCGCTGCGGATACCGGTTTTCCATTCCACATAGTCGTACATTTCATAGCCCATAATGCCGTGGGGGACGGGTGACCACATGTCCATCACACCCTTGACCATGTCCATGAACATCATGTAGATCATCTTCGGCCAGGTGTTGTAGCCGACGAGATACACCGTCGCGCGCATCAGCATGATGCTGATCACATGGCCCTTGATGAAGTTCACCGGCCCCCGGAACAGATTCACCGCCTTGATCGCCAGGGGGGAGAGCAGCAGGCCCGGCGCGCCGGAAATGATGGTTTTGATGACCAGCAAAAGCTCGCCGCCGACTTCCTGGCCCCTGAACCGCATTTTCGGCACCGGCAGGAAACGGTACAGGAACATATCGTCCGTGCGCGGGACGATGATCCTGATGAAGTTGACCACAAGCCACATCATGAACCATCTGTTGTGCTTTACGATGGCAAAGCTCTCGCGGAAGGTGAGCTTCTTCTCTTCGTCCTCCGCCGCGTCCTCTTCCTCGCCCTCAGCCCTGACCTTTACGGTGAAATCCACGCGCTGCTTGGCAAAGGAGGGCAGCCAGCGGCTGAAGATCGTCAGCGGCGCGAAGAGCAGCGCCCCCCAGATCATGATCTGGTAGTCCGTGATGCCCAGGATATCCTTCAGGCCCATAAAGATCACCGGTATGCCAGAGAAGGCGCCTCCCAGATGCCCGCCAAGGCTTTTCCACAGCTGGATGACGGCCCGCTGTTCGGAATACGGCGTGATACCTGCCCAGATCTTCGATTCGCTCACGGCGTTGGCAGTGCTCATGATATCCGCGAACATCGTGATCAGCGTCCACTGGATGACGCGCTGCAGCGGCGTCATGCCAAAATCGAAGCACTGGACCAGGATGAGCAGCGGGCTGAGCGTGGCGTTGAAGCGCATGATCCAGCGGTGCACCGCTTCGCCGAAGCGCTTGCGGTCCATATACAGGCCGATCGGGGGATCGTTGAGCGCGTCCCAGGTGATCCTGGTCACGTCGTGCACGCTTTTCCAGTTTGGCGGGATTTTCCCCTCGCCCATGCCCAGGTAGAGCCTGCTGCGGATATCCGTAAAGCCGTTCATGAAGCCCTTCAGCGACTCCGCGAGGAACTGGATGCCGTTCTCCCAGGGGTGAATCGACTCCTCGGGCAGGTCTGCGCCCTTCCACCACACCACGGGGTGCCGGACGGCCTGCTTGATCTGCGCCTTGGTCTCGCTTGACATTTTAGCCATTGAGCTGCGCCTCCTCCTTCAATTTTTGCGCCAGGGCCCGCCGCTCAATCAGGTCCGCCTCCACCTCCTTCGGGTCGTGGGGATATTTGAACCACAGCAAGGCGATCAGCCCGATCACGCCGCCCACAATCGGGCGTATGTGTGTCAGCGGCCAGATGGTCTTCAGAAAGCGCTCCGGTTGCTCCGCAACGGGGATATCCCAGCCCTTGTAGCCGGTCCACTGCTGCACGGCGTTGCCGATCACATTGCCCACGTTGTTGCGGATGAGCTTGTTGATCATGCCGTCCACCGCGGCGGTCATGCCCTCGCTGCGCAGGCCGGTCTTCCATTCCACGTAGTCGTACATCTCGTACTTGACCAGCTCGCGGGGTACGGGGGCCCATAAGTCGATCATCCCGCGGAGCATCTCGATGGTGAAATTGATCCCCAGCCGCGCCCAGGATTGGTAGCCGGCCAGGTACATCCCTATGTGCGCAAGGACAGTGGTGAGCTCCTGGAGCCTGAGAAAGGTGATTTTGCTTTTGAATTTGCCCACCACCACGTTGGCAAAGGGCTGCAGCGCAAAGATGGGGAAGCCGAAGATGATGTTCTTCGCCCCCCAGACCAGCTCGCCCCCGTATTCGTTGCCGCGGAACTTCATCTTCGGCAATAAAAATCTAAACATGAACATGTAGTCCGTGCCCGGGAGGATCATCTTGCACAGATTGACAACCAGCTGCATCATGAACCAGCGGTTGCGCTTTACTACGGCAAAACATTCCCGGAAGGTGGGCGGGCGCTCCGCCTGCTCCTCCGTCTCGCTTTCCCCCTTGACCTTTACGGTGAAGTCCACGCGCTGCTTGGCGAAGGAGGGCAGCCAGCGGCAGAAAATCGTGAATGGCGCGAAAAGCATGGCCCCGTAGATCATCACCTGGTAGTCCGACAGGCCCGTGACCGACTGGAAGCCCATGAGGATCATGGGGATGCCCCGGAAGACGTCCGAGAGCTGGTTGCCCACGGTCCTGCACAGCTGGACAATGCTGCGCTGTTCGTCGTGGGGGGTGATGCCCGCCCAGATCTTCGTCTCGCTCACGGCGTTGGCGGTGCTCATGATGTCGGCGAACAGGGAGATCAGCGTCCATTGTATAATACGCTGCAGGGGCGTCATGCCGAAGCTGAAGCACTGGAGCAGGATGAACAGGGGGCTGAATGTCGCGTTGAAGCGCATGACCCAGCGGTGTATCTTTTCGCTGAAGCGCTTGCGGTCCATGTACGTGCCCACCAGGGGGTCGTTGAGCGCGTCCCAGGTCACCACCGCGACATCGTGCACGCTTTTCCAGTTCGGGGGGATTTTCCCCTCCCCCATGCCGAGGTAGAGCTTATCCTTGATATTCGTGTAGCCCACCATGAAGCCCTTCAGAGCCTCGGCGAGGAACTGTATGCCGCCCTCCCAGGGCCGGATGCTCTCCTCGGGCAGGTCCGCGCCCTTCCACCAGACGACAGGGTGCCGGGCCGCCTGCTTGATCTGCGCCTTAGTTTCCGCTTTCATTTTGGCCAATCAAATTCCTCCTTGCACTTAAGTTCCAATCATTATAACACGTATGTGCGGACTTTACAACCTTTTTCCACAAAACAATAGTCATTCTGGGCAAATGGGTTGATTTTTCCTCCAGGATGGTGTAGAATAAGCCTGACGCACACGAGACAACAGCGCGAGGAGGATCACATGAAGCTTTTCAAACGCGTCGGCGCCGCGTTTCACACCCGCTGGGGCGCGGCGGCCTTTTATGCGCTGGCGGCAGCTGCTCTCGCGTTTTTTTACAGCGCAAAATGGGCCTATGGCTGGATCGCGGAATTGTACCCCCTGGGCGGCGCGTTCGTCCCGGTGCTCTTCTGCATACTTGGGCTTTGCGCTGCGGCTACGCTGGCCTTTTTGTTGCAAGGGCATCGTACGCTGCGCGCGGCCCACACTGTGGCTTGCGTGCTGTCGGGCATTCTGTTCGTCTACACCGCGGTGCTCCTGTTCGGCCTGGATAAGGGCTTCGGCTTGGAGGCGCTCCGGCAGGGCTGGGCGTCCCTGCTGCCCAATCTGCCGTATCTTGCCGCCGCGATTGCGATCCCGCTGCCCTTCGCGGTCTTCCAAACCCCCAAGAAGGCGGCGCTCGCCGCCCTGTCCCTTCTGCTGATTTTATGCCTGGGAGGTGCGTTCATGTATGTCCGCCCGCTGGTCAAAACCGAAAAAAGCCTCGCGGAAGACGCCTGGCACCGCAAGCCCCTGCCGGAAAACGCCGCCGAAATGATCGCGGTCCTGCCTTCCGGGCGGCAGACCCGCCACGCGCAAGAGACGGAATTCTACGCCTTCTTCCATTTCGGCGTCAACACCTTTTCCGGGGCGGAGTGGGGCACCGGCCAGGAGGACCCGGCGCTGTTCAACCCCACGGACCTGGATACCGACCAATGGATCGAGGCGGTCGCCGGCGCGGGCATGACCGGCGCCATCCTCACCGCCAAGCATCACGACGGCTTTTGCCTTTGGCCATCGGCGTATACGGAGCACTCGGTGAAGAACAGCCCTTGCGGCGGCGACGTCGTGGCGCGGTTCGCGCAGTCCTGCCGGAAATACGGCGTCAAGTTCGGCTTCTATCTCTCCCCCTGGGATAGGAACGCGCCCGCCTATGGGGACAGCGGCGCCTACAATGAATACTACGCCAACCAGTTGACCGAGCTGCTGACCAACTATGGCGAGGTGTTCGAGGTCTGGTTCGACGGCGCGGTGGGCGAGGAATACCAGGGCGTCCAGACCTATGACTGGGACCGCTGGGTGGCGCTGGTCCGGGAGCTGCAGCCGAACGCCTGCACCGCCATCGCGCCGCCGGTCCCGGACGTGGCCTGGGTCGGCAACGAGGACGGCCTGGCCAACGGGAACGTCAACAGCGTGAAGGAACGGAAGGGCCAATGGATCTGGGCCAGGAGCGAGTGCGACGTCTCCATCCGGCCCGGCTGGTTCTACCATGAGGACCAGGAGCCGAAGTCCCTTGACGAGCTGATGCATATCTATTACAATTCCGTGGGCATGAACTGCTCGCTGCTGCTGAACCTCCCGCCGGACCGGGAGGGGCGGCTTGACCAAAAGGACGTAGACCGCCTGGCAGAGATGGGCCGGGCCATACGCGCCGTGTATGCCGCGCCCATCCCCGCGGAAATGACCGCCGTGCGTGAAGGCGAAATCATCTATGCCCTGGATTTCAAGCTGGACCGCGCGCAAAGGGCCGGGCATGTGATCCTGTCGGAGGATGTGGCGCAATCCGGCGAGCGGATCACAAAATTTTCCGTCTACGCGAAGGCCGGCAAGCTCTGGCTGAAGGTGGGCGAATCGGCGTGCGTGGGCGCGAAGACGATCGTGCGCCTGCCCCGGTTCCTCACGCCGGAAACCGATTCCTACCGCATTGTGATTGAAGAGGCGAGGGGGAACCCGGCTGTGCGTGAGGTTGGATTCTATGCGTGAAGCCGCGAAAGGAGAAGTTGTGCTGGAGGTGCAATCATGACCCACGAAGAACTCTTCGGCCCGGCGCAATGGATCGCGCCCGGCAAACCCTGCGGCCAGCCCGTGATACGTCTGCGCTTTGATGCGCAGGGCGCGCAGGCAGCGAAAATCACCGTCAGCGGGCTGGGCTTTTTCGAGCTTGCCCTCAATGGCGGAAAGGTGAGCGAGGACCTGCTCGTGCCCGCCTGGACCAGCTACGAGGACGTGAAAATCCCCGGACACGGCGAGAAAAAATCGAAGAACCATTTCCAGGACAACTCCATCCATAGAATTTATGCCCTGCAATATGACCTGGCGCTGCAGCCCGGCGGAAACGAGCTGCGCATCGCCCTGGGTCCCGGCTGGTACCGCAAGTGGAACTACGGCCGCGAGGTCAAGTGCTGCTTCAAGCTTGATCTGCCGGACGGGCGCGAGGTTTGCTCCGGCGAGGGGATTGAGTGGTCGCCCTCGCACATCACCAAAAGCGAAATCCTTGTGGGTGAACGGCACGACTACAGAAAAAGCGAGGACTGGCACCCTGTGCGCGTTGTCCCCGTGCCCCGGAGCGATTTCCTTCTCCAAGCCTGCCCCGGGGACCGGGTGATGCGCACGATACAGCCGAAGCACCTCGGCAAGGGGCTGTACGACTGCGGGGAGAACATCACGGGCCGGCCGGTGCTGCGCCTGCTGGGCAGGCGGGTCAAGGCCGCCTACGCGGAAAACCTCGACGGCATTGAGCGCTATGGCGCGAACTGGCGGCAGAGCGATGTGTTCCTATCTGAAGCCAACGGGCGGGAAGCCAATGCGCAGTTCATGTGGCACGCGTTCCGGTTTTTTAAAATTGCGGGCAAGGCCGAGGTCGCCCGCGTCGAGGTGGTCCACGCCAACGTACCCGTGACGGCGCACTTTGAGAGCAACAACGAGAACCTGAACTGGCTGTTCGGGGCCTTTGTACGCACGCAGCTGTGCAACATGCACTGCGGCATCCCCTCAGACTGCCCGCAGTACGAGGGCCGCGGCTACACCGGCGACGGCCAGCTGGCCGCCGACGCCGCCCTGCTGTGCCTGGACGGCCGCGCGTTCTACGCCAAATGGATGCGCGACATCGCCGACGGGCAGGATCCCAAAACCGGGCACGTCTGCTACACTGCGCCGTTCATCCCCTCGGGGGGCGGGCCGGGCGGCTGGGGCTGCGCCATTGCGCACGTGCCCTGGGCGTACTATCAAACCTACGGCGACGCCGCGCCCCTGCAAAAATATTACCCCAACATGCGGCGCTATCTGGATTATCTGGAAGCCCACAGCGAGAACGATCTCGTCACCAGCGAGGAGCCGGGCAATTGGTGCCTGGGCGACTGGTGCTGCCCGGACGAGGGCTTTGTGCCGGGCAGGCGGCCCGTGCCGGCCGCAATCCCGCCGCCCTTCGTGAACAACTATTTCTATATCAGGACTTTGCGCGAGATAGCCGGAATCGCTCGGCTGATCGGCAAAGAGGAGGACATCCCCGGCTACCTGGCGACGGAGCAACGCAAAATTGACGCCCTCCAGCGTGAATACTTCGACCCGGCCACAGGGGATTTCTGCGGGAACATCCAGGGCGCGAACGCTTATGCCGTCGACCTGGGCCTGGGCGACGAACGCACCCTTGCGAACATCGTCAGGCGTTACGGGGAGCTCAAGCGGTACGACACCGGCATCTTCGGCACGGATATCCTCACGCGGGTGCTGTTCGACCATGGCCACGCCCAACTGGCCTTCGATCTGCTGGCAGGGGAGGGCGACGCCTCCTATGGGAACATGAGACGCCTCGGCGCCACCACCCTGTGGGAATACTGGAACGGCCACCGCTCTCATAGCCACCCCATGTTCGGCGCGGCGGCGCGGTACCTGTTCCGGGACCTGCTGGGCGTCCGGCAAAAGCCCGGCACGGTGGGGTACACCGACGTGGCGATTGAACCCGCGAACATCCCGGGCCTGAAATGCAAGGGGTATATCACTACGGCGAACGGGAAGATTGAGGTTGAGGTGAATGGCGGGAAAGCAAAATTTTATTTCCCGTGAACCCTTGTATTTTCCCTTCACATATGGTACAATTAAGCTAGGAGAGAAGGAGGTGTTTGGCGTGCAGGGCAACACTTGGGTCATCTGGCTGGTGCTGCTTGCCGCTTCGCTGGCGCTTGAGGCGATTGGGAGGCAGCTGTTCTCCCTCTGGTTCGCGCTGGGCGCGGCGGCGGCGCTGATCTCCTGCGCGTTGGGCGCGCCGGCCTGGATGCAGGCGGCGCTGTTCGCCGTTGCTACGGCACTGGGCCTGGCAGCCAGCCGCCCTCTGGTCAGGCGGCTGCGGG
>JGI24702J35022_10001276_pt1 | contig 15682 bp, 15 predicted proteins | sample TergutTh196P4_FD_35022 | JGI IMG/M metagenome (IMG submission 35022)
TGCTGCTCCCCCCACGACCTATCCAGGCACGGGATACAGCCGAGAGGGTGCATCGGCAGGGAGCTGATGGCGGCGCTGGGCGTGCCCTCCGAGGAGCCGCCCGCGCCCATCAGGGAGGGATGCCTGTGCGTGAGGAACGTGGACCTGGGGGAGTACGACACCTGCGACCACGACTGCGTGTATTGTTATGCGAACTGCGGCACGGACGTCGCAAGGAAACGGAGGCGCTACGACCCGAAGGGCGAGATGCTCCACGGCCGTCTGCGGGAGGGCGACACGGTGGTCGAGGCCGCGCCGAGGAGGAACTCGAGGATCACGGACTTCTGAGCGCCCGTCATCCGGCCCCTCGTAGTCCGCCATTATCTCCCCCCTGTCCTCCATGGTCGCCGCGGCGCACTCGATCTCCCTCTGGGAGTACTTCTTCAGGCGCGTCACGTACATCTTCCTGTATTTGTAGGCCCCTTTTTCGTCGTCCCTGGCCATGCAGATCTTCCACATGTAGAAGAACGGCTCGAAGGAGGCGTTGTGCTTAGAGCCCCTGCTGCCCTCTATCGCTGACAGGAAGGCCCCCGCCTCGTCGGCCCTATTTAGGAAATAGAGGGCGATGCCGTAGCTTATGAGGTAGTTGACGACCGCGCCGTAGTTCTTGACGCCCGCCAGGGCGTCCTCGTACTGCACGCATGCCCGCCCATAGTCCTTTTGGAACAGGAAGATGTTTCCCGTGTTGTAGTGGACGTGCCTCAGCGTTTTGAATCCCCCCTGTGAAACGATCCCCAAGGCGATGCGGCTCTTCTACTCGGCCTCGGCGTAGAGCCCGGCCTCTGCCAGCACCCCGCAGTAGTCGCTGAAGAACATGGCCTGGTCGAAGGAGTTGTCCCTATCGGACTTGTAGGTCCTCCACTCGTGCAGGGCCGCCATGTCCGCCTCGACGCCCCGGAGGAGCTCCAGCGCCTGGTCGAACCGGAGGCCTCTGGCCAATACCATCGCATCGTCCCATGCTTTGAACTGCGGCACAGCGGAGGCCATATCATTCATCTCTGGGTGCGGGGACGCCCCGGATTGCGACTGGAATGGCGGCATATTAACCTTTGCAGGGCAGCCCTCGCCGCAAGGCTGGGAGGGTCAAACGATAAATACAGAATCAATAATCAGATGGACATGGAACGCTCAGGCGGGAACGTCTCTCTGATCAGAAGGGTGAACCTGGTGTTCAGGTTCAGCTACACGCTCCCCTTCTTCATGGCATCTGTTTGCGGGTCGCTCTTCGCGCTCCTCTTCTACGAGCCCCCCATCCACGTGGTGGTGCTCATGCCGCTCGTGGCCCTTCTGCTGGCTGTGTTCGTCAACTTCTCCAACGACTACTTCGACCACAGGTCGGGTGTGGACAGGATCAGGTTCAGCGAGAAGGAGGAGATGATGAAGGCGATGGACTCGGAGTTCATGAAGAAGATCTACTGGGAGGGGAACCCCTTCGACGACGGCCTGGTCACGGACAGGCAGGGCAGGGTCGCCATGGCCGCGCTCGTGTGCGCGGCCGCCCTGCTGGCGATCCCCATAATGCTGCACGGGGGGTGGGTCGTCGTGGTGTTCGGCGCGGCGGGGGTGTTCCTGTCCTACTTCTACACCGCGCCGCCCCTGGACCTCGGCGCGAGGGGCCTCGGCGAGGCGGACGTGGCGGTGTCCTTCTTCATGCTCGTGTTCTGCTCGTTCTATGTGGCTACCGTCGACTTCGACATGGGGACGTTCGCGACGGCCGGGGTTTTCGACACCGAGCTGTTCGTGTTCGCCGTCATGGTCGGCACGCTGGTGGGGCTCATGAGGCTCACAGATTCCATGTCAGGCCAGGATGCGCACATCGCCAACGGGGAGAGGAGCATATCTGTGCGTTTCGGCCTCGACGGGGCCGTGAGGATCGCGAAGGCGCTCATCGTGCTCGCCTACGCCATGGCGGCGGCGATGGCGGTGATGAACCCCGTGTACCTCCTGCTGTTCCTCACGCTGCCGCTGATGCTGAAAGCCTGCAGGGTGATGGACGAGAGGGGGGCGCAGTGGTGCCTGAGGGCCGCCCCCTTCTTCTTCGGCGCGGCGTTCCTCACGGAGCTGCTCTTCGTGGCCGCCATAGCGGTGAAGTACGCGTTCGACGTCGGGTCACTTCTTTGACATGGCGAATATCGACGACATCTCGCTTATCGTCGAGACGCTGCCCCGCTTTATCAGGTAGTACTCCCTGACTGCCGCGAACCCGCACTGCTTGCAGGACGGGGTGTCGTGCATGGGGCACCCGTTGTGGTGGGACCCGTCCGGAACGATGAACACGGTGACGTGGTACGGGCACTTTTCACTCCAGTCTTCTTCCGTAAGAAGCTCAAGGCCGCGCTTCGAGTTCAGGACGGGATACCCCGCTTTCTTGAGCGCCCTTATCTCCTCCACGGCCGCTCTCTTCTCGTCGGGCGTCAGAGCTATCTCGTAGGGCGGGGGGGTGATGAAGTTGAATATGACCCCCGCCATCTTCTCGTTGTCCCTGACGATCCTGGCGGTCTCCTCGATGTGCCCGAGGTTGTCCTTCTGTATCACCATGTTCGCATATATCGATCCGCCGAACTCCGCTGCGGCGACGTTCTCCATCAGCCTTTCGAACACGCCCTCGCCCCTGATCGCGTCGTGCACCTCCCTGGGGCCGTCCAGGCTCACGGAGATCACGTCGGATCCGGTGAACAGCCTGTTCATGCCGTTGGTTGTGTACCCCACGTTGTTGTAGCCGATGTCCTTCGCAGCCTTTATCAGGTCGCCGAGGTCCTTCCCGCCGTCGGACCACATGGTGGGCTCGCCGCCCTCGAAGTACGCTATCTTCGCGCCGTTCTTGGACTGGAGCTCCAGCTCCCCCACGATCTCGTCGTATGTCAGCCTGCTCTTCCCCAGGGCGTTGGCGCCGTTGCTGTGTATGCTGCAGTGCTTGCACCTGAGGTTGCATTCGAAATTGATTATCAGCGTGCTCACTAGCGGCGCCTTGCTCCCGAACAGGGATCCCAGCCACCATCTAGCATAACCAAGCATCTCGCCTACGGCCATGCCCTTCGTATCCCCCATTCCGTATAAATGGGATTCGCGTGCCGGCAGAGGATCAGTTCCTCTCCTTCAAGCAGCAGTAGAAGGCGTGGACCGCCTTGTACAGGAGGTACACGTCCGTCTTGGAGGTCACCTCGAAGGGCGAGTGCATCGAGAGCACGGGGACCCCTATGTCCACCGTGTCCAGGTTGTGGAGGGAGATGTCTGACGCTATCGTCCCGCCGCCGCCGATGTCCACCTTCCCCAGCTCGCCCACCTGCCACGGTATCCCTGCGTCGTCCAGCACCTTCCTTATGAAGCCCATGGTCTCGGCGGAGGCGTCGTTCGTGGAGTACTTGCCCCTGCTGCCCGTGTACTTCGACACCACCGGGCCGCGGTTCAGGAAGGAGCAGTTGGACTTCTCGAACACGTCCCCGAAGGCGGGGTCGATGGCTGCGTTGACGTCGCAGGACAGGCAGAACGACCTCTTCAGCACATGGCGCGCCTGGAGGCCGTAGGCGGACACGAAGTCCTCGAGGAAGTCCCTGAAGAAGAACGACCTCATCCCCGTGTTCCCGTCAGAGCCTGTCTCTTCTTTGTCAGCGAACACGGTCACTGTGGTGAACTCCGGCTCCTCGCAGTCGGTCTCCGCCATGAGGCTGGCGAACGCGCAGGCGCTGTCGTCTTGACCGTATGCTCCGATCATCGACCTGTCCAGGCCGACGTCCACAGGCTTGAACGCGGGGACCGCGCACAGCTCCGCGCTCAGGAAGTCCTTCTCCGTGATTTTATACTTCTCGAAGAGCAGGTTCATTATGTTCAGCTTCACCTTGCCGGACACCGCGTCGTCCTTGAACGGCCAGCAACCCACGAGTATGTTCAGCTGCTCCCCCTCGATCGCGTCGGAGGCGGGCTTCTTCATCTGGTTCATCGCGAGGTGCGGCAGCAGGTCGGTGACGCAGAACACGGGGTCCCACTCGTCCTCCCCCAGCCTGACCTTCACCGACTTACCGTCGGCGAGCGAGATCACCCCGTGCAGGGACAGGGGGATGGCCGCCCACTGGTACTTCTTTATCCCCCCGTAGTAGTGCGTCTTGAGGTACGCCATGTCCGTCTCCTCGAAGAGAGGGTTCGGCTTGAGGTCGAGCCTCGGGCTGTCTATGTGGCTGACCCCGATCCTGAGCCCGTCCGCCACCGGCCTCCTGCCCAGCGTCACCATGACAAGGGCCTTGTCCCGGTTGTTCATGTAGAACTTCTCGCCCGCGGCGTACATCCTCCCTAGCTGGAACTCCCCGTACCCTTTCTTCTTCAACAATGGGACGACGTTCTCGACGACCTCCCTCTCTGTCTTGTACGACAGGAACTTCTTGTACCCCTCGCAGAAAACCTTGGCCTCGTCCAGGAGTGTCTCGTCGATCTCCCCGATGTTCTTGGGCCTCATCAGGAGCCTCTCCTCCAGCCTCTGCCCCTCGCTCTTTTCCTCCGCCATGGAGCCATAACCCCCTGCGATTACTTGATGTTTGTGTAGGCGTCCCCCCGCGTCATTACCTGACCGCCGCCGATAAGGAGGCTGGCCACCGCATATTTAGGGCCTTTATAGGGCGTCCGTCCCGGGCGGCGGCGCCCTCAGGAGGGACTCGAGCCCTGCCGTCCTCAGCGTCCTCACGGAGTTCAGTATGGCGATGACGGCCACGCCGACGTCGGCGAACACAGCCTCCACGAGGGTGATGTGCCCCATCGCGCCTAGCGCCAGGAACACCGCCTTCACGCCGATCGCGAACACGATGTTCTCGATGGATATCCAGCGGGTCCTCCTCGCGACCCTGATGGCGACGGGGACCTTCGACGGCATGTCGTCCATTATCACGACGTCGGCCGCCTCTATCGCGGCGTCCGACCCCATGACGCCCATCGCTATCCCCACGTCGGAGCGTGCCAGGGAGGGCGCGTCGTTCATCCCGTCCCCCACGAAGGCCACCGACCTGCCCTCGGACAGCAGCCGCTCGACGATGCCGATCTTGTCGGCGGGCAGGAGGTCCGTGTAGACCGACCCTATCCCCAGCGGCCTCGCGACATGCTCGCCGGCGGCCCTCGTGTCCCCCGTCAGCATCGCGACCTCCCTCACCCCGGCATCCTTGAGCATCGCCACCGCGGACGCGGAGTCGCGCCTGACCCTGTCGGATATCACTATGCAGCCGGCGTACTCCCCGTCCACGGCGACGTGGACGGCGGTCCCGAACGCGTCGGGCGCTTCGAAGGCCACCCCGTTCTCGGACATCAGCCCCCCGTTGCCGGCCAGCACCCTGCGCCCGTCGACCTCGGCCGCCACGCCCCTGCCCGCCGTCTCCTCGCATGTGCCGACGGCCGAAACGTCGATGTCCTTCCCGTAAGCCTTCCGTATGCTCACGGCGACGGGGTGGCTGGAGTGGAACTCCGCATGGGCGGCTATCCTCAGCAGACCCTCCGCGTCCATGCCGCGCGGCGTCACCCCCTCCACGTCGAACACCCCCTCCGTGAGGGTGCCCGTCTTGTCGAACACCACCGTGTCCACGCCGGCGAGCGCCTCGAGGTAGTTCCCCCCTTTGACGAGTATCCCCATGCGGGAGGCGCCGCCGATGCCTCCGAAGAAGGCGAGCGGTATTGATATGACGAGGGCGCAGGGGCAGGATATCACCAGGAACGTCAGCGCCCTGTACAGCCACTCCTCGAAAGGGGCGCCGAAGGCCAGCGGGGGGACGGCCGCCAGCAGGAGCGCGGACAGGACCACCGCCGGGGTGTAGTACCTCGCGAACTTCGTCACGAAGCTCTCCGACCTGGACTTGGCCTCGTACGCGTCCTCAATCAGGCTGACGATCCGGGAGGCGGTCGAGTCGGCATGTAGCGAAGTGACCCTCATGGTCAGGGCGCCGTTGACGGATATGCACCCGCTCAGCACCGTGTCGCCGGGGGACGCCCGCCTGGGGACGGACTCCCCGGTTATGGCCGAGGTGTCGACCATGGACGACCCTTCCGTCACGACCCCGTCGAGGGGCGCCCTCTCGCCCGGCCTGACGACGATCAGGTCGCCCACGCGCACGTCCTCCGGTCTCGTGGCGACGACCTCCCCGTCGACCAGGAGGTTGACGTCCTCTGGCAGGAGGTCGGTCAGAGAGGATATCGACCGCCTCGAGCGGTCGACGGCGTACTCCTCGAACAGCTCGCCCACTTGATAGAAGAGGAGGATCGCCACGCCCTCCGGGGCCTCCCCGATGGCGAACGCTCCCAGGGACGCGACGGTCATCAGGAAGTTCTCATCGAACGGCCGCCTGTTGTAGATGGCTTTGAGGAAGCGTATGAACACAGGGTACCCTGCCACGGCATACGCGGCGGCGAACACCGTCAGCGCGGCGATGCCGTCGAGGCCTGCGAGCACCCCTGCCGCAAGAAGCATGCCCGATGCGAGGATCCGTGCGATGGCGACTGCCCCGAACATGCTCACGCCCTTCTGAGTTTCACGCCCGGCTCAATCTTCTTGACGGCACTCTCCGCTTTCTCCTCTATGGCAACGATGTCGGCCTCGTCCGCCTCGATCGTCAGCCTCATGGACATGAATGCGACCTTCGCCGAGGCGACGCCGTCGATCCTCCCTATGGCTGCCTCCATCTCCGCCGCGCACATTGCGCAGCAGAGCCCCTCTAGACGGTAAACGTGCCTCATGCCCGCTCCCTCATGTGTTCCAGCGCTATGTCCAGGAGGACCCTGACATGATGGTCCTCAAGCGAATAGTAGATGTTCCTCCCCTCCCTCCTGGATTTCACCAGGTGCGCCTGCCTCAGCGTCTTCAGCTGGTGCGAGACCGCCGACACGGACATCCCGAGGAGCTCGGATATGCAGCATACGCAGACCTCCCCCTCCCCGATCGCCCACAGTATCCTCAGGCGGGTCGGGTCGGAGACGACCTTGAAGAGGTCGGACAGCTCGCGTATGCCATCCTCGTCCAGCATATGCCCCCGTGCGCTTTCAATCATCGTGCGGTGCTCGTCGTCTGGATGGTCGTTGTCGTGGCCCATGGTCGTCACTTCATTTGAATATTTGAACAAATACTCAAATATACTCCCAAGTTATAAAGCTTTCCAAGGAGGTCGCGGAATCCTTTATTACGTCCTGGGGCAATCCGCCATCGGTGATTTGACGGACGCTGGCCTCGGGACGTTGACGAAGATGCAGCCCGTCCTCATCATCGCCGTGGCGCTCGCCGGGATACTGCTGGGGCAGCTCGCGCTCTTCTCGGAGAACGCCGGGGGCCTGATAGAGCCGTTCCTGATGGTCATGCTTTTCCTGATCTTCCTGAAAGTGGACGTGAGGGAGATAGGGCAGTCCTTCAGGAACGTCCGTTTCTCCTCCACATCGGTGCTGATAAACTTTGTCTGGACCCCCATCGTGGCCGTGATCCTGGGGTACGCCTTCCTGGGGGGGTCCGTGGACATGATGGTGGGGTTCCTGATGCTGCTGGTCACCCCCTGCACCGACTGGTACCTGGTATTCACGGGGATGTCCAAGGGGAACGTCCCCCTCAGCACGTCGATACTCCCGCTGAACCTGATACTGCAGGTGCTGCTGCTCCCGCTGTACCTCTTCCTCTTCCTGGGGACGGGGTCGTCCTTCGACATCGGGTCGATACTCCTGAGCATAGTCGTCGTCCTCGCGGTGCCCTTCGCGGCGGCGAACGCCGTCAAGGTCCTGGCGAAGGCCCTGGGCAGGAAGGACGCCGTGGACGGCGGGGTGGATAGGCACGGGGACAACCTGCAGCTGGCCTTCCTCTGCATGGCGGTGTTCGCGATGTTCGCCTCATGCGGGAGCCTCATCACCGACGACCCCATGGTCATGGTCCAGATGCTGGTCCCCCTGGGGATATTCTTCATCCTCAACTTCGCCCTGTCGAGGGCGGTCGGCAGGGCGCTGGGGCTCCCCTTCGACGACACCACGTCGCTCACCTTCACGACCATGGCGAGGAACTCCCCCCTCGCCCTGGCGATAGCGGCGGCGGCCTTCCCGGGGTCGCCCCTGATCATGCTGGTGCTCGTGGTCGGCCCCCTGATCGAGCTGCCCGTCCTCTCGCTGGCGTCGGCCGCCGTCCTGAGGATGAGGAGGAAAGCGGGCGCGGCGCCGGACTGACCGGCCCGCCCGCCGGGCATGCGTAACGTAGCAAGTTATAAATGGAAATCAAACCCATGATTGGTCCGGTGACGGATATATGGGTAGATTCATCATAAAGCCGGCAAAGAATGGAGTGATGTTCAACCTTGTCGCGAACAACGGCAGGGTGATATGCACGTCACAGACCTATGCGAACGAGTCCTCGTGCCTCAGCGGCATCGAGAGCGTGAAGACCAACAGCAGGTCCAAGATAGAGGACCAGACGGAAGAGGGCTTCAAGAAGCTCACCAACCCCAAGTACGAGATATTCTTCGACAAGGGCGACAAGTACCGTTTCCGCCTCAAGGCCATGAACGGGGAGATAGTCGCGGCGTCACAGGGCTACAAGAGCAAGGAGTCCTGCAAGAAGGGCATCGCGAGCATATCGAGGAACGCGGCCGACGCCCTCATCGTGAAAGAAGAGGAGTGAGCGCGGGGCGCACGGCGGGGGACGCCCCCCGCCGGCAATTTTCCAATCAGGCCGAGGGGGACTCCCCCTCTTTCTCCGCCCGGATGCGCTCCTGCATGCGCCCGTAGGCCCAGAATATGAGCGGCGGCGCTATGACCGACGTGGCCAGGACCATGAGTATCACGGAGGTGAACATCGAGCTGGAGAACACCCCCAGCGTCAGGCCTATGCTCGCAACGATTATCCCGACCTCCCCCCTCGGTATCATGCTCACCCCGATGAGCGTGGAGGAGTCCTTCGGCATCCTGCCCTTCCTCGCTCCCCAGTACCCGCTCAGGAACTTTGTGAGCACCGCGACCACCGTCATGGCCGCCAGCAGAGGTATCAGCCCAAGGTCGAAGTTGTCGAACCTGACCATCATCCCCACGTAGATGAAGAAGAACGGGAGCATGAACGATGTCAGGGCGTTGAAGTTCTCCTCGCAGGGCATGGTGTCCTTGAACTCGGCGAACAGCATCCCCGCGATGAACGCGCCGATTATGCCCGCCAGGCCGATTGTGGTGGACAGCGCGGACATCCCGAGGCAGACCAGGACTGCTATCCCGAGCATGCTGAGCTCGGAGGGGTGGGAATGCTTCTCGTGGAACTCCGACACGTCGTGGCCAACGGCGATGTCCCCGTGCATGTCCGCGTTCCTGTACCTCTCCAGCATGTTGAGCCTCCTGATCTTCGCCAGCCTCTTTATGCGGGACACGAGCCCGAAGGCGAAGACCAGGAACACGGCGACTATGACCGTGTTTATGACGATCGACGCGGTGTCGATGCCGGGCGTGACGATGCCGCTTATCACCGCGAGCAGGGACAGGCAGAGTATGTCGTCGATCACCGCCGCGCCGATGATGACCTTGGCCTCCACGCTGCCCATGGCGTTCATGTTCCTGAGCACCTCGATCGCTATGCCCGTGCTCATCGCGAACATCGCGGTGCCCACGAGCAGGGCGAGGTTGAAGTTGCCCGGGTCGAACGCCAGCATGAGCATCAGGCCGCCGAGCAGGGGTATCACTATGCCGAGCAATGCGACGTACATGGCGGTCCTGCCGACCTTCATCAGGTCGCTGAACTTCGTCTCCAGGCCCACCATGAACAGCAGGAATATTATCCCCAGCTCGCCCATCACGTGCAGGAAGTGGCCGTCCTCCTTCATGAACGCGTCAGGGTCGAAGTGCAGGAGGCCGCCGAAGTCGGGGAAGAACAGGATCAGGTTGATGAATATCACGCCGGCCAGTATCTCCCCGGTTATGGATGGGATCCTGAACCGCTCGAAGAGGCCGCCCAGCGCCTTCGCCGCAAGCAACAGTATGAATATCTGTATGATTATGTACCCGATCTCGCCCATTCCCATTACCTCCTTAACATTTCAAACACGTCCGCACCGGCCCCTGGCCGTTCCCGATGAGGGCGACCGCCACAACGGCGACGCCCGCGCCCCTCAACGAAAGGAATCCGAGATTGAGCGAGGGTATTTATAATTTACTTACCAACCGTCAAGGAGAGCTCCTCCATCTTGCGCTTGATCTTAGCCAGCGCCCGCTCCATTGCGGTGAACTCCTCGTCGGTCAGGTCCTCCATGAGGATCCCGAACAGCTCGTCGAAGGCGGCGGAGACCCTCATCTTTGCCTCCATGCCCTTCTCGGTCAGCACGATGGAGTGCTCCTTCCCGGACTCCGCGATGTTGGCGGCGAGGCCCGCGCCGAGGAGGTGCTTGACCGCCCGGGTGGTGAGGGACTTGTGGACGCAGACCCTCTCCGTCACCTCCTTCAGGGAGGCTCCCCTGTCATCATCGAGGATCATGAGGAACACCGCCTGGCTCTCGGTGAGGCCCGTTTCGCCGATGCGCTCGGTTATGAACCTGCTGATGAAGGACTTGAAGGGCTGGGGGTTCATGTCGAAGGACCCCCCTAGAAAGGCCCTCGAGCGTGCGGCTTCCTCCTCGACCATACCCGTCGGAGGGGCTTGGCCGTTTATTAATTGAATGGTGTGTCTGCCCACCGCTACAGTCGAAAGGGGGCCACTGCCATCACGTGTCTCACGCCGCCCGGAATCCATAGAGGGGTCATCGGCATAGCGTCGGGCGCCCAGTGAGGCCCCCGACTCAATCCATCCAGTCTATGAACGTCCTTTCATAAGGCGGGTCGTTAAGCTCACCAGAGCCTATGTGAAGAACGGCTTTTCTCAGCTCGACCCTGCCCTTGTTAGCGTCCATATAGTCCCAAAGCGGCAGGAACTCGTCGCCTGTCCAATCGTCCGATGGGATGCACGACACGGTATAGTGGAGGAGTTCCGCCCTCGCCGGGATGACCTCGAAGAGATATACGATGGGGTGCGACGTAGATAAAAACCTCTTGAACGCGAAGTGGACCAGCCCGCCGTTGTGATCCGCAAAGCCGAAATAGCTATGGTCGTACCATTCATAAATCACGTGAACCCTTTCCATGCAACCCCCGCCCTCACCCCGGAGTCCGTGACCCATCAAGGGGAAATAAAGATGGCGCATGGATCCTTAGGCGCGACAGGCGCAGACCCCCATCCCATCCAGCGCTGACCGGGTGCCACGGGGGCGTGGCCCATCTACGGCCGTCGGTTTGTTCATGGTCATCGTCAGGGATGCCGAAGATGGCCAGTCTGCCTGCGCCTCGGTGTTCCCGAGGCCGGTCAGCCCTCTTCCACCAGTCTGGCGCCTGTGGGGCAACCGGCTCCCTGCCCCCCGCTGGCAGGAGGGCCTCCTGCGTTTTTCGGCACTCGCTCGATGAAACCCCTGTACATGTCGGGGGTGATGGACGGCGGGAGGCTTAGGCGCTCTTCCGTCTCGCAAAGCCGCCCATAGGTGAGCACGCCCGACATCTTCCCGAAATCTATCCTTTCAAGGACTTTTTTCGTGTAAGGCCTTTTCGAGTCAGGGAAAGAGATGCCCTTCAGGAACGATTGGACCTCGTCCGAGTTCAGCATCAGCATCGCAACATACGCATCCCCGTAAGTGGGGAAGCTCAGGAAGTAGCAGGTGTCGTCCACCATCATGGGCCTCTCCCCATGGAGCAACGCGAACAAGGGCTTTTTGTAGAACCCGGACACGCCCACCTTGTATCTCGAGAAAGAGTAGTCCCCCACCCCGAACACGCTGAACGGGGGCGAGCCCCTGTAAACCGAGCTTCTCCGGTTATCGAAGGATCGTCTGTTCTCGCAGAGGTAGCCCCATGTTCTGGGGGCGGCGGCCATCAGGGCCGACGTGTCCTCTTTGACCCTTATCTGCGGGACTATGACGTACTTCGAGGTTTCGGATATGATGTGCTTCTTCAACCCGCTGCTCTTCACAAGGGGGAAGACGCACACATCCTCTATGTCCACGGTTTCTAATCGGCCGTTAAGGTACACACCGTCCTTTTTTGTAAGCTCCATCACGGGTGAGCAGTCGTGTTTGATGCCCTGCCTCCATTCGAAGCAGCACGCCCCGTCGAACCGGGCGTCCACGCCCCCCATCTCCGAACGGAGCCTCCCATCAGCGTAGGCGACCCTCGAAATCTCTTTCTCAGGCTCCGAGAAGTCGTACACCCCGCATTGTTCCTGGCAGACCCGCCCGGCACCGAGCCGGATGACCAAAAGGCAGCCGCTCGCAGACACGCCGAACACTCTTTTCGCGTCTATGTTCAGCATCCTCATGTCACTGAAGCCGATGTGGCTCCGCATCATCTCCTTGAACACGTTCCTCGCAACGGTAGTCTTACAGAGCATCGCGATGACGGTGTCCGTGGCCTCGAACGCCTCGACGATGGTCATAATCATGTACTCGCTGATGTCGAAGTTCGAGCTCCCTGTGAGCGCATCGATCCCCCTCATCCTTTTGAAGTTCGATTTTACGGGCAGGTTGCCCCCACCAAGCGTTGACAGGGTGCTGTTGTTGACCCATGGAGGGTTGCCGATGACTAAAAACCTGTTTTTCGACGGATCCGGTCCCAACACAGTATTAAAATCGAAGTCGAAAAGGTCGTGGTTGATTAACACAGGGAGCCTGCCGCTCAGGAGCCTCGCCGCCTCCGCCAGGTATCCGCTGTCTATATCGATCCCGTAAAGCCGGCTCAGGGGGAAGTGCCTTGCGGCGGAGAGAAGGAAATTGCCGATGCCGCATGTCGGCTCGATAACGGCATCCGGGTCTGCCCCCATGAACCTCTTAATGTAGCCGCACACCTCGTCGGCGAAGGGCAAAGGCGTCTGATAGTCACCGAACTCTCTCTTTCTCGCATCCCCACTCATAGTTCTGCACCCCGTCCACAGAGTCGATTCGATTTAAGAATATTGTGCATATGACCACGGCATTGCGGGAACCGAGGGTCATTGCCGATAGAGCGCAAGCCCAGAATGTCGAAGTGAGAATGAGTGCGGACGTCGGGATTCGAACCCGAGTTCTAACCTTGGCAAGGTCAAGTGATAACCAGCTACACTACGTCCACGGTGTCCCTCACAATCTACTTTTCCGATATAAACCTTATTGTCTGCGGAGGTCCTCACATCACGCGCTGACCCTGGTAGAGGGAGTTGTTCTGGTAGGCCGGCTCGCATGTTATGTGCAGCCCGAGCCTCTTAAGGGTGGAGTCCTCCACCGACGACAGGATCACGGACGAGTGCATCTCGCAGCCTCTCAGCCACGGGAGGCGCTCCAGCGCGGCCCTCGCCGAAGGGTCGGTCTGCGCCGATATGGACAGCGCTATCAGCATCTCGTCCGCATGCAGCTTGGTGTTCCTGAAGCCGAGGTCCTTGGTCTTGAGGTCCCGTATGGGCTCCAGGATGGTCGGCGAGATGAGGAGCATCCCGTCGTCTAGGCCGGCCACCGCCTTTATGGCGTTCAGTATGACCGCCGAGCTGGCGTCCAGCAGGTCCGAGGACTTCCCGGTTATTATCGTCCCGTCCTCCAGCTCTATCCCGGCCACGGGCACGCCGATCTCCGCCGCCCTGCCCATGACCGCCGGGATGACCCCCCTCTCGTTAGGGCTTATGCCGGCGTTCCTCATGAGGAGCTCCATCCTGGACACCATCTCGTCGGACGCCCCGCCCTGTTTCCTCTCCTTAAGGAGCCCGTAGTACCTCCGTATGACCTCGAGCCTCGCCGCCTTCGACACGGTCCCGTCGTCCGTGATGCAGAACCCGGCCATGTTGACGCTCATGTCGGTCGGCGACCTGTACGGCGACTCCCCCAGTATCCTCTCCAGCATCGAGTTCAGCACGGGGAATATCTCTATGTCCCTGTTGTAGTTGACCGCGCTCTCCTTGTACGCCTCGAGGTGGAAGGGGTCGATCATGTTCACGTCCCCCAGGTCCATGGTCGCCGCCTCGTACGCCAGGTTGACCGGGTGCTTGATCGGCAGGCTCCACACGGGGAACGTCTCGAACTTGGCGTACCCGGCGGACACGCCCCGCTTGTTCTCGTGGTACAGCTGCGACAGGCAGACGGCCATCTTGCCGCTCCCCGAGCCCGGGGCGGCGACGACCACGAGCGGCCTGCTGGTCTTCACGAACTCGTTCCTCCCGAACCCGCCCTCGCTGACGATGCCCTCCACGTCCAGCGGGTACCCCTCTATGGGGTAGTGCCTGTACGCCTTGACGCCGAGGGCCTTCAGCCTCCTCTCGAACGCCACGGCGGCCGGCTGCTTGGCGTAATGGGTCATAACCACGCTCTCCACGAACATCCCCATCTCCCTGAACGAGTCTATCATCCTCAGGGCCTCCATGTCGTAGGTTATGCCGAGGTCGCCCCTCATCCTGTTCATCGCGACGTCGTCGGCGTTGACCACGACGATCGCCTCGACGGAGTCCCTCATCTGCATGAGCATCCTTATCTTGCTGTCGGGCCTGAACCCCGGTAGGACCCGGGAGGCATGGTAGTCGTCGAAGAGCTTCCCCCCGAACTCAAGGTACAGTTTTCCCCCGAATTTGTCAATCCTTTCCTTTATGCGCTCCGACTGTACGCTGATGTACTTCTCATTATCAAAACCGACCGTCATATCAATAAGACTAAGGGATAATCTGCATTAGTAAAAAGTTATCCCATGCGAATAGTGCTTATTGGGGGTTTCTTTGTACATTTCCCTTATAAACACCCTGAACCCAGCAGTTAAGCCTCTCAACTGATGGTCGGGAATGCCCAAGCATATATTACAGGACTCATGTTAATGCTGTATAGAGGGAGTTTACAATCTACCGCTGTCTTTCTCACTTACAATGAAGTATAATAAAGATAAACCTCCTTACCATAGAATGTCATGATGCCATTCGAGTGCAATGTTCCATTCAAACCCTTCTTTCAGAGTGGCATAGAATTTGAAGGGATACATCAGAATCCTTTACAAGGGACAGATGCGATCCAGATATTGTTTGGGACTTCGAATCGGACCCCGACCAAGCAATCTCTCCTCTCAGCATGGAAAACATGGACAAAGGGGCGTGCGATTTCATTGGTAGTCTTCGTTCGGCACGGGCAGAATGCATCTATATTAGGTCCGTATGAGCATTCTGAACCGCTTTTTGACCTAGATTATTCGAAGACGAGAAATTTCCTGCATTCGGCGTTGAAAAATACAAGCTCGGTTCTTTCTAAACGTTTTATCGATGAGATCTCATCGGAGATCAGGTCCGAAACTTTTGGGCTGGTAAATCGAGGATTCCTCGCGACCAGAGAGCTGACCTACGGACTCAAAAAACACAAAGACTGGAGATCAATGTGTGCCTCTGCAAAAACATGTGTTGAGAAAAGAAATCGGGACCTTGTCCGGGCCCTCGGGTTCTCGATAGATGATTCGAACCGCTCGCATCGTATTCTGAGGTTTGCAGGCGTGAGTCAGGCAATAGGGATATTCCTCGAAGAAGATGAGGCTCCGGAAACTTCATCGGGGCGTTTTGGAAAGAAGACCCCCGCATCATACGGCTTTGAATACGCAGAAAAAGAGAATCTGCCTTGGCTAATTGTGACGACAAACAGCGGCATCAGACTCTACCCTGTGGGGGGGG
>JGI24702J35022_10001277_pt1 | contig 15679 bp, 11 predicted proteins | sample TergutTh196P4_FD_35022 | JGI IMG/M metagenome (IMG submission 35022)
CACGTATTGGTCCATTAACTGACTCCCAAGCACCAGTATCATGACGCCAGATAATATAGCCGTTCTGGTATTGCTGAGCTACTCTACCGTCGGGGTACTGTATAAGGTCGTAGATTTCTTTTCCCAACTCACCGTCGTTGGCGCCGAGCTCATGATAGCGCTGCTCGATGTCTACCGTTGCCCTGGACAACGGATCAATCGTTTCATCAAACCAATCAGTAAAATACAACCAAAAATTTCGATTGCCATAGGCTGAGCAGCTGTCGCCGGTGCCGTAGAGGTTGTCGAGGGCTTTTTGGTTTGGCACGTAGGGAGTGTAGATGTAGAGTCCAGCTGTGGCTTGGTTCTCGATATAAACATTTTGACCGCCGCACGACGAAGCAGGATTATATTGAATATAGTTAGTGCGACCGGCATGATAATTATAATTATTCGGATTGGCCCGATAAACCTGGTATTGCCAGGCAGCGCGGTAGATTTGGTTAAAAAAGCCATAATATTGCGCATCGCACGGTGCGGTATCAGGACAACCATAGCCAGTAGCGCTCCGATACTGAACTTCGAATGGCCAATCGTCAGTGACTAAACTCTGTTCTTTTTGGAGCAAGACAATCAATACCTGCGGATTAATACCACAGGCTTGGGAGACGGCGTAAAGCATCTGTGCGGCAGTCTGATCAGTAGTCGCTGGGATGTATTCACAATAATTATTAGCAGTTTTTTCCGGCATGTCCTGGCGATAATCCTTAAGACAAATGTAAGGTGGTGGATTACCACGCTCGGTGCCACTCTGGGCACGAGTTTTGGTGCCGCTGTAAATTTTCGTGCCGTTAGTGTCGCAAACGGGAACTTTCTGGTTCAAGAAATCTTGAATCTGCTGAGCGGTCATTGCGTTTTGGTTATAGAACACGGTATCGTCAATAATTCGTCCGGGCTGAAATTCCGCACTATTTAGGGCTGCGACAGTCGGCGTGGGGGACTGATAATTAACTAGCAATACCGCTGCGACAACTACCATCACCGCACCAACTAGACTGGCACTCAATAAACGACGAGATTGGTGGTGGATTCTCATACTGATTATTTTAGCACAACCGTTTAGTGTGATCAAACGATAGTGGAAAACTCGCCAAAAGCTGTGGATTATTTGATGCTAATGGTTCTCGTGTCCGCAGTCCCAGCAGATGTCGCTGAACTATATTTAACAACCATTTGCCACTCACCCTTGGCAGGGAAATCACTAACGGGTATATCGATAGTTTTACAATCAGTACCAGTACCAGTAAAAATAGCTTCGCTGCTGCGGCTCAGGGTTTGCCCATTCCTCGTGAAAGTATAAGAGCACTGGCCATTTTCTTCCATAATGTTGTTCATCCCGGCACGGACCTCAAAAACATCGCCATATTGACTAGCATCAACGATCCGAATCTGGGCGATTTTTTTGCCATTGTCATCGATTAGCGCGGGGGGTTTTTCTTCATTACCACCTTTTTTTTCATCATCAATATCGTCATTTACGTCATCATCGTTCGTCAAATCGGTAGTTTCGTCATCCTGATCCGGATCGTCTTGTTGTTTCGTGTCCTTATCAGAACGACCAAAAAAATCATTAGTATCGAGATACCAGTAGGTTATCCCTCCGGCTAAAATCAAGACGACCACCAACACCACAATCAACACCGTTCGAGAAATCTTTGGCTTTTTTTGTATTTTCATAATCAATCCTTTCTATGGGGTGATTATATCACAAACCGCTAGCATGTTACAATGGTTGGTAGGAAAAGGAGGGAACATATGAAAGTTTTACTAACCGGTGGTACGGGCTATATCGGCTCACACACCGCAGTCGAATTAGTCAAAAGTGGCGACGAAGTTATGATCGTCGATAATTTGTCGAATTCTAAACTCGAAGTGTTGAATCGCATAGAAAAAATAACTGGCGTTCGCCCGGCATTTTATGAAGTAGATCTCCGTGATGCCGACAAACTGGACCAAGTTTTTCAGGAGCACGAGTTTGACGTCGTAATCCATTTCGCGGGTCTCAAAGCGGTCGGTGAGTCAGTCGACAAACCGCTCGAATATTACGATAATAATATAAATGCCACCATCGTTTTAGTGCAAACCATGCTTAAACACGGTGTCAAGAAAATAATCTTTAGCAGTTCCGCCACAGTTTATGGCAACCCGAGTGAGTTGCCGCTCAAAGAAACCAGTCAAGTCGGTGTTGGGCTGACGAATCCTTATGGCTGGACGAAATTTATGATCGAACAGATTCTCAGTGATGTGGCGGTGGCTAACCCTGATTTCTCGGTTACTTCGCTACGTTATTTCAATCCAATTGGTGCACATGATAGCGGTTTGATCGGCGAAGACCCCAGCGGAATTCCGAATAATTTGCTGCCATATGTGTCCCAAGTAGCCGTTGGAAAACTGCCAGAATTAAATGTTTTCGGCGACGACTACGACACACCTGATGGTACGGGAGTGCGTGATTATATCCATGTGGTTGATTTAGTACGTGGGCATATTGCGGCGTTGGGCCACATGTCGCCCGGCGTCACAGTTTATAACCTCGGCACTGGCCAAGGCGTGTCAGTTCTAGAAATCGTTAAGGCATTCGAGGAAGCCTCGGGCAAGCCGGTGCCGTATAAAATTGTTGGACGACGACCGGGTGATATCGCGTCCTGTTACGCTAGCGCCGAAAAAGCTTTGCGGGAGCTGGGTTGGAAAACTGAAAAAACTTTACTGGAGGCCTGTCGTGACTCTTGGAATTGGCAAAGTAAAAATCCGGATGGTTATAATTAACGCAGTAATTTATTAGTAAGTTTGCGCCAAGTAGTGGCAAATAATCGCTGATTCTTGAAAAAGTTTAAGGTGCGCACTGTGCGATAAATCGTCCCGGGCCTGTGGCGCAGTGAGTATAAAACTTTTTCAATTCTTGCCTTGGATCTGCCGATATGTTGACGAGCGCCGGGCCTGGGCAGAGGATCAATCGCCAGAGCCTCGCTCAAACGCGCGACGCTTTCATGTTTGGATAAATCACTAGCGCACAGTGCCAAAACGAACGAATAAAACCAATAATATTTAATCCAACCGAGTAGATCAACCAGCTCGGGTGACGGATTTTTGCCGGCAAATTTGAGGATTTCGCGGTAATTTTTCAAACGATTCTCGTAGATCAATGACGATTTTCCAAACGTGCCATTCACAACATCGAGATTATAATGATAAAGTGGTTCATCGAGAAAATTAATAGTTCGAACATGCGCCAAATAGTGCAAATTAAAAGTCAAATCCTCACCAAAATTCAGACCTTCTTGAAACTTCACGCCGTGTTTTTTAATCAAATCAGTCCGATAAATCTTGTTCGCCGGATGATACAATCGACCATTGATTCCCAGCAGCCGCACGACGTAGGTTCGAAAATCCTCGCCGGATCGATGTTCGGGTAGGGGTGCGGCATAAACAATGGTTGAACTAACAATCCTATCATTTTTAATAAAATTTTGCCTCATTTGACAAACTACCAAATCAACTCTAGTTTCAATCATCCTGCCCGATAATTTTTCAATCATTGTCGGCTCAATATCATCATCAGCATCAAGGAAAATTATATATTTCCCGCGCGCCCGACTAATACCGACATTGCGCGCGCTCGATTGACCGTGATTGGTTTGTGAAAAGACTTGCACACGCGGATCTTCTTTTTCAAATTTTTCGATAATAGCGAGCGAATCGTCCTCGGAACCATCGTTAATGAGGATCAACTCGAAATCCGCCATCGCCTGTTCGAGAACATGCGCCACCAGCCCGCCGATCGACTTTTCAGCGTTAAAAACCGGAATGATAATGCTCAGCAGTGGCCTCTTCATATACCGAAAATTATATCATATATGTTAGAATAGCCGGGATGAAGCGAGAAATGCCAAGAACCCAGCGCGCCCTGTTTAGTTCACACACGGCTAACTTTTCTAAATTTAATACATCATTGATCGAACTACTAAAAAGTAGCGGCTACAAAGTCGATTACGCCAGCGCCGGCGAAGAGCCAATTAAAAATGTCGACCGCGAATTCCAGGTTGATTTTCCGCGTAGTCCATTTAAAATTTATAAACTCATCAAATCGTATCGCCAGATGAAGAAAATCCTGGATCAAAATCACTATGATCTGATTCATACTCATACGCCGGTCGGTTCGGTGATCACTCGGCTAGCAGCTCGAAAGACGCGCGCGTTAGGAACGAAAATTATTTATACTGCCCACGGATTTCACTTTTTTAGGGGCGCCTCGGTGCTCAAGTGGCTGCTCATTTATCCAATCGAAAAACTCGCCGCGCGTTGGACGGATATTTTGATCACCATTAACCGAGAAGACTACGAGCGCGCCAAAGCTAAATTCAAAACCGATGTGCGCTACGTGCCGGGTGTCGGCGTCAATCCGCAAAAATTTGCTATCAAAATGACTAAATCGAAACGTGATAAATATCGTCAAACTCTCGGGCTGAAACCCGATGATTCTGTGATTATTTATGTCGCCGAAATTAGCAAACGTAAAAATCAGCAGCGACTATTAAAGGAAAAAGCCGAAATCATTAGAAGTAATCCAAAAACTCACATTTTATTGGTTGGTCGCGATAGTCTGCACGGCAAAATGCAAAAACTAACGCGAAAACTCGGTATTGAAAGGAATGTTCATTTCCTGGACTATCGTCAAGATATTCCGGAGCTGCTAAAAATTTCTGATCTTTATTGTTCGACTTCGCGCCAAGAGGGATTAGCCGTGAATATTCTCGAAGCGCGTCTAGCGGGCCTGCCGATCGAAGCGACAAAGGTTCGCGGTCACGAACCGGCATTCGCCAAAAACCTCGCGCCGTTCTTGATCAATAATATCAATCAACAAATGACCAAAATCTATCAGGAACCACCAATCGTTCGTCCTTCAAAACCAAAAAACACGATGTTTGAGAAATTACTGCTGCTGGCGCCGTTCTTTCTTTTTATGAGCTATGCGCCAGCCTTACTGCTACAAAATGACAGGATGCGACTCGCGCCAGCGTTCGTCTATGTGGCACTCACCGCCGCCGCTGCGCTGCCACTAATTAGCAAACGTTATCGTGACTTTAACTCGCGCAGGTCGATTGTTGCTATCAGTCTAGTTGCGGCTAATTTAGCGTATGTAACATTTAGTTTGCTATGGACGTCCGATCTACCAAGAGGCATGGTCCAGGTCGGTTCGCTAGCCGCATTAACGCTAATTTTCATCGGCGCGCTCTGCGTCAAACAGTGGAAGGAATTTTTCCTGAAGTTCATCAAGGTCCTGATGATCACCAGTGTGTTTTGGTGCGCGATTGCTTGGTTTCAATTCTGGATCGGTCTATTTAATCCAGAATTTCTGAACAGTTTTTGCCATAGTTGTTCGGCCGTCGCTTTTGGTTTCGTTCGTCCGGCAGGACTAACTTTTGAGCCGCAGATTTTCGCTAATTTACTGTTAGCGCCAACTCTTATTTCAACTTGTTTCATTTGGAAAAATTCCCAGATCAAGAAAATTTGGTATCTAGCCTTTATATTATTTCTAATAACCATCTTGCTGACATTGTCACGAGGTGCGATTTACGCGCTAGCGTTGGGGTTGGTGGTTTTGCTCTTTGCGATACGACCAAAATTGTCGCGGATTTTAAAAACCGCGCTAGTCGCCGTTGTCGGACTAATCACCGCGATAGTTTTACAAGGCGTGGCGGCTCAACTAAATCCACGGCTCGACACATCGTTTAGTGACGGCGTGGATACGGTGGTGGAACAATTAACGCTCGGGCGGATAGATTTAATCACGTCCAAGGAAGATTCTTCTAGCACTCCATCGACTGAATTCTCTGATAATTCACCAATCTACACGGGCTACGTTCTGCTATCGACCAATTATCGCCTTTCTTTGTCAGAACAAGCACTTAATACTTGGCGACGTGATCCGCTGACGCTATTTTTCGGCACGGGCGCCGGTAGTGGGGCAAAACCGATCGCTGGCTCACACGATACGGTGCAAAATCAACATGTCGAAACTTTATTAAATTATGGCTTGGTTGGGTTCGCACTCTATGCGACTATGCTGGTCGGTTTGTTCTGGACCTCTAGACACCACAAATTTATCTGGGCGATTTTGGTGGCCTATTTATTTCAATGGATATTTTTTAGCGGTTTGCCACATGGTTTTTACGGAGTTTATTTTGTGCTGATGGGCTGTTTTATTTACACTGCTACTTGGCCCCGCGACCGGTCAAGACCTGCCAAGCGGTTTTGAACAAAATTTGAATATCGAGACCAAACGACCAATTTTGAACATAATAGATATCTAATTTACGTCGCTGTTCCCACGACAAATCGCGGCGACCGGAAATTTGAGCAAAACCAGTAATGCCCGATTTGACGTTTAAAATTGCGTGTTTGCCTTTGTAGTCAGCCAATTCTTCGGGTATCAAAGCGCGCGGCCCAACCAGAGAAATATCACCGCGCAGAACATTAAAAAATTGCGGTAATTCATCAATCGAGGTTTTGCGCAAGAATCGCGATAACTTGTTATAACGCGGATCGTCCGGCAAAAAATCGCCGTTATCACGATATTTTTTAATTAATTCTGGTTGACCAATTTTCATGAAAGCCTCTTCGGGCGTCATATTCGTTAAATCATTACAAGCGGTTTGAAACTTGAGCAGTTCAAAAGTCTGATTACCGCGTGTCAATCGCTGTTGTCGAAAAAGAACCCCGCCAAAACGGAGACGATTAATGATAGCCACCACCAACAGGATCGGTGACAAAATGACCAGCGCCACGCCACTTACCACCACATCGAACAACCGCTTAGCAACTCGTCCCCAACCCAGCAGCGGTGTTGGTTGCACACTCATCATCGGCACGCCACCCATAAACAATTCCAACTCCAAACGTTCCGATATTTCGGAAATTTCCCGCGGTACGAATTTAAATTCGATGTAATTTTTTTCCGCAAAGTCCAACAACTGGCGATCAACGTCGGGCGTGTCGTGGGTGGCGACCTGGATGATTAAATCAGGTGGAAAATTCCGGGTAGCGCCCGCAAAAGTTTTATGCGTGGCAGACTTGGAACTACCAACAATCGCCTGGATTTTGTAACTATTATCACTACGGATCAGCTCAGCTAGTCCCAGAGCGAATTTGTTATCACCAACCAACACCACATCGATCAAACCAATCAATCGCCGTCGCCGAAAATAACGCATGAGATAGAGTGCACTACGCTCAAAACTCAGGAAAAGTATACTAAACAGAAAACCATAAATCGGTACTAACTTGCTCGGAAACAGCGGTCGAACCATAAAATAATGAATCATGATCATAAACAGCATGGCTCCGCTAGCGCCAAAGAAAATCCGACCAAAAATCGCTAATTTGCCTTGCGGGGCGGCGCGATAAGTCCCGATTAAACTAAACAAAATAATAATAAAGGGCAGCAGCAGCAGCATTAGCAGCAAGAACTCACTGGCTGGCACTGTTTGATAGGTTGGTATGTCGGACACCTTGACCCGCACAATATAAGCCACCACGTAAGCCGCCAAAACCGCCAGAGCATCACCAATCACCAGGAGTAGCGTGAACGTCAACGAAGCCCGATTTTTCATCACGTAATATCATAACATGTTTGCCCGAGGATGGCCATTCTGCTATAATGGGCAGCCATGGCGAGAAACACACAATCGATCGATGGCTTCACTCTAAAACGTCGCGACAATGCATCGCTCGAGGCTGCTGACCAGCATATTTTTCTTGATGCGGTGCCACCAATCACCCCCAATCGTCCAGCACCAAGTGTTGGACTACAAAAGGCCGATATTGTCCAGGAAAGTACTTTATCATTAGCGAACGATGTGGAAACAACCCTGCAAAGTCTAGAGGTTGAACCAGACGAATTACCCGAACTAGTCAAAGAATCGCGCCGTGCCAAAAAACGTCGACAGCGCCAGCTGCGCCAGAATCGAAAACACGCCAAACGTCGCCAGCGACACCCGATCCGTCGCTTGATTAAATGGTTTTTCATCACGATCTTGGCACTCCTATTCGCGCTGATTGGTTGGTTGGCTTTCAAAGCGATCATCACTGGTGGTAAAATTTTCCAAGGCAGTTGGCTGGACATCTTTACTAGCAAAGCTCGTTTGGCCGAAGACAAAAACGGCCGTACCAACATCCTAATCTTTGGCACGGAAGGGTACAGTATTGACAGCAGCAAAGAAGACGGCGCACTCTTGACCGATTCGATCATGGTGATGAGTTTGAACCAAACGACGCATGATGCTTATATGATTAGTTTGCCGAGAGATCTCTGGGTGCAACGGACTTGTCCAGCATTGGGGACGAACGCGGGTAAACTTAACGAAATTTATTATTGCAACTATGCCAGTCTCCAACATACCAAGGATGAAGAATATGCAGCCAAATATTTTCGCGAAGTCGCTGGTAAGATTGTCGGGCTGGATATCCAGTATTTCGTCCACCTCAACTACCAGGCGCTCCTAGACGCAGTGGACGCAGTTGGTGGCGTGGAAGTAGTCATCGAAAGTTCAGATCCCAGGGGAATTTACGACATCGGCACAGGTATTAAATATCCTAACGGTCCAGTTTATCTAAATGGCGAGCAGGCGTTGGCCCTAGCGCGGGCTCGCGGTGCGTGGGGCGGTTATGGTCTGCCGGGCAGCAACTTTGATCGCGAACACTACCAGCAGAAAATTTTAACCGCTCTCCAACAGAAAGCGCTCAGTGCTGGAACTTTGGCCAACCCGGTGGCGATCAATTCATTGCTCGACGCGCTGGGCGACAATTTGCGGACGAATTTTAAAACTTCCGAAGTTCAAACTCTGCTTGAACTAGCTAGAAATATTAAATCCAACGATATGATTTCACTCCCACTAATCAATCGCGAAGATGGTGGTTCGAACTTGGTGATGACGGGCATGTCTGGCGAAGTTAGCATCGTTAGACCAATCAGGGGTCTGTACGATTATTCCGAGATTATCGATTACGTCGCGCGGAGCACGAGCGCCAATCCAGTTACCCGCGAAGCTGCCAAAATCGATGTTTTGAATGGTTCGACACAAGTTGGTTTGGCGCAGAACCAGGCTGATGAACTAAAAGCTGCCGGCTATTTAATCAACAAAGTCACCAACGCACCAACCGCGATCAGCGACCCAGTCAAAATCTATCAAATAAATACGAGCAAAACCGCCACCGCGGCGGCTCTGGAAAAGTATTTTGGCGTCAAAGTCATCCGTGGCCAACTAGCTGGTTATGATTCAGCGGCCGATTTTGTGATCGTCGTTGGTGTCGCTAGCTAAGTTGTATTTTGGAGTTGCTTGCTATACAATATAGGCGTGCGAACGAGTGTTTTCACTAATCCGGAGTAGCGCAGCGGTAGCGCAGGACGCTGTTAACGTCTTGGTCGCCGGTTCGAATCCGGCCTCCGGAGCCATAACAAAAATGCTAGCCCTTGTGGCTGGCGTTTTTGTTATTTCTGAAGTTGGATGCGAACCGGCGACTTTTTGCGAAGCAAAAATAGTCGCCGGGACGGTAATTGTCAAATTTTATATTTGACAATTATAGCAAGATGTCATAATGCGTAGCAGTATGACATCGACGCGCTATCCGGCCTCCTTTCGTTTCCTTGTGGTATAATTAATGTTATGGCCAAGAAAAAACGTGGTCCAGGTCGACCACCCAAGAACGCTAAATCCCAGAAATCTCAGCACAGCGTGCCGCATGGTTTTTGGCGACAAGTTGGCGCGATTTTTCTGATTGTCATTGCTCTGATTATTGCGCTGGGCTTGTTCAAGGTTGGTGGCGTTTTCCCAGTCGTTCTCGCCGATGCCGTCCGCTGGATCATCGGTTGGACAGCCTACGTGGTACCGTTCGTCTTTGTCTGGCAAGCGATCCAAATCTTTCGCCGCGAAGATAATCGCCTACCGGGCATCATCTGGTTCGCGACGATTTTATTTTTGGCTTGTTTGGCTGGACTGTGCCAACTGACACTCAGCAATCCGAGCAGCCAGGCGGAAGCTTTCGCTGGTAACGGCGGCGGTGTCGTTGGCCTAGGGGTCATCGAAATGTTACTACAAATCCTCAGCGTGCCAGTCAGTGTGATCATCCTCGTCGTTTTCATGATCATTCTTCTGTTCTTTGTTCTCAGTGTTTCACCCAAAAAAGTCATCGATACCTTGATCGAATTTTTCCGTCGCGAGGACGAGGCCGAAGCCAACAACGCCAAAGTTGCTGGGAAAATTGCCAAAATTGACGACACTGATATCGTGCAAAAACCATTACAGTTGAATAAGGGTGTTGAAATAGTTGATCGGGAAGGCCGTGACGAAAAACTTCGCGATAAAACTGATCTCAAGGAAGAAAAAGCGGCATTGACTTTGGCCTCTGATCCAGATTGGGAATTTCCCTCAATCGATCTGTTGTCAAAAAGACAACGACCAGCTGATCCGGGTGATGTCGAACATAATGCCAAAATTATTCATGATACTTTGGCGGAATTTAGCATCAACGTTGAGATGGAAGGCGCCAACATCGGACCAAAAGTCACGCAATATACTCTGAGGCCGCCGTCTGGCGTCAAATTGTCACGGATCACGGCGCTCGATTCGTCGCTGGCGCTCAACTTGGCGGCACCGACCCTGCGTATCGAAGCACCAATTCCTGGTAAACGTTCGGTCGGTATCGAAGTCCCCAACGTTAAACCAGCCGACGTCCGTCTGCGCGGAATTTTGGATTCTGATGCTTGGCGTGACGCGCGCGAACCACTGTCGTTCGCGATCGGTCTGGATATTAGTGGTGAACCGATTATCGGTGAACTGAACAAGATGCCGCATCTAGTGATCGCGGGTCAAACTGGTTCGGGTAAATCAGTGATGATTAATTCACTGATCTGTTCTTTGCTGTATCGCAACACACCAGCCGACATGAAATTAATCCTAGTCGATCCAAAACAAGTCGAAATGACGCCGTATAACGATATTCCGCATCTCTTGACCCCGGTGATTACTGAACCGGAAAAGACAATTTCGGCATTCAAATGGGCGGTCGGCGAAATGGAACGCCGTTATTCATTGCTCCACGACGAACGAGTACGCGATATTAAATCGTATAACCAAAAACAGACCGAAGAAGCCATGCCTTACATCGTCATCGTGGTCGATGAAATGGCCGATCTAATGATGATGGCCAAACGCGACGTCGAAGCCTTAGTTGTGCGTCTGGCCCAGAAAGCTCGCGCGGTCGGGATCCACTTGGTGCTGGCGACGCAGCGACCGAGCGTTGACGTGATTACCGGCCTGATCAAAGCCAACATCCCCGCCCGGATTGCTTTTACGGTGGCTCAACAGGTCGATTCGCGGACCATCCTTGACCAGATTGGTGCTGAAAAATTACTCGGAACGGGTGATATGCTGCTGCTCACCCCATCGATGTCCAAACCAAAACGCATCCAAAGTGCCTTTTTATCCGACGACGAAGTGATGAAGATTACCGATTACCTACGCCTGCAACGTCCGCCAGAATACAATGCTGATATTATTTCTCAACAAGTCCAATTTAGCGATCGCGGCGGCATCGTCATGGATTTTGACGGTGCTGGCGACGATGAATATCGCGACGCGGTGCGAGTGGTCGTCGAAGCCGGCAAAGCCTCAACCTCGCTGCTCCAGCGGCGTCTGCGCATCGGCTATAGTAAGGCCGCCCGAATCATGGAAGAAATGGAAGACAACGGCATCATCGGCGCCCAGGACGGCAGTCGTCCGCGCGATGTGCTAATTAGCTCGCTCGATGAACTAGGGGAGTGATGATTCGCGCTATCATCTTTGATTGTTTCGGCGTGCTAGTCAAGGATCACGCCAGTGTAGTTAAGGAGAAATATTTCTCGGATAACCTCGATGATCGAGCTGAATTCCAAGAGCTGAATCGTCGTTCCTGCAAAGGCGAGCTTTCTTGGAGTGAACTTCTGACTGAGGTTGCTGAACTAGCTAGTGTTTCGGTGTCTGAGATCCGCGAAACTTTTGACAATAACCCGCGGAACAATGAGTTATTAGATTTTATTGCCCATGATTTAAAACCAAAATACAAAATTGGTTTTCTCTCGAATGCCAGTACTGATCACGTGCACGAATTGTTTACGCCTGAACAAATAAAATTATTTGATGACGTAGTTTTGTCATACCAGGTGCACATGATTAAGCCGAATCCGAAAATTTATAAACTAGCAGCCGAACGTTTAAATGTTGAAATTACTGAATGTTTGTTGGTCGATAACTCCGCACGTTATGTCGAAGGCGCCGAAAATGTTGGTATGCGTGGGATTGTCTACCGTAGTTTCGATCAGTTTCGTAATGATTTGGAAAAGTGCAATGCCTGAGCTGCCAGAAGTAGAGACCGTCCGGCGGGGTCTGGAGAAATTAATTGTTGGTCAACAAATTTTATCCGTCAAAATTCTCAACGAAAAATCGCTTTCCTTTGCAGGATCTGGTCTTGCAAAAAAAGTTGAAGGTGCGAAAATTATAGCGGTGCGCCGCCGCGGCAAAGTGCTAATCATCGATCTAGATAACGATTTCTCACTAGTGATTCATCTCAAAATGACCGGACAGCTAGTTTTCCAGGGTAGCGAACGTTGGGGCGGCGGTCATCCGACTGACTCATTTGTTGGCACGCTGCCCGACAAATCAACTCGTATCATATTCGAATTGGGTAAAAAGTCTTCGGAAAAAAGTTTCGCGAGACTTTTCTTTAACGATCAAAGAAAATTTGGTTGGATCAAACTAGTGCTAACAGCAACCGTCAACGAACTGCCACTGATTGCCAAAATGGGGCCAGAGCCGTGGACCGAAGAAGCCACTGAAAAGTTCATTAAAAACATTCGCCACCGGGCTAATTCAATGATCAAACCAGCCATTCTCGATCAGTCAATTATCGCTGGCATTGGCAATATTTACGCCGACGAATCATTGTGGTCGGCGAAAGTTCATCCCGAAACGCGGGTGAAAAATCTGACCGATAAACAACTTGCAGCGATCTATCGAGCAGCGGGCGAAATTATGCAAAAATCCATTGATTTTGGTGGTTCGACGATCCAAACATACGTTAAAGCCGATGGCACAAAAGGCAGTTACCTTGAAAAATTCGCCAAAGTTTTCGGAAAAGACGGCCAACCTTGCCCACGTTGTGGCACAATCATCCAGAAACTACGCGTCGCCGGTCGCGGCACACATATCTGTCCGAAATGTCAAAAACCTAGTAGAATAGTTGAGTGATATATTTTTATTATGGCGAAAATGACTTTGCCCGCCTTAGTCAAATCGAGGCGGTAGTCACTAAATTTAGCGAACAACACGGTGCAGCAGCCATCACGCGGCTGGACGCTTCGGCAACCGAATCGCCAGATTTATTAGCGGAAATCGTTAATATTAATCTGCTAGCGCCACGACGCTTGATCATTGTCAAGGACGCCGATCATGATCGAAAAACCTGGGAAACTTTGGGTGAGAATTTGCTGCGTGTACCAGATGAAACAGATTTAATTATCATTGCGACCAAACCCGACAAACGGACGAAAACTTTTAATAGTTTATTAAAGTCTGCCAAAACCCGCGAATTTTCGAACCTTAACCCCCAGGAAATGAAAAACTGGCTGCGCCAAGAAGTACAAGCGGCGGGGCTCAAAATTGATGCGGCGGCGATCGATGAGCTACTCATCATCACTGGCGGTGATAGCGATCAACAAGCACGACTAGCAACGGAAATCGCCAAACTACGGGCGCTCGATCGATCGGTTGATGTTGATCTGGTGCGTCAAATTGTCGAACCAAATCTCGCGACTAATGCTTTTGCTATTTTGAATTTAGCTATCGCTGGCAATCGTCGTGCAGTGACGATAGAACTCAAAAACTTGCGTGAAGCAGGCGAGGATGCCAACAAATTTTTCGGCCTCTTGGCCAGTCAGATTTTCGCTCTAGCATCAGCGGTTTTTGCGGGGACTGATGCTGAAACTGCACGGAATCTGAAAATTCATCCGTTCCAACTCATGAAAATGCGAGATTTGGCGGACGAATTGGGTGATGCGGCGGAACAAAAACAACGGGTCAGGAAAATCACTCAGATTTTTGCTGATACGGATGCCAAAATGAAATTATCGCGCGCCGAAGATGCGTGGGTTTTGATTGAAACGTCACTAGCCAAGATTATTTCTTAGCGGTCGATTTTGGTTTAGTCGTCGTTTTGGCTGTAGCCTTTTTGACCACTGGTTTCTTGGTAGTTGGTTTGGTCGTCGGTTTAGCAATGGCTGGCGTGGCGGCTTTCTTGACAGCAACAATTTTAACACCGGCCTTTTTGGCGACGGACGAGAGGTGCGACATCCGACGAGCCGCAGCGGCCCCGCTCAGCACATTTTTCTTGACTGCAGTGTCGATTTTACTCTGGGCCTCACGCAAGGCGTCAAATGATGGTTTGGTTTCGAACGATTTGATAGCGGTCCGCATAGTCCGTTTGGTTTGCAAATTGCGGGCGTAGCGGCGCTGATCCTGTTTCATTTTTTTGACTGCTGATTTAATAATCGGCATTACGAATAACTCCTTTCGCGGCGATCCTAAGACCGTAGACGCGTTAATTAACGAAAGATATTGTACAGGAAAACTGAATAAAAATCAATCGGATGGTTGGGCCTACAACCTTGCCGGCAACTGCTTCAGGTCGCCCAGTCGCCAGTCGTTAGCGTTGCCGTCTTGGCTGAGGACATAGGGCGTGAGATAGAGGTTCGGAGTGTATTGAATGATCTCGGACGGCACGGCTGGGGCTTCTTTACTAGCACCGTGAGTCCGGCGGAAATCTGGTCGATCCTTACTAATAATCGCACCGGTAATCGTCAGTTGTTCGCGACAGAGACCAGCACCATTAGACAGCGGTGTGTTAGTGATACCAGCTAGCGCCACACCATCTAGGGCCCAAGCTTCGGGGGGAGTGGTTTTATACTGGTAAGTACAACTATCGAAACGTTCTTTGGCAATATAGGTACCATAGAGTTTGGTAATCGGTTGACTATTAACAGTGCTGAAACCTTGGATGTTAATCCTATCAGCAATGATCGTTAGCGAGGGAATTTCAGCCAGCGTGTCATAAGTATCGTCCGGATCCAGATCAATATTCCCAGCAATCGTGATCGTGTTAAGCGGATCAGCCGCCACCAGTGTCAGGTGTTGGTTTCTAGTTAGTCGACTAGCCTCGATGAGTAGACTTTGCTTGACATAGTAAGTTCCAGAACCGAGATCTTGTAACCTGATCGGGGTACTAGTCGAAGGTAGCTCCTGGTAAGTAGTCGCGCTAACGAGCTGATCGAGGTCACGAGCACTGCGCTCAGCCACCGCAGGTAGGCTAATCACCCGGTCGTTAACACCTTGCCAACCGTGCCCACTATCGCTGCTACAGCTACTCCCACCATTACCAGTCGTGTTCGCAAAGAACAGTTTGCAAGCTTTCCCGAGATGCACAGCGTCTGGCGTCGTATAGCCAGTCGCCCCAAAACTAGTAATCTGACCATTACTAAGGAGGCCGTACTGACTCCACGAACCACGCTCTTGGTTACTCGAATAACTGCCGATGAAACCACCTTCGTACTGAC
>JGI24702J35022_10001278_pt1 | contig 15677 bp, 10 predicted proteins | sample TergutTh196P4_FD_35022 | JGI IMG/M metagenome (IMG submission 35022)
GACCGTCGTCAGTGGCACGGGCGGCGGCGATTATGCCGCGGGCGCGAGCGTGGCCATCAACGCCGATGCCCCGCCCAGCGGCAAGACGTTCGACAAGTGGACGGTGACCGGCGGCGGCGGTTTCGCGGACGCAAACAGCGCCAACACGACCTTCACCATGCCTGCTAGCCCGGCGACTGTCACGGCAAGCTATAAAGATGCGCCCGTGTCGGTGGATACCATCTTCAACACGAAATACAAAGCAACGCTTTTGAACTGGATACTGTTCTTTGTTTGCTTCGGATGGATTTGGATGTGGTTTTAGCGTCCACTGACACATTTCCCAATAATACAAGCCCCGCCACCCGTCCATACCGGGGTGGCGGGGACTTTGCTTATAATCTTGGCACTAGATCGCCACATCGCCAATACAATTTAGTGGCGATGTGGCGATCTATCGCATCAAACCAGCATAATCTTAAAAACCCCCGCGCTGCGTGGCTGCTCCAGGGTGAAGGCCCAGCCCTCCATCAACTGCCTGCCGGAGACGTGATCGGCCGAACGCAGGCCGTCAAAGTCCGCCAGTCGATAGGATTTTGCCGGGTCCAGGCCCCGCAGGCGCAGCGTTTGCACGGCATTGGGCGCTGTCTCCTGGCGGAACGCCTGCACAATGCCGTCCTCTTTTGCGGGGTCAAAGAACATCCAGGCCGTCCATTGATCGGTCCGGGTTTTGTCGTGCCAATCGGTGAGGAGATAGAAATCCTTATCGAACCAGGGCGAAATGCGCTCCCATTCGGCGATGGCTTGACGTATCACGTCATACGGTACGCCGGGGTGCTGAAACTGGAAGTGGCAGTGGAACACCGGTAGGCAGGAGCCCCGGGCCTCGTACAGGTCGAGATGAGTCGTGCTGTCCAGCTCGCCGGCGCGCTCGCCGTTGGAGGCTCCATGGAAGGGCACCCAGCGTAGGAACGACGAGGACATCGACAGCCGCAGCGCAATGGTAGTGCGGTCGGCGTCGCTGCGCATGAGGGGCACGCCCCGCCGCAGTGACTCCAGGTCGTTGCGCCCGCCGCCCGAGGCGCAGCTGTCCACAAAGCGCGTCTTGCCCGTCTGAGCGCAGTAGGCCAGGATATCGTCCCACAGGCGCAGGTGGCCCTGCACGTGCAGGTTTTCGGTAAGGCCGCGGCTGGGCAGCCCTATTTTCAATTCACGCGAACGATCTCCATATTCCCAGGCGCTGGCGGGATCGCAGTTAAAATCCTCGCGGTACATATCGATGCCGTTTTCGTCCATGACCGACAGGATGCGCCCGAGGGTCCAGGCATAGCAGTCCGGGGCGCCCAGGTTCGCGAGATAGGTGTCGCCGCCATTAGGCAGCAGCCAGTCTCTTTGCAGGCCGAAATTGCGCTCTAAATCATCAATATTTTGGGCGCAAACGCGCTCCGGCTCGAACCATAGCAGGGTTTTCGTGCCATACGCGCGCATGGCGTCCGTGCATTCCCGCAGAGTTCCGCCGGGCCACTTGGCCTTGTCCAGGGCGAGAGAGCCCGTGCGCCACCATTCATTGTCGCCGCTCAGACCGTCCAGGCTTTGCCCGGCGGGGCCGTAGTACCAGCCCGCGTCGATCCACCGGTAATCCAGCCGCAGGCCCTCGTTTTGGATTTTATCAAAGGTGGGCCGCCAGGTCTCGTGGGTCTCCGAGATGCTGCCGTCGCTGTTGGGCCGGCCGGTGTCGCCCGAAAGACAGCTGACCGAGATAGGCTCGCGCGTGGGCAGGCAGCAGTCGAGCATCCACCGCCGCCAGGCGTTGTAAGCCACGTCCTCGTCTCTGGCTTCGTAATCGTAGCGCAGGAAGGCCGTCAGCGGCGTGCGCACAGTCTCGCCGGGCTGTAGACAAGCCCGAAAGCCCACGCAGCCCTGCGCCCGGTAGCGCACCGCCCCCTCTTCCATAGAAAAGTCCGCGCGCCAGGTGCCCGGCCAGCCGAGCGCCAGCATCCACCCGCCGCCCTCGCATTCCAGGTTGAAGTAGGGGAACCAGGTGTGGGTAGCCCGGCCCCGGGTGTTGGTGAAGCCAATCCCCGCAGGCCGCAGGGCATAGGGCCGGTACTGGTGGTCGTGGTCGCCCAGAATCCCCTTGAGCCAAGGGCTGCGGCACCGCTCCGCCGGGAAAACCAGGTCGGCGGCATAAATCTCTTCCAGCGGCGCGGTTGGACGGTCTCCCACGTTCGTGAACCAGGCCGTATATTCCCGCGCACCGTGTTCCGGGTACTCTTTGACCTGCACGGTGAGCTCCAGCAGGCCGTCGGGGTGCCGCCAGCGCTGGCCGAGGGTTTCGCCGTGGAACGTCTCGCCGCCGTAAGTGAAGCGCAGGGTGATGCATTGATCAAACAGGTTTTGCATATATAGAACGCTCCTTTCCACCTTTTACTCCGATATCGAACGATTTCCCGTACATCCGCAAGCCGGTGAGGGTCATCCGCTCTGCCAGGGCGCTCGCGCGGGGCTCGGCGCGAGGATGATGCCAGGATGCTCGCTGCGCGCGCAGCTTTCTAGCTAAACATATTGTAACGCGTTTGGTCGCATTTGGCAAGGAAAATACATGCGGGGGAAAAACGCCGCAAAAAGGATTTGCATTCAATTCGCTTTTTTGATTATGACTTCCTGTGTTCCTGCTTAACCTACCCCTCCTTGAAAACTACATCATATATTTTTACTTTCTTCTGGCAATGACCTGTGCCTATCTTTTCATTCTCAACAACAATCCTTTCCACGAACTGCATTAAGAACATACGCTTTTCTGAGCAGGAAAGTCCCGCCCAATTTTGATGAAAGCTTTTAGCGATTTCAAGCCTATTATCTGGGATTTCTTCTTCTTCCACTTGCAAGCGTTCTAACTCGGCGCAAATTGTCTGTTTATCCTCGTCAAGTCTCCTTTTTACCCTGCGGTATTCGTCAACGCTGAAAACGTTGCTTACATAGAAATCCAGCGCCTCACGCCCCTTCGCTTCCAGCTGGCGCAATTTTTCCTCATAGGTCACAATCAAGGCTTGGCGCTCTTGCTTCTCCTGCTCCTGTTCTTGCAGAATGATAGTGTTATCTCCTTCAAATTCCGCTATTCCTGCTATGTACTCTTGGAACGCCTGCTCAAGCTTCCTAGCGCTCATCTCTGGTGCATTGCATACACTGACTTTGGTGTTGCCACATTTATAGTTCCCAAGAAATTGTCGGGTTCCGTCTTTTAGCGTCCTGAATATGTTGTGCGAATATAATTTGCATCCGCATTGTGCACAAATTAAAAATCCAGTAAAATAATTTTCCTCCATTGGCTGTTTTGTTGGCGAAATGTTTGAACTTTTAGCCAGTAATCTTTGTGCCTTTTCAAATACCTCTTTTGATATAATCGCCTCATGCTGTCCCTCTACGGTATATGCTCGTTCTTCGTCCTCAAAGTGATGGCGCACATGTCCCATATAATTGCTATTGGCTAGTAAATTTTTGATACCGCCTCGTGTCCATTGACTGCCAAGCTTTGTCGGAACGCCACGGAGGTTTAGCCTTCGCGCAATTTCGTGTATATATACCCCCTGCTTTGTGTACCAGTCAAAAATCTCTCTTACAACCTGTGCTTCGCTTTCAATGATGGTCTGCACCTTCTGCCCGTCAGGGCGGCCATAGCCGTAGCTGGCAGTATGAGAGCAAAGCGTATAGCCCTCGTTGACTTTGCGCTCACGCCCCAGGATAATTCTCTCGGCTATGTTCTCTCGCTCAAACTCCGCAAAAATTCCGATAATTTTCAAGAACATTCTGCCCGAAGCCGTTTGCGTGTCAATGCTTTCCATCAATGAATTAAATGCGCAATTGTGTTCATTGAATAATTCCGTGAGATAAATCAGGTCTGATGTGCTGCGGGTCAAACGGTCTATCTTGAATACAAGGACATTCTTAACATGTCCGTTTTGCACGTCCTCAATCAGTCGGTTAATTTCGGGGCGAGCGGTGATGTTCTTCCCGCTTATCCCCTCGTCAATGTAAACATCATAGATATCCCAGTCCTTAATGCGCGCGTAATCCTTTAGCTTTTGTTCCTGCCCTCGAATGGAGTAGCCCTCTTTGACTTGCTCCTCGGTAGATACCCTTACATAGACACCAGTTTCCATTACTCCTCGCTCCTATCATTATTTTCTGATAGGCGCGTTTCCAGTTGCTCTTGCTTCTTTCGGCGCAAAGCGACCTCAAAAAAGAACTTCATCATCTCGGCTTGCAGTTCCTTTGGCAAGACGATTTTTTCCTTTTCCTCATTCACAGTGCCTCACCCCCATGCTAAATCTTATTAGCCTCGGGGCTGTCCTAGTACATGAAACCCTTATGGGACAAGCCTTTCCGGGGTGGTTCGGTGATTTGTACATATCATATTTCCTATGTTATTCTTCGACAGGCAAGGAAAGAAATTTATCCCTGTTGTCTCTGTTGCTATAGCTGTGTTTTGTCTCGACTTCTAATACTTTGTCTTGGCAGATTTTTTTGGCTGTTTCGGCTTGTCCTTCAAAACTTTCATGTTTAGCAGTATTCTTTGACTTGCGGTAGTATTTACCGTTGTTTTCTGCTTCTTTCATCTCATTTTCTTTCATATGTACAACCCCCTTCTTATATTATATTCACCATCTTCAAGCACTATTCCTTGAAAAATCTTCGCAATATATTTACTTATCAATGTTCTGCAACGCAGGAAACATACTTTGCGCCAATGTCAAAACCAGCCCTATAGGTTTATGACCTTGACATTGTGATAAGCAAAGTATGTTAGCGAATGATTTAGAACATTGAATAGTAAATATATGAAGTGCAAGACTAGTGAAATGGATGAGGTTGCGAAACAGGTCTAGAACATGGCAACAATACTCCCATACCCCTGCCGTCATTATACGCAGGCACACAAAAATATGCCTAGCCTGCCTCTGTGAGCTACGCTAGGCATATTTTTGTTTAGCCTGCAATTTCGTTTGCTAAGGGGTTATGGGTTCCTATGGTTACTCCTTTGCAAGCAGTTTCTCCAGCTTCATAATGCGCCTGCTCACCCTCGGGTGGCTCGCCTGCATACGCTCGACTATCTTTAGCTGGTCTGTCAAGGTCATTTTCTGGAGCATATACAGTGCTTCTTTTAGCTCTGCGCCATAGCCCGCCATGTAGGCGAATTCGTCCGCTTTGTATTCTGTGCTCCTGCTGTTCCCCATCAAGATTATATTACCCACAAACAAGAACACGAATTGCAGGGATGTGACTATCCACCCTATGAAGTCCAGTATGAAATGGATTATCCCCTTTGTCTGTTGCTCGAACGGCGCTTGCAGAAAGTCCAGCACCAAGAGGATAAAGCGAAACAGCAGGATGAACACGGAAAATATACCGTTGCCTATGGTGTTCAGCATGATTGCCATTGAGTTCCCATGGTAGATATGCGCCATCTCATGGGCAAGGATTGCCTTTAGTTCTTCCCTTGAAAATGTCCGTACTGCGCCCTGTGTGACCGCTATTGTCCTAACGCCAACGGCTTTGGCGTTCACAGCCTGATTGTCTATGATGTACAGCTTTGTCTTTTTCATCTTTGGAAAGGCTTCTTTTACTTCCTCGCATAATTCCTCAAATAGTGGTATAAGATATTCTTTCTCTTCTTCTGTTTCAATAGGCCGAATACTTTCAAGGGTACGCAATATAGCATCCCCGAATAAAAGCGCAATTCCTATGGACATCAAGAGAAGAAAAGTTACAAGGACAGTCGGGTTTTGTATGTAGTACAGGGTTTTATAATCGATAGTCTCTCCCCTAAGGTATCTGCTGTACTCATTGATTCGCTCATAATGGACAAGGTATTGATATAGCCACGCCAGTTGGATGGTAACATAGTCATAAACCACGAACCACAGGATATACAGCTTGTTATGCCATAGGAATAGGGGCAGTTTTAGCAAATATGGCTTGAACCATTTCCACAGCAACAAGCCCTCCGACTTCAACCGCTCCCAAAACTGGTGTACCTTCTTTTTCATCTGTTAAGCCTCCTATTCAAAATGGTTTATTAACTGATAGCCTGCAATGCATCTCCATATCTTTGGAAAGATAAAAGCCTTTGCCTACTTTCAGGGTCTTTATCTCGTCTGGGTGGTAGATAAACTCCCTCACAGGCTTTGCGGAACCTAGCCCTGTTGTATTCGTGAACCTTGATTGCTGTTCTATCTGGTGCGTAACCTCCATTGTCTGTCTGGTGCCCAAAATGGTTGCCCATTCTTCGGAGTTCTTGGCGCTGTTCTGGCGAAGGACAATGTAATTATTGCAGTTTTCTATCACCTGTTCTTTAAAAGCCTCGTCTGTATAATCCAAGTCGGATAGGCTCTGCGTGGCAAGAATAGCGGTTATATTAGCGCTCCTGCTCTTGTTTATCAGGTCTATCAAGGCCGTTGAGGCATAGGAGCTTATCTCGTCAAAGATATAGAAAGCCCTGTCAATCGGATTATGGAAGCACCTGTTGACGGCCTGCTTTGCGTCTATGATTGCCAGCCTACCCATAAGCGGTGACACTTCGGGATACATCAGAGGGTTAAGCACGAACAGGATAATGGCTCTTTCCTGTATCGCTGTATATATGTCTATACCATCATCAGCAAAGATATCCCCTAGTTCGCCCTCGGCTATGGTGCTGAAGCGTGCAACCGCGCTCCCTGCTATCTTCCCGCTGTTTTTGGCTATTTCTAGGTTTAATAAATGCTCGTCTTTGCTGATTATTTTATCTTTCAGAAGGTCATTGCTCAATGATGTAAACATATCTATAGGCATATACCTAATGATTGTCTTGAAAGACAAAGGGATTTCACTTGTTTTTAGTAACTGTATGAGCCTTTGCAGGTATCTTTCCGTGTTTAGCTTATAATGCTCCTCACTCCATTCGGTCATATTGATTAACATATCCTTGCACATGGTCGGGTTGGCGTTCCTGAATGGATTGTACTTTACTGAAAAATCGGGGTTTGATAGGTTGACCACATATAACTTGGTCTTGCTGTCCCTGCATAACTGGTGGCAAATATCCAAGATGGAGCCTTTGCCTATATCCCCCTTGCCGTCAACGATAACAAGGGGATAGCCTTTTTCTATTCCGTGTTGTACAAAATTGCTTAAAGCAACGGTTTTCCCGCTACCTGTCGTGCCACAGATAAAAACATGCTTGGCGTTGTCTGGCACGTAGACAGGACGCCTGCCGTTCAAGCCCACCATGGTGCAATTTTCGTTATCTGTCTTGGGTTTGGGCTGTTTTTCGTGCTTTCGCATGGCTTTGACTAACCTCCTGAAGCTGAATCTTTTGCTTATAAACAAGCTTTCTCTTAAAAAGCTGATGATGAACACCAAGCCAATAATGATTAGTATAGTAAAAACAAGGTTGTGGTACTTGCCTGCTATGTCAAACGCAAATATAATGGCGTTCCCGATATTATCTGATAATGTTCCTAACATAGTCTTTCACTTCCTTTAATTCCAATAGCAATATGTTTGGGTATTGCTTCATCTGCTCTCGCAGTATCTGGGCTATCCTCGACTGTAGGTCTGGTATCACCCATAGCTGGTGGTCGTAGTCTTTGAAGTTCGCAAGGACATTTGCTTCCAGCCTTGCCTTGGCTTTAAGGGATAGCTCTACCTCAACCGCTGTTGTTTCTCCCGCATGGGTATATATGAAGTCTGGCCTGTGCCTGCGTACTCCGAAGCCGTCTTGCTGGTGTAGCTGTTTCTCTGTCGTGATGTCCCCGAAGGGTACGCCTTTTGTCTTGTTCAGGTGTATTGCCGTCTCTGTTACCGCTATGTCGTGTGGTATTTGCTCTATTCTCGTGCTCTCTGGTCGCTCTGGCAGTCCTGCCAGGAGCCTTGCCCTGTGTGTTAAGGTGTAGATGCCCGCCACGCCGTATAGCACTTTTTTTCGTTCCAGATAGCCCGACTCGCAGAGCTTGCCTAGCCTGCGGTCGCACGCTCTTAGCCCACTGAACCCTGCTATTACTGCTATTACCCTGCCTGTGCTTACTCTCCATCTGTTTATTTCTCTTATTATTTCTATGTCTCTATCTACTATTCTTATCTCGCTCACTCTCACCACCACCGATTTTATTTTTATTCGTTTATTTTTTATTTTATTACTACTTGTCTTGTTTTTTTATTTTTTTAGCCTGTCTTATTTACTCTTGATTTTTATTTATTGTTATATATTTTATTTATAAAATGTATATGCATGATGAGTGTGTGGGGTCTCGGGTTGATTTCGCAAAATCCAGCCGAGACCCCACACACTCATCATGCATACAATCAATAAAAGTCCAAGAGTATCAAGGCTTCTGACAGGCGGGCGGGCAAGCTATTTTTTGGGTATTTTTTACGGAGTATTCGGATTTAGAAAGAATACTTTTTGTACCTCGTGGAAGAACACCTTTTAATCAGTGGTGGCGGGTTCTGGACAATCCCAGCTCGTACAGTTTATGCTTGTTCGGCTCGGGGTAGAACGGCTTGGACACAAAAAACTTGGAAACTTTTTAAAGGTTCCCGCATATAATGAAAAGAGCCATAGCAGGTTCCGCCTGCTACAGCCTGTACACTCGCAAAGTTACATCATTTGCGAGTTGCAAATATTTTGTATTTATATCATAATATTACTAAATCCGACCGTTAAAGTCAAGCATAAGCTTCAAGCTTGTGAAGGTTGCACAGCGCAGGCAGGGCTTGAATGCTTGTCTTTGTTAGATTTTACTGGAATAAATTAGACTACTCCAAGCTATTCATGGTCAAGTCGTTGGTCATATAAACAAGGGGGGATTAACCATGCCTAGGCGAGGCGAAAATATCCACAAAAGAAAAGACGGACGCTGGGAAGGACGATACATAGACTACTACAAGAGCGACGGTAAAGCCCATTACAAATCGGTGTACGGTATGACTTACGCAGAGGTAAAAGCGAAACTGGACAAACTAAAAGCTGTTCCAAAGGGACAAAGGCAAGTAACAAGCCTTATGACCACGGAACAGCTTTTTTTGTTGTGGCTGGACAACAAGAGGGTAAAGCTGAAGGAGAGCTCCTATTCGACCTATTACCAAGTTATTCATGGTCACATCATCCCATATTTCAAGAGCAACAAGCCCAGCTATTTGACCAGCGACACCGTGAACCAGTTTGTAAAGGATAAGCTAGACCATGGGCGATTAGACGGCAAGGGCGGGTTATCTCCAAAGCGTGTAAGCGATATTCTGGCTGTCCTGTTACAGGTTATCCAGTATGGAAAGAAAAAGGGTGCTGTTGCCGATTTTGATGATGATGATATCAACAGCCCTAAAATAGAAGCGGTTGAACTCCCTGTATTGACGGCAGAAGAACAAAACAACCTGCTGGACTATGGGAAGTCAGACCTTGACCACAAAAAACTTGGCGTACTGATTGCCCTTTATACAGGCATCAGGCTGGGCGAACTATGCGCCTTGCAGTGGAAGGACATCAATTTCAGCGAAGGGGTATTGTCCATTACAAAGACACTGCAAAGAATAAAGGACACCGACCCAAACAGCGTGAAAAAGACAAAAATGGTCATTGATACCCCGAAAAGTAAGAAGTCAATCAGGGAAATCCCTTTGCCAACATACCTGCTTTGCCTGCTGAAGCAATGGGAAAAGGAACAGCCGAGAGCGAATTACGTGCTTTCAGGTAAAGCGAAATACGTTGACCCAAGGGTATATCAAGATAATTTCAAGGACTATTTGAAGCAGGCGGAAGTGCAGGAGGAATATACAATCCATTCACTAAGGCATACATTTGCTACAAATGCCGTTGCCCGTGGCTTCGACATAAAGAACCTAAGTGAACTTCTGGGCCATTCAAGCGTGAGATTCACTTTAGAAAAATATGTACATGGTTCCATGGACACAAAAAGAGCAAGCATGGAACGCTATGCCGCTTGCTACTAAAAAAGCTATTCATGGTCAAGCTTTTGGTCAGGGGCTTCCCGAAAGAGCTTGACGGATAAGGCTTGCATGGATTCAACTCGCAAATGATGTAACTTTGCGAGTGACCTCAAAGCGAATTGCAAGTATATTGTACACTAAATTTTTGAGGAGGACAAGTATTATGGGAAAGAAAATCAAGAAATGGCTGTGCGTCTTGCTGGCAATTGCGCTATTGGTTCCTACTATATCGCTGGTAGCGGGGGCATTGGCACCGGCAGGAGCAAGCGCTTCGTCGAGCGGACAGGCACCGCTAAAGGTCGAAATAAAATCAAATAAGGAAAAATACACGCTTCTTGGCAAGATGGAGTTTACCGCGACCATCACCAACACTAGTGACAGCACGGTCAACAACATCAGCGCGGAGGCGCTGTTTGGCCGCAGTATTACCCCTCTTAAAAATGGTAGTCAAATTACGGCAACGAAAGACAGTTTAGAGCCTGGGCAAAGTTTTCAAATGCGCTATTATGCTATGGTGGATAAGCACAATGGGCTTGATTTTTTGGTATTGCCTTTTTCGTTTATAGTGGCTATGCTCAACGGCTCTGCCCTTAATGCAGGAGATAACGGCTTTAATGATGGTAGGGCTTTTGTTGAAGCAAGCAAGACCGTTGGGCTGATTAGCTTGTTCAGCGGGAGATATGATGCGAGTACGACGGTTAAGGTTTATTATGGGGAAAATACTGGCGGTGATGATGGTTTCGATTTCAATTCATGGCCTGATGAAATCTATGAGTATGACCCTGTAAAGGACGTTTCTTATGATGAAGAAGAAAATCTAACATACATAAACAACATAATTATTCTTATTTTTGATTGGGACACCCCTGAACAATACATAAGAGAGGTTATTCAATCTATCAATGGCCAAGTTGTTGGTGGCATTGAGGGTCTAAATGAATTGCACATAAGGATTGAAACGAAAACTTTAGATGAATTAAGGGAATTGCGCAAAAACTTAAACCAATTAGACGGCGTTTTTGCAACTTATGATACTATTGGGACAACAATTGACGATCGGCTAAGTTACGAACCTAACGACCCTTGGAGGTTTTTTAATATAAAAACAAACTTTTGGGATAATTATTATGATGAAGAATGGGATGAGGAATCTCCAGATGGTGGAAATTGGGGGTTAGAAGCTATTCAAGCGCCTAGTGCATGGGCTTATAACACCTATTTTAGCAAGATGAAAATAGGTGTAATTGATGATGGATTTGACACAACTCATGAAGATTTGACATTAACGATTTCAACTGACGATAAAAATGACAATTGGAATATTCCCAGAGACCACGGCACACATGTTGCCGGTATCATAGGGGCAGCGCCAAACAATGGAAAGGGTATTTCTGGGATAGTTTGGAATTTAGACTTATTATGCTATTGTGCTTCGGAAACACAGGAAATTAGTGAAGAAGATAAACCTACGCCAATTTCTGAAACAAAAGTGTATAAGGGTATTGACAGCCTTCTTAAAAATAATTGCAAAGTTATTAACATGTCTTTGGGGTGGCCAGACTTGCTTTCGGCTACGCAGGTGGAAAGACACGGAGAAACTGCTTCGAAAGCAATTGAACAATGGTTAGCAAAAGGTAAAGATTTTATCATTGTTCAGTCAGCTGGCAATGGAGTTCCACTAACAAATAGCCCTAATACAAAAGTGGGGGTTAGTGCTCTTTTTAACGGCTTCTTTTCATCAGTGACAGAATATAATTGCTATTCAAAAAAAATTCCTGTTAGAGAGATAATGGATAGAATAATTATAGTCGCAAATGCTGAAAAAACTAGCAATGGATATCAATTGGCTAGGTCATCAAATGGAGGTTCACAAATAAGCATCGCTGCTCCTGGCACCAATATTTATAGTACAGTAGTCAGTGATGAACAAAACGGAAGATTTTATGGACAATATAAAAATATGTCTGGAACTTCAATGGCCGCTCCAATGGTTGCAGGTGTGGTAGCGCTTGTGTGGTCTGTTAATCCGAACAATCTTCTTTTTACTGGTTCGTTTGTCAGGAACATTGTTTGCAACACCGCAGGCGCTACTAATACATGGGTAGCAGATAACCCCGATTCACCAACAGCTTCACCAAATTCAAATGGCTATCGTATGGTAAATGCTAAACTAGCTGTAGAGACAGCTATAAAGCTGACACACCATACAGGAACACTAAGCGGGCAGGTTAATGATGTTGACACAAATGAACCTTTGCGAGATGCTGTTATAATAATAAAAAGTGCTGATAAATCAAAGGATATTTCCACCAAAACAAAATCGGATGGTACATTCAATGTTGTCTTGCCTATAGGTAATTATACGGTGGAAGTTTCAGTCGAAACAGGAGAAGATTATTACGAGTCACAGTCTCTGAATACTACTATAACCTTATTACCCCCTACAACTAATTTATTTGTAAAGCTAAAAAAAGCAAAAAACTTAGGCATATTGACAGGAACTGTTTATGAAATGGGTACGACCCAGCGGTTGTCTGGCGTCTTAGTTGAAGTGCAATTGTATAGACAAGATAATATCTTACAAAGCGCTTTGACAGATGAAAATGGTAAATATGAGTTTGAGTTAACGAAAGACAGGGCATATGATTTGCACTTTTCAAAGGATGGCTATAATGGAAAATGGGTAGATAATTTCATGCTGTTAGGTGATGTATCATCAATAACTACGCATCTTGAGGTATTGCCTTTCGAAAACGGTGATGGTTCACCAGAAAATCCATATCGGATTTCTTCTCCACAACAGCTTGATAGTGTGCGAAAAAATTTAAACGCTAGCTATATGCTTACTAACGATATTGATTTGGCTAGCTGGGGAGACTGGGAACCAATAGGCAATTCAAGTAACCCCTACATGGGCATTTTTAGTGGCAATAGACACGTTATCAAAAATATGACTGTAACTAAAGGTACAACTGGTTCTAATAATTATTATGCTGGTCTGTTTGGCTACATATCAGATAGCCAAATAAAAGACCTTGGATTGGTCAATTGCAAAGTGGTTAATTCGGTTAATTCTGGCACGAATACAAGAGGAGTTTTGGGCGGTGGAATTGCAGGACATGTTTTATCTTCCACTATAACCAATTGCTATGTTATAGGCAATATAACAACTTCTTCTACAATAGGTGCAGTTGGAGCAGGTGGCATTGCGAGTGTGATTTCCTTATCTTCTGTCAGCAATTGCTACTATGTCGGAAATGTTAGTGCTCAAATCACTCGTGTTCCTCACCACGCCCTTGTAGGTGGCATTGTAGGAGATGCTAGAAGTTCTAGCATTATTAATTGTTATGCCATAGGAAACTTGTCCGCTAATTCTCTGACTGATAATTATGTTGGTGGTATTGTGGGGTCTGCCAGTGCTCCTTTCAACTCTGCTATTTCAACTCTTACTAACTGTTATTATGTTGGAAATATAGTTGCTGGGAAAACTGTGGGTGGCATCCTTGGTAGTCTTGGCAATCCAAACTCTGCAAGTAATTGTTATTACCCTGATAGCATTTCAAGTGGGATAGGTGCTAAAGGAGGCTTTACAGTTGTTTCGGATATACTACCTTTGACCGAATCCCAATTGCGCCAGCAATCCACATATGCAAATTGGGACTTCACCAACGTTTGGGCGATTGACCCTGTCATCAACTATGGATATCCCTATTTGCGGGACATGCAACCGTAACCCAACAACGCGATAAGCAAGAGCGCCTATGCTGGTTGGCATAGGCGCTCTTGCTTATCGTTTGGGAACTCACCCCTCCTTAAACACTACATCAAATATCTTCACTCTTCTTTTGGCTCTGCCTTTGCTCTCGCCTAGCTTTTCATTTTCAACAACAATTCTTTCCACGAACTGCATTAAGAACATGCGCTTATCCTTATTGGATAACCCCGACCAGTTCTGATGAAAGGTTTTCGCGATTTCAAGCTTGTTGTCGATTACTTCCTCCGCTTCCACCTGAAAGCGTTCCATTTCGGAGCAAATTGCTTGCTTATCATCGTCAAGTCTCCTTTTTACCCTGCGATACTCGTCAACACTAAAAACGTTGCTTACATAGAAGTCCAGCGCTTCGCGCCCCTTCGCTTCCAGCTGGCGCAATTTTTCCTCATAGGTGGCAATCAACGCTTGACGCTCTTGCCTTTCCTGCTCTTGTTCGGATACTTGAATAGAGTTATCTACCTCAAATTCCGCAATCCCTGCAATATACTCCTGAAATGCCTGTTCAAGCTTTCTGGCGCTCATTTCGCCTGCTTTGCATACGCCGACTTTAGTATTACCGCACCCATAGTTCCCAAGAAAATGAACTGTCCCATCTTTCCATTTTCTAAATAAATTGTGCGAATATAATCTACTCCCGCATTGTGTGCAAATTAAAAAACCAGTAAAATAATTTTCTTCCATTGGCTGTTTGGTAGGTGAAATACGCGAATTTTTAGCCAACATTTTTTGTGCCTTTTCAAATACCTCTACTGAAATAATTGCCTCATGTTGTCCCTTTACGGTATATGCGCGTTCTTCGTCCTCAAAGTGATGGCGCACATGTCCCATATAATTGCTGTTTGCTAATAAATTTTTGATACCGCCTCGCGTCCATTGACTGCCATGTTTTGTCGGAACACCGCGCAGATTTAGTCTTCGCGCGATTTCGTGTATGTTTACCCCTTGGCTAGTATACCAATCAAAAATTTCGCGTACTACTTGCGCTTCGCTTTCAATGATGGTCTGTATCTTTTGTCCGTCAGGACGGTCATAGCCATAACTGGCAGTGTGCGAACAAAGGGTATACCCCTCATTGACTTTGCGCTCACGCCCCAAAATAATTCTCTCGGCTATGTTCTCTCGCTCAAACTCCGCAAAAATCCCTATAATTTTCAAGAACATTCTGCCCGAAGCCGTTTGCGTGTCAATGCTTTCCATCAATGAATTAAATGCGCAATTGTGTTCATTAAATAATTCCGTGAGATAAATCAGGTCTGATGTGCTGCGGGTCAAACGGTCAATTTTGAATACCAGTACATTTTTGACCTTGCCACTTTTTACATCGTCAATCAAGCGGTTAATCTCGGGACGGGCGGTGATGTTCTTCCCGCTTATCCCCTCGTCAATGTAGACATCGTAAATTTCCCAGTCCTTAATACGCGCATAGTCCTTTAGCTTCTGCTCTTGCCCTCGGATAGAATAGCCCTCTTTGACCTGTTCCTCGGTGGACACCCTGACATAAATACCAGTTTCCATTACTCCTCGCTCCTATCATTATTTTCTGATAGGCGCGTCTCCAGCTGCTCTTGCTTCTTTCGGCGCACAGCGACCTCAAAAAAGAACTTCATCATTTCTTCCTGCAATGCCTTTGGCAAAATGATTTTTCCCTTTTCTTCGTTCATCGTGTCCCACCCCCATGCTAGAATATATTTCGCATGGGCAAGTCCTAGTACAAGAAAGCCTTGTAGGACAAGCCTTTCCGCAAGGTTCGGTGTTTTTAACACATCATATTTTTTATGTACTCCCTGAAGGGCAACGTGACGTTGCGCGCGGCGGATTTCGGAGTTCCCAGGTGCACGGTGATCACCCGGGGGATGACTGGCGTACCCAAACCCATAGGAGGGCCTCCTTTCAGTCGGCGGGGGCAGGGTTACAGCGCGTATCGTCCCTCGTCCGTCACGGT
>JGI24702J35022_10001279_pt1 | contig 15674 bp, 17 predicted proteins | sample TergutTh196P4_FD_35022 | JGI IMG/M metagenome (IMG submission 35022)
TCGGCCTTCTCATTTTGCAGGCACCTGATTAGAATCTCCGCCCCAGTCAGTGTCATTTCAAACCGCCAACGATATACAAAGAACCAGAAAATCTACATCCCGCTCAAGCGTTGGTCAAGGTCGATGACGCTGGAAGAGGCAGGATATTACGTCATGATCCAGATTCCCCCTCCGAAAAATCCTCTTTCCGATGCTCCGGCAGCCCCCGTTGCGGTTGTCCTCGCGGGCCTGCGCCGCCGCTTTGCAAGTATGCTGTACGAGTTGTTGCTGCTCTTCGGCGTACTCGCTGTCGGCTTTTTGTTTCCGTGGATGCTTCTTTCCTTTCTATTGAACCTGCAAAATCCCTCCGCCTGGGTGGGGGTGCTTGAACTGTTGCATGTCCTGGTTCTGCTGGGTGTTTATTTCATCTATAGCTGGCATCGTCATGGTCAGACGCTGGCGATGCGAACCTGGCGGCTTCGGGTGGTGACTGCCGAAGGGCGCAATCTTTCGTGGGGGCGCGCCTGCCTGCGTTACGCGCTGGCCTGGCCCTCGGTGCTGTGCTTCGGCGTCGGCATCCTCTGGGGCTTTGTCGATCTCGACAATCTTTTTTTGCACGACAGGCTGGCAAAAACGCGAGTGGTGCAGTTGCCGAAGAGGTGATGGGGAACGCTCACGGGTGGCTGAGGTTGGTCGAAAATCGTGGAGTCCAACGGCTCGAGCGGCCATCTGTTCAGCATGGCATTGTTGCATGAACGCGGCAGGCGACAGATAGCCAGGACGTGCCTGTTTGCGTATCCGTTTGTGAAGACAATCGGGGGGATCTTGTTGTTGATTGCCGGGTTGGTACTTGGGTGAGGAGGTCAGCCGCATGTGGCGGGAAAAACCCCGGCTTCCGTCACCAGCCAGTGCATCGCTCGGTCGTGGGCTTGCGGCAGAACGTCGTTTTCGCGCCCAAGCTCGAAGCCAACTCCCACCGCGACCATCTGTATTGCCGCCAGCGTGCGGTCGAAGTAGCCGCCGCCATAGCCGAGCCGGTACCCGCGCGCGTCGAACGCATTGAGCGGCACGAGCGCCACCTCCGGCGCAACTTCCTCCCCATGCGCTGGAAACGGGATGCCGTACCGATCAAGCGCCAGTTCCATTCCCGGCTTCCAACGCCGGAAGACGAGCGGCGCGTTTTGCTCCACCACCACCGGCAAGGCCGCGACACGGGCGGCGTCCCCGTTCAGCCAGCGTTCGACCCACCCACGGCAATCCGCCTCCGCCTGGTGCGGCCAGCAAAAGGCCAGTACGCGCGGCGCGAGTTCTCCGATCAACGAATCGAGGTTGCCCATGATGGCCGCTTCCCACACGACGCGGCGCGCGGCAGGCGCGGCTTCCCGTGCAGCCAGCGCGCGTTTGCGCATCGCGGCCCGGCGCGACTGTGCTTCGATATCGTTCGGGATGGTTTTTTTCTGTGAGTTCAATCCGCGTTATGGAGCCATGGTCTCTACTGAATGAGATTGCACATACCGCTGAATGTTCATGAGTACATCGTGCATTTTCTCTTCGGCAACGTCGAATTCGTAGCCCATTTGCAGATTGACCCAGCTTTGCGCGTCAGTGCCGAAAAACCGCGCCAACCGCAGGGCGGTGTCGACGGTGATGCCCCGTTTGCCATGCACGATTTCGTTTATCCGCCTTGGAGGGACGCCGATTGCCTTTGCCAAGGCGTACTGGCTGATTCCGAGGGGTTTAAGGAATTCGTTTTGGAGAATCTGGCCGGGATGGATGGGAGCGGCGCGGCCTGCGGACAGGTCGGCAACGTCGGAAAAGTCCATGTCCCGAAGCTCTTCGATCCGAATTGTCATGATGGCCTCCATTCAGTGGTAATCAACAATTTCAACATCATAGGCATTGCCGCCTTCAAACCGAAAACAAATCCGCCATTGCTCGTTGATACGAATGCTCCATTGCTCCTTGCGGTCGCCCTTCAAGGCTTCCAGCCGGTTTCCGGGCGGTACGCGCAGGAATTCGATGCTGGCAGCGGCGTTAATCTGTTTGAGCTTTTCTCGTGCAACGCGCGCCCATTGCCCATCGAACTGGCGGACAAAAAGGCCGCTGAAGAGGGCGGCTGTTTGCTTGTTGGCGAACGTCTTGATCATGTCGAGATATTAACGTCGTCCGGTAATAACGCCAATCGTTATTTGTTCCTCTCCGTGCCTTATGGCGTTATCAGCGGTTTCTGGCTATCCTTACCGGTTGCCGCGCAACTTCTCCAACACACGAAGAGCACCATCATGGAAGCAGAACGCCAGAATGCCATTGCCGAACGCCTCGACGATCTCGCCACACGCGCGAGAGAGTTACGGAGGTATCTTTGACTACGAAGTCAAGCTGACACGGCTGGAAGAAATCAACCGCGCCCTGGAAGACCCGGCTGTTTGGAGCGACGCCGCGCGCGCGCAGGAACTGGGCCGCGAAAAACGACAACTCGAAGATGTCGTCCAGACCCTCGGGGCAGCCAGCCTTGAAGCGCGCAATCTCAAGGAATTGTTCGATCTCGCCCAGGCCGAAGAAGACGACGACACTTTCGAGGCCGTCGAGGGCGATCTGCAATCTCTTTCGGAGACCATCGAGTTGATCGAGTTCCGGCGCATGTTCGCCAACCCGATGGACCCGGCCAATTGCTTCGTCGAAATCCAGTCCGGCGCGGGCGGCACCGAGGCGCAGGATTGGGCCTCGATGCTGGAGCGCATGTATCTGCGTTACGCGGAGAAAAAGGGTTTTGCCGTCGAACTGCTCGAAGAGAGCGAAGGGGATGTAGCCGGCATCAAGAACTGCACCATCAAGGTGAGCGGCGAATACGCCTACGGCCACCTGCGCACCGAGACGGGCATCCATCGGCTGGTGCGGAAATCTCCGTTCGATTCCAACGCGCGGCGGCACACCAGTTTCAGTTCGGTGTTCGTCTACCCGGAAGTCGATGATTCCATCGAAATCGCAATCAACCCCGCCGACTTGCGCATCGACACCTACCGCGCCTCCGGCGCGGGCGGGCAACACATCAACAAGACCGATTCGGCGGTACGCATCACCCATATGCCGACCAATATCGTTGTGCAGTGCCAGAACGACCGATCACAGCATCGCAACAAGGACGAGGCCATGAAAATGCTGCGGGCCCGTCTCTTTGAACTGGAATTGCGCAAACGTCAGGCCGAACAGCAAAAGTTGGAAGACAGCAAATCCGACATCGGCTGGGGACACCAGATTCGTTCCTATGTGCTCGACCAGTCGCGGATCAAGGATTTGCGCACCAATTACGAAGTCGGCAATACCCAGGCCGTGCTCGACGGCGATCTCGACGATTTCATTTCCGCGAGTCTCAAGCAGGGAGTTTGACGGCGGCAGACTCACCCAAAGCGCATGGAGGGGCATTCCCCTCAAGCGGATGGGTGGCAGGCGAAGCCTGACGGGGTGGCGCGAAGCGCCGGGGCAATTCCCCTCCCGTGGAGGGGTGCCCGAAGGGCGGGGTGGTCGCGGCGCCAAATTCACCCGCAATATTCACAGAATTCCCTCATTTTGAGGTATCTTATCCGTCATTGATGCCTTTGTCGTTCAACCAAAAACGGAGAATGACTCGCAAATGAATGACGATCTGACCAAAGCTCCGTCGGACTGGTTCATCAGCGCAACGGAATACGGCTACCGGAACTGCACGTTCAAGATGCTGAACTGCGGCGAGGCTGCCTTCGGGGAATTGCATCGGGCGATCCAGGCGGCCAGGCACTCGATCAACTACATCTGCTGGGGCTTTCAGCCCTCGATGTATTTCGTGCGCAACGGCAATGCGCCTTCCATCGGCGAGTTGCTCGAAGAAAAGGCACTGCAGGGCGTCAAGGTGCGCGTGTTGTGCTGGGCCTTCATGAACCTGTCCGCAATCAGCTTACCCGGCGCGATAGGCGAAGCCAACACCCCTGGGCGGCAGGCGGGGGCTGTTGGAGACCGTCCCGAAACGCACACCAAAGACCAGTACGATTATGACAAATGGTGGTATGCGAGTTATGATCGCGCGCTGCAAAACGTCCCTTCAAGTGTTGCGGATGCCAGCCCCATCTATGGCTCCGTGCTTCCGGCTGAAAAGCGGCTCCCCAAGCCCCGACAGGTTGCCGCCCGCACGGATCGGGAACTGGAAAAGATCCGGCAGAACCTCGAATTCCGGGCGCGCGGATTCACGCTGGCCGAACGGCAAAGCATCCAGAACAGAGCCTACACGGACAAGGACATCGGCGCCTTGCACCGCGTCGCCATGGCTACTGCCCCGAGTCACCACCAGAAGGTGGTTTTCATCGACGTGGAATCGCCGCACGATCACATGGCCTTCGTCATGGGTCACAACACGCTCGATCCCTACTGGGACACCACCGGACACTGCTATCGTTACCAGTCCGGCGCGCCGGACAGAGGTCGCAATGTCGCTACTCCCCGGCAGGATCTTTCCAGCCGTGTCACCGGCCCCATCGTGGGTGACCTCTACTCGAATTTCAGATATGCGTGGGAAAAGGAAGGTGGCAAAGGGCTGTCGGATCTGTCCGAAGCGCACTTCAGAAATTTCCCTCTCTACACCTCGAAGCTCGTGGCCTGCGAGGGAGGTAACTCCACTCCGGGAACCATCAAGGCCGCGCTCGGCGACATCACGACGGGCGGCGCTCAGATCATTCGCACCCAGATACAGAACAAGCCTCCCCGGTTCGATATCCGGGACAGCTACAAACATGTGATCAGGAACGCCTCCCGTTACATCTATATCGAGAATCAATACTTTCGCTGGCCGCCGATGGCCGAATGGATCAAGGAAACCGCGCTGAAGGCGGGCAGACCCAACAATCCGCTTTATCTCTTCGTAATCACCAACAGCAGCGACGAGGGGGTCGGTTCCGGCACGCAAAAAACCTACCAGATGCTCGACAGCCTCGGTCGGGCGGACGTGATCCCCGGCATTGCGCGGAAGAAACGCATCGACGACCTGATTACCCGGATCAACCAGATAGACCTGGATATAAGAAGGCTCAAGGGGAACATGCCGACGACGAGCGACGTGGATTTCAATTTTTACTTCAACACCGGGCGCGGGAACGAGGCGAAAATTGCCGAACAGGAAGCGCAGAGAAAGCAGTTGTCGGCGCAGTTGGCAGCATTGCAGAGCGACGTCGCAGGCAAGGTCATCCGGCCCGAAGAACGCCCTGGCCTCAAGATCCACGTCTGCACCCTGACCGCCCCGGATACCCCGGCGGGCGTGCCCTGGCCCGAAGTCTACGTCCACTCCAAGCTCATGACGATAGATGACGTATACATGACTCTGGGCAGCGCCAACATCAACACCCGAAGCATGGAAACGGACAGCGAGATGAACATTGCCCACGCCCGGGGAGACATCACCCGGAAAGCTCGACGGGAATTGTGGGCGCAACATACAAACGGGAAGGGCGCACAGGACAATATGAGACTGGCCTTCGAGGAATGGGGCAGAATCATCGACGAGAACCGGGATAACGAAAGAGATTTGCTTCCTCCCGTCGCTTCCCTGCGCGGTTTCCTGCGTACCGACCCCAGGATCAGCGATTTCGACTGAACGCGAACGGCACCATCATCCCGACCTGCAACACATCCGCACAGGCTATCCGGAGTCATCAAATGTCCGCCGACCTCTCCACCAACACCGCCCAGATGGAAGAGCAATTCGCCTTTACCTGCGCCTACGAGGAAGACCGCATCCCGCCGCGCGACCCGGAAGCCGACCAACTCTTCCAAAACGCAAACTGGCGTTACAAAAAGAACCTCCTCGCGGAAGACCCGGTCGTTCATGCAGAAGTCGAGCGGCTCTACCGGATCGCCACCGCCTGGGGCCACGACAAGGCTGCCTACCATCTCGCCTTCATGATGATGCGCGGTTACACGACCCACTCCGATCGCATCGCCAAGCCCGTCAGCATCGCCGAAAGGCTCATCGGCCGGGGCATTCCCGGTGGCTACTGTCTGATGGGCTACCTGCTCGATATCGGCTATGGCGTGGAAAAAGACTCGAACGCCTCGCTGCAATACTTCAGGAAAGCCGCCGATCTGGGCGATCCGGAGGCGCAGGCGTTCGTGGGAGAGCAATTGCACAGCATGGGTATCCAGAATCCTGCTCCCTACAAGGCAGGCAGGGCCATGAAACGTTGTGCGGCCGATCAGGGGCATGCGCAATCGGCCATCGACACGGCCATCGGCCTGAAGAAGAGAAAACAATACGACGAGGCGCTCAAGTATTTTCAGCTTGCCGCCAGGGCGGGAAGCCCCAAGGGGGCAAATTGGCTGAGACACGCATTCAGCGGCCCCGCCCCGGATGACCGGCTGAACTACATGGGGCAGGACAGGGACGAAGAACGCGCCGCCCGCTATGAAAGGCTCTGGGACATTCTCTCCAGTTACGACTTCCTACCCGCCACCGTCGAAGAAATCGACCGGATCGTCCCCTTGCCCCCGGCCGAACTCCCCGCGTGGGACGGGCAAATCGAATGGGTCAAAAAATGGGAACAAGACCTGGCCCCGCCCCTGCCTGCCGAGGCGCGCATCAGGAAAATGGCGCGGGCCAAGGGACTCGATCCCGAAACCGGCCTGCCCAGACGAAGAGCGGCATCGAAGCCGCCCCCCGGCTGAGAACGCGCGTCGAACGCAATCCCCTCCCACCCTCACACACTCCCAAATCCTGAACCACGCCGCCGCGTCGAGGGCAGGGAGGTCGAAAATTTCATCCCATCAGGCTACGCAAGCTGTACCAGATTACCAAAAGTTTCACACAACGAAGACCATAGTGTTGTACAATGTTATGTATCTTCAGTGGGGGCATATCATGCGAACCGTCAGCTACAGTGAAGCCCGTCAGAACTTTTCGACAACGATGAATTCTGCTATCAATGACCGTGTGCCGGTGCTCATTACCCGGCAGCGCGGCGGTAATTGCGTGTTGATTTCGCAGGAAGATTTCGAGGCGATGGAGGAAACCGCCTATCTTCTGCGTTCCCCGGAAAACGCCAAACGATTGCTTCAGTCCGTTGAGCGCGTCAGGAGCGGAGAAGGTTCCGTTACCAGACGCATCGAGGATCTGGAGGCGATGGAACACAATGCAGATCAGGTTTGACGAAGCGGCCTGGGAAGACTACCTGTACTGGCAGGAGCACGACCGAAAAATTCTGAAGCGGATCAATGCACTTCTCAAGGACATCCAGCGTTGGCCGTTTGAGGGCATCGGCAAACCCGAGCTGTTGCGGCATTCGTTGAGCGGCTTTTGGTCTCGCCGCATGACCGACGAGCATCGCCTTGTCTATCAGGTGAGCGATTGTATTGTGGTTGCGGCGTGCAGGTATCATTATTGAAGTGATTGCGCGGCGGGATGCTGCGATGTTCGCAGGCATCGAGAAAAACCTTGAGAGAAGTCCTGCCTTCCCGTTCCAGCCCTGCCACGTCGGATGCGTAAAAATCCGCGCCGCCGTTAAGGCCGACAAATTCTCCCCGGAACATTTGCAGATCCGGGTCAAACGAGATGACTGCCTGATGGGCGTCGATGTTCATGCTGTTGCTCACGGCTTGACTCCGTTATCTTCCAGTCATTTATCCACTGGTCGATTATACTTCCCGTGGCACTGTTCCAAGCAGCGTTTCCATTGTCATGGCAAAAGCCGAAAAGTCCTGATTGCATGCCAGACAGTAGTCCCGGACTTCCAGGAAATCCAGTTTTCTTTCGCCTGTTTCGACCTTGCTCACATAGCTTTGGGGTTTGCCGAGCCGGTGCGCGAGTTCCACCTGCGTAAAGCCTGAATACACGCGCATTTCTCGCAATTTTTCGCGCAAGAGTGATTGGGAGGATGACCATGTGTGACTCATGTTGACACACGGTAAAACCTATTTCACAATATCCCATAACAGGATATTTTTCTAACATAAAAGGAGCAAATGTCATGAACGGGATGTTTTCGGTTGGACGTGTTCCGGGATGGTAATCCTCCTATAGAACCGGACAAATTGAAACCAGTAACAGCCAAACCGGCTTCGCTTGCTTTGCCTGACTTTTTGTATCGTGCTTTGCGGCGATACAACTTTCATTGTAATAACCCGTATCAAGGAGAGCTTTTATGAAATTACTGGTGATTGCCTTGACCTCTGCATCTTTGCTTGTACTCGCTGGATGTGGCTCAACCAATAGCGCTCTTGCGCAGAAAAACCAGACGGTGGAGTATTATCGGATCTTCGATATTAAGGCGACAGCTTCCAAACAGAGTATTGCCAAGGCGGCAAGCAAGGGAATGGCACGTAATGTAAATAACGTGTCGGAAGCCATGCCGATTCCAATCTCCGGCGAAATCCCTGAAACACCAGGACGGTTAACGATTGTCAACCCACTTGCGGGGAATCCACAATTAGCAGCACTGGCTGCTGGTGGTGGCGGTTCTCTGGGGCTGCGCATGGCAAGCTGCGAGGGAGCAAGCTGGACAGCACGGGGCGAACGAGTAGTCTCCGATTATAATTCCACGAAACTGACGGCTTGTCTCTTTCAGTACAAGGATGGTTTCCACCTTGATCTTTACGCGGTACTTGTAAAGAAAACGGGCGGGTTATTCCAATTGAGCCGGAGCATGGCCGATGCTGTCGTCGGTACGCCGGAGGAATGGACGGAGAGAACGCTGCTCGATATCGTGCGCTCGATTCATTCTGAGACCGGAGCAGAGATTACATTGCTGGAGGCGCAACCGGAAATTTCCGGAACACCGTGGCTGGATGGTGGGAAACCGTTAGATCAACTCAAGTAAAGGTTCTGCGCTTGCTTTCCAGGCGATCGTCGTGAATCGCATTGAGCCAGCCTCGCCACAACCCGTAAATCCTCTCCCACCCTCACGCACTCCCGAATCTCGAACCTCACCGCCGCATCGAGCGCGGTGAGTGCCGGGAGATCGAACATCCCGCGCGCGGCGTTGCCGACCACCAGAGGCGCGAGGTAAAGCAAAAGTTCATCCACGCACCCGGCGGCTAGTAGCGCGCCGTTGAGCGTATTTCCGGCCTCCACATGGATTTCGTTGAGTTCGAGCCTTGCCAGTTCGCGCATCAGGGCAGGGAGGTCGACGCGGTCATCCAGTGAGGGCAGAGGAAGGACGCGATGGCCGGACTCGGTGAATTGCCGTGTACAGGCATCGTCGTGGGTATCGGCGGTGACGATGAGCGTGGGCGCGCCCTGAAGGATGCGGGCAGTGGGGGCGACTTCCAACTGAGGGTCGAGCAGGATGCGCAAGGGTTGGCGTTCGCAGGGGTGTTCGCGCACGGTAAGTTGCGGGTCGTCGGCCTTGACGGTTCCGATGCCGGTGAGAATGGCGCAGGCGCGGGCGCGCCAGCGATGGCCGTCGGCGCGGGCGGCAGCGCCCGTGATCCATTGGCTGATACCGTTTTCCAGCGCGGTTTTGCCGTCGAACGTGGCGGCAACCTTGAGCCGCAGCCAGGGGCGGTTTCTCGTCATGCGCGAGATGAATCCGATGTTGAGCTCATGCGCTTCATCAATGAGAAGACCGCAACCGACGTCGATACCGGCGGTGCGCAACTTCTCCAGACCACGCCCGGATACCCTGGGATTGGGGTCTTCCATTGCAACGACGACGCGCGACAGTCCGGCGGCGATGAGGGCGTCGACGCAAGGCGGGGTACGGCCAAAGTGAGCGCAAGGCTCCAATGTGACGTAGGCGGTCGCACCGCGCGCGGCTATCCCGGCAGCGGCCAGCGCTAGGACTTCGGCGTGCGGCTCGCCCGCGCAGCGATGCCAGCCTTCGCCGATGATCGCGCCGTCGCGTGCGATCACGCAGCCCACTCGCGGGTTGGGCGTGGTGGTGGCAAGCCCCTGTTCGGCGAGCGCAAGTGCGCGCGCCATAGCGTCGCGGTCAGCCGTCGAAAAGGTCATGTTCGGGGGTGTCGGGCGGGTTGGATTCGCGGCGGCGCGAACGGGGTTGCGGCTGCACTTCGCGGACGAAGCTGGAAAAATCGTCGACGTCTGCAAAGTTGCGATATACCGAGGCAAACCGGATGTAGGCTACCTTGTCGAGCTTTTTGAGCTCTTTCATCACCAGATCGCCGATCTGGGCGCTCGGAATCTCGGTCTCGCCGACGGTCAGCAGCCGCGCCTCGATGCGGTCGACGGCGGCTTCCAGCGCCTCGGTCGTCACCGGGCGCTTGCGCAGGGCAAGCTGCATGCTGGCGAAGAGCTTGCCGCGTTCGTATTCGCTGCGGTTGCCGTTGCGCTTGACGACACGCGGCATCTTGAGGTCGATGCGCTCGTAGGTGGTGAAACGCTTGTCGCAATGCACGCACCGGCGGCGACGGCGCACGATGTCGCCGTCGTCGTTTTCGCGGGAGTCGGTGACCTGGGTGTTGGGGTCACCGCAAAATGGACATTTCACGGCATGGGCGGGCAATAAAACCTTTATTTACCATACACCGGAAAGCGAGCGCAAAGCTCCGCCGCCGCAGTGCGTGTTTTTTCGATTACCGATGCGTCCTCCGGCGCGTCGAGCACGTCGGCGATCAGGTGGGCGGTCATCGAGGCTTCGGCCTCGGTGAAACCGCGCGTGGTGATGGCAGGCGAGCCGATGCGGATGCCCGAGGTGACGAAGGGCTTTTCCGGATCGTTCGGAATGGCGTTCTTGTTGACGGTGATGTGTGCCTGACCCAATACCGCTTCGGCAGCCTTGCCAGTGATGTTTTTCGCGCGCAGATCGACGAGAAAAACGTGGCTTTCCGTCCGGCCCGAGACGATGCGCAGACCCCGTTCTTCGCCGAGCACGCGCGCCATGACGCGGGCGTTGGCGATGACCTGCTCCTGGTAGAGACGGAACGCGGGCGAGGCCGCTTCCTTGAAGCACGCCGCCTTGGCGGCGATGACGTGCATCAGCGGGCCGCCTTGCAGGCCGGGGAAAACCGCGGAGTTGACCGCCTTTTCGTGTTCGGCGCGCATCAGGATTGCGCCGCCGCGCGGGCCGCGCAGGGTTTTATGGGTGGTGGTGGTCACCACGTCGGCGTGCGGCACGGGGTTGGGATAGAGATCGGCAGCGACGAGGCCGGCGTAATGCGCCATGTCTACCCAGAAGATTGCGCCGATTTTCCTGGCAACTTCCGCAAAGCGCGCCCAGTCGATTCTCAGCGAATAGGCGGATGCGCCCGCAATGATGATTTTGGGCTTGTGTTGGAGCGCCAGCGCCTCCATTGCCGCGTAGTCGATGGCTTCCTTTTCGTCGAGTCCATAGGCGACGACGTTGAACCATTTGCCGGACATGTTGAGCGGCATGCCGTGGGTGAGATGCCCGCCTTCGGCCAGACTCATGCCCATGAGGGTGTCGCCCGGTTTGGCAAAGGCCATCAAGACCGCCTGATTGGCCTGCGAACCCGAATTCGGCTGCACATTGGCGGCCTGCGCGCCGAAAAGCGCCTTCAGCCGGTCGATGGCGATCTGCTCGGCAACGTCGACATACTCGCAGCCGCCGTAATAACGCTTGCCAGGATAACCCTCGGCGTATTTATTGGTGAGTTGCGAACCTTGCGCTTCCATGACGGCATGGGAGACGTAGTTTTCGGAAGCGATCAACTCGATGTGTTCTTCCTGACGACGATTTTCGGCCTGTACGGCAGTCCACAGTTCGGGATCGGTTTTGGCAAGCGTGTTTTGCATGGAGAACATGTTGGGACTCTGTAATTTGGAAGCGGGTGACGATTATACTTAGTGCTTTGCCTCTGTTGTCATGGATTCAACTCTGCTTACAGAACTTTCGGGCCTGCGCGCGGAAATCGACGGCATCGACCGCCAGATGCTCGATCTCCTGAACCGCCGCGCCCGTTGCGCACAGGAAGTCGGCAGGATCAAATCGCGCCACGGCGAAAAAGGTTTTACCTATCGCCCCGAACGCGAGGCGCAGGTTTTGCGCCGAATCGTCGAACTCAACCCTGGACCTTTGCCGGAGGGCGCGGTCTGGCAGATTTTCCGGGAAGTGATGTCGGCCTGCCTCGCGTTGGAGCAGCAACTCAAGGTGGCCTATCTCGGTCCGGCGGGGACGTTCTCCGAGAACGCCAGCCGTAGACATTTCGGCTCCGCGCCCGACTTTCTCCCACAGGTTTCCATCGACGAGGTTTTCCGTGCCGTGGAAGCGAACCACGCGCATTACGGCGTCGTGCCGGTCGAGAATTCGAGCGAAGGCGCTGTGGGCAGCACGCTCGATCTGCTGCTTGCGCATTCGCTCCAGGTTTGCGGCGAAGTGCAGTTGCGCATTCATCATCACCTGCTCTCGTGCGCGCCGGAGATTGGCGCGACACGCAGGCTTTATTCGCACGCGCAGTCGCTCGCCCAATGCCATGAATGGCTCAATGCCCATCTCGCGCATCTGCCGAGAGTGCCGGTGGCGAGCAATGCCGAAGCGGCGCGCATGGCGGCGGAAGATCCGCAATCCTGCGCCATTGCCGGGGATGCGGCAGCCCAGCTTTACGGACTCGACAAACTCGCCGTGAACATCGAAGACAATCCCAACAACTCGACCCGCTTTCTCATCATCGGGCGTCATGGCGCGGGGCCTTCCGGGCAGGACAAGACCTCGCTCGTGTGTTCCGCCCCCAATCGTCCGGGAGCCGTGTTCGGATTGCTGGAGCCTCTTGCCCGCCACGGCGTCGACATGTCGCGCCTGCAATCGCGCCCCGCGCCCGGAGGGATGTGGGAGTACGTGTTTTACATCGACCTCATCGGCCACCGGGACGACGCGCCAGTGGCGGCCGCCCTGGCGGAATTGGGAGAGCAGGCCGCTTTCCTCAAGATACTGGGGTCGTATCCCTCCGCCGAATTGAACACCGAACCCGGAAACTGAACCCGAAAACCCAGGAATAAATGATAAATGAATACCAGCGTCGCAAGCCGCGCCCCTGCCCATGTGCATTCCCTGTCGCCATACCAGCCGGGTAAACCCGTTTCCGAACTGGCGCGCGAGACCGGGATTCCCGAGGCGGAAATCGTCAAGCTCGCCTCCAATGAAAACCCGTTTGGAATGAGTCCGAAAGCCGGGGCGGCAGCGGTTGCCGCGCTGGAAGAGGGGGGGCGCTACCCGGACGGCAACGCCTTTGCGCTCAAGGCTGCGCTTGCCCGGAAATACGGCGTGGACATGACCCAACTGGTCATCGGCAACGGCTCCAACGATGTGCTCGAAATTGCCACCCAGGCGTTTCTTTCGCCCGGCGCGTCGGCTGTCTTCGCGCAATACTCGTTTGCCGTCTATCCCCTGGCGACGATTGCGCGCGGCGCGCGCTGCATCCAGGTTCCGGCCAGAAACTACGGTCACGATCTCGACGCGATGCGCACGGCCATCGACCAGAGCACCCGCATCGTCTTCATCGCCAATCCCAACAATCCTACCGGAACCTTCCTGCCCGGTGACCGGATCGAAGCGTTTCTCGCCCAGGTGCCGCAGGACGTGCTGGTCGTGCTCGATGAGGCTTACACCGAATTCCTGTCGATGGAGTTGCGTTACGACGCCATCGGCTGGATTGCGCGTTTTCCCAACCTGTTGGTTTCCCGCACGCTCTGCAAGGCTTACGGATTGGCGGGGCTGCGGCTCGGTTATGGTGTTGCGCACCCGGAAGTCGCCGACCTGATGAACCGGGTGCGCCAACCTTTCAACGCTTCCTGCGTAGCGCAGGCTGCCGCCGTGGCCGCGCTCGAAGATCAGGATTTCGTCGAAAAAGTGGCCGAGAACAATCGTCAGGGCATGGCCCAACTGACGGCGGCGTTTGCCGAACTGGGGCTGGAGTGGATACCTTCCTTCGGCAATTTCGTCACCGTCCGGGTAGGGGACGGCGCAAGGGTCGACCAGTCCCTGCTTGCACAGGGCGTCATCGTGCGGCCCATCGCCGGTTACGGTCTGCCTGAATGGTTACGCGTCTCCATCGGTTTGCCGGAGGAAAACGCGCGTTTCATCGCGGCGCTACGGCGGGCGCTGGCCTGAATCGAAACAAGGAAAATAGAGGAAAAGCGTGCCATGCCCTTGATCGATAAACTGGTAGTGTGCGGAGTCGGACTCATTGGAGGCTCCTTCGCGCTTGCTCTGCGCAACAAGAAAAAAGTGGGGCGTGTGGTCGGCATCGGACGATCGAAGGAATCGCTCGAACGCGCTCAGGCGCTTGGCGTGATCGACGAAATTGCCCCCGACTGGGCTTCGGCGCTCGACGGGGCCGATTTCGTCCTGCTGGCGATGCCGGTCGGGCAGACCGACGCGGTCATGGAAGCGATGGCCCCTCACCTGCAAGCGCCGACCATCGTCACCGATGCCGGAAGCACCAAGCGCGATGTCATCACTTCCGCCTATCACCGGCTCGACGCCCATCTTTCGCGCGTCGTTCCTGCGCACCCCATTGCCGGAACCGAGAAAAGCGGCGTACAGGCTGCCAGCGCCAGGCTTTTTCGGGGCAAGCGCACGGTCGTGACTCCGTTGCCGGAAAACGATCCCGCCGCCGTCGAGCGGGTACGGAAAGCCTGGCAAGCCTGCGGGGCGTCGGTCGTCGACATGGTTCCTCAGGATCACGACCGCGTGTTTGCCGCCGTCAGTCATCTGCCGCACCTGTTGGCCTTCGGGCTTGTCCATGAACTTGCCGGCCGCGCCAACGCCGAACTGTTGTTCTCTCATGCCGCCAGCGGCTTTCGCGATTTCACCCGCATCGCCGCCAGCCACCCCGAAATGTGGCGCGACATCTGCCTTGCCAACCGTCAGGCGCTCGTAGGCGAACTCGATCAATACCTCGGAGAGCTTGCCCTCATTCGTTCCCTGCTGCTCTCCGGCAACGGTTCGCGCCTCGAACAGCTTTTTGAAGAAGCGAGTCAGGCACGGACGAAATGGGGGGAGGAGCTCATGAAGAATGTGACATCCCAGCCAATGGCAGGAACAGAACAAGCGGTGAATCCGGCAGCGCGATGAAGCCGTGATGTTTGTAGAAGGCTGCTGAAGATTCGTCCTTGGCTTCGACCATCAGGGCATAGGCGGCAATTTCTGCGCTGATGACCCGATTGAGCGCATCGGCCAGCAGTGCGCCCCCCAAGCCTTGCCCCTTGAACTTTTGATCCACGGCCAGTTGACCCATGCGTACTGTCGGCACGGATGGATAGCGCGGAAGCCTTCTACTCATACCGTCCGGAAGATCGTTCAACAACAAGCTTGCCGATGCCAGGGTGTAGTAACCCGCGATACGTTGTTCTTCCGTCAGCGCAACGAAACAGGCCGTCACGCGGCGGCGCACGTCCTGTGTGACCTGCTCGTGGAAGTAGCGATCCAAGGGGACGGAGCCGCTATGAAACGCTTTACGGTCATAAGTGGCGTCCAGTGAGGCAACGAGGAACGGCGCGTGGCTCATTCAGCACGCAGCAGCTTGTTTCGACGGGCAAAGGCGCGCTTCAGGGCAGGAGTCGCTTTCGGCGGCGAGAGCAAGGCTTGCGCAAAGCACTCCTGATCGGCCAACGACAAACGGATGAATTCTTCTTTTTCAATGGCGCGTTGCGCGGCATCTTGTACAGCGGCAATGACGAAATCCGTCATGGTTCGGCCTTGAAGCTCTGAAGCACGCTTGAGCATCGAATGCAACTCGGTGCTGATCCTGGCTTCGAGACGGGCGGT
>JGI24702J35022_10001280_pt1 | contig 15658 bp, 12 predicted proteins | sample TergutTh196P4_FD_35022 | JGI IMG/M metagenome (IMG submission 35022)
AGGCTCTTCGAGCGTTTTCACCTGGGTATATAGCCGCCCCTTTGTCGGAATTTATATTTGATTATTGTGTGACAAACAGTTCGATAAATTATTGTTTAATAAAATCTTCCCTCATGGGAGTAAAAAAATCCAGCAGTATTCCCTTTTCAAGACAGACGCAGCCATGCTTTACTCCATTCTGCTTGCACATGGTATCTCCTTTTGATACATCTTTGGTTTCGTCACCGATTGTAAAGCGGAAACGTCCTTCAGCAACATAGGTGATCTGGGTATGAGGGTGGCTGTGAACCGCTCCGGTGGCGCCTGTTTCAAACCGGTTTTCCACACACATCAATGCATCACAGTAGGCAAGTACCTTTCGAATAACTCCCGGAGACGGGGATTCTTCTTCGCTGTCATCGCTGAAAACCCATTGTTTGTCTTTGTAATTTTTAGCTTCCATGTTTAGCTCCTTCCTTAATTAATAGGGCTTAACTGCTGCCTTTTTATTTGGGTTCCAGGGAAACTTCAGTTTATGAAAAACTTTTATGAAAAATTTCTCATGAAAACCGGGCTGCGCTGTTAATGATTAAAGCATACCTTTTGGCGTTCCAAGGATCTCTGCCATAATAACGGCTTGTTTCATCGGTGAAAGGTGGTCCAGATTCAGGGGGAAAGCTTTTTGTTCCCTGGAATTTGAACCGGCTGAAATACTCCTGGCAGAAGACTTATTGGGAAGAGAAGCTGATGGAGTTGAATAACTTGCCGCAATTGAACTTTGATACGCCGGTTTATTGAAACCGGCAGAAAGTCCTTTGGAAGCAGTACCCTTTTTTATGGTCGATAAAACCTTTTTTGGTTTTGGCGGTTGAATTTGCCTAACCCTGGAAGATTCCGGCGCAGCAGCTTTCCCCGTAACTTTTTGTACACCATGAGTTTCAGAGGTTCTCTCCCAATGTGGACGAAAATCGTCGTCTTCCTGAATTTTTTCCCTGACCGGAACAGGCGGCGGCGGATCTTTTTTCTTCTTCTTTACCCCCAAAATGGTGCGGCCGATAAAAATTACCAATGCTGCAATGATAAAAATGACATTGGGGAATGAATCGGACATGCTGCTTCTCCGTTATTGTCCTATGGGAGCGGACCTGGGATTACCGGAAGATGCTCCTGAGGAAGAACCACCTATTGAAGAACGCATGTCAGTGTCTGCCTGTATATTCTTGAGTCTGTAGTAATCCATCACTCCAAGGTGGCCGTTTTTAAACGCCTCGGCGATTGCCAGGGGAATCTCCGCTTCCGCGAGAACCACCTTGGCGCGGTTCTCCTGAACCAGGGCGAGCATTTCCTGTTCCTGGGCTTGGGCTGCGGCTCTGCGTTTTTCAGCTTCTGCCTGGAAGCGGCGTTTGTCCGCCTCTGCCTGATCTGCCTGGAGCTTGGCGCCTACGTTTTCGCCTACGTCGATATCGGCAATGTCAATGGAAAGAATTTCAAAGGCGGTTCCCGCATCCAGGCCTTTTTTCAGAACCGTTTTGGAAATGGTATCGGGATTTTCCATTACCGTCTTGTAAGATTCGGAAGAACCAATGGTGGTTACGATTCCTTCGCCTACCCTGGCGATGATTGTTTCTTCCATGGCGCCTCCGACCAGGCGTTCGATATTGGCTCTTACGGTAACCCTGGCTTTTACACAGAGCTGAATGCCGTCTTTGGCAACAGCGTCGATGGTCTGTTTTCCCTTGGACGTATCCGGGCAGTCAATAACTTTGGGATTAACACTGGTCCGCACAGCTTCCAGTACATCCCGGCCGGCCAGGTCTATGGCTGCAGCCCGCTGGAAGGGCAGCGGAATATTGGCCTTATTGGCCGCAACCAGGGCGCGGCTTACCTTCATCACGTCTCCTCGGGCCAGGAAGTGGGTTTCCAGCATATCGCTGTCTACTTCGATTCCCGCCTTGCATAGCATGATCCTTGAATCCACAATGACGCCGGGATTTACATGCCGGAGCCACATACCGATGAGTTTTCCCATTCCCACGTAGGCCCCGGACAAAAGCGCCCGGAACCAGAGCCCGAAGAAACGGAAAAAGAGGATTAGAAATCCCAGGGCAAATAGACCAATAACGATCACAATAATAAAATAAGGCAGCATACTATTCCTCCTATACTCTTCTAACTATGATCCTGTTACCCCGAACCCGGGTAACAATGACGCCTCTGCCTTCACCAACAAATTCACCGTCAGCTTCAACAGTATAGACTTTATCATCAAATATCGCCTTTCCGGAAGGCCGCAGAACGGAATCTGTTGTACCGGTTTTCCCGACCAGGGCGGCGTAATTTTCTTCATCCTCCGGGGCAAAACCTGAATTACCGGTATTTCCCGCGACGTTACCGGCAATGGCTTTTCCTGCTGGAGAATCCGGGTCGGGTCCGCCTGCGGTTCCTGTTATGGCGGCTTTAAGCGTAAGCCGGTCAAAAATCCTTGTTTTGGGACCCAGAAGGGCAATGACCGCAATTCCCGAGATTGAGGCTATCAGGCCCGCAAATACCACCAGGAAGTTACGGCCCAAAATTGACCATTCCCAGTCGAACCTGGGGATCACAAAATCCTGCATGGAAAGGATAAGGGAAAGGCCTATAAATATAAAACCAAGAATACCTACCACTCCGAAGCCCGGTATTACAAAGATCTCTGCCGCCAGGCAGCCTAGACCCGCCAGGAATAAAATTATCTCCAGAGAACCAACCCGGCCCAAAAGGGCACTGGATCCAAAAACCACAAGGAATGCAATTACCGCGGTTATTCCCGGAATGCCGAAGCCGGGGCTTTGAATTTCCAGAAAGATCATCACCAGTCCAATGATGATAAGAATGGCCTGGATCACTCCGGATGTGAGGAAGGAAATAATCGAGTCCGCTATGCTTGGGCTTGATTCGGTTATTTCTCCCTTAATGCCGAGACTTGAGAGAAGTTCTTCCTGGTTTTCGGCAAGTCCTGCTGCAAGGCCGTAACGCAGAGCCTCCCCGGCGGTAAGGGAAAGCAGTTTTCCTTCCTGGGATATGATTCCCATCCTTTCAATATTAGATGTACTGCCGCCTGTATCTCTTTCCAGGCGTTCCAGTTCAGCCAGAGTCAGCACTCTGGTTTTTCCGTTCTCTTGAACTTCCCAGAGTTCAACATCATAATCCACCATGGCAAGGGCAAGCCCTATGGGGTGGCCGTTTCTTTCTGCCAGGGCTGCCATCTGGGATCGTACAGCGGCCACTGTCTTTTCCCCGGCGCCCTCGGTTAACCCGCCGGGTCCGGCAGTTACCGGCGCTGCAGCGCCCATGGAGGTTCCTGGCGCCATATAAATATCCGTACAGGAGAACGCGATCAGGGCGCCTGCCGACCAGCTCACGCCCATGGAAGATTCGCTGTTTTTTACCCAGGCTACAGTTCTGGCATTTTTTACAGACATTATAAAAGATGTTATTTGCAGGGCGGAATCAACTCTGCCTCCGAATGTGTCTATTTCGAAGATAAGATACTCAGTCCCCTGGGAAAGGGCTTTTCTTGCTTCTCTCCTTACAAATGCTGTGAGCGACGGTTCTATATCTCCACGGATGGGAATGATCCAGGCTTTTCCCCTTTCTCTCGTTACAGCCGGCTGGGCTGCCAGAAGAGCAGGAAATATCAGTATTCCTGTAAAAAACAAAAAAATGATAATCTGGCCCGGATATTTTTTTGCTTTTGAACTCATGGTTTAATAATAATTCATCATGCAAAAAAGGCCAAGACTCAAAGAACGGTTTATGGCTATTCATATTCATTAAAAAAAGCTATTATTCCGGCAGTATATGGAATTTTCCGAACTAAATTTGCACCCTGACCTCCAGAGAGGTCTCGACGATGCCGGGTATATTACCTGCATGCCTGTCCAGCAGGAGGTGCTTAGGCATGCATTCAGCGGTCAGGATCTTTACGTACAGTCACAGACCGGTACAGGCAAGACAGCGGCCTTTTTGGTTGTTATTTTTCAGCGTTTACTTACAGAAGATATGATCCACGGGAAAAAAGCCATCATAATGGTGCCAACCCGGGAACTGGCGGTTCAGGTTGAGGAGGAAGCCAAAGTAATAGGCAGGTACCTGCCCTTTAAAATCGGGAGTTTCTTTGGAGGGGTTGGTTATAATCAGCAGACAGCCCTGCTTCGTGATAATGTACAGATTCTGGTGGGTACGCCGGGCCGTGTCCTGGATCTGAACCAAAGCGGACACATGAACCTGATGGAGATTGCCTTTCTGGTGCTTGACGAGGCTGACCGTATGTTTGATATGGGGTTTTACCCGGATCTTCGCAAGCTAATCCGGGCAGTTCCGCCTGTGGACCGCCGGCAGACCATGCTTTTCAGCGCTACCCTGAATACCTGGGTCAAGAATCTTGCCTGGGAATATACAAGGAACCCTTTTGAAATCGCAATTGAACCTGAAACAGTAACTGTTGAAGAAGTAGAGCAGGTTCTCTACCATGTTTCATCTACTGACAAGATGAAGCTTCTTTTGGGGATAATAAAAAGCGAAGATCCGGAGAGCATACTTGTTTTCTGCAATACCAAGCGTTATGCGGAAATTGTAGCCAAACGGTTAAGGCTTAACGGTCTGGAATGTGAATATATAATGGGAGACCTTCCCCAGATTAAACGGCTCAGGATTATTGACGATATAAAAGCGGGGAAACTGCGCATTCTGGTTGCCACGGATGTCGCAGCCCGGGGTCTCGACATTGAAGGCCTTGCCATGGTGGTAAATTATGATCTTCCAAATGAGTCAGAAAATTACGTTCATCGCATAGGCCGTACAGCCCGGGCGGGGAAAACCGGCAAGGCTTTTTCTTTTGCCAGCGAACAGGATGTATATGCATTGCCTGGAATAGAGCGTTATATAGGGCAGAAGATCCCCCCCAAGACGGTTTCCGGCGATCTTTTTGCTGTGGACAAGAGCGAAGGAAAGCATATCCATACTGAGTATTACGAAGAGCAGAAGTCAAGAGGCGGTGACAGCTTTTCAAGAGGTCCACGTGGACGGCACAGGGACGGCAAGGACCGCCGGCGTCAGGGCGATAATCGCGACTCCAGGGAACGCGGACGCGAAAAAATCCGTACCGGCGAAAAAGCAGGACCGGAACCAAAATTATCAGAACTTTCCCTGGAAGAGCGGATGGCCTATTACCGGCAAAAATACGATAAAAGCGGTGTTTCCCGAATTAAGCAAAAAGGCCCGGATCAGAAAAAAGCAAACTCTCCGTTGAATGAAAAAAGCGCCGCTGGTCCTGAAACCGAAGAAAAACGCAGGAGAAAGGACCGCGTTCGCAGGAAAGGTAAACCTCAAAAATTTGCCGGGGCAGGGCAAGGTACAGAGCATTCTCCCAATGCAGAGACGGCAAAGCCTCCCAATGTAGAAGTGCAGACATTGGAGAAAAAAGGCATACTATCCCGGTTTTTTGCTATTTTTAAAAAGAAACCTGCTGATTCACCTTAACGGACGTATTTTACCTTAACTTAAAATTATACATCTGCCACATAAAGCCGATCAGTATTGGCGTTTTGCCATAGTGGAATTCCGGAGTTACCCTGAAGAAAAAGCGCGAGCCGCCTTTACCGGCTTTAATAAAATCAAAGCCAAGGTCTATGGGTACGCCGATAAAAAAGTCGCCCTTTGAGGAATTAGAAATTGGTATGGTTGATACCGGGAAATTCAGATGTACTCCTGCTCCCAGATATAACCATTCAACAAACGGAACGTTTATATGGGCCATTATGGGTACTGTCAAACAAATCGGCATATAAGCATATTCATAGAATTTATCACCGCCAAAGAATAATGCTCCATCCAGCAAAAGATACATGCCGGAATGCATCAGGAGTCCTGAATTTATCGACAGCCAGCTGAAAAGGTAATAATCCAAATTTAAACCCAGATCAAACGTAAAGGCATAATTGCCGCTGGGCACACTTTCACTTGCTAATTTGGCAAAATTCCGGGTTGGAGTAATGCCCATACCGACATCAATTCCAAACAGCATATTGCCCGATTCATGCTTGTGCTGCCGCTGTGAGAAAGCGCTTCCCGCTATCAGTAATACGAGCAGAAAAACCAATAATACCTTATTATTCATGTGAACTCCCTTAAAAGTAATTAAACCGCCAGGCGGTTCATGCTATGAAAAATATAAAGATTTTTCTTATATTTAGGATCGGTTTGATAATGCCCCCGGATTAGGCCCGCTATTTATAATATAATACGGAATTCATTAAAAATCCACTTTTAGGGATGCTTTTTTAATAACTTATCCGAATTATTAATCCCTGAAACGGTACACAGAAAAGCGGATTCCTAACCCTTGGGAATTACCAGAGCAGCGGCGATGCTGTAACAATAATCACCCAGCCTTTCAATACGCCGTACCAGATCTATGAAAAGGAGTTCAGTCTTTACGTCTTTTCCTGCCTGGATGCGTTTGCGTCCCAATTTTCTCAGTTTATTGCGGGATTTATCTATTCTGCTCTCCAGCTCTTTTGCCCACGCGATTTGTTCATCAGAGAGGGCGCCCCCCAGGTGTTCCTTAAGGAAATCTAAAAATTCCGCCACCAGGCCTACATAGGGGATTAGGGCTGTAATTTCCTTGTTTTTAAAAACCTGGTTTTTCCGTACGCTTCGTTCCAGGAGAAGGCTAAGGCTAAAGCAGTCGTCCGTCATGTCCTCAAGGTCGGCTATAATTCTTAAAAGCCGGGAAACCCGCTTTTCGGAACGGGGGTTAAGCTGTTCCCTTGTACATTCAATCAGAAAGGCGGTAATAGCCTCCCGCATTTCATCGGCGTAATTTTCTTTTCCTTTCAGGTCTGTGACCAGAGCATTTACCGCGTCTTCTGTAAGCGGATTTTCCTGCATGGAATTAAGGACCGCACAGAATTTACCGTACATTTCCGATGTCAGGCCTGCCATATCACGGATTTCCTTCTCAGCCGTGATTATGTTCAATTCAGGGGTATTCCTTAAGCTGGAGGATTTATATTCCAGATGGTAATGTTCCAAGAGGGGCGTTTCGCCCTTTTTGTCTTTTATTATAATGGAAACCAATCTGGCGAAAGGATTTACAAACGGCAGGAAGAGGATTGTATTTATGGTGTTAAATACCGTATGGAGCATGGCGATGTGAATTGTGACCCCAAAACCTACCGGGTCTCCGGGTGTTATAAAGTGAACCAGGGCTAAAAGCGGCTTTAAGAGGGGCATCGCCCATAGGGATCCTATTATGTTAAAAAGTATGTGAACCAGGGCAGCCCGCTTTGCGGCGGTTTTTGTACCAATGGCAATTACAGCCGCATCAAAGGTAGTGCCTATATTGGCGCCAAGAACCATACCGGCGGCCATTTCGTAGGTTATAATATTGTTATATGCCATGGTTATAACTATGGCGGTGGAAGCGCTGGAAGAATGAATCAGGTAAGTCATCACCATTCCGGCGCCCGCGCTGATCAGTATCGCTATAAAACCCAGATCCTTGAACTTGGACAAGGCGCCAAAATTGATAAATTCATTTATGGCGCCCATTTCCTGGGTAAGATAATAAAGCCCCATAAACAGGAGGCCGAACCCCAGTATTATTTCACCAAGACTTTTATATCTCCATTTAATTACACTTAGAATAAAACCAATACCTATAAGCGGCAGAGCCAGCTTCGATATATTCAACGAGAATCCTACAAGGGACACTATCCACGCGGTTACGGTGGTACCTATGTTGGCTCCCATGATAACACCGATTGCCTGGGTAAGCGTAAGAAGGCCGGCATTTACAAAGGATACCGCCATGGCTGTTGTTGCCAGGGAGGATTGAATAATGGCTGTTACCGACAGACCGGTGAGTACCCCGACAAAACGGTTTCCGGTCATGAAATTCAGTGTTCTTCTTAAGCGATCACCGGTACTCTTCTGTACACCGTCACTCATTACCTTCATTCCGAAGAGGAACATGCATACGCCGCCGGTCATGCGGAAAAGAACAGAAATTATTGTCATATAATATCAGTATACCGGAATTCGGATTTTTATTGAAGTGTTAAAAATATTAACAGTGTTAAAAATATTAACTAAATCTTTTATTATCTTCCAGAGTGGGCTCTGGACAGAGATAATGATTAACGTTTAGTCAGGTATTTACGTATATCCAGGGCAACAGCGGCAATGATGATGGCGCCCTTTACAATTTGCTGCCAGTATGGCGACATATTGATAAAGGTTAAGCCGTAGTTTATTACCGACAGAATGAGAACGCCGATAACGATTCCCGGTACGGTTCCTATGCCGCCAAGGTTTGAGACGCCGCCTACAACACAGGCAGCTATGGCGTCCAGCTCATAACCATTGCCGTAATTGTTGGTTGCACCGCCGGTCCTGGCTGCCTCCAGACTTCCGCCAAGGCCGTAGAGTATACCGGCTATGGTATAAACCAAAATCAGGGTCCTTGTTACATTTACTCCGGAAACCCTTGCTGCTTCGGCATTGCCGCCGATCGCATATATATTTTTTCCGTAGGTGGTTTTGTTGAATAGTATCCATGTAAAAAAAGTGACTATGGCTGCAATTATTACTATATATGGGATCGAATATAAACCGTTAAAACCAACATACCCGGTACCCAGTTCAAGGAACCGGGAATCAAGGCCTCCTATTGGCTGTGCACCGTAGGGGGGCCGGTCAAAGTAGATGGAACAGGTGCCGTATACCGCCACCTGGGTTCCAAGGGTAGCAATAAAAGCCGGGACTTTTAGTTTGGTAATGAAAAACCCGCTTAAAATGCCAAAGAGTCCGCATACTGTCATGGCGATAATAATGGGAACAATCAAAGGCAGTAAAGGCATGTCCGGGTACATTCTTCTGGAATAATCCATTTTTTGGAGCAGAGAAGCCGAAAGCACCGCCGCAAGACCTACACTACGTCCCGCTGAAAGATCGACGCCGCCTGTTATAAGAATTGCTCCCATACCCATGGCAAAAATAATCCTGGTCGATGACATGGCGAGGATATTTCTGAAATTGTTAATTGACAAAAAAGAAGGTTCTCTTATGGTTATGATCAAAACCAGGCCGACAAAGACCAAATAAATGGCGTATTGCAGGCCAAAAGCCTTTATGTTCCTGATATTGATTTTCCCTGATTTAATGGATTGATCAACCATGAGTTCCTCCTTGTGGCTGCTCGAACTGCGCCGCAAGACGCATAATTTCTTCCTGGGTTGTTGTTTTTCCATCAAGAAAACCGGTTACTCTGCCTTCGCACATCACCATAATCCGGTCAGAAACCCCCAGTAATTCCGGCATTTCGGATGAAATCATTATGATGCTTTTACCATCTTTCGCCAAATTGATTATTATGCTGTATATTTCGTATTTGGCGCCCACATCGATGCCTCTGGTTGGTTCATCCAGGATGAGAATATCAGGTTCAGTCAGGAGCCAGCGTGCAAAGAGCACCTTTTGCTGGTTCCCGCCGGAAAGATCCCTTATAAATGTCTTGGTGCTGGGTGTTTTAACATTCAAGGTTCTGATTTTTTCAGCCGTATCCTCGTCGCATTTCTTCTCATTTATTAATCCGGCAGCGTTTTTATAATGATTGATATTTGCCAGAACCATATTATCCCTTACAGACCTCATGGGGATAATTCCCGTAGCCCTTCTTTCTTCTGTTACCAGAGCGAGTTTTTGTAATTTTGCCTGTCCGGGGTTCTTAATGCGTACCTCTTTGCCTTTAATGAAAACCTGACCGCTTTCCACAGGCCTTAGCCCAAAAATGGACTCTACAAGTTCTGTACGCTGGGCGCCTACAAGACCCCCAATGCCAAGGATTTCCCCGCGGCCAAGGGTAAAATTGACATTTCGGAAAGAGCGCGGGTTTGCCGAAGTCAGACCCTTTACTTCCATTACTGTTTTACCGGGGACATTGTCTTTGGGAGGGAAGCGGTTGGAAATTTCCCGTCCAACCATGTATCTGATGATTAGGTCGGTTGTCAGATTCTTGACGGTGAAAGTTCCGATATGCCTGCCATCCCGCATAATGGAAACCATGTCCGAAATTGCAAGAATTTCCTCAATTTTATGCGAAATATAAATAATGGCGACGCCTTCGTCACGCAGCCGCCTGATGATTTTGTATAAAAGCCGTACCTCAACTTCGGTTAGCGACGAGGTCGGTTCGTCCATTATTATTACCTTCGCGCCGTAGGAAACTGCTTTGGCTATTTCCAGGGATTGAATTTTTGATGCTGAAAGTTCCCTGACCCAGACTAGAGGATCTATTTCCATGTTGAGATCCCTAAAGAGGGCCTGGGAATCGGTATACATTTTTTTTTGATCAACAAATTTTAGCGGTCCGACGGAATGCAATGGAAAACGTCCAAGCCAGAGGTTTTCCATTGCGGGACGCAGGAGGATGGGGTGCAATTCCTGATGGATCATGGACAACCCCGCATCCAGAGCCTGTCTGGAATTCTCAAAACGAACGGGGTTGCCGTCCAGGATTATTTCACCTTCGTCGGGAACATAAATGCCAAAGAGACATTTCATCAGCGTTGATTTTCCGGCGCCGTTTTCTCCTATTAGCGCGTGAACAGTTCCCGGCTTTATATTAATGGAGACTTTATCCAGTGCATTCACACCGGGAAAGGATTTTGATAATTCCCTGATCTGGAGAATGAATTCACCGTCACCCATATCATGCACCCCATTTTTACCGCAGCCGGTTCTCTATTTTTTGGGATTATTTCACAGAGGCATGAAGTTCAGTTCCTTATGCTTTCCCTCATGCCTATTGTGATAATTGCTAAATTACTGGAAGTTTCTGAAATTTTCCCTTGTTACCTTCTGGTAGGGAACCCAGCAGTATTTACCGTCCATCTTGCCTGCGGAAGTAGTTACGTCGCCGCCGGTTGCCATGGCGTAAGCGAGATCAAATGTTGCTTTTCCCTGATTCTTGGCATCATTTAGGACTGTGCCGAGCAAGGTTCCTTCGGCCAGGGCCTGGAGGGCAGGAGCAGTTGCATCAACGCCGACTACAGGCAGATACCTTCCGCCGGAGAAAAAGCCGACTTTCCTCAATGACTCAATGACGCCCAGTGCCATATCGTCGTTATTGCAGAATACCATTTCGATTTGATCCCCATACCTGGCCCAGAAAGCGTCCATTTTTTCGACAGCTCTGGGGCGATCCCACATGGCGGTGTCAACGGCAAGTTCCTGCACCCTGATCCCGGCGGCAACTACTGCTTTTATTGAATATTCGGTGCGGAGTTCCGCATCCTGATGGCCTGGTTCGCCCTTCAGCATTATGTACTGAAGTATGCCATCGCTGTTTTTATCTGTCTCTGGATGGGTTTTCCAGTATTCAGCGGCAATTTCGCCCTGCATTGTGCCGGACTCTTCTGCCCTGGCGCCTACATAGTAAACTTTATCCCATTTATTCATATCATCAGTAAAAGGTTCACGATTGAAAAATACCACGGGTACGTTTCCGGCCTTCGCCTTATCAATAATGGCGCCTGCAGCCGTGCGATCCACCGGGTTGATGGCAATAGCCCTCATCTTTTTGGTGATGAATTGATCAACCTGGTCATTCTGGGTGGGCTGTGCATTCTGTGAATCTACCATACTTATGGCGGCTTTACTCTGGGCGTTTAGGTCAATGGCGTTTCTTACATAGGACATAAAGGTGTCGTCAAACTTGTAGATAGCAACACCAATTTGGGGCAATCCGCTGGCGCCCCGGGACCCTCCGCAGCTTGTGAATACTACAATGCTCACAATTGCAAGCATTAAAGCAAACACTATGCTTTTCTTCATTTCGTTCCTCCTGGAGATATGATTATATAATATACTGAATTTTGGATATTTTGGATATATGTTGCGAAATTTTTATTAAAAAAAGGCTTTCTCAAAACTTTTGTTTTGAAAAAGCCATATTATTACTTAAAAAATCAGAAATTTAAATTTTGCCTGTTGTTATTCTGAATATCCCGGTATTGTTCAGGAATCCTGATTTTCCATTGGGGGCAATCCGAAGATCTTTATCCCCTCGTCCGGGAATTTGTTTTTCACAAAAGCGATTGCCCGTTCTATCCCGCGGGCTTCTTCTTCATCACACCAGATCACCATGGCAAAATTTTCTTCCGGCCATATAGCGTCTCCCATGCGGGGGCCCGAAGAGCCAACCCCGAAAATTGAGGGGTATTTTGTATAGTACTTGCCCACCCCTTCGTATTTAAGAGCTTCAAGTACATTTTCTTCTACCGAATGGTTTGCAACTATTTCCACACGAATCATGGATTTACCTCCTCCGTCTTTTTGGTTTCAGCCGATATGGCCATGTCTTTTTTGCTCAAACCCAGGGCTATACGCTGCCGCCGGGCTTCGGATTTAGCCCTCCGTTCATCATCTCTCTTGTTGAGGATATAGTAAACAGTGGGCATAAGGAATAAGGTCATCAGGGTGCCGAAGGAAAGGCCGCCGAGAACGGTTTTCCCTATGGGCGCTACAATTTCCGATCCCTCCCCTGGAAAGAAAGCCATCGGTGCCAGTCCAAGGATGGTGGTAAGGGTTGTCATCAGAATGGGCCGCAGGCGGTTTCCGGCGGCTTCCACGCAGGCGTCATGAAGGGAAAATCCCCGTTTGCGAAGCAGGTTGGTGTAGTCTACCAGTACGATCCCGTTGTTTACTATTACGCCAATCAGAACCAGAAGCCCCACCGCGGTAAGTATGTTGAAGATATCGCCTGTCAGGAGATATATGGCAACTATGCCAATTATCGAAAGGGGAATGGTGAAGAAGATGATAAACGGATCCTTAAAAGATTCAAAAAGGCTGGCCATTACCCCGAATACCAGGAATATGGCTACAATGCAGATAAGCACAAAGCGGGTCATCATCTTTAACATTTCCGCGTTATCCCCCCCGTACTCAATGATCACGTCATCTTCAACTGGTATTTCAGCGTTGATAAGGGCCCGAACCTTGCTCTCCAGGGTATTTGTCCTGGTACCCGGCTGAGCGCCGGCTGTTATATGGATTACCCGGCTTTGGTTTTCGCGGCGTATGGTGAGGGGGCCGGTATTATCCTGGTATGAAACAAAACTGGAAAGGGGGACGCGGCCTGATACCTGGCTGTTGACAAAAATGTGATCCAGAGCGGGCCGGGTACTCCTGTCGGCTTCCGCCAGGATGAGGATAACGTCGTAATCGTGGCCGGATTCCTTGTACTTTGTGGCGATAACACCATCCACCGCAGCCTTGATCTCGTTACCAACTGTATAGGCATTTAATCCCAGGGCATACATCTTTTCCCGGTCAAGCATTATCTCGATCTGCGGAAGGCCGTCCCTAAGGTCAACAGATGGCTCGGTTACATCAGGAAGTTTTTCTTTAAGAAGGGCTGCAATTCTTTCTCCCAGAGCTTTGCCTTTTACGAGGTCGTCGGTACGGAGTATTATGTCTACCGGATTGCTCATGCCCATTCCGCTGAAACCGCCGGACAGACTGAATGAAACATCGGGAAACTGGTTAAAGTAAGGGCGCAGCTTTTCCTTGATCTCATCGGCGGTCATGATCCGGTCTTCGTACTTGGGAAGGCTTATCCTTAGGGAACCTGAGTTGGTACCTCCCCCAAAGCCCATCATGCCGCTCCCGCCGGTGTTGACTATGATGTCTTCGTAGCCGCCTGCGATTTCATTTTGCACGATCAGTTCAAACCGCTTAAGAACCGCTTCGGTTTCTGCCAGGGGAGTACCCATTGGAAGGGTGGCGCTGATATTCACATTGTCTGATTGCTGCTGCGGCATAAATTCCCAGCCAATTACGGGTATAAGGAGTATACTTCCCGCAAAGAGGACAAGGAGAAAGCCAATAACAATGGCTTTGTGTTTAAGCACCTTGTCAACCGCCCAGCGGTAACTATTGTCCAATCCGCTCAGGAAGCGGGCAAATACGCCGTCGATTTCTCCAAGTAATCCTTTTACGGGTTTTTGTTTCCTGGTAACCAGGGGGAAGAAATGGCTGGAAAGTACCGGCACCAAAAACATTGCGGTGACAAGGGAAATCGTCAGGGAGATAACCACCGTGAACGCAAGTCCGGAAAACATCTCCCCTGCCATTTCAAGGAGGCTCCTGAACATTACGAGGGGGGCAAAAACACAGATGGTTGTCAGGGTAGATGCTGCAATGGCAACAACCATTTCCTGGGTGCCTATTACCGAAGCGGTTTTTAGTTTGGCGCCTTTTTCCCGGTAATGGTAGATATTCTCCAGGATTACGATGGAATTATCCACCAGCATCCCTATTCCCAAAACGAGACCTGCCATGGTCATCAGGTTAAGGGTAAGCCCCGCAAAATACATAAGCATTATGGTTACGATTATTGAAACCGGGATGCTTATGCCTATGATCAGCGTGGGCTTGATGGACCTAAGGAATAGAAAGAGAATCAACACCGCCAGAATTGCACCGCTCCATGCTGTGGTTGTTACCTGTTTAAGGGAGTTTTCTATTATGTCTGTTGTGTTGAACCGCTCGGTGACCTTTATGTCCGGGGGCAGTTCTTTGGCCATTCTTGTTAACCTTGCCCGTAAATCCCTTGCAGCCTGTACCGCATTCTTGCCGCTCTGTTTTTGAACCATCATCATTACCGCGGACTGGCCGTTTACATAAACCGTACTTGATATATCCCGGTATCCCTCGAAAACATCCGCAAGATCCCGCAGATATACCTGCCGGGGCAATTCTACCTGGCCGCCAACCAGGCCGCCTCCTTTGTAGGAGATTACGGTGTTTCTTATCTCGTCCAGGGAAGTGTATTCGCCCCTTGTTGTAAGAATATAGGAAAGGTTGTTCTCCGTTATGGTACCGACAGCGGTCTGCACATTCTGGGTTGCCAGCATCTGCTGGATCTGGGTTACGGTAAGGCCATAGGCTTCAAGCCGGTTTTGGGGGATTTCCACCCTGATGATCTTTTCCCGGCCGCCCATTACCGATGCCGTGGCCACGCCCGGCGTTTGTTCCAGCCTGGGAACTATTGTGTCTTCGGCTATCTGCCTGAGCTCTTCGGGCGAACGGTTTCCCGTTACCACAAGACCCATGATTGGGATCATTGAGGGATCAAATTTGAAGATCATCGGCGTATCGGCGCCCTGGGGCATATAGTTCCTGATCCGTTCCAGGGCATCCCGGATAGAGTTGGAAGCGTCCACCAGGTCGGTCCCGTAGGTAAACTGCATGATCACAATGCTGCTTCCTTTGGAAGAGGTCGAGGTAACTTTTTCAAGGCCGGACACGCCGGACAGGGTTGCCTCCAGGGGCCTGGTTAAAGATCGCTCAACTTCCTCAGGGCTGGCGCCCGTATAATTTGAAAAGACAACCAGATAGGGGGGATTGATTTCCGGGTATAGATCGATGGGCAGATTAATAAGGGCAAAAAAACCCAGTCCTATAAAGAGGGCGAATATTATAAAAATGGTAACCGGCCGTGAAACAATGGATTTTGCAACGCTCATGGTATTCTCCTATCTGGCATCTAACGGCGCCAGCCGGCTTACTATATTAATCCGGGTTCCGTCTTCCAGAAGAGTCTGGCCCTGGACTACTATTTCTTCATCAG
>JGI24702J35022_10001281_pt1 | contig 15654 bp, 10 predicted proteins | sample TergutTh196P4_FD_35022 | JGI IMG/M metagenome (IMG submission 35022)
TTTGCCGTCGTCACCTCTGACAATGCTATTGCCGCCGCCTTTGCCGTCGTCACCTCTGACAATGCTATTGCCGCCGCCTTTGCCGCTGTCGCCTCTGATGCTGCTATTGCCGCTGCCTTTGCCACTGCCGCCTCTGATGCTGCTATTGCCGCCGCCTTTGCCACTGCCTTTGCCACTGTCGCCTTCACCCAGTTCCGTCGTTCTTTTGTCGTATCTGTTTAGCTCCGGCTCGCCGCTGATGCTGATGCTGCTACTGCTACCGCTCTGATCCGGCATGCTTCTACCGCTGCCGCCGCTGCCGTATCTATCACCGCTTTTGCCCATCTCCCGCGCCATCAGTTCAGCCTCCTTTCGCCGTTTGCCGCTAAAAGGAGGTTGTCCTCAGTAATCTCGTCGCCTGATATCTCCCCGAGTACCTTTCCTTCACGAAGGACGATAACCCTGTCGGAGAGGCCCACAAGTTCGGGAAGGTCTGATGATATCAGGATAATTGGGCGCCCCTGCGCCGCTATGCGTTCTATGGTCTTGTGTATAAGCATCTTTGCCCCGATATCCACGCCGCGCGTCGGCTCATCCAGAATCAGCAGCCTCGGCTGTGAAGCAAGCCATTTGCCCAGGAGTATCTTTTGCTGATTGCCGCCCGAAAAATTGGATATCATGCGCTTCATCTCCATTGGATACACCTGTAGTTCACTGGCAATTTTGTTTAACATTGCAGTTCCACGCCTGCCCAGGAAAACGCCTCCTTTGGAAAGTTTTTTTATAATTGCGCCGTACATATTCTCTTCCATAGTCATACGGATTGCCAGGCCTTGCAGCTTCCGATTCTCCGGAAGATAACCCATACCGTGGCGGATTGCCTGATACATTGAACGGTTGCGGAACTCCACGCCCTCAAAAATAAGGGCGCCGCGGTCGAGTTTGTCAATACCCATGATCGCGCGTGCAAGTTCCGTGCGCCCAGCCCCCGCAAGGCCGCAAATACCGAGTATCTCATTCTGATGCAGTTGAAATGAAACGTTATGGAAGAAACCCCAACGTGAGATGTCTTTTGCCTCAAAGACTACATTCCCAACAGAAGATTTTCGACTTTTATAGAACTCGGTAATTGCGCGTCCTACCATCAATTCAACGACCTCAGGCGGCGTAATATCACTGATATCGTGTGTGCCGACGATTTCGCCGTCGCGCATAACACTCACCCTGTCAGCGATTTCAAATACCTCGGAGAGGTGATGGGAGATATAGACTATAGCAATTCCATTATTCTTAAGGTCGCGAATGATATCGAACAGGCGTTGCACTTCTTCGCTGGAAAGAGCGGACGTAGGCTCATCCATGACAAGTATGCACGGGTTGTTGTAGAGCGCCTTACCAATTTCTGCAAGCTGCGCCTCATGCTGGGAGATCTCACTAACCTCGATAAAAGGATCCAAATAACTAAGCCCGACACGCTCCAATACGCTGCGGACTATGGATTCGATCTGTTTTCTATTGATGAATAAGCCTTTTACAGGAAGTTTTCCTACTAAAATGTTTTCTGCAAGCGAGATGGGCTTTGCAAGCGAAAGCTCCTGGTAGATCATGCCAACGCCCTCTTTTTTTGCGTCGCCGGGAGAGCAGAGAAGAACTTCTTTCCCGTTGATTGTGATACTTCCTGTGTAATCATTGAATGAACCGGCGATTATTTTCATAAGCGTGGATTTTCCAGCGCCATTTTCGCCCATTAATGCGTGAACCTCACCAGAGCGGACTTCGAAATCAACGTTATTTACTGCCAGCGTTCCGGGGAATTTCTTGGTAACACCCTTCATTTCCAATGCAACGCCCCAGATCTCTGTTTGGTTATTCACTGCTTGCCCTCATATTAATTATTATTCAATATATCTGCCACATACGTTTAATTCGATCAGTCAAATACATATAACCAGGCCTACCAAATGCATACAATTAGATCCGTCATATGCATATAACCAGATTCGTCATATGCATATAATCAGATTCGTCATATGCATATAATCAGATCCATAATACCCTTTTAGCTAGATCCGTCATGTACTTATAATACATTGATTCTTCCCTATGCCACATTTTTTTGCCTCATCAAACAACCCAATTATATTTTCAGCAGGGATTTCCGGCAAAATGCAATCGTGTGACGCGGCGACAATATATCTTCCGTAAGCGCCCAGGATATCAATAATCCTGCGAGTTTCGTCGCGCACGTCTTTTTCAGTTCCGATTCTCATGATCTCGTTCTCGTCGATGCCGCCAAAAAATACGCAATCGGCGCCGTACTCGCGCACGAGTACTTCTGGGACCATATTTGAAGCGTATACTTGGATGGGATTTATTGCGTCGACACCTATTTCGATCAAGTCGCCGATTATCTCGTGAATATCGCCGCAGGAATGCAGGGCAGTAACGCACCCGTTCTTCTTGGCTTGTTCAACCAGCTTTTTCAAGCCTGGCTTAAAAAATTTACGCCACTTATCCGGAGACATGAGCAGCGCGCGCTGGGATCCAAAGTCATTCCCTATAAAGTACATATCCACTGCCCCGGGATTATCACGAAAAGTGCGGCGGTCAATCTCATAATAAAAGTCGACGCATTTTTCAACTAACGCCTCTGCAACTTCCTCATTGGAATACATATTCATAAAGAATGTCGCCATATCCATAAGGTCCGTAGCGTCATGAAAGAACGACGCCCAGGAACCGCCGATGAGGCAATTACCGGCCGCCCATTCGAGCTGCTCCCGCGAATATTTTACATTGTAATTATCAGGATCCGGGAACCCCTTGTAGTTCTCAATGTCCGCAATTGTCTCCGCGTCTGCGAGCGGGCTTATAAGCGCCTGACCATAGTGGAGGCCTTTTCGGCGGACGCCCCAGCCGTCAAGCCAGGACCCGTCTTCAAATGTAGGCGCCGCCGGCCCAATGTAGGCGGGCCTTATTGTCTTATAGTCAATACCAAGGATGTCGTATAGCGCTTCGTCGTTAGTCATAGCGCCCAATTTATGCATAATGTTGTCAGTTGTCTCCTGCGCCCCGCCGTACCACATTGGATATCTATCGACTGATTTCCGTAAAAATGGCGCGAGTCCTCGTTCTTTTGAATTCATATGTCAGCCCCTAAGTATATTCATTAATCTATTTGTATTTCTATTAGTATTACTGTTTCTATTACTATTACTGTTCCTATTACTATTACTGTTCCTATTACTATTACTGTTCCTATTACTATTACTGTTCCTATTGCGTACTATTTGCATTCCTATATGTATTTTCCATTTGTATTACTATTAAGAAATCAATAGATCAAGGCTATTATAGTAAAGAATACTTCTGTTATCAACTATTACTTAAAAGTTTCTATAATCGTTTAACTAAGTTAATCTCTGTTAATACAATTGATTATTTGCATAGCCAATGTTATACTTATGACCATCAAGACCACTATTGCAACTATGGAGTAAAAAATGGCTACGATGTATGATATTGCAAAATTAGCCGGCGTCTCTGTCTGCACAGTGTCAAAGTATGTAAACAGAGTCTCCTACATAGGCCCGGAGAGGCGAAAGCGTATCCAAGACGCCATTGACCAGACAAATTATAAACCAAACACTGCCGCAAGGAAATTGAAGCTTGGCATATCAAATGAAATAGCGATCATCATTCCTAATCTTAAGGAAAAACTATACGTCGAGATATTAATCGGGATCAACAGCATTCTTCAAGACAAAAATTACAAAACTATCGTCTACTTATCTGACGATATAAAGAAGAGGGAATCGGATTTCCTTGAAGAATGCCTGAGCAATGAATCCGGGGGAGTCATAATATGCACGTGTCAGTCGGAAAACCAAAAACTCTTTGAGAAAGTCGCAAAGAAAGTACCAACTGTGTTTATTATAAGAGATCCGGGAAATAAGAATGATATAAACTTTATCGGGTTTGACAATCAAGCCTCAGTATATTCATTGACGAGCGATTTAATAAAACTATCTCATACTGATATCGGTTTGTTTATCGGGCCAACTGAGTATGCTTGTGAAAAAGAATGTGAAAATGGGTATATAAAGGCGTTCGAGGATAATGGCGTCCCTGTGAATATGGATAATATCTTCAGTTATCCTATCTCGAGGGGGGACACAATTAAGTTCATAATGAAATTGTTCAAGAGCAGGAGTTATCCCAAGGTAATTATTACCTCTTCAGAAATAATTGCGGACGCGATAGTTGAAGCCGCGTACTATGCAAGCGTATCATTGAAGGACGATCTTTTGCTTTTTGCTTTAGGGGAGGAACAATGCTACAATTACAGCGCGTCTAAGGATTTTGTACGAGTATCCAGGTCTGCTCAAAGCCTTGGAGTGGAGAGTTCAAGTATTCTGATAAACAATATCAAATCACCGGTAGTTTTTGATAAGGTTTACAGAAGATTTAGCTCCGGATATTCAAGCGAGATACTGAGGGGATTATCATCGACATCGAGTAACAGTGGCGTTGCAACCAGAAGCAGAGGCTCGAAGAGGTTTACGGAATTGAATTTACTGCTTCTCAACGATGATTTTGGCGCCTCTGTCATGGAAATTCTTGCTGATAATTATACAAAAAATGCTAAAGTAAAAATAAATATCGATACGCTTTCTCACGAAAACCTGTACAGGAGAATCCTTGAAATCGGAGAATCCACTTCCGATCAATACGACATTTTTGCTGTTGACGTGCCGTGGATACCATATATGTCGTACAAAAACTGTCTCCAGGATTTATCGGCTTATGTAAAGCAGAATCCGGCTTTGGAGAACTCCCTGATTAGAGACTCATTGCAGAAATTTGGGATGTTCAATAACAAGGTCTATGGTATTCCATATTCATATGCGACACAGTTATTGTTTTATAGAAAGGATTATTTTGAGAACGAGGATTTAAAAAGCGATTTTCACAGCAAGTACAAAAAAGATCTGGCGCCGCCCCAAAGCTGGTTTGATTTTAATCTGATAGCGAAATACTTCACAAAAAAATTCAATCAAAATTCACCGACTGAATATGGGACCGCAATATGCGGCGGGTTTAACGAGGCTCTGTGTGGCGAATTGTTCCCGCGCATTTGGGCATATGGAGGCGCTGTTTATGATGAAGGCGGGAGTATTTGCCTGAATACAAACGAAAACCTGAAAGCCGTAAAGAATTTTATCGAATGCCTTGAATACTGCGATCCGGACTGCTTGAACAGTTATAGGACGTTCGAGGGGGTCGAGGACTTCATAAACGGTAAAATACCTATGCTCGTCGCATATTTTCGAACTACCCTGGATATCGTAAACAGGACAAAATCAAAAGTTATTGACAAAGTCGGATATGACTTTATACCGGGTAAAACCCCAATACTTGCCGGATGGAATATGTCGATAAACAAATTCAGCAGGAACTCTAAAAAATCCTTTGACTTCATTAAATGGTTCCTGAGTGAAGAAATATCGGTAATGTATACGATTCTAGCGGGGAACTCGACTATTACCAGCATGTACGGCAATAGTGAAATGCAGAAGATGTATCCATGGATGACAATTGCTCTCGAGAGCTTTAAGTATTGTAAGGTCAGATCAACGCCTTACATAAGCGGTTTGCCTATAGTACCGGAAGAACAATACGAAAGGATTTTATCCAATATAATATATAATTATTCAAAGACGAAGGATATAGAAGCTTTACTTAAAAAAGCACATGAGGAAATCAGGGAATTAACGGAATCTTACGGGTATAAGCAGAAAGCATAAGACTCGCGAGCGATGGCAGTTGGGCGGAGAATGGTGAGCTGAGAATGATGAGCGGAGAATGGTGATTGTAACCATCCTCAGAATGTTATCTATCACCAGGAAATTACCAGCTGAAAAAAAGGAATTGTGGAGGGGGAATACTATGCAAGCAAACAATATAACCGACCCGCGTGTTATTGCGATTTCGCAAAGGGTGGTTCAAGCAGCAAAGGATACGTTTGGCGACAAGTTGGACAAAGTGATTCTATATGGCTCGTATGCTCGCGGCGACTATGATAACGAATCGAATATTGACTTTTTCATCTTGGCGGATCTTCCGCAGGAAGAAGCATCCATGAGGCGCGATGATGTTCGCAATTGTATACCGTATATTGATTTGGATTATGATATTAACGTGTCTTTGCACGTGACGGGAAAAGCGATCTTTAACAGGTTCATCAATACTCTGCCGTTTTATATGAATGTGGTTCGAGAAGGGGTCGTATTAAATGGTTAATAATGAAAATGAAAATGGAAACGGAAGCGAAAGCAAAAACGGAAGTGGAAACGGGAGCGGAAGCAAAAACGGAAGTGGAAACGGGAGCGGAAGCAAAAACGGAAGCGGAAACGGAAGCGAAAGCAAAAACGGAAACGGAAATGAAAGCAAAAACGGAAGCGGGAGCGGAAGCGGAAGTGGAAGAGAAGTGGCGCTACATCGGATTGAACAAGCCCGGGAGTGTTTGCGCATTGCTGAAATTATGATTGAAATATCAGCCCAGAATTCTGCTAATCGCTCTTATTATTGCATTTTCCACGCAATGAGAGCAGTTTTAGCATTAGAACGTTTAGATTCCAAGAATCACTTGGGTGTTATTTCCGCATTTCGGCAGAGGTATATCAAGACAGGGATATTTGCCGCTTCTTTTTCTCGTATAATCGGGAGTGCTTTCGAAATTAGAAATGAAAGCGATTATGAAGATTTTATAGAAATTTCTAATGCACAAGCATTGCAACAAATTGAAAATGCGAAGCTCTTTCTTGAAGCTGTGGATGAGTATATTGCCCAACGGTCGATGGAAGAGAAGTATTGATACTGTATTGATACTGGAGCGTAAAAGAAGGTTTGCGCATCACCACAGTCTGACGCGGACAAATCTTTCAGAGCAGCAAAAGGGGCTGCGGAAAGCAGCCCCTTTTACTGGATTTAATTGTCATATTCGAATGTAGAATTCGATTACTGCAATCTGTGTATTTGCCATGCGTCAGGGCCTTCAAGACCGCTATTTTCTCCAGCTTCGACTTTGTGTTCGCCTTTGCCTTTGTGTTTGCCTTTGTCTACTTGTTCGCCTTTGTCTGCATGTTCGCTTGCACTATCCTACAATATGCCTTACCACACAACGACAATACGCTCATCCAGATTTACTACTAGGATATTGCGGATCTGAACGTTGCCTTTCGTGTCCACATATATTTCATATGGGCCAACAGTGTACGTGCCCGCGGCGTTGTTGTCGATTGAGAATGTGACCTCAATGGTATTTGACGTACCGTTGCAGAATATCTCGTCAACAGTGATTGTCAAATCATTTTTATTGCCGTTGATCTTTGTAACAAAGGCGTTAACATATAAAGCTTCAAGCTTCTTTGTTTCCAGCGCCTCATACGCCGCCAGAAGAGCGGCTTGTGCGTCGTCTGCTTCATTCTGCAAAGCGTAGTCGTCGTCTGCTGTGACTTTCGCTGCGCTTAACGCGCTTTCCAGAACCGCCCAGCTTTCGACTGTATAATCATCCGGATCCAGTGCCTCTGCAATTGCGATCAACTCCAACAGACCAGTTTTGTCCGCCGCAGGGAACAGGCGCACGACGGTCGTGCCAAACGTTGCGCCGTCCACTTCGGATGTGGCTTTGACGGTCAGCTTCCTGGCGGTTTCGCCATACTCCACGATGAGGACGCCTTCGCGCGTTACATATGAAATGTCACTGTCGACAGACCAGGTCACATTCTGATTAGGGCTGTTTATACCCGTCACGGAGGCTGAGAGCTTCAACGCGCCGCCAAGCGGCGCCACGGCGCCATCTGGCGAGACAGTTACTTTATCGGCAGTGGAGGTGCAACCCGTATCTTTGTATATGTTGACTTCCTTGAACTTTGTGCTGTCTGCTACAGACGTAGCCCTAATTTTTAAAGGAACATCGCTCCGATAACTGCCTTCGTTTATTGCAATGCTCAAAAGCCCGTTTTCGTCGATTCTTGTTGTTTCCTTGTCAGCGCCGTAAACCGACCAGAAAACCTCCTGACAAGGGGCGCCTCCGCTGCCGTTTACAACTGCGGAGAACTGATAGGATCCTCCGGCTGCAAGAGGTGACGAAGGTCCGGATATGGTCACATCCGTCACAGGGACAGCCGAGACCAACGCGCTCATGGCGGCGAACAGAGCCCGGCACGCCTCCTGTTGCACAGCCACGCTGTCGTTATACACTATCGCTTTAGCATTGGCTAGCGCGCCGATAAACCCACTCCAACTGTCCGGCGTGTAGTCTGCTTGCGTCCGGCTCTCGGTCGTCTCTATCATTGCCTGCAATTCCGCCCAGGCGGCGAAGTCATGATAGGTAAATGTAACAGTTGTCCTGTTGTCGGCGAACTCGCCTGAAGCGTTGTCAGGCGTATCGACCAGTTCATACCCGATATCCACAAGGTTCAACGGCGCCGCACTGTATGCGTCGCCCACGCTTCCATAAAGATATTGCGTTGTAGCAGCAATATATCCCCTGTCGGTGACATACCGCACGTCCACCTCACATTCGTCCGCCGGCGCCCCGGCACGCGCGCCGCCTCTTGCAATTCCAAGTTCCCGAGCGGCTGTAAACAAACTGCTTACGTCGAAATCTAATAATAAACCGTCTCTATTTGGAGAAAGATTTAGTTGGTAGTTATTTCCCTGCTCGATCATTTGCCTGTATTCCTGAACAACCTGAGCCGCCGGACGCACGGAAGCTGCAGAGGTATGATCAGAAAAGAACCAGGTGGCGTTGTTGATAACTGTAGCTTCAAAAGGTTGATAGTACATTTGACCTGAGCCATCATCAAATAATTTTGGGTCGCCATTCACACCGGGCCTTGTGAACCTGGGATCACAGAGCCTGAAATCGGTGGGCGCAAACGCAATGTTATCACCTGAGAGATGTAATTCCGGTTGCCCCGGGTTAATATTTGGGTTACATGACACAAGACAGGATGGCTGCAGCCGTTTCACCAGGTTGTATAACCTGGGCAGATTCCACTTATAGGCAGTTTTCCAACCTGTGGCGTCAAGCCAGAGATAACTAATCTCGCCATAGCGCCCATCAAGCAATTCCGCTATCTTCGCCAACGCGTAGTCATTATGCCTCTTGTCCACTTCCGGCGGGTTGTCATTGGCTATGGTATAGTAAGCTTTGCCTGTGTTTTTTAACTCCCAATACCCATTATAGAGGCAATAATACAAGCCCAGTTTTATTCCATATTTTTTGCAGGCGTCGGACACTTCCCTAACGATGTCCCGCTTATCGCCTTCTCTGCCGGTGTGGTTAATATCGTAGTCGCCGACTTGGGTATCCCAGAGAGAGAAACCTTCCACATGGCTGGTCACCAGCACTACATAGTTCATACCGCTTTCATAGGCGTGTTTCACCCATGAGTCTGGATCCAACGTTTCCAGATTTGGGTTGTAGACGGATTGTGGCAGATCAGCGAACGACCATTCAGTATTCGCGAACGTGTTAATACCATAGTGTATGCACATGCCATATTCCGAGTAGGCTTGGCGTTTTTGATAAGTGTTGGGTTCATTGGAAGGAACAGGTGTAATCCAGCTTCCGGGATCGGCGTCCTCCAACTGCTCGATTGCGGCAGTGAGCACGTACCGGGCGTCCAAGACATCTTCCATAGTTGAGTTGTCATCGCTGAGTAAGCGATTTGCCTCATCTATAGCCGCCTGATAGGCTATAAAGGACGCTCCGGTGAAAACCTCGTGACTGTTCAGGATTTCATACACTGCAGCTGCGTCATCCACCACTCTTTGCAAGCTAAGCTTTTCTCTTGCGGCGATATCCGCGTCGCTTGGCTTCTCCATACGGGAGAAAATGAGTTTGCCCAATCCCCAGTAATTTGGATCCCCGTAAGATGACAGGATTTGAATTCTGACGAACCGAGCCTCGGCGCCGGCGAAATCCACGGCTAACTGATAAGGGGCGGGCGCGCCCTGCGGCCTTGGCGAATCCAGGGTATACTCGCCCATTACGGTCCAATCGCCGTCTTCACCGTCCACAGAATTGGAGGAGAAAGAAATACGGATTTCTCGAGCGTCGCGGCTTGTTAAATCAAGTGTGGAATACTGGCTGAGATTCCAAATGTATAAGGTATCAAGTTTTTCAACCCACCCAAAGTCCACGCGCACCCAAGCGTTGCTTTTGTCATCACTATTAGTGTGCCAGACGAGCGCCGCGTCGCCGTACTTATTGCTGTACAAAAGTCCCTCGGCTGACGTCGGGTTAGAGGGGTTAAGCCCGTAATCGTCGATTAGAAATTCTGGTCTGACTACCGCAGTATCTGGCCAGGAGCTTCCGGCAACGATAGCAACGGGCGATATAAAGCTGTCATATTTCGGTAGCGCAATCAAGCTGTTAATGGAATACGTAAGACGGGATAAAGCTGTGTTAAAATCTTCAAGCGTGGCGGCGGTATCGTCCGGTACATCTTTTACTTGATTTAGAACTGATATAAAACCTGCCCAGGAAGATTTGGTATAGTCGCTTTCAACCAGGGTTTGAGCAGCTGCGACTGCCTCGCGTAGAGCAAGCTTCGCTTTTTCTGCAGGCGTCTGTGGGGTCCTCGTAAAAATCAGCTTGCCAAGCCCCCAGTAATCAGGGTCTCCGTAAGAATCCAGGATTTTAATTGTGACAAATCGCGTTGAAACGCCGTTGAAATCAACTTTGATCTGATATCCGTTGGAATATACGCCGGCAGTGGCCTGGGGTATCTCCAGCGGGAAAGAGTTCACCGCTGTCAAAACACCATCGGCGCTGTCGGAGTAATAGACATTTACTGTCTTCGCGTCCCTGCCCGGAAGAGCCCCCCAATCCTGATGCAGATTCCATATGTAGAGCTCCTCAACCTTTTCCTCCCGTCCCAGATCGACGCGCAACCAGGCGTTTTCCTTGTTGTCGTTGTCAGTATGCCATGTCCAGGTATTATTATTGGTATACGTAATGTCGTTGACGATTGCGGGATTGGGCGGATAGATTCCTTCACTGTTAATCAGGTTATTTGGGTTATGGGCGCCCCAACTGCTTCCAGCTACGACTGTGGCTGGAACGATAATATCCTCCGCAACGATTAGCTGGGAACGTGTGAAAATCAGCTTTCCAAGCGCCCAATAATTCCAGTCGCCGTATGACCCGTATGCTGTGATCCTCACGTACCGGGCTTGCACATCGAAATCAATCTTTATATCATATGGCGCAGGGTTTCCATAGCTTACCTCATTTCGGGGTATTGTTAAGTGATTTGCGTCGCCGCTGCTGTCACCGGGAATAAAATACCAGTTAATCCTATCCTCTGAGTATTCAATCGTAACGTCCTTGATACATCGGCTCGAAAGACCATGGCGGTTGCTGTTCCAAATGTAAAGCGATTCCACATCTTCGACTGTTTGCAGGTCGATCTCCAATGTTGGGTGTAATCCCGGACTATCGGCGAGATTGGCGGTGTGCCAGCAATATGTCGTTGCATCCGGGTCGTTAAATTCTGCAAACAGCGCAGCCTCAATATACGAAGGCGGATATGCGCTCAGCCCGACTGCGTCGAGCAGGTTTTCAGGCCGGTTATATGTTGGATACCCCGCGTCGTACCAGGTGCTGTTTGAGGTGATAGTAACACCTTTCCAAATTATATTTACGACATCGGGTATAGCATCGCCTGGCGGGTCGGCGGCGTATGCAACAGCCGGCGCAAAAACAGGCGCCGCCAGAAGTAAGCACAGTGCGACGCTTATGAACCGTTTCCCTATATTCCTCATTGTAAAATCTCTTTTACTTCTCATCGTAAAACCTCCTCTTATCATTGTAAAACCTCCAATATTTCTCACTGTAAAACCCCTAATATTTCTCATTTTAAAGCCTCCAATATTTCTCATTGTAAAACCTCTAATATTTCTTATCTTATGACCTTATACATTTCTCATTGTGAATCCCTCTGAATAAGTGAGCACAGTAGTTTTTTGCTGAACACCAAACCAGCAAAATGAGTAGGTTTCTGAGTTTGTGGAATAATACCCCCTTTATTTTTAGCTTACCGGATTCAATTAGACCACCCCCGATCATCAAATCCTTGAACAGTTCCGGTTAAATGTTGGCGACGACTCCGATCCTGACACAAAGACATTTCCTCTGCGAACTCTGCTGCGGCCTTTTGAATCAGTCCTTTTCACATTCTGCGACTATCCTCTTGAAATCGTTCTATGCATTTGTGTGAAAGCATCATCAAGTTATTGGGATAACATTGTCTCTTATGTTTTCTTCCTTAACAGCCGTCCGTTGTAAACAACTTTCTTAGTCTTCCCGCGGAAATATGAGGCGCGCATTTTGTTCTGATGTATTCATCAATAGAACGGTATAGATTAAATATACTTTATAGAAAGTATTAATATCAACCATTACTTAAAAGTTTTTATAAACGATTAACTAAACTCTGCTTAACAAATTATCTATCAGAAATGCAAAAAAAAAATGGAAATTTTTGAAATTAGAATAATGGTATTAAACATATCAACCATTTCATCCACAAGCCGAGCGAGGGAAACGAGGAGAACGGTCGTGGAGAACGGCGAGGAGGGCTGCGAGTAGAACGACCGAGGAGAACGTCGAGGAGGGCTGCGAGGAGAACGGCTGTGGAGAACGGCGAGGAGGGCTGCGAGGAGAACGGCTGTGGAGAACGGCGAGGAGGGCTGCGAGGAGAACGGCTGTGGAGAACGGCTGTGGAGAACGGCGAGGACAGGCGCGATTTCATCGCTTGTACGCGGCGATAAGCAGGGCGGCAATGTCTTTCTATTGCCGGGTGCAATCCGATGAACACGGGGCGAAAAAGCTCAAAAGATGTGTCAATAGTAGCTCAACCGGCTAAGCTGCCGCGTTCTACAGCTAAGGGGCTTCTAAAGGACAAAGTTTGGATAGCGGATGATTTCAATGCTCCGCTTGAAGAAATGAAGGAGTACATGGAATGAAGTATTTACTTGACACACAAGTTGTCATTTGGTATTACGAGACATCGTCAAAACTTCCGAAAAAAATAGAGGACTTAATTGACGATGCCTCGATCAATGTATACATCTGTTCAGCTTCTTTGTGGGAGATAGCTATAAAAACGAATTTGGGAAAGCTGAGTTTAGAATTGCCGCTTGATGATTTTTCGCATTTAGCAAGAACGAAAAGATGCTACAATCAAATGAAAGATTTGTGAAAAATTTTCTTTACAAGAAATAACCTTTTACCGATTTTGTCGTCTATATAAGTGAAGGGTCTTTTGTCGAGAACGGAGGACAACAGATTTGACAGATGAGGCAATCATCGAACTTTACTGGAATAGGGATCAGGCCGCTATTGAGCAGACTTTGGAACAGTATGGCGGATATTGTTTTTCTATTGCCAATGGTATTCTGGATAACCGCGAAGATGCTGAGGAATGTGTGAGCGATACCTGGTTAAGGGCGTGGAACGCTATACCGCCCCAGCGCCCGAATAAACTATCCTTGCTGCTCGGGAAGATCACACGGAATCTGGCATTCGACAAATATAAAATGGACAGGGCAAAAAAGCGCGGCGGTGTGGAAATGAACCTCATTTTGGATGAATTGGAAGATTGCGTACCTGCGTCTGTTTCCGTTGAAAAGGCTATTGACGACATCGCGCTCAGCCAGATGATAAATGTTTTCCTCCATAACTTGCCGGCGCGCGAGTGCGACATCTTCATGCTCCGCTATTGGCACAACAAAAGCCTTGCCGAGATCGGCAAGCGACTTTCCATGAATGAAAACAACGTGAAAGCCAGCTTGTTCCGCAGCAGGAAAAAGCTCAGGGTTTATCTTGAAAGCGAAGGTGTGACTTTATGAAAAGCGAAAGGATTTATGCGGCTATCGGAGCCGCTGACGACGACCTGCTTATTCGCGCAGAGACAGCGAGAAAAGCAAACACACATAACTGGTTGAAATATGGCAGCCTCGCTGCGTGTCTGTGCCTGGCTGTATTGGGCGCAGTTTTCGCACTCAGGAATGATGCCCCGGATGCCCCGGATGCCCCGGATGCTCCGGGTAAACCGGCGCTACAATGGTCAGAACGGTTTTCAGCGGCGGATTACTTCAGATACAACAGCGATTCCGGCGAGGGCGTGTCAAGTTCTGCTTCTCTCGCCGATATCGCAATGCCATACGCTGAATCCCGCTCATTTTCTGATGATCGCGAGCAGTTGGAAGCCGATGCAGTCATCCCTGTCATGGCTGAGCATCCGTTGTTCGATTGCACTGTAAACTACAATGATGACGGAAGCATTTACAGCGTGGTTTTTTCATGGTACAAGCGACCTGTTTTAGGCAAAGAACGAATAGACGATGTTTATAGCGATTTGGTCATTACCGCAGGCTATCAGGAAGTCGAGCAAATAACAGATTGTATTTTCGTCGAAGTTGATGAAAATGGAAATATCATAAAGCCCGCCATTACCGCAACGGAACGGGACGGCGTCCAAATCGTCACTGAAGGAAACGAGAGCGGGGCAAAGAATATTACTTTTCAGAATGAGAGCGGATGGTACCAAATCAGCGGTTCCTGGAACGACAGTTATGAGTCGATGGTATTGCTGCTTGATTGGATTTGGGAACACCCGCTTGACTTCACTCGATTCCCCATTGACGCCGGCGACCACTTCACATGGAGCAGCCTTGATGAAATGCCGGAGGCGTTCAGCGGTTACGTTCCGGACTTCGCATCATTCGGTTTTATAATAAACTCTGATGTACTCACTTTGAAAAATGGATTGCCATATGCTTATGAAGGGCAGTACATCGCGCATGTCCCGGAGGAATTAGTTAAAGAAGACTCCTATTATAATGTTGATGGGTGGACGATCATTCACTGGTGCATCATGACGAACCCCGAGTATTATTATATTCCGGAAAGTTTGGGAGAATTGGGCGAACTGACTGAGCAGGATGTTTTCTCTCAATTTGATTCATCACGGAACCAGTCCAGTATCTCTTTCACATGGGATGGGCTGTTTATCAAGGTTTACAGCAACACCGCGCAGGAGCTATGGGCGGTTCTACAATCCATAAAGTAGCTTTTTGGGCGCCAAGGCACAGGATTCGTTTGCCATAACGGGCAAGTCCAGCACCGATGGTCAAATAAATCTTAATAAATCTTAAATCTTAAATCTTAAATCTTAATCTTAATCTCTATTTTGACGCGTCTTGATTTAAGATCCTCTGTGTGATATACAACATCTGCTGAAAGGAGAAAATGTATTACTTCATACTTCCTGCGGCAAAATGTCAAGGACTTTTTGGTTCTTTCCACTTATGGTTGAAAACCATCTGTTGTGAAATGCTGGCACACCGAAAATTAAAGCAGAATTCATTTTTCATTGACATTTTTCAGCTAACTTTGGAAAGAACCCACTTTTTGGTTCTTTCCAAAGTTAGTTGAATATCAACCTTACACATGTTATACTATATGGTATAATACAAAAGATGAGGGCGTTAAAATGAGGGATATTATAAAATTACTGGACGAGAACCTATACTACCTTGATCACCAGATATTTGATGACTCTATAACCATATTGGTTTGCTCAAATCGAAAGG
>JGI24702J35022_10001284_pt1 | contig 15644 bp, 12 predicted proteins | sample TergutTh196P4_FD_35022 | JGI IMG/M metagenome (IMG submission 35022)
CTGGTTTTGGCGCAGGCACCGGTGCAGGCACGGACGCGGGGAGCTGCGGCACGGATGCGGGGGCCTCCGGCATGGGCGCAGGGGACTCCGGCACGGGCGCGGGTTTTGGCTTTTGCACGGGTTGCCGGATGCCGAAAATGTCGTCCGGTTCGGGCGGATTTTGCTCCGCGCCGCAGTGGGGGCAGATTCTCTCCCCGGCGGTGTACCAGTGGCATTTGTCGCAGAACATGGGGGCCTCCTATGTCTAATGCTGAATTATGAATGCGGAATGCTGAATTTATTGTCGCTCCGCGATACTCCCTCACCGCCTGCGGGCGGAGCTCCCTCACGGAGGGAGCCAAGGGTTTGCTGCCGAAAAATTTGTCTAAATTCCCCTGAAGAATCCCCTGGCTCCCTCTTTAGAGGGAGCTCCCGCCGCAGCGGGTGAGGGAGCATCGCGCAGCGAGATTCTTCCCCTAAGCTCCTCCGCGTGGGAGGAGCTCCGCCCGCAGGCGGTGAGGAAGGCATCGCGCAGCGACGTATCTACCACTTATTATGATACTTCTCCACGAACCCCATCCTGTCCACCAGATCGATGGCCGTGCCGTCGTCCAGGACCGCGCGGCCCGTGAACTTGCCGAACACCTGGTGCCCGCTCATGCAGATGACGCCGAAGTCGTTGATGTTCGCGTTGTCGTACACGGGCGCGAAGTCCATCTCCAGGCGGCCGTCGCTGGAGGTGAATTTCCAGGGGGACATGAAGTCGTCCTTGCCATCTTTTTGGGGCAGGTGGAAGGTGACCTCCTGGAGCTTGTGGGCCTTTCCGTTGTGAATCAGCATGTTCTCGCTGGCGGCGGAGGTGTCGCCGAAGCCGTAGCCCAGGTTCCAGCCGAAGGACGAGCCGTCGGGCAGCGATGTATTCAGGCTGGACCACAGCCAGGTGTTGTCATAGGTCCACACGCCGCGGCCCCAGTCCAGGGTGGCGAAGGAGTCCGCCGGGTCAAAGGCCCAGACCTGATCCCCGGCCTCCGCCGTGCCGCTGACACGCATACAGTTGATCTTCTGGTTGAAATAAAAATGCCCGGGCTTGCCCAATGGCGTGGCGATGACCATGGTCTCCTCCGGCAGGTCGGTCAGGGTCAGGTCGATGCGCAATTCCTGCTTTTGCGGGCCGAAATTCCGCACCACGCCGCGCAGCACGCGCTTGCTCCCGCCGTGATAGAAGCCCAGGTTCATGCCGCCGAAGCGGTGCTCCACATGGCCCGCGTCGGAGGTGCTTGGCAGGTTCCATTTGCCCAGAGGGAAGGGAGTGATTACTGTTTTTACCAGGGTGGTTTTGGCGTGGAAATCGACGACGCTCACGAACAGGTTGCCGACCATGCCGCTGTCGCTGATGATGAGCACCATGCCGTAGTCCTGGTTGTTGATGACGTAGCAGTCCCACTCCTTGACGCGCCAGGCGGGCACGGCGATGTCATTGCGGTCGTACTGCCAGAGCAGGCGCTTGGCGAAGCCGGGCTCGGCGATGTCGCCGCGCCGCGCGGCATTGTCGCCGTTGACCAGCAGGCGCTGGGGGGCGGTGATTTCGTGCTGCCGGGTTGAGGGGATGTAGGGGGTGGTGGACATGGGGAGGGCCTCCTTTTGTTTAATGCTGAATTGATGTTTTTTGCTCAGAACGCGAAATACCTTTCGCGCTGCGCCTTCATGCGTCCTGAGATAAACCGCAGGGTATCTTCAGCGTCAGGTTGTGCGCAGGCGTAAGCCTTCATGGCGCGGCCCTCCTCGAAGCACAGCTCGTCGTGCAGGGGGAGGAAGTTGTTCCCGATGAAGTTGGCGTAGCGCACCAGGCGCAGCGCGCCGACATAGCGCCGCGACTCGTGGATGGTATCTATCGCTACAGAGTAGCAGTCCTCAATGGACTTGATCAGCGCGCGCTTCTCGTTTTCAGGGGAGAACACGAGGGTCGAGGCTACGTTGGCGTCGGGATTGTCGCACAAAAATGCGCCGTGGCTGTCGGTTACCCCGACGATGGGGTAGCGCCGCCCGCGTGCTTTGTCCTCGTAATACTGGATGGTCTGGAAGCCGTTCTGATCAAAGCCGGTGTCCCCGCCCAGCACCTCGAGCGCCCCGAACGCGCCGCTGGCAAAGATGGCGTCCGCAAAGGTTGGCGGCGCGCGGAATACACTGGAGTCAAAGGGGTGGCAGAAGTGGCTCAGGCCGCCGCATTGCTTGATCTCGTTGTAGGCCCACAGGCAGGACGCGTAGGTGTAGCGCTCAGAGCCGGTCAAGCTTTCGGGGATATCGATGGTTTTGGCATAGGCCTCGACTGTGGCCCAGTGGGCTTCGGGGTCGCTTTTCGCCATGGCATTGATGCTCTTATCGCCGCCGAAGTTGATGATATGCATCTCGTTGATCCGCTTGCCCTCGTAATCGCAGGGCAGATGAATTTCCTCCCCGGGGACGAGGGTCATTTCGATGGGCACATCTTTGTAGGCCGCGATGGCCTCCAGCGAGGGCTCGTATTTTCCGTGGTCCGTAATGGCCATGAAATCATAGCCGATTTTGCGGTATTCCGCGCAGACGATGGCCGGCGCCTCCTCGCCGTCGGAGCGGCTGCTGTGCATGTGCAGGTCGCCCCGGAAGGGATATCGGCCCACCAGATCTTCATCGACGGCGTAGACGCTCAGTTTCAGCCTGTCGCCAATATGAATGTTATATTGCTGCTCGCTGAAGAATTCGAAAGTAAAGCGGATGCAGCCGTCGCTGTCCGGCGCGACGGCATATTCGAAGTTGTTGGGCCGGTCGGGAAAAGCCCTGGGGCTGCCCTCGTGGCGCGGGCAGATACGCAGCGCGTATGCCCGCGGTTCAAAGGCCGCGTGCGCCCCGAGGGGCATGACCGTGATGCGGCTTGTTTTCCCGGCGGGGATCACCTTGGGGAAGATGCCGTAGCTGCGCAGGGCGGCGTCGTAGCCCAGCTGCAGATGGTTCGTGAACATGGATTTTTCTCCTGCCGCTTTGAATGTACAACAAGTATAAAGCAAAACCGCGGCAAAGTCAACATTTACGATGCAAACGTAAGAGGCATCCACGTTCCTGTGGCATAAAAAACCTTGCATCGAACGCCTGTTCGTGACATAATTGAATCAAACAAATGTGCTGTGAGGTGCGCGGGTATGGCTAACCTTCATTTGAAACAGGCGCTGACGGTAGAAGAAAAAATGGCCCTCATGCGGCAGGACGCATGCTTTGACGTGGCCGACAACGAGGCCCCGGACTTTGGCCAAATACAAAGCGCCATCCGGGCCCCGAAAGGGCCGCCGGCCGCGCCGAAAGTTTTTCTGTCCAATGACTGCGTGTTCAACTGCTCGTACTGCGGCTGCCGGCGCTGCCGCGAGGATAAGACGCGCTACGCCAGCGCGCCCAGTGAATTCGCGCAACTATCCATGAATACGGCGCGCGCCAGCGGCGGCAGGGTGTTCATCACCTCCGCCATCTACAAAAACGCCGACTACACCGAAGAGCTCATCATAGAGACCATAACCTTTGCAGCGGTTCGCTGGTTGGCTCGCAGGGATGCGAACGACATGGCATAATGCACAATCCAGGCCTCCGATTCAAGAAAATATTTATGACATATTTTGATAAAAATTAGCTTGCTATTTCACATTAAATGGGTTTTAATAATTTCTTGTAAGCGTAGCGGGGGTGGAGTACCCTATTGTGGGTTACGCAGAAGGGTTACGTTCGCATGACAGGGGAAAAAATAAAAACATAAATATAATTATGGATATCTCTTTGACCCAACGAGGCCCGAGACGGCGCGGTTGGGTTAAGGAATTATTAAACATTTTTTCAAGGGAGGGTTCGCATGAAACCGAATGGAAAGAAAGGGGCAAGCATTATCGGCTTGCTGGCGAGGCTGCTCACCCTGGGCGTAGTGCTGACCACGCCTTTTGCCCTGCTATCGACCTCGGCGAAATACGCGTCCGCCACCACGGGCACGGCGGCGGGGGAGATCGCTAGGTGGAACCCGGTGTTCAGCACACCAACGACCGGAGACCAGATCGACCTGCGCTCAGGCAGCTCCGCGACAAGGACGTTTTCAATCCTAACGCGTGGCGCATCAGGAGCGGCGGAAACGATATCGCTGTAGCTGGCGGCAGCGGCGGCAATGGCAAAGCCCAAGGCGGCCAGGGCTCTGCAGTTTTGGGCGGCGCTGCCGGGGCTAGCGCCGCAAATGGCGGTGTAGTGAATGGCTACACTGTCCAAAACGTATACCCCGGTGTTGACGGTTCTCCACAATCTACGCAAGGCCAGGATGGCCCTCGCGGCGGCAAGGGCGGTGGCGGCACAGGCGGTACAGGCGGCAAAGCTTTTCACGGCAATCAGCTTTTTGAGGCTGATGATGGGGGCGATTTCTATGGTGGCGGCGCAGCCAACGCAGGCGGCGGCGGCGCTGGATATTTTGGCGGCGGCGGTGGTGCCGGCTCTGATAATGAAGGGAACGGCGACCAGAGGGGTTCAGGCGGCGGCGGGAGTTCGTATATAACTTCCAGCGCTCTGTCAAACGCTGGCTTTGTCCCGACAACCGCTCAACAAGAGGCATGGGACGAGTTTACCGAAAAGGTTGGCAAAATCATCGCCTCAGGTCAGGGCGCTGTCGCGGTCTGGATCCCCCCTCCCTGAGCCTCGATGAAACCCCTCGCCCGCAGCACGGACGCCTCGTCGCAGGCATCCATCCTTATGTTAATGATGGGCCCCTCCGCCGATTCCTCGCAGCGGCGCGCCGCCGCGTAGACCGTAAACCCGTTTCGGGCAAACAATTCCGCCGGCGCCAGGCCAATGCCCGACGACGCGCCGGTTATCAGGATGGATTTGCCGTGGGGGTAGCGCATGGGGTCACCTCCTGGTTCATTACAACGGCTGTACCACCGTGACGCCGCCGTAGGCGAAATTGTCATACATCCATCTGGAGTGCACCTCGGGTATTCTGATGCAGCCATGCGAGCCGGCAGCGTTGAGGCGGGCCTTGTAGTAGTCGTAGCTGTTGTTGGCCTGCCGCGGAATGCGATGGAAATAAACCGCCCCGGTGACTCTTACGCAGTCAAAAACAGTCAGATCCTCTTCTCCGCTGATCTCTTTGGCCTTATCGCTGGTGTGCCACGAGAGGAAAAGGCTTTTTTTGCCTGGCAAGCCGTTCATATCCTGCTTGTGCGTAAACGTACTTACGGGAGTTAGCCTGTCCTTGGTGGTGCCGCCCGTTGTGCAGGTGCAAAAGCGTACCAGTATTTTATTTTTATACACCGAAACGGTTTGATCCTTCTGGTTGACAATGGCTGCCCACGCTGCGTTTTGCGCCGCCTCGTTTCCGCTTGGAGCGGCCGTGGAATTGACGCGCTCCGTGTAGGCTGTGCCTGCGGAGACGTAAGCTGTCCGCCCGCCCCATTCCACTTGCCAGCAGCCGCTGATCTGCGTTGTGGACTTGAGCGCCAGAACCTCGCCCTGCTTGGCCGCCCCGAGTAAATTTGTCGTGGAGCCGAGGTCCGCGCTGGTTCTCACGTTGAGGCACGCGCATTTCACCCTGACGCAGGTTGCGTTTTGCTCCACCGCGTTTCCGCCTGGGATAGCCGTGGGGCTGACGCGCTCCGTGTAGGCTGTGCCCGCGGAAACGTAAGCTGCCCGCCCGTCGAATTCCACTTGCCAGCAGCCATTTGTCTGCGCCCCGGACTTGAGCGCCAGAACGTCGCCGTGTTCGGCTTTCCTTGCGAGTATATTTGTTGCGGAGTTGAGATCCGCGCTGGTTCTCACGTTGAGGTTTCCCGAACATTTCACCCTGACGTAGTTTGTGTATTTGCTGTAATCGGGCTGCGCCGCGAAATAACCTCCGGGCCTTACCTCGTCCATATATCTGGTACGTATATAGCCGGTTTTGTCATGAAAGGCCACCTTGAAGTAATAGGTGTAATCGTTATACTTTATGGCGGCCTCCTGCACAAGCTCCAGCTGCTTGCCATTTGCCAGGCTGCCGAGGCTCGCGGAATTCGGATTGGCGCCCCCGCGCACCGTTTCGGAGGATACGTACCGCAGCACTACGAATTTGCTCATATTGAACAACTCCTTTACATAATTTGTCAGATTCTATTATACTCCAGTTGCTGGGGCTTGTCAAACAAATAGTTAGTTCTTGGACAAGAATACACATGACAAATCAGAACCCTTCACCATGCTCGGTAAAGGGTTCGGATTTTGTATTGCTTCAGCCCATTAGGCCCAATGGGGGCCTGGTTTCCCGGTGTTGGTCGCCGAAATGGCGGTGACAGGCGTGCCGGTCAGCCCCGCGTTGTCATATCCTGTCAAGCGCCGGGGGTGATTTTTTCACCAGCAGGGAAATTACTGCCGGCCTGATACCCGAGCGCCTCATTCATCTCGTCCACCTGCTTCTTCCCCAGGTTATATACCAGCAGCAGCGCCGCGGCCATAATCGCGGCCCCGATGAGCAGCAGCAAAATCGCCATGCTGCGTATTTTTTCGGGGACGCCCGGATTCTGTACTGCCTCCAGGCGGGCCTGGTAGCCGGTCCAGGTCATCATCAGAGGAATCAGCGACGCGCTTATGCCCTGGGCGAGCTTGCGGAACAGGGAGTACATGGCGTAGACGCTGCCCTCCTCCCGCACGCCGGTCTTCAGGAACTGATAGTCGATGCAGTCTGAAATCATGGCCCAGGCGGTGAGCCCGAAAATACCGCTCCCCATCTGCACAAGCACGGAAAAAATAACCCAAAGCCAAGGGGAGGACGGCTTGGCCGGGTCGAAGGGCACCAGCAGCATCACCCCAGCGGCGGCCGCGCTCAGCAGCAGCGGAACGCCCGCGGCCAGCTTTTTCCCGAAGCGCCTAACCAGTGGGCCGACGACAAACACAAGCAGTGCCACCGGGAACGCAAGAAATGTCGTCACGGTCAGCAATCTGACATCCTGAAAATAGCACTGAAACACCAACTGGTTCGTGTAGCCCGAACTCGATAGAAACACAATGGAAGCCACGGACGCCAGGCTCAGCCCCAGCAGGGGGCGGTTTGTCAAAAAGCCTTTCAGCGTACGTATGTAGTCGATTTTTTGGCCCGGTGGCGGCTGTGGGACCCGCACGCGCTCGTTGGTCATGCGCAGCATGGCCCTGAAGCTGAAAAAAGCGATCACGCCCATGGCGCTGCCGATCCAGATGAACCTGCCCCCCAGCAGGGTGTTGTCCTTCCCGTAGACCAGCAGGGGCAGCGCGGCGGAAACCAAGCCGCCCGCGCTTCCGCCTATGCTGCGGAAGGTGGACAGGGCCTGGCGCTCTCCGGGCACAACCGTCATGGCGGCGCTCATGGCGCCGTAAGGCACGTTGACCAGGGTGTAGAAGAAGTCCCACGCGAGGTAGGCCGCCATGCACACGGCCACCTTCACCCAATACGCCGCGCCGGGGATGGGGATGAAGATCAGCGCGCCGGTGAACACCAGGCCACAGGCCCCCCAACGGATCCAGGGCTTGAACTTGCTGTCCCCGGTGATGCGCGCGTGGTCCATGACGGTGCCCATAATGGGGTCGTTGACGGCGTCCCATATCTTCAGCAGCAGGATGATCACCGCCCAGGTCCGCTCCGTCAGGCCAATATATTGCGTGTAGAACGGGATGATGAAGCTGGAGATCAGGGAGAAGCTCATGTTGCAGCCAAAGTCGCCCAAGGCGTAGCCGATTTTATCCCGCATGCCGAAGGCGGGGGTTTTGACCTCTGCGCGTGGCGCGGTGCGTGTCATGCACTGTCCTCCATCCTTCTCAAAAATCGCAGGCTGTTCTCCAGGCTTTGCCAGGGCTTTTTCGCATGGTCCAGCTCAATCACGGCGTCGCGCACGCCGATGCTCTCGGCACATTTCAGTATCGAATCGAAGTCGAGGGCGCCCGCGCCGATCTCCTTCATGTTGAAGGGCGGAATGCCCTTCTTCCAATCCTTCAGATGCATCACCAGCGTGCGCCCGCGCAGCTTTTCGAGAACGCCCTCCGGCTCGGACCCACCCGCCTTGATCCAATAGACGTCCGGGGTGAAGTGCACATTGGGCTCGGTGTTTTCCAGCAGGTAATCATAGTGGGTCTGCCAGTTCACGCGCTTGAACTCGAAGGCGTGGTTGTGGTAGGTGACGTTCATGCCGTATTTTTGCAGCTTGTCCCCTGTTTCGTTCAAAAGCTGCGCGAAGGCCTTCGTGCCCTCCATGCCCTTGGTCCGGTACTGCCCCGGCATCATGCCTATGCCGATGGCCTTGCAGTCAAAAGTCAAAAACGCCTCGGCCAGGCGGTCCAGGTCATTTTTGACGCGATTGAAATCGGCATGGACCGTGCAAATTGGCAGTTCATACTTCTTGGAAAGCTCACTTAAAAACGCAGCCGAAACGCTGGGGACAGGGTAGGCCTGCACGCACTGCGCGCCCATCTCGCGGCAGCAGCGGAAAGCCTCCTCGGTGCTCTCGGGGGATTTCAGCAGGGACCTGACCGTGTACATCTGCACGCCGATTCGGATGCTCATGCTGCCGCCTCCTGTTCTTGCGCGATGCGCTTTTGCAGCTCCTCGAAATAGAGATTTTCGTCCACGGGCAGGGCGATTTCGCGGTCCAGCCAGCTGGAGAGATATACCGCGTTGGAGAGCATCAGGCCATTGATACCCTCGGCGCCCGGGGCGATGAGCGGTTCGCCGAACAGCGCTGCCCGGGAGAAATTGCGGAAAATTTGGATATGCTGGCCCACAAGCCCCATCCGCCAGGCGTTGGCGAACGGGCCGGTTTTGATTTTTTGTGTCGCCTTCGGGATGAAGGGCATGAACTTGGTGTTCACGCGGTTGAACTCCGTCTCTTTTGTTTTTAAGCGATGGATCGTCATTTTTTCTGTTGCCAGGCTTTGCTCGATGACGACCTGCCCGCCGTCGCAGTCGATCTCCAGGCGGTTCGTGCCGGGGCAATCGTGGGTGGAGGTGACAAACACGCCGCTGGCGCCGTTCTCGTATTCGGTGTAGAAGGTCACGTCGTTTTCCACGGCGATATCCCTGTTGACGCCCACCTTCGCGTAGCCCCGCACGGATTTCGGCAGCCCCCCCAGCCACTGGAAAAGGTCCAACTGGTGCGGGCACTGGTTGGTGAGCACGCCGCCGCCCTCCCCCGCCCAGGTGCCCCGCCAGCCGCCCTGGTCGTAGTAGGCCTGGGGGCGGTACCAGTTGGTGATGATCCAGTTGATGCGCTTGAGGGCGCCCATCTCCCCGCTGCCAATCAGCTCTTTTGCCTTGATATATAACGGGTTGGTGCGCTGGTTGTACATAATGCCGAAGGTGAGTTCGGGATGGGCGGTGGCGCATTCATTCATCTCCCGCACGGCCCTGGCATAGACCCCTGCGGGCTTATCGATGAGCACATGCTTGCCCTGCCCCATGGCCGCTATCGCGATCTCCGGGTGGAAATAGTGCGGGGTGACAACCACCACGGCGTCCACTTCAGGGCTTGCGATGAGCTCGCGATAGTCCTCATGAATCGCAACGCCCTTTAGGCTTTTCTGCGCCCATTCCCGCCGCTCGGCGCTGCTGTCGCACAAGGCGGCGAGGGTTCCGTTTTTGTCCTGGCCTCTGAGCAGCCTTTGGGCATAGCCGCTGCCCTGCTTGCCGATGCCCACGATTCCGTAACGTAGTTTGGCCATAATGACCTCCTGTTTTAGAAAGTATAAATAACGTTGACTTTGCCGATGCCGCCGCTCCACTCGCCGCCCGCATAGGACCAGTTCCGGTTCCCGGAGTTCCTTGTCCTGTACAAGCTGTTTTGCCCGCTTTCCCGTGATAATGTGAAACGGACAAACCCTTATGCGTCAAGGGCTTGTCCGCATTTTGTTAATAAGGACATAGTCTGCGGCAAAGATTTTGTGACCCGCGAATAGCCTACAGCCCTCAAATGCCGCTATATCAAAGGATTCCAGTCTTCACGGTGAGGAAATATAGCCCTTAGTTTTCCCTCTGGAACATCCCCTGAAAAGTCTCTCGAATCGCCGTCTGCCTCGCTGCTTTGAAATCCGACACCCCATTGCTGAACTATCAAACGGAGCACGTACTATCCAAATGGGAGCCAAAAAACGAAATTCCACACAAATTATGCGGGCCTTGCCGGAAGCGGCGCTGCTTTGCCATACGCCGCGATATACTCGTCGATGCTGTCGAGGATATATAACGGTCCGGTCATGTGCAGGCCGTCCCAGCAGTCAATGATAAAGTCCGTCGCGCCAGTGCCGCGCTGATAGACTCATCTTTAATGGTGGGTTCAGATTTCGGCTAGTTAGTTCAAAAATCAAAACCACATCCAGATCCAGCCGAAACCCAGAATAAACAGCACCCAATTCCAGAAGGTTGACTCGTAGCCGGTGCTGAAGATGGTTTTGAGCACCGTCAGCTTGAAGGTGAGCTCCGCGTCGGGGGCAACTCCGCTGGAGGCCCTAAGCACCACGGCATAGGTTCCAGCCGCCAGACCGGGGGCGATGTCCAGCTGTTTTGTGCTGCTATTCCAGGTGATCTGCGCGGGGCCGGAGACTTTCGTCACCGTGGGCGTGGGGTAACCGATGAGGGTATACGCGTCCGTGGAAATCGCCGCGTAGCCCTTCTTGAGGGCCATGGCCGTGGCTCCGGTGATCGTGGGCGCGGCATTCACTGTCAGCGTGAAAGTGAGCGACGCGTCAGGTTCTATGTCGTTGGAGGCTGTCAGCACAACGGCGTAGACACCAGCCGCCAGGCTGGGGGCGATATCCAGCTGTTTCGTGCTGCTATTCCAGGTGATCTGCGTGGGGCCGGAGACTTTCGTCACCGTGGGCGCGGGCTCGCCCGTAAGGGTGTAAACCCCTGTGGAAACCGCCCCATAGCCTGTCGTGAGGGTCAGCTCCGTGGGCCCGGTGAAAGTGGGCGGTACGCCGACTTTCACATAGACAGCGCTCACGCCATTTTCGCCGTCGTCATATAGATACGAATGGTAGTCCACGCCGCCGATTGCGGTAACGTTAGGGTAGGGTGTTTTCGCGGCAGGGATCATTTCGACAGCGTTCAAAAAGTAAGCGTTCGCGCCCTCCACGCGACAAAACAGGATATAGTCGCATCCCTGCGCGATGCGCAGTGTTCCGTTGACGCTAACCGTTCCGCTTGTGGCGCAGACTACGCCGTAGGGGCCGTCCGCGCGCACGTCTCCGTTAAAGGTGACTTTCGCGCCATCCCAGACCAGGGCCGCTATGCCCAGCGTGGTGAGCCCGCCGACCGTCACCTCGCTGCCGGGGTTGCGCGCCTCAATCACCGGGTATTCCGGATAGGCAAGCTCTGAGAAGAAGTGGCCCGCGATATGTACCTTGCAACCGCCCGAAACCAAAATATTGGTATCCTCTTTGCCATAAAGGTTCCCGCCGACACTGACCAGAGCCGGGGCTTCAAGGTCGCCTTGGGAGGTTATGTTGGAGCCGATGCGGGAAAACATGACGTCACCCCCGATGACAATCGTGCCGTAGAAAGCGTTTACGCTGGCGCCCCAGTCCGAAGCCGCGGTTACGCTGCCGGTAACGGTGACGACGCCTTCCAGCCAAGACCAGATACGCGCGCCTTCCGCCGCAAGCGTGACACCGCCGTTGACGGTCACTTTTCCTCCGAGTTCGGCTTCTATTCCGAGGTTGCTGTTGGTGCAGTCGGTTATATCCGCATTGCCGTTAACAGTAATCATCGGCGCGTTCTCGCTGCCCCAGCGGCGGCCGTCTTTGACCACTTCAAGGCCCTTGGCCTCCAGCCCGCCCGCCGATACGCTGCCGTTGAATACGATTCCCCCGCCACTGTCTCCGATAGCTTCCGCGTTGCCGAGGTTCAAGAGCTTTGCGCAGCCAATGAAAGTAACGTTGGAACCGTTCTGGATCATGATATCATGTCCGTCAAAGTCCAATACGTGATTGTTTGTATCAAATGTAAAAGTTTTTCCGTTGCTGATGACCATGTCATTGTCAAGTACATAGTCTGTAATTAGGCGAAGGGTTTGTCCATTTTCTATGGCGTCCAGAGCTCTGGGCAACCTATTGAACCGCGCGCCTGTATGCATGTTTTCGCAGAATGGATCGACAACGCAGGTTGTGACCCAAACGGTACTTACGCCATTGGTGTATGTGTTATAGCCTTCCCTGGTGCTTTCTTCCGCAAAATCGTCCTCGCTGAACAAAGTGTCGTTGATCCTGAGAAATTCCGGAGCAGTGATGTAGCCCTCGACGATCACCGGCCCGCTGTTGTATAGCTCAACACCGTATGTGCTGCTTGCTATGTTGCCACCGACGGTCACCTGCACGCCGTTATAGAGTGTCACGCCACCATGGTTATACGCACTGAGTTTGATGCTGCCGGTAATAAATATCTCCGCGCCGCCGGTGTCAATCACGCCGCCGCCGAAGGTGCCGCTTCCCACGCTGCCAATGACATCCCCGTTGACCGTAACTTTTGCCCCGTGGCGGGCATTCACACCCGAGACAGCGCCGACCACAGTGCCGTTGACCGTGATTTCTGACCCGACGTCCTCGGCATAAATGCCGTACTGCGTGCCTTCAACGTTGCTGTAGATCGTCACAACGCCCCCTGTTTCGGCTTTGATGGCGTAAAGCAAGTCGCTGAAACCAAGCTTGCCTGCCCCTGTTCCGATTTGAAGGAACTTGCCGCCATTCTTGACAGTCAGCGCGGTGCCGTTCGTAAAAGGCGCGGAGTTAACAAAGGTGAGCGTATAATCGCCCAAATCGAAAAAGACCGTTTTGCCGTCTACCACTATCAGACTTGTCTCAGAGGCATTGCCCAATAGCCGGATAGTCTGCCCGTCTTCCGCCGCGTCTATGGCGGCCTTGAACCAGTCAAACTTCTCTCCGCCCACGATTTCGCAGACCGCCTGCGTGCCCGTGTTCTTCACCCAAACGGTGCTCGTGCCGTCGGTGTAGGTATAATAGCCCACTTTGGTTGTGGGGGTTGTGAATTCAGATGCTGCTCTATTAATACTATTAAAGCCGATATACCCGGTACTGTTTATAATCTCGCCGTCGATGGTGACTTGCGCGCCGTCCTTTACGAGTACGCGGCCGATCACATTCCCCTTGAGTATCAGTTGTGGAGCGCCCGTCTTAAAAGTATCGGAGGCGTCAACGGCATAAAAACCGCTGGTAATATCGCCGCCGATGGTCGCTTTGCCACCTGACGCGTTGATGGCCCTACCGCTATTGGCCGTAACGCTGCCGGTTACGGTTGCCTCGCCGCCGGTGCTGATGCTCACGCCGTTATTGCCTGTGGCTGTAACACTGCCGTTGACCGTTATTTTTGTGCCTGCGCCCCCGGCCGACACGCCCTCTCTGCCGATGGCATCGCCGTTGATCGTTACCTTCGCGCCGCTGCCTGCCGTTGCTGCGGCGCCGCTCCCGGAACTGCTTGTTGAGGTCTCTGCATTGCCGTTGATCGTGACTTCCGTATCTGCGCCTGAAGTATTTACGCCAGACGAGTTATAGCTTTTCACGCTGCCGGTAACTGTGACCTTCGCGCCGCCTTCCGCTATCACTCCACGACAGTTCGTGTTGTAGGCTATGATCTCATCGCAGCTAATCACGACTTCCGTGCCCGCGCCCTGGGCGACCAAACCGCCGTTGGTAACGACCGCGCTGCCGCTGCCGTTGCTGGTCAAGCAAAATTTCCCAGTGCCACCCCCTGTTTGCAGCAGCATACCACCGCCTTTTACCGTCAGCGCAGAGGCGGAGCTGACGTAAACGACCATTGTATTGTTGCCCATATCGACAAAGAGCGCTTTGCCGTCCACCACAATGGGATCGTAGCAGGTATGCGTTTTGAGCATCCGGATGGTCTGCCCGCTCGCCGCCGCGTCTATCGCTTTCTGAAAAGAAGCGTACTTCTCTCCACCCACAATCTCGCACACTCCGCCGTTGACAATCAATTTGAAGTCCAGGGTGCTGAAATCGCCGGGGCCAGAGGTCGAAGTGAGGGTGATCGTATACTCGCCCGCAGTCAACCCCGGCAGAATCACCAGACCTGTGTAGGCGTTCACCCAGTAGACGTAGTCGCTGGCCCAAGCGGGCTCACAGTTGGTTATCGCCACGTTGTTGGTGAGGTACCCGCCCACAGAGGTCTGCTCGTAGCCCTCCGTGAGAGTGATACCCGTAGGCCCATAAATCGGTGTTGCCGCGCCGGCGGGCAGCAATGCCGCCGCGCACAGGCCGAGCGCCATGCAGCAGGCAAGCAGGGCGGATAGGAGCCTTTTTGCTGTTTTTTTCATGATTATCCCTCCAAAGCTCGTTATTTTAGATGAACCACATCCAAATCCAGCCGAAGCAAACAAAAAACAGTATCCAGTTCAAGAAATTTGAATCGTACCTGGTGGAGAAGATGCGTTTGGGCGCATCCTTGTATGCCGCCGTGACTATCACGTTTTTGGCGGGCATGGCGAAGGTCGTACTAACGTTGTTCGCGTTCGCAAATGTCACGCCGTCCGAAGTCGTCCACTTATCAAACACCTTGCCGGAAGGGGCCGCGTTTGCCGCGACGCTCACGGTTGCGCCCTGCGCGAAGCTTCCGCCGCCTGTACCACTATTGACCGTAACGGTATAGGTTGTCGGCGTGGCCGCATTCACTGTTAAGGTAAAGCTGGCCGTCGTAGTTCCGGCGCTATTGTTGGCAGTCAGCGTTACGGGATATGCCCCGGCCTCCAAGCCCGCCGCGATGTCCAGCTTCTTCGTGGCGTCGTTCCATGTGATCTTCGCGTCACCCGCTGTCTTTGTCACTGTAGGCGCGGGACTGCCTGTAACTGTAAATTCCCCAGTGCTGGTCGCCGCGTAGCCCGTAGTGAGAATCATAGCCGTAGGTCCGGTGATGGCGGGTGCGGTGCCTGAAACCATGAGCGTAAAGGTAACAACCGCATCATGGCCATTGCCGTTGCTGGCTTTCAGCGTTACGGGATAACCGCCCGGTTCCAGACCCGCGGCAATGTCAAGCTTTTTTGTGCTATCGTTCCAGGTGATCTTCGGGTCACCGGATTCTTTCGTTACCTCCGGCAAGGGGTAACCGGAGATGATATATGCATCGGTGGAGACCGCCGCGTAACCCATAGGAAGGAGCATAGAAACAGGTCCAATCATGGCGGGTGCGATACCTGAAACCATGAGCGTAAAGGTAACAACCACGTCATGGCCGTTGCCGTTGCTGGCTTTCAGCGTTACGGGATAACCGCCCGGTTCTAGACCCGCGGCAATGTCAAGCTTTTTTGTGCTATCGTTCCAGGTGATCTTCGAATCGCCGGATTCTTTCGTTACAGCGGGTAAAGGATACCCCGAAACAGTAAATATCCCTGTAGAGGTGGCTGCGTAGCCCGCGCTGAGGTGCATTGCCACGGGGCCAGTAACAACGGGTTTTCCGACCAGCATCGGAACAGAGCTGTTCGTTGTTGTTCCGTTGCCCAATTGCCCATAATCGTTCCAGCCCCAGGCCCACATTGTACCATTGGATTGCAGTGCAATTACATTAGACCTGTCCTAAACCCCTAATTCATAGTTATAAATGCCACAAAGGAGCGAAATGCGCAAGAGATGTTTTCGTTGTTTGTTACGGTAGCGGTGCT